>Ga0209475_10000069_pt1 | contig 369574 bp, 327 predicted proteins | sample tdDd471_FD_187128 | JGI IMG/M metagenome (GOLD analysis project Ga0209475, IMG submission 187128) | Marine sediment microbial communities from the Atlantic coast under amendment with organic carbon and nitrate - tdDd47.1 (SPAdes)... | ecosystem: Environmental > Aquatic > Marine > Coastal >... | reverse complement strand
AAGGTAAGTTGACTAGCATCGAAAGGTAAGTTGACTAGCATCGAAAGGTAAGTTGACTAGCATCGAAAGGTAAGTTGACTAGCATCGAAAGGTAAGTTGACTAGCATCGAAAGGTAAGTTGACTAGCGTCGAAAGGTAAGTTGACTTGCGACACAAGGAATTGATGAGTTGATAAAATTTAAGCAAATACTACTAAAAAAGGACCTTTTGCTGTATTGAACAGATCTTTATGTAGAGCTTTTTCCTGTAACAATAAAAATATTATTTCGTCCGTTCAAATTGGCACGGACGACAAAGATTATCACTATATGCTATTTATTAAAGAATAATGATGAACTATGAAATTCATCAGCTGTTTAAAGAATAATCAAATATATAATAATGAGTTTTCATGAATTAATGAGAATTTTGGAGGTAAGGATGAAAGGTAAAATTTTATTTTTAATGTGTATCTGTGCATTTATTGTGTTAAGTAGCTGTGATTCTGATCCAGGAGGGGGTGATCCTGATACAACAATTAAAGCTCGATGGGCAAAAGTAGTAAACCATAGAAGTAACGATAGAAACAATCAAGGTGAATTATTGAGAGTAGCAGTTGCTTCAGATGGTTCAATATATGCTGTTGGAGAAATAAGTTATATAAGCTCACACTCTACAACCCTTGATTTTGGTAATGGGATAACAGCGAGAAATGGATCATGTGACAGTAGGTTAGTTATTGTAAAATATAATAGCTCTGGTGTGGCTCAGTGGGCTCGCACAGTATCAAATACTGGTTATTGTGGCGGATCATCTTTCTATGATGTAGCTGTTTCATCAGATGGCAAGTGGGTATTTGCAGTAGGAAGAATTAGAAAAGATAATACCTATAACTTCGGCAATAATGTTACTGTTGAAGCTGAAGGCTATAGCAGTGTTATTGTGAAGTATAGTAGTTCAGGTGTAGCACAGTGGGCTCGTGCAAAGGTGCCTGATGGTAATGATGAAAGTAATTTTAATTTTAGATCTGTATCTCTAGCATCAGATGGGTCAATATATGCTGTGGGAAAAGTTTATAAGACAGATGAAATTAATTTTGGAAATGATGTTAAAGTTAAAGGATCAGTAATTGACAAAAATAATATTTTAATTGTAAAGTATAATAGTGCAGGAGAAGCACAGTGGGCTCAGTCAACAATATCAGGAACTAATGATTCAATTTTTGTAGGAGTTAGTGTGTCATCAGATGGATCTGTATATGCTGTAGGTAATAAACTTGGTACAGATGATATGGACTTTGGCAATGGTATAACTGTTAAAGGTTCAGCAACTATAACATATGGAAGAAATATCTTAATTGTAAAATATAATAATGAAGGAGTGCCACAGTGGGCTCGGTCAATGAAATCAGGTGGAAATCATTCTATGTATAAATCTGTCAGTGCATCATCAGATGGCTCTGTCTATGCAGCAGGATATATTCGTGGAGATAATCAATTTAAACTTGAAGATGATGTTTCACTTAGTGGATCAAATGATGGTGAAAATGTTCTATTGGTAAAATATAATAGTTCAGGTGCAATTCAATGGGCTCAAACCAGTGTCAGTGGAAACAGTGATACAGTTTTTAATGCTGTATTTGTGTCTCAAGATGGTTCAATATTTGCTGCTGGTGAGATTGAAGGTTCTGCTGATCATACATTTGGCAATGATATTTCAGCAACAGGGGCATGTGATAATAGGCGAAATATATTATTGATTCAATATAAAGATGATGGCACTGCACAATGGATTCATACAACTAAAGTTGCTCAAAGTCTTTCAAAATTTTATGGATTAGCAATTGGATCAGATAAATCTATTTATGGTGTAGGTGCTATGTGGGGAACAGAAAACTATGATTTTGGAAATAGTGTTACTGCAACAGGAAATAGTAATTCAAATATTTTATTGTTAAAATACAAATAACATTTTTTAACTATTCACAGATCATTTTTTATTGGTTTGTGAATAGTCTAGTTTGAACTCTTCTTTTCTTTTTTCAATGAACAGCAATATGGCTATGTCATTTATATTACAAGTATTACAGGAAGCTTTTTTATTGCTATTTCATGTTTATAACGGGATAAATAATCTATGACACTATCGCTATTCAAAAAATGATTCTTTCATGTAAACAATCCATTCAGCAGTAAAGAGCTTATCTATTAAAGCCTGAAACACAGATTGCTTTTCAAATTTTGATCCAAAAAGATTTAAAGAATTTTCAATGTATAATTTAAAAATTTTTAAACACAGACTATTAATCCCGACTAGTCGGGATTAGTATGAAACCAGCACCACTTTTGATGCTGGTAGTTGTTTTATAGAATTGAACACTTTAAAAAAGTGGTGCTGGTTGAAAAGTTCCTTCAGGGGGGCGGGTGTATTCATCTGATATAGGATTTTGAATTTACAACTGTTTTTTAACTAGAGGACTTTTCTATAAAATAAAAAATTAAACCTGACATACTGCTGTCATAGTCTTATGGTATATTTCAGTATGATTTAAAACAGGAGCAGTATTTATGACACAACAGATTGAAAACAGAATATGCTATCTTTATGTATTAAACACTCTGGCGGACTGGGAAACCGGTTTTATTACAGCAGAGTTAAAAAGTGGCCGGTATCTTTTAAATAACATTAAATATGATCTGATAACAGCAGGCAGCGGATCGGAAACAATTGAAACAATGGGAGGAATTTCAATTTCTCCGGAAAAGTTAATTGAGGAAATTGATTTCAAAAAAGGGGATCTGCTGATTCTTCCTGGTGCTGAAACCTGGAGTGACGACAGGAACAGAAAAGTTTTAGAAATTATACCTGATCTGCTGAAAAAGGGAGTTACAGTTGCGGCAATCTGTGGTGCTACAGTTGCTCTCGCTGAAGCCGGTCTGCTGGATAATAGAAAACATACAAGTAATGGCAACGGCTTTCTAGAAATGTTCAGCCCCAATTACCGCGGTAGTTCATTTTATGAGGATAAACCGGCTGTTGTTCACGAAAATTTAATTACCGCTTCAGGTCTTGCACCTCTGGAATTTGCTTATGAGATTCTTAAAAAAGAAAAAGCCATGAAAGAAAATACATTGGAAGCATGGTATCAGTTATACCAGACAAAAAAACCGGAGTATTTCTACAGTCTGATGGAATCATTATAATGAAACAGAATGACATTAGCTGATAATTTTTTTCGCGGAAAATTTTAAAGGCTGTGTCTTCAAAAAGGTCCTTCAGGGCAGCTTTTATGAGAAGTATCTGTGTTTAGCAGGGATATTAAAATTTTAACGGGTCTTTATCCTGAGAAGATTACTATAACAATAACTGAAATTATTTTCGTATAAAAAATAAATAGTTCACCAATGATAATAAGAGATAGATGGATGGAACAGCTATTCCAAGATAGTATCCGGGTAAAATACTATAAGGTGTTTTTACCAGTCCAGGGCCAAGATGTTTCCAAACAGTAAATACTATTATCAAAATATTATAAAGCCACAATGTTATATTTAAAATCAGAATTGAATATGGACCATATAGTATTTGTTGCAAAAAAGCATTATTAATTGATGAAGAGCCCAGCATCATTCTTTGAATGTATATTGCTCCGGTCATGAAGAAGAGTGAACCAATAAGATATTCAGGATAAGGACTTGAAATGGGAAACCATGTTTCAAATATATAATGCTGTGCCGCAGGCATCTTAAGGGCCACAACAGCAAAAACAGCATTGAATATGATAATTTTTTCAATGATAGAAACTTCCAGAAATTTGTTTAAGAACCATAGAGCTATAGTTTTTATAAGATCTATCAGCTTCCAGAATAATTCTAATAATGCATCCATTGAAATCCTCTTACGTTGTCTTTAGAAAATTTTTTACAGCTTCGGTGAAACCCTCTGGTCCAATTCCTTTGGTAATGATAATGTTTTTGATGCCGGTTTCAATATACTGTGAGGCTTTTTTTCTCACAAGATAAGGTTGATTTACCTTTTCCATCATTGGAATATCATTTTCACTATCACCAACTGCTGCAGTAAGAATTTTACCATTTAATGTTTCTGTGTCATAAAATGAGATTATTTTATCTATGGCAAATCCTTTATTTGCATTGATGGATGAAAAGTGAAAAAAACGACCTCCTTTGGTCAAACGTAATCCATGGAATTTAAGCTCTGAATTGATAGAATTAATAGCATTGATCGTAATATTATTTTTATTATCCAGCAAAAAGGGAATGGATGTCTCTCTTTTTTGAGCAAGAACAGCTTTTTCCTTTGGTAAACCTGTATATTTAACAACCTCTTCTACAGTCATATCTATCAAAAGCCTGGGTTTCTCTGAGAAATATTTTTCAAGAATACCAATTTTAGTGAGTAATTTAGTACTTTGTTCACCATTGAGAGAGGTATGAAAGGTATTTTCTTTTATATAAGCAATGCCGCCACCTCCCTCGAAAACGAAGGGAGAGTGGAGGTTTAGTTCTTCATGAAGAATTTTCATCTCTAAAAAAGTTTTACTGGAAATCATTATTAAGGGGATATTGTTGTCTGTTAAGAGTTTAATCCCCTCTAATGATTTATCATAGCTATAGGTTTCATGATCCAATAATGTTCCGTCAAGATCTGAAAAAAATAATTTCACAAATAACTCCTATCGATCCTGTTTCACTAAAAGAAACTCAACTCGTCTGTTCTTTCGTCGATTTTCCCATGAAACATTTGGATACAGTGGTGTTGTCTCTCCCTTGCCCTCAAAGGTAAATCTTTTTTGAGGCATTCCTTTGGAAACAAGAAATTTCATTACTGACTGGGCTCTTTTTTCTGATAGATTTTGATTATAGGTATCACTACCTCTGTCGTCTGTATGTCCTTCAACAACAACATTATATCGCTTATATTTTTGCAAAATAACATATACTCTATTAAGTATTCTAATACCCTTTGGTTTTAATCTATCGCTGCCTGCTGTAAAATTAATATTACTGATTCTCATCTTCAAACCCTTTTCAGTTACAATAACTAAAATATCAGTCTGCACCTTGACTATTTTTGATCTTACAAAATTTCCAGCTGAATCAGTTGCCTCTAAAACCATAAAGTAATCCTCTGCTGATTCTACCAGTTCTCCTTTGTCACTTTTTCCATCCCACTTAATTTCAGCGGGGATTTTTCCTGTGCCTTTGAAATACTTAAATATCTTTTTTCCGGGACCGCGAATGGTTATACTCCATTTTTTAATACCAGATGTTTCATGATAGAAGGGTCTGATGTTAAGTACATCATTTTCGCCATCATTATCCGGTGAAAAAAGATCTGGAGAGTGGGTTAATCTTATTTGTGGAGGAGTGCTGTCAATAATGAGTTTCTTGGAATATGATGCTGGTTTATTTCCACTTGAAAAATTTGCTGTAAATTTAATGAGGTATTTTCCATCAAGAAGAGGAACACCCTTTTTATTCTTTCCATCCCAGGTGACTATGTCAGGTAATGTATTTTTTCCTTTTATCGTTGATACTACGTTATCATTTCTGTCTTTGATTTCAATCTTCCAGGAGGTCATTCCACTCTTCTTTGATATTGATGGATAAAACTTCATTGTTTTTTGAGAACTAAAAGATACATACATATTTTCTAGATTTATATCAGCTACTTCATATTTTCTTGTTAAAGTAATTTCTTTTGTTGAAGCTGATCCTTTGTTACCTGCCTTATCCTTTGAAGATATGCTGTAATAATAGAGACCCTCCGGTACATTTTTTTCTTTGTTATCTTTTCCATTCCATTTAAGTGTTTTTGGCACCAGGTTACCTTTCCATGTATAACTCTTTATGGTTTTGCCCTTTGCATTTTTTATTTCTGCTTTCCATGTGTCTTCTGGTGAAGTTTCTATGTTTTGATTTATTATGAGTTCATCTTTAATCTTATCTCCGTTAGGTGAAAACAATAAATGTGGAACCTTGATTGAGACCTTAGGGGATTTGTTGTCTACGAAAACAGTTCCTTTTTTTATGACAGCATGATTGTTTCTTTCATCAAAGGCTGTGAAGGTATAAGTATAAGCACTATCGGTTACTGTTAAACCTTTGATATTGGTTCCATCCCACATAATTGTTGATGGAACAGTCATGGATTCTTTTTTCTGTACCAGTCTCTTGAAAAAACCGGAAAAGGAGAGAGCTTTTATAGTTTCTCGTTCTGATTTTTTAAATTCCTTTACCAGATTATTGTCTTTATCATAAATTTTAAGACTCCATCCTTTGATTCTACTTTTGTCATCAACACCCAGTTTGAAAATTACATAATCCTGTGTGCCATCGTGATTCGGTGAGATATGATGTAGTCCTGGTTTTATTTTTATTTTTGGAGCCTCTTTGTCTACAGCACCATATTCAAATTTCAGGCTGAGATAGTGAACAAATTTGAGATCCTGGCTGTGTACCAGAGAATAGTTGATTGAGCCCCCAAAAGATTCTTTGTCTATCTTTGCTCCAACACCAACAGTGAATGAGCCATAATTATAGGAGTCAGGTAATACGGTACCAACTCTTACAACAAAGTATTTGAATATTTCTGATTCTAAACCAAATTTAAAGGGAGGCACTCCAAGGTGAAAGTTGTTCCATGAAACATCATTGAATACACCAAGGGTAAAATTTTTATGTTTGAAGAATTGAAAACTGTATCCGAGGCTTATGGTGTTGAATTCAGTATTGGTTATATCGCTTTCATTTCCAAAGCTTAGTCCCAGTTTTATATTCCATCCTATTTGTGCTTTAAAAATTCCAAAACCATTGTAGCTTTTTGTTTCTGGAAGTCTGTGAATTCCCCCAAGATTGAATCCCATGCGAAAAAGATTATTTGATGTAGGGGTTCCTATGAGATGAAAATCCAAGCTGAGTCCAAGTAGAAAATTTCTTGTTATATCTTTTCCTGCCCCTAGGGTTATTGAATGACCATAGGTAAAATCTGTTGTTGATGGTATATTGAGAAACCGATAATTAATTCCTAATGAACCGTAAGATGTTGGAATAACTGTTGTTACCATAAGGTCATTGTGGTTGAAACCGCCATATTGCAGATCTATTGACCATCTCTCAGCAAAGCCAATAGAGGCTGGATTGAGAAAAAAAAGATCAGTATCAATTACAGAGACTCCGGTTCCTCCTCGCCCCATTGAGGAAGTTGAGGCTCCATAGAGCATAAGATTTTTGCCGCTTTCAGCACTGAGTAGATTGAATGACATTGAAAAGAGTGATAGTGCTATTAATAAATAAATATAATATTTTTTCATGACGATCCTCTGATTTTAAGTGATAGCATACAATGTATGGATGAAGCACCTATTTTTATTGTTGGTGCTGTGAAAAGTACATCAGATTATTATACATAAAAAAGTAATCAAGGTCAAGTAAAGCTTTGGATTTTAAGAATTTAATGCCTTTTATTGTTTATGTTATTTTTTCTGTTTTTTCTTTTTTTCTTTTATATGTTTTTTTCTGATTTTTTCGTTGTATTCATTATGTCTTTTGATGAGAGAATTAAAATTTTTTCCCTGAAACAGTTTCACAATCATAGGGGCCAAAATAAGCATTGCATCATGATATCCTAATTCAAATCTCTCTTCAAGATTTGATTGAGTGAAATCAAAGGTGCCTGTTCCCTTGAAATCTTCAAGAGACATGGTGGGATAGATTTCAATAATATCGGGATTTCCCAAAATCTTTTTATAGGGATCAAAATCAATTTTATCTTCGTGATTTAAATATATGACAATAATGATATCACATTTTTCATCATATAATGGCTTTACAGGAATTTTATCTATATTTTCTTTTTTATAAAAGGGGCTTTTTATACCACCATCCATATAGCGGTATTGACCTATCTCAACGGGTTCATACATAAAGGGAATACATGATGAAGCAAGAAGAATGTCCTGTGCGGTCTTTTCATCACGTTTGTTTAAATGAAAATATTCAGGTTCAAGAAGATCTATATTATAGGCACAGGCATAGAGATTTGTTTTATCTTTTGATATTTTTTTGAAATCAACATGTTTTTCGATTACATTTCTTAAACCTTCTTGAGAAAACATACTGAGATTTTGTTTTAAAAGAAAGTCTGACATAGAGGATGATTTGTCCCAGTCATCTTCAAGTTTAGCTAAAGATTTTTTTAAAATTCCTGAGAGGTCTTTAATTGTTTTTTTGGGTTTATCAGTTTCATCCTTATCTTTCTTATGGAGAAAACTGTCAAAATCTGCATCATTCCAGGTTTCATCCCATACCTTTGGGTCATCTAATAGGAAGAGAGCGCCATTGAGAGCACCGATAGAGGTCCCTGAAACAGCTTTAACCAAGTGATTGATTTCCAGTTCATGCATCGCCTGAAAAACTCCAACCTGATAGGCTCCCTTTGCTCCGCCTCCTGCGAGGGCTAATCCAATTTTATGTTTAAATAGATATTTAAATCTCATTACATCTCCTTGATTATTACCTTGTTACCCACAATTCTTTGATGAAATTATATTCAGTTCAATAAAATGTTTTGCTGCTAAATTGGTGCGCTAGCTATTTATAGTTGAAAGTATAGTTTGATCTCTTTGTTGTATAAAATATTTTAAAAACCTAAGTGTCAATCATAAAGTTCAATGGAAGTGTTCCTCTATTGATTAAAATAAGATTTTATACAAACCGCAATATTATACAATACATCGAAGCTCGTGTTTGTTAGTTTTATGGAAAAACTACAGGAGAAAGCTATATGAATTGTTTTAATGAATTTGATAATGGTAAACTATATATTGATAACCTGGAGGAATATATAAAAGATAAAGAGTGGCATCCTCATTCTACTTTTTCAGGTGTTTTTCTAAAACATTTAATTACTGGGGATGATACTGAAAAAAAAATCAGTTGTCATCTGGTCAAAATAGAAGCAGGATGTGAAATAGGTTATCACACTCATGAAACACAGTTAGAGCTTCATGAAATAGTTGAAGGAAAAGGAATATGTCAGATTGATACTCAAAGTATTGATTATTATCCTGGTGTTATTACGAAAATTGATAAAAAAATAAATCACAGAGTTGTTGCAGGTGAAAATGATCTATATCTTTTTGCAAAATTTATTCCTGCATTGTTATAACGGATAGTATGAAAAGTAAAAATGATAAAATAATTATTGATAATATTCCGGAGTTGTTCAATATAAAAATAGTATCCGGAATTGATATAATTAATGATTTTTCAAACCATATTCATGATCATTATATCATCGGGATTATTGATGATGGCAAAAGAGAACTAGTTGTCAATGAGAACATATTAGAATTAAAAGCTGGTGATGTTTTTATAATTAATGAAAATGAATCTCATAGATGTAGTTCTCTTGATAATATTCCTCACAGCTATAAAGTCATCTGTCTGAGTCATAAAAGTCTTAGGCAGATTGCCGGATATGATGCCCTTGATGATTCTAGTTATATTGTTTTTGAAAACGCAATAATCAGTGATGATAATTTATATAAAGAATTAAGTTCGTTTTTTTATATTTTAGAATATTCCGACTCAATTTTAGAAAAGGAAAGTCTCTTCTATTCTTTAATAGAAAATCTAATTGTAAACTATTCAAATAGTTATGATATTGATTTTGATGTTAATGCTTATAATCCAGTAAATACTATAAAGAATTATATTGAAAAAAATTTCAAGGAGAATCTTTCACTTAATGATTTATCTGAGTTGATAAACTTGAGTCCATATTATTTAAATAGAATTTTTTGTAAGGAAATTGGAGTGAGCCCTCATATGTATTTGATTCAGATGAGAATTGAAAAGTCAAAAGAACTGTTGAGAGATGGATTGCCAATCATAGATGTCGCCCAGGAAATGGGCTTTGCAGATCAGAGTCATTTTACAAAATTTTTCAAAAAAATTATTGGAGTGACTCCTGGAAGGTTCATAAAATATAATAGTTATATGTAAAGAGTAGATTTTAAAAAACTTTCATAGGTTTCATTCATTGAAATAATATTTATAAAGTGAATGTTTCACCAGGAGATATAATCTTAACAGTTCCCGGATTCTTTTTTCCTAAAACTCTTATTCTTTTCTCAGGCTCACCTCTTAGTTCATCTGCTAAATCATAGGTTCCGTAATGCATGGGAATCATAATTTTACCCTTAAGATCTTTAAATGCCTTGTAAGATTCTTCAGGTGTCATGTGGCTGTCTTTCATCATGTAGGATGGTCTGTAAGCACCAATAGGCATAATGCAGATATCAATAGGGCCATAGAGTTTTCCTATTTCTTTAAAGTGTGGTCCATAGGATGAGTCACCGCAAAAGAAAATTGTTTTGTTTTTGCTTCTAATAATAAAACTTCCCCAGAGGATATTATTGAAATCAGTGATACCTCTCTTGTGCCAATGGAATGCTGGTACAAAATCTATTGTTATTTGGGAATTTGTTTTGTAGCGCTGGTACCATCCTGCTTCCTGAGATTTAACTTTTTTTCCAATTAATGGTGTAAACTTTAAGGGAATCAGTGCAATCATATTTGGATTCTTTTTTGCAATAATTTTAAATGACTTTCTATCAAAATGATCTCTGTGCCCATGGGTTATGAGGAGATAATCTATTGGAGTAATTTTATCTGGAGATAATGGCATCTTTGATAAGCGTTTAACACCAGTCATGGGAAAATATACCGGGTCAGTGGTTATTGTTACGCCATTAAGTCTTATGATAAAGCTGGAGTGGCCCAGCCATTGGATACCATCTTTACTTGAATTTATAAATGAATTGTCTTCTCTTATTTTTAATGAGTATATTTCATTTTTCTTTTCTTTTTTGAAAGGATTTGTAGATAAACGCCATTTGATGAAGGTTGTAAAATTCTGAGGTTTTTTCTTATCTTGATTAACAAATTGATTATCAAGCATGAGATTGCCTTTCCAGCCTTTTTTAGTAAATGTTAATTCTTTATTAAAGTGATAGTATTTAATATTTCGGTTATTCATAAAGGCCAAAGCTCCAATTATGGTGAAAAAAATGAGTGCAATTATTTTTTTATTCATCAGTTGTTCCTTATTTCTTGAAATTGATTTAAAGATAGTTGTTTGACGAAAAAGGTCAATTCTTTTTATTATAATATAAGATTCATTTTTTATAATAGAATATATTTTTAAAGTGACGAATTAGATGTTTCAATTATATTATTGAAATAGTATAGAATAAGTTAATGAATGGTGATCCCTTTGAAAAGAATTTTTAATAAAGTATCGTGCTCTTGTGTAAAAGTATTTGCAATAATTATTCTCTTAATAATTTCACCAGAGACTTTTTCTTTGAATATTGAAAATGTAATTAAGAAAGCTGATAATCTTATTAAAGAGAAGCAGTATGCCAGTGCCTTTGAATTTCTTTCTTCAATGGATAAAGAAAATAGTGTTCCTAAGATTCAGATAAAGAAAATAGATCTAATTATAAAATATAGTCTGCGAAATTATAATCATATTGAATTCTATCTTAAAAATTTAATGCCCTGGGAAAAATTTGATGAAGTCATGAAAATTAAAAATTCAGGGGAAGCATATGCTTTTAATGGAGAGTCCGTTTTGAAAAAATGTATTTCTAAAAACTCACAAAATTATGAGATTCATTTTTCTTTGGGATTGCTCTACTTTAATATGTATAAAACCTCACAGTATGCAAAGGGAATCAATGCAAAAAAATCTCATCTTTATTCTATTAAGTATCTCGCTATTTCAGCAGGCTATGGACATCATAGCAGTGATTCAATGGTAATGATTGCTCAATCATATCTTCTCTTGAAAAAATATAATCATGGAATTCGTTTTTTAAAAAAATATTCTTCATTTTATTCAAAGGATCCCAGATTTTATTATTTCAAAGGACGTCTTTTTGTGAAACTAAAAAAATATGATAAGGCCTTTGTATCAGCCAGAAAGGCCTATAAATATTCTAAGAATGATATTCAGAGAGCTGAGGCATTACAACTCATTGGTCATAGTTTTATGAAAAGGAAAAAGTATAGAGCTGCATACACATACTTTGAATTAGCAAAAAAGAATAGAAAGAATGATGAAATCACTTCTCTCTATTCTTTTAAGGCAGCTCTTGCTATGAAAGGGAATAAAAAAACAATAAAAGCAGCTCTGGACTATATTAGCTGTGCACCTGAATATCCTATGATCTATCAGAATTTATTAAAGCTTTGTGTGAAAAAGAATGAACTGAAGGTTTACGAAGTGATTTTAAGAAAAGTTATTATGGACTTTAAAAACAATACATACGCTGTAGGAAATGCCTATCTTCATCTTGGATATCTCTATATGTATTATATTGAGAATAAGGATCTTGTAGTTAATAAGAGAACTGCAAAAGAAAGTTTTATGAAAGCTCGAAGAGAGTTTCTTAAGGTTTTTTCTCCACCTCATAGCGTATATAGAATCATTGATTCTCGACTTAGAAAGTTACAGAGTAAGTAGTCCTTAGAAGAATTATGAATAAAAGATATTTAATAGCATTATGAGACTCAATTTCCTAAAGTGAATCTCATAATGTAACACTTTAATGCATTAAATTATAGATACTCAAAATACATAGATCAATAGATGTTAGAAGGATTGCCCACAAATGAAATTGTGAAACAAAAGTGGTGAATTCTTTATTTCCTTTTTTTATAAAAAACCTATGAATAAAAAAACATCCAATTCCTATTATTGAAACCGTTAATGATATAATTTGACCAGTTTTTGTATGTGCAGAGACCTCAGTAAGTCCCCAGAGAAAGAAAATCCAAATAGGCAGATGCATCCATAAAAATCCATTGATGCCACCTTTCCCTTTAGGATTGAAGAGTTTCCATTCATGCCAATATGCTGAGTCAATTTCATGATTGATGAGTAATGTTAGAGTGATGATGTAGGTCCATAAGAGCATTGTTTCCATATTTTTCTCCTGTAATATTTATGAAAACAATTTATGAAAAATTTATATAGATATCGACCGGTGTTATAACATTGGGTATTTTTAATAATTTATTTTAATCTAAGTAATATTTTTATATACATTTAATAAAAAACATTTAAGACAAAATTATCATGACACTTTATATGTTTTTGTTTAAGACTCTATTGTCAGGATTAATTTTTATTTTGATTATTGACAAAATCTCTTTAAACCAATATCTATAAACTCAAAGAAATAACAGATTTGCAATTCTTTAAAATGATTAACATTTTCTGGGGATGGGAGAAACAAATGAAAGAACCTATGGAAAAAGCAATAATTGAGAATCACCTTGTAACAGGAGAATCATCTTGGATGAATCCACTATTGCCAGAATATGATGTTGCAGTACATATTGGACCAGTTGGCAATAATAACAAGAATAATTTTGATGTAGTTCATGCTGCAGGGGCAACATGGATGATAATTGGTGGCTCATCGAATCATCATGTTCCTCAGGAATATGTAATGTCTATGGTTCGCACTTCAATTCATTCTTATATTGCAAAAAATCACATTAAGATGAGTAAGGGAATTCCTGCTATGATTGATAACGTCATGAAGGATGTATTGCTAAAATGGAATATACTAGATCGATCAACGGTTGCTATTGCCGCTATGAATGATACTGACTTTTATTTTTCTAATTTAAATAATATGTTTTATGTTTATAGACAGGTAGAAAGAAAAATTGAATCTTTAGATCGAAATAAAATATGGAATAATTCAAATTCTACAAGAGATCAAATAGATTTGAGAACAGGGGATATTATGGTACTTGTTTCAGGTGACATGGATTCAGATTTATATAAAGATTATAGTTCATGTCTTCAAGAATGTTTTTCTGATGTAATAGGAAAAACCAGTAATGAAATTATAAATAATCTCCTTTCTGAGAGAGATGCAAAATGTGTAACTGAAGAAATCACTATGGTTGTTGTAAGGAGAGCAGATATTGTTGAATCAACAAAAAAACATTAGGGTTCTTCTAAACATTTTGTTCTCTATATTCCTTTGGAGAAGAGTTGCTGAGTTTTAAAAAAGCATTATTGAAAGTTGATTTTGATTTAAAACCAACATCAAAGGCTATTGCCAATATAGATTCATCTGGTTTTTCCTTTAATAATTTTTTTGCTTCTTCTATTCTATAGGTATTAACGAATGTATTGAAATTAGTTTTCTTGTAGGTATTTAAATATTGAGAAAGTTGATGCTGAGTAACCTTGAGTCTTTCAGCTGCCATTGATAAGGACAAAGATTCATCGAGAAATATTTTATCTTTCTCCATTAAATGATCAAGTTGAATTTCAAAGTGTGGTATATTTATATTACTAAGATATGATCTTTTCGTTTGTTCTTTTTCTGAAGAATCTCTTATGCTTATGTAAAATTGAGGATATTTAAAATTAACTAGAAATAATAGAATTATGATTAAGGTTACAGTTAACATAGCTGCTTCAAGTAGAATAATGGACTTAAATATTATTGAACATACATCGAGAAGAAGTGCAATGAGCAGTAGAAGATATGTTAAAATAAAAGTAGTTGTTGCTGGATCATAAAATAAAGCAGAAATATTTGTCAGATTGTTTTTTATAAAGAGAAAAAGAATCATTACTAAGTAAATAGTAAATGAAATTCCTCCAATGAATGCAAGAATAAGTGAATAGGAATTGTAGAAAAAATTTGTATAAAGTCCGATTTGTTCTGGTGAGGTGTTTTTTATAATGAAAATTGCTGCAATAAAACTAAGAACAGCAGGAATATAATGAATGAAATGCTTAGAATTAATTGTGAAATTCTTAGTAATTGAAAAGAGAGCTAAAAGATACATTACAGGACCAAGACCGAAAAGGGCAGGGATAATTATCTGCTGAAGAGTTATATAGTGAATAATTAAACCAGATTCATATAATGCCATATGACTTTGTAATAATGCAAATATTATAAAAAGGTCGAGGAATAAAAGTTTCTTAACAGTGTCTCCTCTAGATAGAAAGATTCCAAGACATATTAGAATGGATAGTATTATGCTCTGTATATTAATAGTTATTATTATAATTTTATATAGAGGAAGATTCATTATTCTTTTAATAATGAATAATTTAATATGTCAAGAAAAACTGTATTTAAAATTTAATAGTTTTCAAATTTTGGCATGATAATGTATATATATACATTATGAGAGACATTGCATAGATTGAACTTTAAATTTTTTTTTGAATTAAACCTTATTCTTCAGTACTAATATAATAAGTACTGAAGAATAAGGAGGAATGTATTATGAAAAAACATGATAAAATTACTCATCATCTAGATGAGGGTGATGTTTTTCTTCATGAAATGGAAGAGATGAAGTTGAATGATTTAATCTTTACTAAGAAAGTAATTACCCAACATTTAGATGAGGGTGATGTCTTTCTACATGAAATGGAAGAACAGAAACATATGATGCACTAGTTTTTTATGTCCTATCAATTTATTTTTTAAACAAAGAAGAAACTACTTCTTCTTAAAGGTGGTAATTTATGCCAAAGAACCCATCCCCCCTCTTTTTTAATTTATTATCAAAATTATTATCGAATTAAACAAAATATTAGAAGGTGTTGCATTTTCTAAAAAAGTTGTTGATGATGTTTCTTTGCAATATTATGGTTATTTGTTCTTTTACATAAATATTGGTTTATTAATATTAGAGTTGGAGTAATCAAAATTTAAATGACAGAGATCTATAAAATATTAAATCTCATTGCTATTATACAGGGAATTTTTCTTGGTCTAATTTTAATTTTTAATAAAAAGAATAAGTATTCAAATAGAATTCTTGCAGTTTTGCTCTTTGTTATTGCATTTAGTATGCTACGGTGGCATTTTCAATATATAGAATTTTTTGCCGCATACTATTATATGGTTTATATTAATATCCCTTTTTATCTTCTTGTTGGGCCTCTTGTTTATCTTTATACCCGATCAATTACTGGAACATTGACACAATTTAGCGGTAGAATTTTTTATCATTTTATTCCCTTTGTTCTTTTTTTCTCTTTTATGATTTTTAAATATCATATTATTGATGGTGCCAGAAATATAGAAGACCTTAAAAGGATCAGTAATAGCAGTTTTTTAGGTCTGGAGTTTTTTGCATTTATCTTTCTCATCCTCATTATGATTTATATTCTTTTGTCTTTTCATTTATTGAAAAAATATAATAAAAATTTAAAGGATATGTTTTCCGACATTGAGAAATTGAGGCTTTTGTGGCTTAATCTTTTTTTGACTCTAGCCATTGTCTTTTGTCTCATTTTAATAATAGCAGGTGTTCTTATTGTTAAGAAGCTTATTCTTTCATCAATGGGTTATGTAGCAGGACTTGCTATTTATTCTATCTTTTTGATTTCAAATTTTGCGGTGACCTATTTTTCAATTAAATATCCTGAGGTCTTTACTCAGGAAGTTCTTATAAGCAGCAAAAAACCTTATAGAAGTTTTAATATTGATGAAACACAGGGGGATGAATATAAAAAAATAATTATTAAATCAATGGAAGAAGATAAGCCATATCTAAATGATTCTCTGACATTAAAAGATTTTTCAGAAATGATTGATCTTCCTTCTCATATAGTATCAATGACTCTCAATGTCCATGTTAATCAAAATTTTTATAATTTTATCAATATGTATAGAGTTGAAGAGGTTAAGAGGATGTTTTGTGAAAAGGATTATAAAGATTTCACCATTCTTCGTATTGCCTTTGAAGCAGGATTTAATTCAAAAACCACCTTTAATACCATGTTTAAGAAATTTACCGGAAATACCCCCTCCCAATTTAGAAAAAATAGTTCGTCTTAAGTAAGGCACACGACAAAACAATGTTTTTCTCCTATAGTAATACCGACTGGACGGTTCTGCAATGGTTTTCTTATATGAAATGCTCATTTTTCTCATTATTGAATCTTCAGTAAGATAGTTATACATATACAAATTTTAGGGGGAGTTATACTATGAATAAGACAAAAGGATTTTTAATATGGATTTTGCTTATTACGGCATTATTGAGTTTTAATGCATGCGATGATACATCGGATTCATTAAAGAGTGGTGATTCAACCATAATAAATTCACAGCTTAGTGATTCTCACGATAATACTGATTTATCAGGGCCCTATGAATATACTCATACAAGGGGTTTACGAATTACTTCATTGTATTCAGGTACTATAACAAAGATTGCAGGTAATGTTTTTGTTCCAATTAAAAAGATAGAAGGACAAAAATTTCCTGCAATCATTTTTATAAACAGCTGGTCAATGGATGAAAATGAATATCTTAAACAGGCAGAGAAGTTTGCTGCAAAGGGTTATATTGTTCTGAGTTATTCATGTCGCGGATGGGGTGATTCTGGTGGCCGCATTGAGATGGGAGCTAAGGAAGATTGGGCTGACTTTAGTTCAGTTGTTGACTGGCTTGAGGATAACACACCAATAGATATTTCTAATCTTGGTGTCAGTGGAATTTCCCTTGGTGGAGGGGGATCTCTTCATGCTGTATCTCATGATCCTCGTGTGAAGACTGTAGCTGCTTTGAGTTCATATATTGATGCAGCACAGAGCATGTTCTCCGATGACACACCTCGTTTGGTATGGGGATTTATGCTTGTTGCATCAGGTACAGTTACAGGAGAGATGCATCAGGAAATCTATGATGTCTATACAAACACTTTAATAAATAAGAATATTGACTGGTTAAGGCAATGGGCCGGACAAAGATCACCAATGACCTATGTTAATGATCTCAATGCCTTGAATAAACCTGTTTACATGGGGCATAACTTTGGTGATCATCTCTTTAGACCGGATATTGCAATTGACTATTTCAATAAGCTCACAGTTGATCATAAACGTCTTGATATGAATCAGGGAACCCATGGTACAGGTGAGGCCTTTGGTGTTCTTGGCTTGCCAAACTATACCTATAATAATGTTCATAAGTGGTTTGATTACTGGCTTAAGGGAATTGATACAGGAATAATAGCAAAGGATAAGAATAAAACTGCTGTTATTACAATGGAAGTGAAGCATAGTGATAACAGGGTTGTTTATAATACAGAGGACCTCAAAAAAAATGACTCTGAATTTACATGGCCTTCAAATAATTCAGAAGAAAAAAGATATTTTCTTCATCCAAGAAATTTGATTAGTCAGGGTAAATTGAAGGATGATCCTGTTTTCTGGAGTTCTTATAATAAATTTTATTCAGGAATCTTGAGTGGTGCTACCAGTGGGATTCCCATGATTAGTCAGGTCTTTGAACAGTTTGATATTCCAGTTTTCACAAATGTAAATCTTATCAGTAAAACAAAGGCAATTGTTTATAAAACAGGAACCTTTTTTAGCACACAAAAGCTCAGAGGAACACCGGAAATAAATATCAACCTTTCTCTTTCCGGCAAAAAAGGGCAGGTTTTCTTTTATCTCTATGATGTTGATGTCTTTGGCACAGCAAAATATATAACAATGGGATTCAAAACATTCTGGAATGCAACACCCGGTGAAATTCAAAGGATAAAGGTGAGAATGATTTCTGCTGCCTATGATCTTAAGGCGGGTCATAAACTTGCACTTGTTATGGATACTCATAATCCCGAGTATGGAACACCAACATTTTTACCATTTAGTGTAAAAGTGCATTATAGTAAGAATGATCCATCGGTCTTAACTGTAACAAAAGAAAAATAAGTCAGAAGGTAACTTTACATAATAACTGATCATGAATAATTTATGGTCAGTTATTGTTTTATATCAATGGTAACTATGGTTAGATCATCTTCAAAACTTTCTATAGTCCCAGACCATTTTTGCACATCAGAAAGTATGTACTCAATAAATTTTTTTGTTTCTAAATGAGCTCCGTTTTTTATAGAATTAAAAAATTTATTATCTCCATACATAATATCATTTTCGTTTCTTGCTTCAATAATCCCGTCGGTATAGAGAATTATTCTGTCACCAGGCTCTATGTCAATTTCAACTGTATCAAATAAATAATCATGATTCCAGCCGATTGCACAGCCCTTTGGTTTATATTCAATTACATCATTTTTATTTTTGTTGTAGATTGCAAGAGGAACGTGACCTGCACTGGAGTGCAAGAGCTTCATCTTTTTCATATCAATAAAGATGTAACCTGCAGTAAGAAATTGATTTTCAATATTGCCAGTGAGAACATTATTCATCTCTGTAATTAAAGCAGTGGGATTATCAATGTTATGTTTTTGTAATTGAAATGAAATTTTTACCATTGATGCAATTAGTGCAGCTGGTATTCCGTGACCTGAAACATCGGTAACCAGGAGACCCAGATGTAAATCATCGACAACGTGAATGTCATAAAAGTCACCACCAACACTTTGCATTGGTATATAGGCAGTCGCTATTGTACATCCATCTAAAAGAGGAAGTTCCTTCGGTATTGTTGCAAATTGTATTTTCCGTGCTACTTCGAGTTCATGTTCAAGCATAATTGATGCAGCTTGAGCTTCATCTTTTTCTCGCTTAAGAATATTGATTCTGTCTCCCAGACCTAGTGAGAGAAGAATAACTTCAATTGCTGAACCAGCCTGTATTGCATAGGTGGTCACCGTATTTGTTGGTATAATTGACATTACCATAAGGATATATATAGCACCACCACCAATGAAAGTACTCCAGGCAATTAGATAAAATGCAGCAGGTCGATAACCTTTCATGAGGCATTTTATTCCAGCAACAATCATTATTACTTGTCCAGCCAATGCAATAATTATCAGGATTTGAATGCTTATATCATAGGGCATTATTATGAATAGGGGGGATGAAATAATTAGAGCTCTATAGGAGATTGTAATCATTCTATGTAAAAATGGTGTATTGACTTTTGTATTTAAGAAATTAGCGGTAAAAATAATAACAAAAACTGAGGTTGTAATAATGCTAAATGGAATATAATGATTAAAGCGAGATAGATTTTCAGGCCAGAAATATTCGTATGCGAAACCATTTTGTGTGAGCTGCCAGAAGAGAAAAGATGCTATATATAATACATAATAGAGGTATGTTTTATCTCGAATTGTTATGAATAGAAAAAGATTGTATAACAGCATTACAATAATTATTCCATAGTAGATTCCCAGTATGTATTGTTCAGTGTGATCCTTCTGGTGAAAATGATCTTCATCCCATAGAGTCAGAGGTATTATCATTCGATCAGTATTTTTAAAGCGCATATAAAAAGTGCTTTTTTTATTAAGAGGCAGGTCGAGTTTGAAAACAAAGAAGCGATGCTTGATGTCCCTCTGTTTGAAGAGAATACTGTATCCGGCTTTTTGTTCTTTGAAATTTTTTTCAATATTTGAAGAAGGTCTGTATAGTGTAATGTTGTCCATCAGTGCATAGGACAATTCAAGGAGCCACTTTTTTTCAGAGCATTGATTTTTCACTGAAAATCGTACCCAGTAAGTAGAGTCTGTAAAACCAAAACTCGGGACGAGGGAATTGCTTTGGTAAAACTTCGTAGAATTTTTTTTCTTTTGTACCTGATCAATTGTAAGAGAAGACCCGGGATCTTCTAATATATCTATTTGCATTCCTAAGGGATAGGATTTTTCACAATCGAGGAAAATAGTCTTTCCCTGGAGAGTTGAATTAAAGCCAAAAATAGAATATATGAGCAATATAGTAATTATAAAAAATATTTTTTTCATTTGAAGCTCCACTGTAAGTCTCACAATAAATTCTGCCAGTTTCACGTAACTAAAAAGAGTTGTGAGATAAACATGCATGCCACTATCATAGGAATAATTTTGAATGATTTCAAAGTTTTGTTTTTATGTCAAGGATGAATCCTTTCTTAACTATATTTGATGTATATGTTTTAGTGCTAAAATATAATTAAATGCATAATGGTTGAAGTGAAACTTTGACTGTATATTATCAATTTATGAGTGATTATTATATATACTATTAAGTAAAACTAAATCTGGTACATGATAGGAGCATATTATTTAAAGGTGGCATCAAAATAAGAGTTGAGAAGCTTTCATATCTTTTTTTTGAAGCAAATATTCCGAAAGAAGAACATCTACGTTATTTTTTTTTAATGTTATTCAACTAGTCAGCAATAGTATTATTTTTGGTGGAAAGTAGATCCACCAAAAATAAATTAATATTTCCTTGGAAATTATTATTATGATCATTAAATTTATTTTGTTGCTTCAATTTTAATACTTACAACAGGAGATTCAGTGTTCTCATTAATCGTAATTCCAAATTCATCAGCAAAACCCTTTATGTACTCTGCAGACAGTTTTGATTCACCTTTAATCTCTAAATTGCTAAAACCAGCTTTTTCTATATAATTTAAGTATTCATCTTTTAGAACAGCTCCAGCAATACAGCCAACATAGGCATCTATTGAATCAATTATCTTTTGAGGAAGCTTACTTGTTAAGATAATATCTGAAACAATAATCTTGCCCCCTGGCTTTAAAACGCGAAATGCTTCATTAAAAACTTTTTGTTTCTCATTTGATAGATTTATTACACAATTAGAGGTGATAATGTCAGCAGTATTATTATCAAGAGGCAGTTCTTCTATTTCTCCTTGAATAAATTCAACGTTATTATAGTTCCCCTTTAGGGCATTTTCACGAGCCTTGTTAATCATTTCAGAGGTCATATCTATTCCAATAACCTTTCCACCTGGGCCGACTTTTTGTGATGCAATAAAACAGTCTATTCCTCCTCCTGATCCAAGATCTATTACGGTGTTACCTTCTTTTATTGAAGCAAAGGCAAGTGGGTTACCGCAACCGAGTCCAAGATTTGCTTCTTCTGGTATGCTTTTTAATTCCTTTGAATCATAACCTATGTCTTTACTTATTTTGGTATTTAAAGGTGTACAGCCACATCCCCCTTTATTTGTTGAAACACCACCTTCTTTAGCCATTGATCCGTACCTATTTTTTACTACATCCTTAATAGTTTTTGTATCCATCGTTTTTCTCCTTTTTTGGTTGTATAATACAACTGTTAGTTTAAAAAATATATTATGAACAGCACCCATTATTTGTTGCAAGATCATTGATTCCGCAGCAATTACTCATGGATCTGATAAATATAATTACATTTTTAGTAACCTCATCTTGCTTATCATTTGGTATGCTTTGAACCATATTTTGCAAGAAGTCAGCTATACACTTCCATGTTTTTTCATGTGTTGAAATCCCTTTATTTGTTAACTGTAAATTGTAAACACGCATATCTTCATGAGATTGAATTTTACTGATTAAATCTTTTTTCAGTAAAGGCTGTATTAATCTGGTTGTAGTACTTTTTTCAACTGCCAGCAATTTATGTAGCTGTGACATCTCAAGTGTATTATATTCATTAATATAATCAAGAATTGAAAATTGAGTTAAGGTTATATCCTCACAAATGGCTGCATCACTTTGAAATGCTCGGAGGGTTTTGGTTAACTCTCGAATTATATTAAAATAGTCTCGTTCAGATGTTTTTTCTGTGGTTTTCATGGTTGTAGTATACAACTATTTGTTGTCTTCGTCAAGGGAAATTGAATTTTTTTATCTTTTTTATCTTTTTTTTATTGTCAATATACATGCATGTATGTATATTAAAGATTAATAAGAGATTAAAATATGAAAAAAACAAAAGAAGAAGCAGAAATAACCAAAAGCATGTTAATATCCTCAGCCTTTGAGGTATTAAGTAAAACCAGCTATAAGGCAGCAAGATTAGAAGATATTGCTCATGATGTTGGAGTTACTCGTGGGGCTATTTATTGGCATTTTGAAAATAAACTGAATCTTTATAAAGAGCTTATCAATATTGCCTTTGAAAATAGCATGAAAGAAATCTTGAATATTCTTGATGGAGAGATGCAACCTTTGAAAAAGGTTGAAGCTGTTATGAATTATCTATTGGGAGAAAAAACATATAATCACCAGAAATCAGCTCAGATATATAACCTGCTTTTTATTGAACAACCAGAGGGATTAGAGAAAACTCTTTTTCAGGTTGAACAATTATTTTCTAAACTTTTTGAAAAACATACAATGGTTCTTGAAGCAGGTATTGCGGATGGCTCTATAAAGAAAGATATTAATACAAACTTTGAACCTCGTGCTTTTTATAACTTTCTTTGGGGATACTTCACAACAAGTGATCGTTTCTTTAAAGGGTTTGATAAAGAAATGCTGACAGATTTTGTTCAAAGAAACTTTATAAATACTATTGCAGTTAATAAAAAATCAGATAATGGCACTTGAATATTTTTTTGAAATTTTACATGCACTTGTGTATGTAAAAAATATAGTTAAGGGAGACTACCATGTTTCGAATTAAAAAAATGGAAAAATCAAACAGCAGTGATAGTATGAAACAAATTGAAGCTTCTGGAACAATGAGCAGAAGAGATCTTTTGAAACTGGGAACTATCAGTGCAACGGTGACTGCTGTTTCAGCTGCAGCTTTATCATCGAAAGCAGCTGAAAAAGTAGTCACCAAAGGAGTTGATTCAGTTCCAGGTACAAAAGCTGAGTCTCACAATTCTATTGATGATATTGTAAAAATAGATAAGAATCTAAAGCGTTTTGATAATGCAAACACTGCTTTTATGAAATCATTTCTCAGTGATTTTAGAGTTATACCTTTAAAACCTGAAGATAATCCTAAGATCAGGGGAGGGCTTACAAATATTATCTTTGGATGGACTGGATTTAATCCGGTTACAGGAGAGAAGAATCCTCATTTAGCAAAACAAAAACCTGGACATACTGATCTTGATTATGCTTTGAGTAGAGGTGGATTTGCTCTTGAAGATTATTCAGGATCATTTTTAGCCAGAACCTGTAGTGGTGATTCAGGACCTGCTATGAAGATGCCTGGAGGAAAGCTTCTATCTTTATCATTGTACAAGCAGGGTGTTCCTTTCAAAGGTATATTTGAAAAGTTTCCAAGAAAATATAAATTTGATGATCCCAAAAGTGCTGCTTATGCAGTTAAGAAGGCAGCTAAACTTTTCGGTGCTAACTTAGTAGGTATTGCACCATTTGAAGAAAGATGGCTTTATAATACTGAAGTTTATATGCCATTGAATCCATTGACAGGTCAACCCCATAAGAAACATGTAAATCCATTTAGAAAGGTTGACTTGGGATTTAAACCAAAATCAGTTATTGTACTGGCCTTTGAAATGGACTATGAGGCATATAAGACTCAACCTTCAGCCATAGGTGAAACTGCAACAAGTATGGGGTATTCTCGAATGTTGGAAACAGGTTTACGTATGGCTTATATGCTTCGTCGACTTGGATATAATGCACGTCATGCAGGTAATGATACAGGTCTCAGTGTTCCTCTCGCTGTTCAAGCTGGTTTAGGAGAAGGATCTCGCATGGGAATGCTCATTACTGAAGAGTATGGACCTCGTGTAAGATTGGCAAAGGTTTATACTGATTTAGATATCACAAAGGATCAACCTAAAACTTTTGGTGTTAAGCAGTTCTGTGAAGTTTGTCAGGTTTGTGCTGATTCATGTCCGAGCAAAGCTATTTCAAAATCACCTAAAACAACGGATTCAACAAATAAGCCTCACAATGACTGTAATAATCCAGGTGTAGATAAATGGTATAATGATCATCAGAAGTGTCTTCAATTTTGGAAAGAGAGCTGGTCAGAATGTGCAGTCTGTATCTCTGTTTGTCCATATAATAAATTACAGATGTGGAATCATGATTTCGCAAAACTTATTACTCGAATTCCAGGATTAAATCGCGTTGCACGTTATCTCGATCATGTCTTTGGATATGGTAAAGCTCATAATGAGAAATTGATGAAAGACTATTGGAAAAAAACTATATAAATTTTTAGGAGAAATAATATGTTATATACAAGCATCCCTATCTTATTCCTTTTTGTCGGTATTCTTGCAGGAGTATTATTTATCGGATTGATAAAATTGAGTAAACAGTATTCACTCAATTGGTATTCCTGGGTAATGGCGTCTACAGGATTGGTTTTAATTCTTTTTACTATTGCATGGTCTATTACTTCAATATTAGAAAGAGAACCTCAGGCAGCCGGAATGGGGTTAATATTCTTTGGAATGCCCGGAGTGATCTTACTTTTATTAACAAGAAGATTGATAGTCAAGGATTCAGAAGAACTGACTGTAAATGATTGATGTATGTGAGTATGAACTTTCGTTGAGGCACAGCCATGAAAATAAATGTTATTGAAAAAATTAGAAATAGGATAACTATTTCAGGAACTATTAAATTTTTAGCATTATTGTTTTTGGCTGGAGCCTATGTTTTTGGTGTTATTAATAATAGTCAGCTGCATCATTTGAATTTGATGAAAATCTATTCTCAAGGTAATATTGTAAAGATTAGTAGTCATCCTCTTATTTATAAGTATGGAGAAACAAAAAAAAATCTTTTAGGATATGTAGTTGTCCAACGAGAGCAGGGATGGGGTGGGCCTCTTTACGTAGCAATCGAAGTTGACTTAAAAAGAAAAATAAAGAATGTTCATGTATTGCAGCATAAAGAGACCTCTTCATTTTATACGAAGCTTGTCAGTAATAAATTTTTTGATCAGTTCGTTGGAAAAAAAATTACATCCTCCCTTGCTCTTGGAGAGGATATTGATTCTGTTAGCCGTGCTACTATATCATCAATGGGATTTACAAAAGCTATTAGATCAGGCAGTTATATTGTTGCCAAGAAAATTCATAAGCTCAAGATAAAAGAAAAAAAGGTTCTATGGAAATTCGGATCGAATGAAGTAATTCTTATAGTTTTATTTTTATTTATTTTAATAGGTTTTATCGGAAAGTTTACGAAAATAAGATATTTCTCTATGGCAGCAGGTCTTATTTTTTTGGGTTTCTATTTGAGTATGCCATTATCTATATCTCATGTAACTTCAGTATTTTTTGGATATTTCCCTGTTCCTCAAGAATACCTTCTCTGGTGGATTCTCATCCTCGGTATATTTCTTATGATTGTGTTCATTGGTAGAAATTTATACTGCAGTTGGCTTTGTCCCTTTGGAGCTCTTCAGGAATTTCTCGGACGAATTAGTAATATTAATTTGAAACTTCATCCTCACATAATAAAATATGGGAAATTCTTAAGGTCATTTTTGACCTGGTTTTCATTGATGATTATTTTCATTTCACGTAATCCTGCACTTGGTAATTATGAACCCTTTGCAGCGATTTTTAGTTTTCAGGGATCTGGAATTATATGGTATGTCTTACCGGTAATACTTTTTTCTTCATTTTTTATTCGTCGTTCATGGTGCAGGTTTTTTTGTCCTGCAGGTATGGCTCTCGATTCTGCTTGCAAAACACGCAATAGTTTAATGAAATTTAATTTTGATTTACTAAAAAAGAGTAATACATAAATAAAAACTTTAATATTACGTCATTATATCTTATATTTAAATTAGTATAAGATTTTCATTTTTTGTGAAAATGGAGGAGCTTATGAAATTACCGGAAGAGGGAATGCTTCTCAGGATTTTTATTGCTGATAGTGATAAATATGATAAAAAACCCCTTCATGAGGCAATTGTATTAAAGGCACGAGAATTAAATCTTGCAGGTGCAACAGTACTTCGAGGTCTTATGGGATTTGGAGGCACCACGAGGAAAATCCATTATTCAAAACTGATGGTCTTATCTGAAGATTTGCCTCTGGTTGTAGAGATTATCGATGTAGAAGAAAAAATTAATTTAATTCTACCGTTCTTAGACAAAGCTCTTAAAGGCGGAGTTGTAACTCTTGAAAAAATTAAGATCATATCATATAGGCATGAAGTTGAGTAGATGTAAGTTTTGGAATACTAAAATGTAATCATAAGGGTACATTGAATTATTTTTTAAAGCTATTTTTTCATCCTTTTGTAATGCCCTTTTGCATAGCTGTTTCCTAATCTTAAAGCTTTTTTTATATCATTTAACCCTAATTTTTTTTTGTTGAGATGATAGTAATAGATTAGTCCTCTATGCAAATAGGCCCAGGAGAATTGTGGTTTTAAAGAAATTACTTTTGAAAGATATTGAACTGCCTTTTTGTATTGCTTTAATTGTTTATACGAGAAGGCCCCATTGTAGTAGCCCCATGAAAACTTAGAATCAATCTCTATAGATTTGTTGAAATACATAAGTTCTTTTTTATGCTTTTTTAAATTTCTATAAACTAATGCAGCTCTGTAATTTATCCATTTATCATTTGGCAAAAGATATAAAAGTCTATTATAGTAGTTTTCTGAATGTTTATATTTTTTATTATTGTTGTAATAACCTGCCATTGCTCTGAGACTTTTATGATTATAGGGATTTAATTGAAGTGATTGTTTATAGAGATTTAAAGACAATAACTTATTTTTTTTCCACAGCTTTGATGCTCTAGTTGAAAGATCCCAGGATTTTTTTCTTTTTATTAAGCTAATATTCTTGACTACAGAAAGATTTCTTTTAAGAGTTATTGAGTCAATTTTTGAAGGATAATGAAGTCTATAATTGAGGTTTTTCCATCCGACTTTTTGTAATGTAATATTGGAACGCCAGATATAATAATTCATTTCAGTTGATCCATTCCAGCCTATGACATTCTTTTTATTGTGAGGAAGATACTCATGACTTTTTCCAATGCACAGGTTTCTGTATCTGCAAGTCATCCCTTGAATAACATGAAAAAATTCATGAATGAAACCCATTGAGCTGCCCCATTCCGGGGAATAGTCATACCACTTATAACCAATTGGCATTGAGATCCATCCTCGTATTGGACTATATAATTGATATGGAATTATAGGAAAACTCTTGCCTCCACCACCTGCTGCAGTGGCCAGCCTGGAACCATTCCAGTATATAAAAATACTGTCTACCTCATTGATATTCTTTAAAATAATTTTTCTCATTGGAGCAAAGGGTTTTATGCTTTCGTGAATGGGATATCTCAATTCTCTGTTTCCATATTTCCACCAATTTGTTGAAAATTTTATTATGACTGCATCTATATCAACTGACTTAAAGGTTATTGAATATTTACCATTACTGAGAGCTTCATATATTCGAGTCATTACCAGTTCATTTGTTTTAATAGTTTCTTTATAATTATTTGGAAGAGTGCTCTTTACTTTTATTTTTTTATTCTTGGTGCTGATGAAATCGGAATTGATTTTTTTAATATGTATTGTTAAAACCTTATGTATAAATTCAGGTCTAATGATGCCTAATCTTTTTCGTTTTTTTATTAATTCAATCCAGTGAGACCATCCTGATGATAATATAGTTTGCTTCTTTGCTGTTTTGTTTTTCTTTCCATAAGCTTGAGCTAAATTGTAATAATAGAGAGCTCTGTCATAATCTTTATATGCAAGGTACTTGTTACCAAGCATGGCTGCTGATTTGAAGCCATAAGCAGCTAAATTATAATTATCAGTATCTGGATTTAAATTATATGCTTCTTTGGTACTAACAAGAGCCTTATTGTAAAATGTCATTGTATATAAAAATTTAACTTTTGATCCATAGGAATTCGCTAAAGAACGATTAAGGGATTTATTTTTTTTTAGAGAGGTTGAAGTATTTATCTGATTTATTGTTTCTCTTATTCCCTTTGTTGTAAATTTATTGGCTAAGCTCCATTCTTTCTTTCTTGTGTAGATTAGTGTAATCCCCGAGTAAAGGTAAAGAGATTCAGGATGTTTAGCTATTCCTTCTTTGAAAACCTTGATCGCATCCTTGTTTTTCTTGAGGCTTGAATAAGCCAGAGCAAGATAATAGATGCAATGAGGAGTTGATTTAATTTTAATTGATTTCCTGTAAGGGATAATAGTTTGATGCAGAAATTTTTTGTTTTTAGTCTTCCAGTAAATTTTGTTTAATTTCATACCTTTTTTGTAGTAGATATGTGCTAGAGTATTTATGCTCCAATCAAGATTATTTTTACCGTCAGTTTTTTTCCAGAGTTGAATTGATTTTTTTAATGAATGAATTTTTTCATAGTTATTATTTGCTTTTTTATATTGATTATAGCATGAAAGCCAGCTTGTACATTGATCAGCCCAAATGATTTGGAAAGTAATAAGAAGTAATATTGTTGGGAGAATTTTTTTCATATATATTAACATATTTTATAGAATAAAAGTGAAAAGTACAGAAAAAAATAGTTAAATGAATTAGAATATGAGAATAATAAGGATAAAATTATTTATTATTCTTACCTGATTTTCTTGAATTGCTTTATGTACCCTGGAGGAAATATTATAATAGATTTATTTTTGAGACCTAAAATTCTCTCAAGTGAAATTTGATGAGTATTGATGCAATTTTCAATTTGTTTTATATCAACTATTTCATTGAATAATTCTTCAATAATTCTATTGCGTAAAATGAAACTCAGGTTTACAATCAACATCGCAATCTCTTTCGAATCAGAAATTTTTAGAACATCTTCTTTAATTCCCTGCTCTAATATTTTTTCAAGTTGTGGTGCCAGTAAAGTCATGAGACTTTTGTTTAATCTTTTTACATAGAGTAAATTTTCATCCTTATAAAAGACATTTATAGTCTCTAAGATAATTGTTTTATTTAAGCTTTTTAAATTTTGATTGAGTTTGAAATATTCATTTAACTTTTCAATGGCATCTAAATCATTGGTCTCTATAATAGGTTTTAATTTTTCAATAAATAATTCAGAAAAATTATTTATAACTGCATCTAATAATTCTTCCTTAGATTTAAAATAATGATAAAATGTACCCTTAGATATTTCTAAACTCTTAATGATTTCATCAACAGTAGTTTTCTCAAAACCTTGAGATAAAAAAAGTTTATTAGCTTTATTGATAATTGCCTGGCTTTTCTCGTTATAATTTTTTCTTTTCATTGTTTCTCTTAGTAATGTTTTATTCTTAAGGGAGAATTTTATAATTCTATTTCATCCCCATGTTTCATTATCGTGCAATTAATATTCATTTCTTCAATTTGACTTTTGAAATATTTATCATCTGCTTTATTGTATTCTTTTGTAAAAAAAGCATCACAGTTATAATGACATGGTATAACATGCTTTGGCTTAATCATTTTTATTGTTTCAATAGCATCTTGTACATTCATTGTATTTTTAATTATTTCTCCACCGATTGGAATCATTAATATATCAGGATTCTTGATATTCTGCCATGCCTCTTTTTCTAAAAATGTATCTCCAAGATTAACAATAGTTTTTCCATCAAATGTAATTTGAAAGCCAATAGCTCCATGTCCAATTCGTTCATTTTCACCAGGTTGAACTGTTTTGCTAAAAGGTCCTAGTTTCACATGAAGAGGGCCGTGAGTTGATTTAATTCCAGTGATATTCATATCATCTAGGGTGATTGTTTCATTTACTGATAGAAGGTGAAGATTTTTCATTTTTGTTGTAAATGCTAAGCCTTTATCTCTTGGACCAAGGAGTAATTTTTCGCCATTTACTTCTTTTTCCATTGATTTATTGCAAATGACAGCTGCATTTGAAATCTCAGCTACGCGATCAGTATTCCAGTAATGATCTGGATCTCCATGGGTGACAAATATATGTGTAATGGATTTCCAGTCAGTCTTTGGTATTATGGTTTTTAAAAATCTAAAGAAGTATAATTCTGCTCCTGGATCAATAGCTAAGATTTTATCATTTGTTTTGATAAGAAAGGAGTTGTATAGGTAGTGTTTAATTTTCATCTGCAGTACCTCTTTTTAATATTAGACTCATAGTCTAGACTGTAAGTCTAATATACGGAGTAATTAGGTAAGTGTCAATATAAACAGTAATTTTTTATAATAATTATCTTTTTTAGATAAATTGAAATTCATTGTCATAAATTTTTAAGAAACGAAATATTGATTAAGAAGAGTTATTAAAAAGAGCTTGACCATTATTTAAGTCAATTATATGAAATTATTTATTAAGATTGTGTAATTCAGACAATTATTTTAATTTAGTATAATTTAAAAAAAGGTATATTATGAAAAAAACAAAATTAATTTATTTAATTATGTTCTGGATATTTTTTAGTTTTTTAAATTTTATCAGACCTATACGCAAAGCAATCCAACAAGATGGAAATATTGATAATATATATAATCAGATTCTTTCATTATTTGCTGTTTTATTAATAATACTATTGGTTGGTTTATTTAATTTATATAAATGGGCTATAAACATGGCAATTGCATTAGTATTTGTTTTTGCTATAATGCCAGTCATAAATATTGCAATTATTGGAATTGCTAATTGGAAAATAGCAACTTTTGTTTTAGTTGCAGAAATATTTAATATACTTATACTAATATATTTACTAAAACCTCAAAATAGAAAATACTTTCAAGATTTCAGAGAACAGAAAGAAAAAGATAAAAATTATAGAAAATTAGGAAATAAAATGGGTAAGTAGTATATTTTATATTTAATTTATATAGGTATAGATTTTTCAAGAACTAAATTATTCTATTGATTGCATTTTTGAAGTAATTTTTTCTAGAGTATTTATGTTTAGGTGAGAATCATACGCTAACTAGAATAATGATAATAACTCCTTGATTTTCATTGCTATCAATAGTCCGTCAGGATGTAGGTTAGATTAGAAAAAGAAAATATTTTAAGCATTGCTTTTGTATAACGTGGAGCATTTGAGAAGTTTTTGCCTTAAAAGACAGGTTTTTTTCTCAAAACAATTTCTTCTTTTTTGTTAGCACTTATTCTTTTCATACGAATAGTCTTTGACATATGTCCTCCAATTTCAACCATTATTTATACTAAAATAATGCTCGGTTTAAACTGGGGCCAAGATAGGTGTCACTAAATTATAAAGGAAATCGGTATATAGATAGAGGTATTTTCGAAACATAATCTTTTGCTTAATATCTATAGCGTTAGTCTTTGGAGTATTTAAAACAGTTTTTTGTATGGTCATTAACCATTCCTATGGCCTGCATGAAAGCATAGATAATTGTTGAACCTACAAATGTAAATCCTCGTTTCTTTAAATCTTTGCTTATGATGTCAGAGAGCTCTGTTGTCGCTGGAATATCACTCATTGAAGTGAAATTATTATTAATTGGTTTGTTATCTACAAACTTCCAGATATATGTACTGAAACTACCGAATTCTTCTTGTATTTTCATAAAGGATTGGGAGTTTTGTATTGAGGCCTTAATCTTTAATCTATTGCGAACTATTCCAGCATCTAGAAGGAGTTCCTGTTTTTTTTCTTCAGTATAGAGAGCTATTTTTTTATAATCAAAATTATCAAAGGCCAAGCGAAAGTTTTCTCGCTTTCGAAGAATTGTTATCCAACTTAAGCCTGCCTGAAAGCTTTCAAGTAATAAGAATTCAAAGAGCTTTTTATCATCATATACCGGCTCTCCCCATTCTTTATCATGATATTCAATATACAGAGGGTCATCTCCAGGCCATTGACATCTATCCATTAATTATACCCTATTTTATTTTTGCCTTTACTGTCCATTGTGTTCTTGTAAATGTCGTGAGATTTTTCAGGTAATACAGAAACTTCGGTTTAACATCAGAATCTTCGAAGTAGGACCATTCTTCAATGACTTTTATATTGTCACCATAAGATTCGATTTCTTCAGCCTGTGATATGCCGTATTGATATGATGCTCCGGCATCTGATCCTAAACGTTTTTTCATTTTTTTCTCAACCATTTTTTTATAGAAGCCTGTTGTGTATTTTTTATTTACTGTTTCAAATATTATTTGTGATTGAGAAAATGTGGAAGCTATTTTTTTGAAAAGTGAAATTACTTCATCTTCTGGAAGATACATGAAGAGACCCTCTGCAAGAAAGAGAATGTTAGTTCTTTGTTTAGCAGCAATTGTGTCAATCCATCCATAATCTAAAACAGAACAGCCAATTGTTTCATAGGAAATCTTGTTTTTTAGAATTTCTTTTTTAAGTTCAATAACCTCAGGTAGATCAATTTCGATGTAGTTCCAAATTTTATCGGAGACTCTCCAAAAGCGTGTGTCAAATCCGCATCCTAAACTTATGACCAGTGCTTTTGGATTATTCTTTATAAATTCTTTTGCATAGGTATCATATTTTCTGGCTCTTAAGGCAATATAGGATGATAGTGTTGAAGGAATTTTCATTTTAAGAATATTCTGCGATGTTTCATTTGTCAAGAGTGATGAGATTGCATGAAATATTTCTTTACCAAGAGGATCATTGATGACAGGAGACTCTTTGTCTGATTCTGTAACTCTTGATTTTAAAGTGTGGAGAGCGGTTTCTGAAACTGCATTTAAATCTTTCATTGTCTTTTCCTTATTTGGTTATTGATAATTATGTATTTTTAAAAAACTATAATGTATGAAAATTATTTATACATTAAATATTAAAAATCATAACCAGGTTTTCATTTTATAAAATTATTCGCAAAAAAAAATTATAATAAAATATACCAACTGTTAAAGACTATTAAAGATAATTAAAATTAAAAATGATTTCATTATGCAGAGGCAAGAGCTCCTGCATAATGAAATATAAAACCTAATTTTTTAAAGCTTCAACGGGTGTCAGTTTTCTTGCATGTCGTGCCGGTATCATTGCTGCTATAGATGGAACAACTATACAGATTATCAAAGCAGCAATGAGATCTACAAACTCAACTGCTGGTTTAATAATATACTCAATAGGCATATCAAGATTAGCTATCTGGGTTGCCATATTGATTCCGGTTTTAGAAAAATAAACAACAATAAGAAAGCCAATAATACCGCCGGTTACTCCTCCAATTGCTCCCATGATTGCTCCTTCATAGGTGAAGTTTATAAAGAGCTGCCTGTCTGTCATGCCCATGGCCTTCAAGGTGCCTATTTCTCTCATTCTTTCAAAGATTGCCATCATCATTGTATTTATAATTACAAAAGATGCAAGGAAGAGAATCATGGCCTCAATAAAGCCATAGATATACTTCATTGAATTGAAGGTTACATAAAGGGGACCTAGCTGTTTTTTAAAGGATTCAGCAATATAGTACTGCTCAACTGTTTTTTGAATATTCTTTTCAAAGGCATCAATATTAGAAATATCTTTTCCAAATATATAAAGTTCTGTAGTTGCATTTGTCATTTTCAGCAGTTTCTTAGCACTGCCAAGTCCCATGAAAAAGAAATTTCTGTCAAACATCATACCAAAGTGAAAGATGCCGGCCACTTTAAGCTTAATACCATTGAGGCCTCCTTCAGAGGTCTTTGTTGCCAGAAGCAGTTTGTCTCCCAATTTGATATTCATCTTTTTGGCTAGACCGCTTCCTATGTATAGACCATCCTCAACTATTGTGCCCTTTTTCAATTTTTTCTTTAAGTCAAATTCATTATTATTTAGATCAATGCCCATGCCTACGGCCTCTTTCGTATTGTTATCCTTGGCAAGAAGGATTCCAAAACGAATTCTTTCTCTCACAGCTTTGACATTAGGGATCTTTTTGATCTTTTCTTTTACTTCTTCTGAATTTAATATGAGCTCGTCAACAGGCATAAATCGCTCACGCTTTTTATATTCCTGTGTAGTTACTCTCACATGACCGGTCTGATACTTACAAAAGTTTGCCATATAAGTATCAAGGATGCCATTGATAAATCCCTGAGCCAAACCCACAACTATGGCTGCCACAAAAATAGACAGTATAGTGAGAAAGGACCTTTTCTTGTTTCTAAAAACATTTCTTAGTGCAAATTTAAATAACATAACTTCCTCCTTACTGTACTGTCCTGAGGCATTCCACAGGAGACATCTTCATAACTTTCTTGGCTGGATAATAACTGGCCAAAACACTTGAGATTACTGCCAGAAAAAAAGCAGTAAAGTATTGAGACGGCATCCACATAGATTTTACATGTCCCATTACATTCATTCCCATGGAATCTGCACCTCCCATCATAGCAGTAAAATCTATGCCAACGTAAATGAAATAAAGGTTAACTAGGGTGCCTGCTATCATTCCAATTATACTGCCTAATAGACCTATGGTAAGACCTTCAAAGATGAAAATATTTCTAACCTCTTTTTCAGTCATGCCCATTGCCATGAGAGTTCCTATTTCCTGGCGTTTTTCATAGACTGACATGAGAATTGTATTTACAATACCCACTACGGCGATAATGGTTATGAAGAAAAGAATGAAGTTGCTGGATTGTTTCTTCGTCTTCATAAGGGCTGAAAAATCTGAGGAAAGGGTTTGCCAGTTCCATACTTGCGCTGTTGTAATCTTTTTTCCTAATATTTTTTCATAATCACTGGTTTTCTTGAAGTCTTTTGTTTTGATGGTAATCGCTGTAACACCCTCAATGTCCATGTATTCTTTGGCCTTTTTAATGTTAATATATATTGTTGCATTATTAACTTTAGGGTCAGCTGTGTTAATGAGGCCCGTAATGAGAAGTTCAAGAGAAACATTCATTCCCTTGCTGCTTCTAAAACTAATATTAACATTATCCCCAATTCCCAGCTTCATATCTTTAGCGAGAGCCTTTCCGATGACAGCACCATCTTCAGTGAGTTTGCCTTTTTCTATGAATTTTTTTATGGTAAATACTTTAGGATCATTGACTGGATCTATTCCAATAGTTATAACAGGTATGGTGTCTTTATAATTATCAGCAGTTGCCAGAAAAAGAATCCGTTTGGTATATGCCTCAATGAAGTCCATTTTTTTAAGTTGAGCTTCAATGATATCAGTTTTTTTTAGAAAATTATCAGTATTATAGGGTTTATCTTCATCAAAGGTCTTATTTCTTATTTTGAAATGACCTGATTCGAAATCTATAAAATTCTTTACTGATGTTTTGTCGAAACCTTCCATCATAGCACCTAACATGAGGTACATCATGATACCAAAGGAGAGAATAATGAAGGTCAGTATTGTTCTCCGTTTAGCCTTTAAGATATTTTTCATTGCCAATTTAAAGAGATATTTCATATTGATACCCCCTATTCAATCCTTCCATCATGAAGCTTAATCAGTCTCTTAGCATGCTTCATGATGAGCTGATCATGTGTTGAAAATATAAAGGTTATTCCATCATTCTGGTTGAGGTCCTGCATGAGATCTACAATAGCCTCACCTGTTTTAGAATCAAGGTTCGCAGTTGGTTCATCTGCCAGAATAATCTTTGGCTTTTTAATAAGAGCTCTCGCAATAGATACTCTCTGCTGCTGTCCGCCTGAAAGTTCCAGGGGCATCCTCTTTTCAAGACCAACCAGGTCAACCTTCTTTAGGATGTCCATAACCATCTCACTTATCTCTTCATCACTGTGGATCTTTAAGAGCTTCAGGGGTAGTTCAATGTTTTCAAATGTATTGAGCACCGGTATTAAGTTGTATGTTTGAAAGATGAAGCCTAGATTTTCTTTTCGAAACTGAGCTAATTGTTTCGAATCAAGTCCAACAACACTTTCTCCATCAACGAAAATTTCACCACTGTCAACTCTGTCAATACAGCCAATACAGTTTAAGAGAGTAGTTTTACCAGAGCCTGATGGTCCTGCTATGGCTGTGAATTCCTGTTTTTCAAAATTGACATTGATATCATAGAGTGCCTGAAAATCGACCTTGCCAGATGTGTATGTTTTATTTAAGTTTTTTACTTGTAAAAGCATAGGATTTCCTCCTTAGTATTTTTCCTTAAAATTTCCCTTCTATTCTGATTAAAAGAGTCGTATAACCCATGTAATCAAAGGAGAATTCTTTATTACCCCATCCAATGGGAACATAAACTCCCACAGTGAGGGTTAAACCATTTACTATAATAAAGCTGGCTGTAGGTGCCACGAGGACACTAAAATCAACCATGTTTGCAAAAACATCGAGGCCTACAGATGTAAATTCATCAATCTTGCCGGTGATGTTTCCATAGAGATAATATTTTGCACTAAAGTATGAATCTTGTGACGCAGGCAACAATGTCCCAATAATAGGTGCTCTTGAATATTCAGATGAACTTGCAGCACCTTCACTGTTAAAATAGAAGCTCAGTGTTGTGATAAGATTACCTGATAAAAAGCTATAGTCAATACCTGCAGTTACCTCATGGAAGAAAGAATTAAAATCATCATTTGAATGAAAGGCATATGATCCATTGATGCCTATCTCAATATCTCCCTTAAAATATGCTCCAAAGATATTTCTATCTGAACCGAGACGATTGGCGACTAGACCAAAGTCAAAGGATTTCACTGTTCCCTGGAGACTTATGCCACCCTTGTACTGAGCTGGAATTGAAATATCATTCTGCTCCATTCCGCCATAGGCCTTGAGTTGAAATACATCATCAATGTTGAGAACATATTCTAAGGCAATGAGGCCTGACTTATCATAGGTTAAATCTGTTGTTGAAATGGTCTTGTCAAATTCAAAGGGATTAAAGAGACCCTTGATGCCGAAATTAACATAGGTTTTTCCTATGGTGAAATCTCCTACATCAGAAAAGATTCTCATGAAGGCTCTCATGAGTTTTGCATCAACCAGTTTAGGAAGTTGATTTGGAATCGTGCTGTAATATAAAAAGAAACGACCATCTGCATAGAATTTCCAGTCCTTTGCTTTGGCCTGGGCTACTAATTTTGTTTCAAGAATATCAGCAACTGTAAAGCGACTGGCATTAAATGAAGACATGGTGTCTGAACTCTGTACTGTTGCTGCAGCATCGTTTCTAATTGATCCATTGAAGCTTAGTTTTGTATCCTTAGAGTCTTTTGTATCTGCAAAAGCTGCTGTTGAAATGAAAAGAATCAATATGCAAAATAATTTATTCATCATATTACCTTTTTAGATTTCTCCGTGTGAAGGTTCCTCTTGGTATATATGCATTGTAACGAACATATTTTATCTTGATAATAGTCTTGGAGTTTCTTTTTCTTTTATCTTGAATTGTCATATAAAATGGAGTCCAATAGCCATTAACTCGTCTGTAATTTTTAAGAGTCATTTCTTTTAACAGTCTTCCGCCTCGGGCATACATCTCAATTTTTATTGGTATCATTCTGGTCTTATTAACATAGATAACCTGTCGTGCATATGATGCATCACGTGTTTTAGCTTTTAGTTCTAGGACGTAACATCGTTGTCCCATAACGGTTTTTTCTGGTAATAGCTTTGAGCTGTATTTCTTTTCAAGGTCACCAGAATTGAGCATGTCATCATAGGAAATATCACTACCCATCATTCCCTGACGTAGCATGTGACCTGAAATTTTCATGACGCTGTCTGCATCGGGAAAATAGATCCATAGATTATCTTTCTTTTTTAGATATTTTACTCCCTTGTCTTCTGGGTTGATGAAGGTCATAAAAGATTTTTCTCCTGCTTTTTGTGAAACAGCAGTAAACTTTTTAACCAGAGTTCTTCTTCCTTTTTGAATGATCATTTCAGCAACCATTCTTTCACTTCTAAAGTTTTCATTCTGATCTAGACGTTTTATTAGCTGTTTTGCTGTTTGTGCAGAAACAAGTCCTGGTATCAGAAATAATACTAAGATGAGTTTTTTCATTGTTCTTCTCCTTTAAAATTCATTATCAATTGTGTTAATAATATTCTCATTTTTTAAACCAGAATACATATATTGGTCTGATCATGAATATCATCATTGCCAGAACGTACCACCATACATTTATTTCTAGAATCTGAGGAAAAAGTTTGGCCATAACTATGCCAAATATCATTGCTCCCCATTTAATGAGACCTACATCCCAATATGTCAGGTTCTTCATTTTTTCTTCGTATAAATCATTTATTTTCATAGAGCTCTCCAGATCAAGATGATACCCTGAATATATAGAATTTGCAAGAATTGTCTTTTCGATATCTGTGTTTTCTTGAAATTGCACTGTGCAAAAATGTAATGTACGTAATTGACTGGTTTTTTTATGTTTTTGGTATGGATTTCTATTTTTATGGAAAAGTACTTGAGAGGATCTAATAATGTGAGTCTATCAAATACACCATTCCCTTTTGATAAACTAAGGTAATGGTGCACTTTCTTCTATATAATTATTGTTTACTTTCTTTTTAAGATAACAAAGGTTACATCATCATTACAGGTATACTTTTCTAGGCTCTTCAAAATCTTACTTTTAATGAATTCCGGGCTTTCTTCTCCCAGTTCTTGAAGAATTGAAGAGAGCTTTTCTTCAGAATACATATTGCCATCTTCATCGAGTGCCTCTGTTATGCCGTCTGAAAAGAGAAGCATTGTATCTCCTGAGTGTAGTGCTAATTTGTCATTTTCAACCATTCCCTTCAAGTCATCAACTATACCAATCCACATTCCCTTGGTTTCGATTGTTTCCAGTTCTTTTTTATCTTGGCGATAAATATAAATATCCTGATGAAGTCCTGAAAAAAGAAATTCTCCATTAGTATGAGTTGCAAATACAGTAATGGTCATATACTTATCTTCACCAAGTTTGCTAATATTACTTGATATAGTTGTATTGATTATTTCTAATAATTCAGAGGGTTCAATGTCTGGATGACGTTTTAATATAACCTGAATTGCTGTTTGAACCATCATCATGATCAAACCTGCTGGTACTCCATGACCGGAAACATCCCCTATAATAATCCAATCCATGTTTTCTACTTGAATTACATCATAGTAATCTCCACCCACCTCATCAGCAGGAGTCATTGATACAGCTATTTCATAACCTGCAATAGAGGGTTTTGCTGGAACAAGTACTGTTTGGATTTTTTTTGCAAGCTCCATCTCTCCCCAGAGAGCATCTCGGGTTTTAATGAGAACATCATTCATAGCCTCTAATTCTTCCATTGTGGATTGAAGCTCTTCAGTTCTGGTTGCTACTGTATCTTCAAGATTTTCTGTAGCATCTTTGATTGTTACAGCCATAGAGTTGAAAGTTTTTGCCATGGTTCCAAATTCATCTGCCACGTGAACTGGAATCTGAACACTGAGATTTCCACTGTTAATCTGTCGTAAACCCTTTAAGAGGTCTTGAATTGGTTTTATGAGAGCACCAATAAAGAAGAAAGGGAAACCTATGAGGATAACTGCAACCATGATAAGAAGTATAACCAAATATTTAACAGAGGCTTTATGAATAAACTTTCTATATTCTCTGTAGGGATATCCAGCTTCATAAATGATATTGCTTTTTACGTCAGCATGCATAAAAGAAACGTAATGGAGAGAGTCATCTGCATTTTTTCTATAGCGGCGAACAGTATGAGACTGAAGAGGAGATAAAAATTTTAAAATATCCTTCTTTAATTCTTTTCCATTCTTTGTGCTCTTCTGAATGTGAGCTTTAATGCTCTCATGCATAAAGGGAACACGACTTTTCTTCATGAAGGTTATTACCTTTTGTTTGAAATCTTTTTCTTTTAATTGAGAAACCTTTGTTTTGGTGAATAATACGGGTCGTGTAATTGAGTTTATGTATTTAATTAAAAGAACCTTAAGATTTTTCTTATCTTTATTTTTTTCAGTGAATTGTTGAATTCCTTTATTGTATCCAGAAAAATAATAGTGGCTTTGGGTTAATAACTTTTTAATATTCTCATAGAAATCTTTACTTTCAGTATTGGCTATCTTTTCAAACAACAAAGTGTTTTTCATCTCATACACTGCAGGTGTAAAGTTTATATTTAGTTTCTTTTTATCTTTAACAAATTCAATTTTCGCAGAGTTATCATTTGTTAAAGAACTATTTGATATGATATACTTGATATTTTTGTCATAGTTTTTTGTTTCAATTGAATATTTTGTTTTATAAAAATTCATAGCATCAAAGGCTTTGTCTTGATCTTGTAGTGAAAAATATGCTATAAACTGAAATACCAGAAGTAATGTTGCAAGACTTACTCCAAGGATTTTAGTCATGAAATTAGAACGGTCTTTTGTTGTATTTATATAGAGGAGAGTTGCTATGAAAAATGTGAAAATATTTGCAAGATCTTGAGAGATTTGATATGTACCACGATCCATTAATCCATCTCTGCTTAAAAAATTCGTAATACCAGGAATTAAAAAGCCAACAAAAAGAATGAAACCCATGATAAAACCATATATTTTCATTTTGCCTTTATTTGCAAAGGCTCTCCATATACCAAATAATAGTGACATAAACATATATAGAATTAGTATTAAACTTATTATCTTGCCAAGAGAATCTGTTTTGAAATCCCAGTAGTGACCATAAAAATGAAAAACCTTTTGGCTGTTCAGTGTTGTGTAATAGAAAAATAGAACTATAATAGGTATGAATATATAACTAAATGTCTGATAGATTTTTGAAAATCGAGCGCCTCTTTCGTCAGGATAGTAATATGCAATTAATGAAATATTTAAAAGGCCGTACATTACTGTACCAACTGTTATCCAACGATGAAATGCAGAGAATGGATGATAAATGGAAGCTGACAAGAAATATCCAAAAAAGAATATACCCGTTAAGATATAGGATACCATGAACTGCTTACCCTGACGGGATTTGTTTTTTATTCTAATAAAAATAAATGCAAGACCTCCTAAGAAAACAGCAGGAATAAGAGATGCGATGGAAAAAAAGTTAAAGTATATATTGTCAGCTAAAAAGTTCATATAGTGCTCCTCATAAATAATTATATTTTCCTACATGTTTTGTATTTTGCATATTTTTTTTAAAGATGCAATATTAAAATATATGTATTAGATTTTTTAATAAAGTTTATGAAGTAGGTATTAAAATAATCTTGTTGGATGGACAAGAAGATCGGTATATTGGCGTTTTAAGGTGTTTTATGCTTCAATGAAGTGTATACTGAAATTTTGTGGTAAATAAGTTTCATGAAACTTATTTACCACAAAATCCAAATACTATTATAAATATAAGAATTATGAAGCATATTGCTCCAAATGTTTTCATCATTATTTTGTTGAGATTTGATTTGGCTTTTGGATTATTGTTGTAATATTCCCTCATCCGGGCATCAGCTTTATCTTTTATTTTCTGAATTTCTTCTTCCTGGTTGTCATAGTCATAGTCGCTCATAATAAATTCTCCTTTTAGTAAAATATCTATTTTGTTCTTTTAAACTTAAGTGTTATCGCTGCTTTAAGTAGTGGCATGAGTAAAGAGGGCATGAAAAAACTGAGTTTACTCTTTGACCCTGTCATTATTTTTGCCCACTCAATCATATATTGAGTGCCCTTTTTATTTGCAAGATATGCAAAGGCATCAAGAAATATAGGAAATTTACCCATTGTTTTTACCATTATTGATGACCATTTGAAATCATTTCCAAAAGATTTCATCCATCTTTTGTGATATCTTTTGAGAATTTTTTCACTGAAGTCATTTTTATTAAATGCCTCTTCCAGTGTTATGGCTGCTAATTCACCAGAATCCATGGCATATTGAATTCCTTCACCAGTAAGAGGATCAATATGACCAGCTGCATCACCAATAATCAGAACATTATCAGAATAACTTTTTTTTATGCCTCCAAGACGAAGGGGTGCTGACTTTATATCCTCTATCTCTGCTTTAATTCCAATTGCATCTTTTATAAATGGATTTTCATTAAGGAGCTTATAGTGCATTGTTTTCAGATCTTTTGGAGAACACTTTCCACCAGGAATAATATAACAACAAAATACCAGATCTCCATCAGCCTCTTTGAAAATTGCAGCGTATCCAGGTAAGAGATCCAGTGGATAATAGACTACTCCGTCCTCATGAAAAGAATGTGTACCTGCTTTTATATAAACACTGCTGCAGATAGCTTCAGCTTTATTATTGATTATATTAAGTGACCGGGCTATCAATGAAGATGCTCCATCAGCAGCAACAAGAACCCTTGATTTGTAGGTTGCATTATCATCAATGCCGCTTTTTATTATCCAGAGATTTTCATCTTTTGAAAATTTATATTCTTTTATAGGGGAGTTTTCAATAAGGTGCGCTCCTTTATCAGCAGCAGCATGTGCCATTTTTTCATCCATAATCTTTCGTTTAATGGCAATCATTAAATGACTACCGATTTCAGCTGCAGAATCACCAATGAATGAAATCCCTCCAGGACTAACGAGTCCTCCTGAAGCTGCCCAGTTTCCCTTTTTTTCATCTAATATTTCTTGTAATACTCCCATTCTTTCAAGATGCATCTGTGCTCGTTGAGATATGGCATCACCACATGTTTTTGGTCTTGGAAATTTTTCTTTTTCAAGTAGAAGAACATTGAGGTTTTTCTCTGATGCATAATACGCACAGGCTGAACCTGCTGGACCTGCTCCTATAATGCAAATATCATATACTCTAATACTATCACTCATGGGAAAATACCTCTTTATTCAATTTGAGTTTAAACTATAACACTGTTAGGTGGTCAATTCAATGATTTAATTCTAACAATAACTTTTTTGCTCAATAATTCATGATGAATGTCTACTGCAACTGGATTAATTAGTATTAGGATAGATGTTAGTGCTAATGGTTTTTTTATCCTTTTTGCATTTTCCCAAAGATTACATCAGTCTTTGGGAAAAATACAAAAACCTGTAATGTGTGCTGTTATTGTATTTGTTACCTGTTATATGATAGTAGCTGGAATTCAGATTCTTTTAATAATAGATATAGATATACCAAAAATATTTATTATTGGAGTGCCAATAATTTTTAGTTCATCTCTTACTATTTCAATTTATGAGCAATTATCTTAAGGCAAGTCTTTAAGGTTGGAGATAATATTCAATAATTAGTAATAAAAAAAGAGTAAATTAATAATTTACTCTTTTTAAGTTTATAGGATGTTTTTCTCTGATTTGGGGAAGTGGATATCCTTTAGCCGTGAACCACTTTTCCAAACTCTCTCATCCATTTCATTTCTTCTTCAGTTAAAGGACCTTTTTCTATGGCGCTGATATTCTCATTATATTGCTCTTTATTTTTTGGTCCACAGAGTACAACATTTACATTATCATTGGTTAGACAAAATCTGTAACAGTCCCCTGCAGTAGGCACCTTGCCATCCCAACCCTTTGGTCTTTTTAAAAGTTTACGCCATCGAGTGGCTGTATAGGATGTTACATTATGGCGCTCTTTATCTATATAAGGAAATATCTCTCTCTCAGCACCAGGATGAGCTGCATTATATCGAATCATAAAGGAATCTAAAGATGATTCCTGGGCTAAAAGACCTGCTCTTTCTCGATTATGAATAGATATTCCAATAGCTTTTGTTTTGCCCTCTTCACGCAGTCTCTCCAATTCTTCTGAGATTCCTTCATTCCATGAGGATGTTACACCGAGCCAATGAATCTGTAATATATCAAGATAGTCAATTTTCAGTGAAGATAATGTTTTCTCAGTAAATTTACGGATATTGTTGCGCCACCATGCAGTGGTAGGCCCAGTTGCTAAAATATATTTTTCTCTATCTTTTTTTAAAACATCTTTTAATACAGGAGTTGCTTTTTTCATGGTGGGTGTCCAAAAGATATAATTCATTTTGTCTTCAAGAGCTGTTTGAATATCCTTAGTATCAAGACCAAAACTAGTAGATAGTCCCAGACGGAAAGCCTTTTTGTTTACAACAGGAATGTCACTATATAAAAAATCTTTCATATTCTTCTCCTTTTTTATTGTTATGCTTTTTTTGTTTTATAAAATCAATAAAAAAATGAGAAATTTTTAAAAATAGATGATTCTAAAGTCTCAATTTTTATTGAGATATATCTGTTAAAAGTTTCCACCTTCTTCTAGAAACCTCTCTAATAAGTCCTCTTTGAGAAGATCTAATTCTTCAGTAGGAACATCTGATGGAGAATTGTATGTCGCACATAATTCATAGACTAACTCAATGTCTTTGATTAAAAGACTATAGTAATACCAATCCTCCATGAGTTCAGCTGCAAATAAAACCTGTCTGTCTGTAAGGTCATGCCATGCATCACAAAGAAATTTTTTGCAGGTGCCATCAAAAAAATATTTGGTATCTGGTTTTAGATCATGATCACAATAGGTAAGACAGCCAATGAGACCAGGATCTCCAGGCATCTCTCCCAGATTTTGACATTGCATTTCTTCTTCAAACAACTTAGGATAGTATGCCTCTTCCTGGTATACAGCGTTACCAATGATGTAATCTTCAGCTCTTTTTGAAAACATCTCTTCAATAAGATTTTTAGGTTTAGTATAATTATGACTACCGCAGCATAGTGAACAGGATGCATTATAGCCTGGTTGGCATCGATTTATTGTATCATTACTCATGGTTATAATTTCTCTATTGTTTTATTACTAGTCATCTTCTTCATTAATCGCTTGAGCATATTGATAATAAAAATAGATGCTGAGAATAAGGATTATTATTGCACTGACTATTAAACCATATGCTATATAGATATGATTAAATGAAAACCTTTTACTTAGGTAAAGTAAAAATAATGTCAATATTGTACCAAGAAAACCTGCAATAAGGAATTCTTTTATCATGAATAGTATTAATTTTCTTCGTAAACCCTTAGTTAATTTTTTTACATATGATTTTGAATTTTTAAAAAGAATTTCTAATTCAATTTCATCATGTTTAAAACCTGAAAGCCAGATTGTTTCGCCAGTAGTTGAATCACTACATTCCAGTTCATATCCTAAAACTGGATTTTGAAAAACTTCAAGAATAGTAGCAATATCACCTGCTTTTGCTGAGCATTTGTCTTGGCTCATCTTTTGTAAGACTTGCTGCTTTTTTATAGATCTAATTTTAACTATATCAAATTGTTCGATTTTCATTTGTTAATGTAAGTATTGCTTTCTCATTCTTAAATATTTTAAAATCCTATTTTGTTATAATTTTTTAAAGAATATCATAGACTCCAGTTTGAACCACAAAAAGCACAATTGTGTTCAGTTTGACTGGTCTTTCCTGAAGGAATAGCAAGTAACCCTCCACACTGTGTACATTGTATATTACGATTTTCTGTATTGAGCATGTATCCGCACCAGGCACACATTGTTTTCTTTGCATTTTTTGGTGCTTTTATTTTTTTTCCACAATTAAGACAGCCTCTATCTTCAAGTTCTAATCGGGGAACTTCAATGTATTCATCATCAACTTCAGCTGCTTTCATTAATGATCGTCCAGCATCACCAGGTAGTAATGAAAGCCAGGGTCGTATAAAGGTTGATCTGTTGACATATAAAAAAGTTTCACGATCAAGTCCATCAGGATGTTTTGCAAGAATTCCATTTTTTTCAAGTAAATCTACTTCTATTTTCCAGATCTCTTGAGACATCGTAAGGAGCTCAAGAGTCATATCCAGGGCTTTTTTCTTAAGGGATATGGCTTTAGATGATTCAGAATTTTCTCCACTATTTATTGTACCCATATATTCAGCTATTGCATTAAAGGTCTGATCATGCTTTTTATTAACACGGTGACTTTCTTTCATATATTCCTTATCAAATCTACAAACTGTACTCCATGGCACCAGGAGATCATTGATGAGTCTGTTTTTGTAATCTCTATCTTTGACTCTTGGTGAATAGCTTTGAGGACAGATCTCAATCATGAGCTCTGTGCGCCAGGTCATTATTCGGCTATATTCTTTTGGATCATTTTTTTCAAAGGCTTCTTTCAGTTGATTATTTGTTACTGCAGCGAGAGTATTTTCAACCTCTTCGGGATCAATTGCAGCAGGATCTTCTATCTCTTTTCTGCTGTCATAGTCAAAAAGAGTTCCGCAAAAATCACAATAGATATAGGCTGTAGGAGAAACTGTTGATTTAAATCCACCACATTTCCAGCATTTACGAGCTCTAATCATGCTTCCTGGATACCATTCAAATTCATATTTACCTGAAGTGCCGGTTTTATCAGCTAATCTCTTTTTTACCAGAAGTTGAAAACGAGTCTGCAGCCATTTATCTTGTGACAGCTTTTCCATCCATCTATAACCTTCAAGAGTATATTGCTTCAGATTGTAACCAAAATCTGAAGCAATCTCTTCAAGGGTCTCACCGCTATAAGCAGATACAGTGCTTGCAACATAATCATCGAAGTCTAGAGGATCTGTGTCAGGGCAGAGTTTTTCTAATGCAAGTGAGAGATAGTGAATGTAGTCCTTCCATACTTTGCTTTTTTGACCACCATCGCTAAGAATTTTATTCCACCCTCGCAGAGCTTTTGTCCATTGGGTCTCCTTAAATCCTGCTGCTATAGCAGCTTTGGCGAGTTCATTAGGGTCTGTTGAGCCGATTGTTTGAGCAACAATATCAGCGTATTGTTCTAAGGATATATCGGCAAAGTTTTTTTTAGAGTACATGATCTCTCCTGTTGTTAATGACTATTTCATCTGTCTTTCTGTAAGGTTGAGTAGTCTATAAATAATGTATTGCAGTTTTGATAATAGTTCAAGAAATTTAAAATTTATCTATGATAATTATATTAGATGAAATATTGTTGAATTGCAATATTAATTCACTTTACAATAATAAGAATTTAGTAGTAATATATTTTCTCTTAGACAATAATATTAAAAAGAATTACTCTTCAAAAAGGATAAATCTCATGATATTTATTATGGCTCTGATTATATTTTCTGTCTGTTTAATCTCAATTTTAGTATCTTACGTGAAATCAAAATGGAATCTCAGAACTAAAATTATATCTATATTTCTGCCAGTGATTGGCATTTGTGTTTTCATGGCTTTTACTCAGGGAGTTCTTGGAGATAATAATATTATACAGGTTGTTTTTCCCGTTATTGGAATTTCACTTTCAATTTCAACTGCAGTTGCAGTAAATAGACTTATTCTAAAACCTACAGAAGAAATAAACAATGCTATTAGACTTATTTCAGAAGGAGATTTTTCTCCTGAAATCAATTACAGATCATCTGATGAACTTGGACAATTAAGTAATAGTATTAACAGTTTTGTTGGAAAAACAAAAGATATAATAAATGGCATTACAAATATTTCTGGCAGTCTTGCCACATCATCAAAAGAACTTTCAGTAGTAACAGTTTCATTTACAGAAATTGCTCAAAATCAAGCAGCTTCAGCTGAGGAAGTAAATGCTACAACAGAAGAATTATCAGCTGGAATGAATAATATATCAGATAACACTAAGAATCAATTTGAAAGTCTTTCATCTCTTTTAGACCGAATTAATGAGTTATCTGAAATCATTAATAAAATAGATTCAAATATTAAAGAATCTATTTTGGTGACACAGGATATGTCACATAATGCAAAATCTGGTGAGGATTCATTGAATAATATGAATACCAGCATTTCGAAAATAAAAGATAGCTCTGATAAAATGAATAATATTATAAGTATTATTAACGACATTTCTGATCAAATAAATCTGCTTTCTCTTAATGCAGCAATTGAATCAGCGAGAGCTGGAGAAGCCGGTAGAGGTTTTGCTGTTGTTGCTGATGAAATATCTAAATTGGCAGATCAGACCGCAGAAAGTATTAAAGAAATTGATTCATTGATAAAAATAAATGAGGATGAAATAAATATTGGCCTAATAAATGTTAAAAATACTAATGATAAAATATCTCTTATAATTACAGGTGTTAGTTCAATTTCACACATGATGGATGAACTTTCCACTTTTATGAAAAAACAAAATGAAGCAAATAACGTTGTAAACTCATATACTGATGATGTGAAAAGTAAAACTGAAGAAATTAAGAATGCAACTGAGGAACATAAAACTGCCACTATTGAAATTGTTAAATCAACGGCAAATATTAATGAGCAAACTCAATCTATTGCATCTGGTTCAGAAGAAATGGCATCAACCGCTGAAGAAATTTCAGGTATGGCTGAGATTTTAAAAGAAAGAATTAGTTTCTTTAGAATTTAAAATACCTTTCTTTTTAATACTTTATGCTGTCATTAGATGTTTGATAATATGAAATAATAATTTTTATCATTGCCTCAATTGCATTTTCAATTTTTCCCCATCCATCTTCAGAGTGAAGATCTATACCTGCATATTGATTTACATTCTTTGAGAGAAGTACTAAATAGCTGATTCCTGCATGAATGATTCCCATGATTGCAGGTACATCCATGTTGGGAACTTCTTTTTGAAATCGCTCAGATAACAAATGGACGAATTCAATTCCCAGTGATTCTCTAATGTTGTAAAGCTCTTTTGTCAAAGCATTATTTTGAGTAAGTTCCCATCGCATTATTTCCTGGGTTGTTGGTCTTTTTCTGAACTCCTTTAAATGTGATTTAAGGTATTGTGTCCCAATGTCTATTAGATCTATATCTTCAAGTTCAGATATTTCTGTATTTAATAATTCTTCTGTTTTGGCCCAAAAATTACTTTGCTGTCCATAGGCTTTCAGCAATTCCTCAAGTCCACCAAAGTAACGATATATGAGAACCTTGCCTATGCCTGCTTCACGGGCGATAGAATTGATTCCAATTTCTTGAAATCCTTTTTTCCCTAACAATGTACCGACTGCTTCTAATATTTTTTTTTTGGTTTCATCTACATCACGTTTCATTTTTATCACCTTTGTTTATGGAAACATATAAACTAGTTAATAGCTGTTAATTCATATTTAATTTTTTTATTGCTTAATCCATGTTTTAAGTTCACAATGATTAAAAACAATAAGCTAATTAAGACTTTGTGAAATTTGTTTTTTTAATTTACTATAAAATTGATTATTGAACCTTGGTTTATCTGCCATTTTATTAAAAAATATAATAGAATTTTCAGGACAGCTATGGACACATTTTAAACAGAATTCACAATTTGAAGAATTGAATTCAGGTGAAACTATGTTTTTTTCCCAACAGCTTCTCAGGCAATTTTTTACACACAAATTGCAATTAGAACATTTTTCTTCTAAAATATGAAGGTTGTCTTTGTACTTAATATACTCTTTTTGTCCCTTATATTTAAATATATTATTAATTGGAACATACCATTTAGATAAGGGGATTCTTGTTTTAATCTCATCAGATTGAAGCATCTTATTTATAAGTCTTAATCCATTCTTTAATTTCCATTTTGTCGTAAATTGATATTTATTGATATATGAAATGAAAGAGAAAATATTTGATATAGTTAATGGAAAAAGTAAAATACCATCACTGGCTGGGCCTGTAATGCTCATATAGCCTTCAGTTTTAATTTTTTTTTGGTCCAAGTTTTTTATTAAAATTCTTAAGCTATTTCCAGGATACAGACCGCAGGTGGTAAAAATAAAAGCTTTTATATTTTTATTGAAAACCGGCATTTTTTCAACAAATTCAAGCATTGATGTTGAAGGTTCACAGTGATATGTAGGAAAACCCAGTAGTATTAAATCATAATCAGTTACATTATTATAATTAAAATTTTTAGAAATACTTGTGACATCAACCTTATGTTTTTCTGTGAACTTGTCCTTAAGAATATGACAAATTGTTTTTGTGCTTCCTGAGCCAGTATGATAGAGAATTAAAATCTTTTTTGTATTCATGTGTATACTCCAAATGTCTTAAGGGATAAATGTTACCAGCTGGTAACATTTAATCGAACATAGTTACTCCTCGGTAACATGTCAATAACAAAAATATTTTTTGCAACAGAAGTTAGATTTTTTCTGATTAAATACAATGCAGAGCTGAATCCACTGTATTGTATTTAATCAGAAATTGTACTTTATCGAAGAAATATTTAATATCATACTGGATTATCAAAAGAAGATTTTCATCAAAAAGACAAAAATAAAGAAAAGCACTTATTCTTATCTTTAATCTTTTTAGTGACGATTTTTTATTTTAAGGTAAATAATAACTGTTAATTAATTAATAATTTTTAAATGGTGCGGCTCATTAGCATTTTAGTTATGAATAGTTTTTATGATAAATTTTCTATAAAACTAATGAGCTTTTCTTTTACTTCACCCTTTAGACTATCATCAAAACTTTCAATGTAATGACTTATTTCTCTTAATAATTCTTCTTTGATTGGAACATCAATTTCAGAACCATCATTGGTGTAAGATTTTTTTTCCATAGTTTTAACTATCCTTTAATTAATATTTTATGTATTTCTATTTTCTTTAATCATTTTAAAAATTATTTCATAGGTAATTCCATTGTTATCAATAATTTTGACAGATCCTTGAAGTTGTGCTACAAGTATTTCTATTAGTTGTAGCCCTAACTTTTTTTCCTTAATATTGTCTGGAAATCCCATTCCTTTATCAAAAATTTTCATGGTAAAGATTTTGTCATCATTGGCTCTGATGCTTATTCCTATATCGCCTTTATCTTTGCCTGGATAAGCGAATTTAATTGAATTAGTTATAACCTCATTGATTATAAGTCCACAGGGAATTGCAGTGTCTATATTAAGGTATACGTTATCAATTTCAATATCATAATTTATTTTCTTATTTAAGGTATTGAAAACAGAATCTATTTGAGATAATAAAGAAATTATATATTCTTTAATGTCAATGTTTGAGAAATCATTAGATTGATATAATTTATTGTGAAGGATTCCCATAGTTTTAATTCTGCTGGCAGTTGTATTGAGGTGAGATTTTATTACATCATCATCTATATCATCTGTCTGCATCTTGATGAGACTGGATATGATTTGAAGATTGTTTTTTACCCTGTCATGAATTTCAGCTAAAAGAACTTCTTTTTCTTGTAAAGATTTTAGGATTTTTTTTTCAGCTTTTTTTTCTTCAGTTATATCTATTGCTACTCCACCAATAAATTTCCCTTTTCCTGGTATTTCAATTGGAAATTTAATATCCTTGAGCCATGTATTTTTTCCTTTTAATGGAGCTAGAAATTCTAATTCTTCATAATTAGATTTCCCATTTAATATTCGGATATCTGCATCTTCAATCATCTTTGTTATATCCTCATCAAAAAAACTAGAAGAATCATTTTCTTCAGTATTATGGTTGTCTAAAAGTGATTTGGTAGTTGTATTTTCATAAACATGTTTTAGGTTTTTATCTTTTATATATGCATAGACAGGAGTGTAATCCATGAAGGCTTTGAATCGTTGGTCACTTTCTTTTAAAGCCTGCTCTGTGTATTTTAATTCAGAGATATCGACAGCAAAAATTGCTACCTTGTCATTTTTGCGATCATGGTTTTTTATTAAATATAATTGATTGTAAAAATGATAAGAATCTCGCTGATCTTCAAAGGTAAATGTTTTTTCTGTTTTAAAGACTTTATCGATGGATTTTTTTCTAATTTCACTGAGTTCTTTTGAAAAATAATCAAATAAATATGAGCCAATTATTGATTCTGATTTTTTTCCAAGTCGCATTGCTCCATTTTCATTGATAAACATTATTTTATAATCTCTATCGATTAATATAAATGATTCAGTAATTGCATTTAAAAGCATTCGAGTCATCTCTTCACTTTCACGAAGTTTTTTTTCAGCTTTTTTCTCTTCAGTAATATTTAAAGCAACTCCCCCAAGCAATTTTTCCTTTCCAGGGATGTCTATTGGAAATTTGATGTCTCTTAAAATTATATCTTGATTGTGAAAGTTGGCTGAATATTCTATTTCTTCATAATTGGATTTTCCACTAAAAATAATTTCATCATGTTTATTGATAAACTTAAGAATTGCATCATCGAAGAAATCACTGTCAGTTACCTGTTCATTATCGGGCTTATTGTGAATTTTATGAGTGCTCTTGTTGTTATAGATGTGGTTTAGATTCTTGTCTTTGATATAAGCAAAAACAGGTGTGTTGTCCATAAAGGCCTTGAATCTTTCTTCACTTTCCTTTAGAGCCTTTTGAGCTTTTTTTTCTTTTGTTAAATCTCTTACAATGCCGTACATGTATTGCTGATTATTGTCAGTAAAAATAGAAAGAGAGACTAGAATGGGTATGACATTGCCATTCTTATTGAGAAACTCCCACTCGAATTCTTGTGCTTCACCATTGAATGCCTTTTCATTAATGAGAGGTATCAATGTTTCTGATTTCTTGCCATTATTTTGAAATTCATTTGAGAAGAAAATGACTGGTTTTCCAATAATTTCTTCTTTCTTATAACCAAGAAGTATACATGCCCTGTTGTTGCAATCTATGAATATCGAATCTGTATCAAAAATAAAAATAGCATCATTTGCATGTTCAAATAATTTTATATATTTACTATCTTGAGAATTAAGGTCAATGTTAGTTTTCTCATCTAACAAAGGCCTTAGTTTTTGAAGTTCTTCTATTAGTTCAGCTTTTGTTTTGCTATTATCATTCATATGTTCAACTTGTGTTCTATGTATATCTGATTATAATGATTGAAAAGCCTTGAGTCAAGATATTTTATCTCAATATTATTGTGGTGATTTGTTTATAAATAGGTTTTTTGGTAGATTTATTTAGATAGTTGTTTGGATTTTTGAGTGAATTGATAACGAGAGGACTACATTGGAACTTCTTCAATGGAATTATAAATCGTTATAAACTGATCTACTGTTCCAACATATAATATAGTCATAATATCATCAGGAACATTGAGAAGAGCAAATTGATGGTTGTTTCGTATCATTTTTTTATAGGTACCAATGAGTATGCCAATGCCTGAGGAGTCAATGAAGGTGACTTCTTGAAAATTAACAATGATACTTTTATTTTCTCCTTCAGTGAGAGGTTTTATTAAATCTTTTAATTTATTTAAATTAAAATAATCAACATCTCCTGATAGTGATAAAATGGTATGGTCGCCATGTTGATGTATAGTGGATTCCATCAGACCTCCAAGATCGATGTATATTAGAATATAATAAATTTAAATTATTACAATTATTTTTTTATTTTAATTGAAAAATAAATAATGAGATTAATAAGATTATTGAGGTTTTGGAGAAGAATTTGTATTCCTATATTCAGTTGGAGTCATGTTATTGATATGTCTAAAGGCACGATTAAATGTTGTTAAACTTTCAAATCCAACAGAGAGAGCTATGTCAATTATTCGCTCATTACCTTCAATGAGTCTTTTCTCTGCGTCTTCAATTCTCAGTTGATTTATATAGTCATTGATTTTAATACCTGTATGAATTTTGTACAGACGGGACATATAGTTGGGATTCATTCCTACTGCTGCACCAAGGCCTTCTCTTGATAAATCTGAGTTATAATTATTTTCAATAAAAGATTTTATTTTATTAAGTTTTTCAGCTGTTTCATTGTTAACAGAGATATGATTATTATTCTCATTGTTGTGATGATTGTTATCACCTGTTTGTAGCTTATTATACAATTGGGTTCCATGTTTTTGAATTATTGAATACCGTATAATGATAAATAAACCCGCAATAGTAATGATTAAGGGGGATGTAAATATATAAATGAATCCTCGTGTTGATGTAGCTGTTACTGATGCAATATTTTCAAGAGAAAAGGTTACAGCAGCGGAGAAAAGAAATATTATTGAAACTATGAGTTTCAAGCTGTCTTGTCGAATAGAATTAAGACGTCGTAACATAAAAAGAAGGTAAATGAAGCCTCCGGCAATTGCTATTATGCCCAGAGTGCGATCAACAAAAGAATTAATTATGAATTCTTTGCTGAAGATGATTATAAATGTACTATAGAAAAGAACTGGCATGAAAAATTTATTATGCTCAGGCATGTCAACAGAATATATCTTTTGTATGAATTTCATATACACAACAGCACTTAAGGGAATAGCTGCATGTAAAAGAGAAATATAATATCCCTGATGAAACAATTTAAAAGGAGAAATTAAAGCAAGTATGGTAATTCCAGGAATAAGACACATAAGTGCCAGGGGGCCAAATATTTTCTGATCTCTATTTATTATGTACATGATTGTAGATATAATAGAAAAACTTATAAAGAGAAAAACTATGCCAAAGGGAATCATGTTAAATATAAGTCTATCTAGGGACGATTGTTTATAAAAGTTTTTCTTATTAAGAAGTTTGATGCTATCTGAAATGCCTCCGTATTCTTCTCCTAATAGACCGATTTCTATTGTAATATTATTGATGCCTTTGTGTAATGCTCCCCTTTTAATTTTATAGTATCGTGGCATAAAGAGATAACTGATTTCATTTGAAAGTCTGCTGCCGATCTCTTCATTATTGATGATAACCTTTTCTAAAAAAGCAACACGTCTAAGAGCGATACCATAGTATTTCTCATTTTTTTTAAGATTTACAACTGCATTATATTTCACGATATGATATTTTCGTGCTGGAACATTTTTTTTTCGTAGCACTAATTTTTTTTTGAAATAGTCTTTGTTGTTTATTTCTGCTTTGAATAAATGAGTTATATCATTTGTCTCTTTGTTAGTAATATTTTCTGAGCAAGAAATTATTACTCCTAAGAGCAGAAGAATTATAGAAAATTTTATATGTTTTCCTGCAGTTTTCATTTTTTTTTATTCTTTAACTATCACTGCTGTTCCATAGGCTAGACATTCTGCTGAGCCGCTGTGAATTTCAATGGAGGTGAATCGAACACAAACAATAGCATCAGCCCCCATTTCTTCTGCTACTTCACACATTCTTTGATATGCCTCTTCACGTGCAGTAACCATCATTTGTGTATAGGTTTTTACCTCGCCTCCAATGAGCATCTTGAAATTAGCCATGAAGTCACGGCCAACATGTCGAGCTCTAATTGTACTTCCTCTGGCAATGCCCAGTGCTTTTATTATTTTCTTTCCTGGAATTTCATCTGTAGTTGTGGTTAACATTTTTTCCTCTTAAAATAGAGTGTAGCTCTTTGTTATTTGGTTGTCATCATTTTATTTACTTTTTTCTGACGTTCTTTAAGAATTTTTTCCTCTTCTTCTTCTTTCACTCGTATCTCTTCATCGATACTCTTGATGCGATTGACCTCTTCAACCATGCGGTCAATTCGGGCTTTAACAGTAGGATAGGAGATTCCAAGAATCTTCTCCAGTTCCTTGATATTTCCTTTGGCGAGTAAAAATATCTCAATGAATCCCAGAGTTTCATCATCAAGATAGCCAAAGCGATTTGAAGAAAACTTACCTTTAATTGTTATATCACAGGATGGACAGTACATCTCTGTGATGGTTAATCGACCATTGCAACCTGGGCATCCTGATATCTTCATGAAAAATCCTCAATTAAATTGATTTTATTGTTTCTATGCTTGAAATAATTCATATAAATTCTTGAGTTTGTTGATTTTATTAATTTATTTATTGATACTTTTTTAATATAATACATTGATGAATAAAGTCAAGGTTCAAACTTGTAAATTTTGATAAAATAATGATTAAAACTTAATTTTTTATATATTTTAGTTAATTAAATTGATAATTCATGGAATATTAAAATTTAATCACAGGTTCATAAATGTATAAAATTCTCATTGACTTTGTCCTCTTAAAATCTATAAATATACAAAATATAAATATGTGTATCTTTCCAGTGTTTTAATCTTTTTGAAAAATATTATCATCTTATTCTTTGGAGGAATGTGTGAATTCTACTATTTATGATTCTCAATTATGGCTGTCTCATTATCAGGAGGGGGTTCCTGAAAAAATTGACTATGAAAAAATGCTTTTAACAGATTTTCTTTCTCGATCTGCAAAGGATTTTTCAGATACAACTGCATTATCATTTATGGGCTATACCATTACCTACAGAGAATTAGAGGACATGGTTGATAAATTTGCTCTGTGTCTTACGAATTTTGGCATAAAAAAAGGAGATAGCGTTGCTATTATTTTGCCTAATGTTATTCCCTGTGTTGTTGCCTATTATGCAATAATGAAGATTGGTGCAATTACTGTAATGAATAATCCCCTTTATTCAGATCAAGAACTTGAGTTTCAGCTTAATGATTCAGAATCAAAGATAGTTATTACTCTTGATCTTTTGTGTAATAGAATGATTGATCTAAGGCCTAAAACCGGAGTCAAAGAGATTATATATACATCTATTGGAGACTATTTGCCATTTCCCAAGAGTCTGCTGTTTCCCTTAGTTGCAAAGAAGAAGGGTATGGCTGCTGATGTAAAAGAAGCACAAAATCTTTTCAAATGGAAGAATCTTATAAAAGAATCCTCAGGTGTATTACCAGAAGTTAAAATTGAACTTTCTGATATTGCAATGTATCAGTATACTGGCGGTACTACAGGTGTTTCAAAGGGTGTTATGCTTTCACATGAAAATCTCAGCGTTCAGGCTCAGCAGATTGCTAATTGGTTTCCATCCTTTAAAAAGGGTGAAGAGATTATGATTGGAGCTTTACCATTCTTTCACGTCTTTGGTTTATCAACTGCCATGAACTTTCCAATTTTAATGGGATGGCCTATTGTGTTGGTTCCAAAACCACAGCCAGATCAATTGATGGAAACATTTAAAAAGTTTAGACCTACCTTTGCACCTCTGGTGCCAACCATGTATATTGGCATCATCAATCATCCTGATATTTCTAAGGTTGATATGACCTGTATCAATGCATGCTTTTCTGGTAGTGCTCCTATACCTGTTGAGGTTATAAAGGAATTTGAAGAAAAGACTGGAGCTCTCATTTGTGAGGGTTTTGGCATGACAGAATCATCTCCCGTAACTCATATAAATCCTTGTGTTAGAGGTAAGACAAAACATGGGAGCATTGGAATTCCCATTTCAGATGTTGAGTGCAAGATTGTTGATTTAGCTGATAGTTCAAAAACTGTTGCTATTGGTGAACAGGGAGAGCTAGCGATAAAGGGGCCTCAGGTTATGCAGGGATATAAGGGTAAGGCAGATGAGACTGCAATAGCCATTAAAGACGGGTGGCTTCATACTGGAGATATTGCAAAGATGGATGAAGATGGTTATTTCTATATTGTTGATAGAATTAAGGACATGATCATCTCTGGTGGATACAATGTTTATCCTCGAGATATTGATGAGGTCTTTCATCAGAATCATAAGGTTGAAGAGGCCTGTGCAATTGGTGTGCCACATGAGACTCGAGGAGAATCCATAAAGGCATTTATTGTTTTAAAAGAAGGTGAAAGGGCAACTGAAAAGGAAATGATTGATTTTTGTAAAAATAAGTTAGCTGTTTATAAGCTTCCTGAAACAGTTGAGTTTAGGGATGAGCTGCCAAAGAATACAGTTGGCAAAATCTTGCGAAAAGATTTGAGAGAGGAGGAACTCAAAAAATAAATAATTGATGAGTTCAATCCTTCTATTTGATAGCATCTTATGATGCTATCAAATAGAAGTCAGCCTTACATTACTTTGAGACTAAATCTCCAGGGCCAACGTAAATCTTAAATTCGGATTCCAGCTGTTCTTTATGAATCTTATAATATCTTTCTCTAAAAGAAACCATTTCTTCGTCATTCAATAAACAGCACATCTGGTAGTGAGATCCTGAATCAGAATAAAGACTAAAGGGTTTTTTCACATTTTCGACGAGATAGGTAATTGATTCCTTGTACCACTGGGCCTGATTTGAGAATTCATAGACTCCTTCTTCCAATGGCTTGATCATGGGTTTGTCCAGTGTTTCTGAGGCAGTCTCTTCAATGGCAGTGCCCTGAGGAATCTCTAAGAGATATACTATATAGTCAGAGATGCAGTCATAGTGATTGAGAAATTTAATGATTTCATCAAGATTTTCTTTTTTGCAAAAAACAGGACTGATTGTTATATTGACGGATATTCTTCTAAAGCCTAATTTATCTAAACGGCTTAGTCCTCTTTTGAAGCCTTCAATGCTTATACCCTTATCATAGATATCATTGGCAATTGCTTCTTCAGGAGATTCCAGTCCAAAAGAAATCTTGCCGATCTTAGATTCTTTTAGCAGTAAAGCCAGCTCGTCATCAAATTCAAAGCTGCGGCATTCAAAACAAAAACGGGGAACCTTGTCGCCCAGGGGATTTAGTTTCTTTAATAATTCTCGGAGTTCATTTTTTTTGATGCCACTACCACCAAGAAAAACATAGGGAATACCTTGAGCTTTCATTTCGACCATGTGATTGATTATATCGGTATCCGGGCATTTCTCATAACTTACAGCACCGGCATAGCTCTTGTCATAACAGAAGCTGCATCTGCCCCAGTAGCATCCAACATTGAAGGGAATGGTCACTGTCTGAGGATATGGATATTGGAGTAGATTTGAATGAAACTCTGGTGCTTTGAGTGTATTATTCTTTAAGGATGAATTATATGGTACTCCATCTTTCATAAATGCAGAGGAATAACAGTGAGAAACTTCACCAGTTGTAGCCAAGATCTCTAGTTGTTCTTTCCCATCCCCATTAATAATTATATCAAAATTCATATCAAGAAGAGATTGAGCAATCTCTGGATATCCATCCATAATAACTCCACCGCCAATAGCAATAATAGCATTGGAATGAATTTTTTTAATATAACGGGTGAAATGACCAAGGATATCCTGATTCCAGTAGGTAATAAGTGAAAGGGCAAATATAGTATAGTTTTGAATCTCTTCTTTGAACTGGTCCATTAGGTTCTCAAAATTACTATATTCACTAAGAGCCTGGTTGATTTTTCTATAGCTCACCATATATTGAGTATGTCTGCGAATTCCTTCATCAGTTGTTGTGATCTTATAATCATTGCCGCAGATTTGCTTTGTAATCTCCAGATTTAAATCAAGAATATCAACGTGATCTGACTGAAGGCTATAGGGTGCAGCACAGGACTGTAGTCCAAATCCAGGAACCTGAATTAATAGTATTTTAGCCATATTACCTCACTTATGAACTCTAGGTTTTTGTTTTGCCCTAAAACCGTCAAACTTTTTTCTTTATCATACTTTAGGGCAATTTTATAATATTTGATATTTTTCTTGACTTTTTGGCTGAACAGTGTTAACTTAACGACGTTCAAGTAAAGGAGTAAGCCATGCCAAAGACCTCGCGAAGTATTGATGAAGTTAATGAGATAAAAGAAACTATTCTTTCTGAAGCTATAAAGCTCATGGATCAAGAAGGATTCGATAATATGTCTATGAGAAAGCTGGCTCAACGAATGTCCATGACTGCTGCAAATATTTATAATTACTATTCCAATAAGGATGAACTCTATCTTGCAATGCAGACATGGGGATTTGTCCAAATGCAAAAAAGTTTTATCGTTGCATGTGATAATATTGAAGATCCTGCAGAGAGACTATCAATTATTATTAGAAAATACTTAACCTATGGAATAGAAAATTTTCAAATCTATAATATTATTTTTAGCATGAATAGTCCAAAGTATATGGATTATTCAGAAACAGATTTAGAGCCAGTTGCCTATAGAGAGAAAGAGGCTGGGCTCATGATACTTGATTTTACTGTGAATCTTATTGAAGAAATAAAAGAGAGATATGAGATTCTGTTAGATTCCCGTTTCTATGCTGTGAAAATATGGACTCAGCTTCATGGTGTTGTAAGCTTAATAAACAGCAGGGTCTTGCAAGAAACAGTAGAAGATTATGATGATATTGTTGAAGAGATTATTAGTGATATTATGAAAAAATTTGAATTAGGGTAAGGCTGTGTAACCTAATTTTAATATTAAAGAGGTAAATGATGAATGTACTTGTTTCTCTTCTTCTAAGGCTTATGGCTTTTGTGTTTAATTTTAGACCATCGCTACAAAAATATTTAATGAGTACTGATGGCCCAATTAATTTTACAGTTGGTTTTAAAACGGAGAATGGAACCTTGAACAAGGCCATTGATTTTAATAATGGGAAGGTTAGAGTCTTAAAAGAAACTCCTCTTAATGCAGATGTTTCTCTGCGATTTCTTAATGGAAAAACAGTTTTTGAAATGCTCAGCATTACTCCCAATGAGATGTTGCTTTTGATTCTTCATAACAAAATGATTTTAGATGGCAATATTGCATATCTTCAGCTATTTAATTTTTACATCTCGTTGCTCATGGGTAGAAAGCATAAAAGAATGCTTCAAAAGGCTCATAAAAGGGATGTGAAAGAACGCAAAATAAAATATGGAACAAAAAAAATAAATTCAGATACAGAATTGCTAGATAGAAAAAAACATTTTATTAAAGCTACTTCAGTTGATAAAAATGTGCAGTTTCTGACTGATCCATATTTATCTGAATATAGTATTGATGATTTCCCCAGATTGCAATGGATGCTTGATAGACATTTTAATATTATGCCAGAGCTCTGTGTTGAACGACCACAGCTTTTAACACAGTGGTTTCGAGAGAATGGTTTTGAAAAAGATAAAAATAATGATGAACATATTCCTGTATTAAGGCAGGCAGAGGCTTATCGTTTTCTAATGGAAAATAAAAAACCTGTTATTGCTCAAAGAGATCTTATCGCAGGAACCAGTACAGCCAAGGAACCAACAGGGGTTATTATTTATCCTGATGCTCAAGGAACAATGCTTTGGGGTGAGCTAAAATCTATTGAAGAAAGAGTTTTAAATCCTTATAAGATTACAGAAGAGGATGCATATATTCTTCATCATGAAATTTTACCCTTCTGGGCAAAGAGAAACTTCAGAGAATATGTTCGACATACCTTTGATTATCCTGACTGCTTGAAAATCGATGAGCGTTGGGTCTATTACTTCGTATGGAAATCTGTTGGCATCTCCCATACTATTCCTGATTTCCCAACTATCTTAGAAAAGGGCACTGAGGGAATGATTCAGGAGATTGATGAGAAGCTCAATCTATTATCTTTATCTGACAATGAAAAAAGAAACAATTTAAGTGCTATGAAAACCACACTAGAGGCACTTAATCTTTATGCTGAAAATCTTTCAAAAGAAGCCCTTAGACTCTCTGAAAAAGAATCTGATGATGTGAGAAAATCAGAGTTAAAGATTATTTCTAATATTTGCGCAAGGGTACCTCGAAAACCAACTGAAACATTGGATGAAGCCATTAATGCAATATGGATTACCTGGGTTGCTGTTCATATGGAAAACACCAATACAGGTTTATCTCTTGGACGTTTAGATCAATGGCTTCAGCCCTATTTTTTAAGTGATATGAAAAAGATTTCTTCAGCTGAAGAAAAAGATACATATATAAAACATGCTATTGAGATTTCAGCATGTTTATTTATGAGGGGAACAGATCATCTTCCACTGGTGCCTGATATCGGCAATTATCTCTTTGGGGGATCTTCCTCTGACCAGGCAATTACTCTAGGGGGAGTTACACCTGATGGTAAAGATGGTGTCAGTGATATGACCTATATTTTGTTGAAGGTCACAGAGATGCTGTCTATTAGAGATCCAAATGTTAATGCACGTTATCATTCTCATGAAAATTCAGAAGCATATCTTAAGCGTCTCTGTGAGGTTAATTATATTACTGCTGCAACACCGTCTATGCACAATGATGTTTCTGTTTTTGAGTCTCTTAAGGGAAAGAGCTATGCCATAGAAGATATACGTAATTGGTCAGCAACAGGCTGTGTTGAGCCAACCCTTTCAGGAAAGCATATGGGCCACACTGGTTCCATTTTAATGAATATGGTTGCAGCTCTTGAGATGGCTCTTAATAATGGAACTCATCCTCATGTTAATTGGCAATTGGGACCAAAGACAGGTTCAATTGAAGCTTCAGATTTTAAAAGCTTTGATGATTTTTTTGAGGCTTATATGAAACAGCAGAAGTTTTTAATAGATAATGCTGTTCAATTAAACAATTTTTATGCGGAGGCACATTGTCAATATCGTCCAACACCTTTTTTGAGTACTCTTATTCAGGGATCAGTGGATAAGGGACTTGATGTAACAGAGGGAGGAGCTTTATATAATAGTTCAGGTTCTTCAAATATTGGTTTGGCCGATGTAACTGATTCATTGATGGTTATTAAAAAACTGGTCTTTGATGAAAAGAAAATAACCTTTCAAGAACTTAAGGACGCAATAGATTCGGATTTTATCAATAGACCGGATCTTCATACAATGGTTCAAAAAAAGGTTCCATGTTTTGGCTCTGGGGATTCAGAGGCTCTCACGATGGCACAAAGGATAGCTGAATTTATTCATCAGACTTATCAATCACATCAAAATGCAAGAGGTGGGTCATATACTTCTGGGTTTTGGTCAATGTCGCAACACGTAGCCTATGGTGATCTTTCAGGAACGTTACCCTCAGGAAGAATTAGAAGAAAGGCCTTTACCCCTGGTTTAACCCCACAGCCCTCTGCTTCAAAGAGCTTTCTTGATAACATTAAAGATGTTGCCCAATTAAATCCCCAGTATTTAGATAATAATATTGCCTTTAATGTAAAGCTGGTTCCTGACCCTGATGAATCATCTGAAGATGCTGTTAATGCAATGTATTCCTATGTTAAAACGTATTTTGATATGGGTGGAATGCAAATGCAGTTTAATGTTGTAAACTCAAAAACATTGAAGGATGCTATGGCATATCCCGAAAGATATAAAAATCTTCTTGTTCGAATCTCAGGATACAATGCCTATTTTGTTACACTCAATAAAGAAATGCAGATTGAATTGATTGAAAGGGCTGAGTATGGAGTGAATTGATTGTGCTGTGTTTTTTACCACTGAGGCACAGAGACGCAGAGAGGGGTGGATATTAGATTAAGATATTGGGTATATTGTTTTCTCCAATATCTTTGGAGTTATAAATTTATTTTTATGTTTTGATTTGTAATGATATAATGATTAATAAAATAAAAGGCAGAGATTCAATAATAATTATAGACTAAACTTCATAAACCTATCTCTGTGCCTCAGTAACTCTGTGGTGAAGAAAAATGATTAGGTAGCAAACTGAAAGAATATAAATTTAAGAGTAAACCTTAGGGAGAAAACATAAAGAAATTTACTAGAAAAATTAGAGATACCACAAAGACTTTTCCTGTAATAGCAGAAACAGGGTGTTCGAATTCTATAGAATTATTTTACTATGATTTAATTCAATAAATGTTTTAATTTAACAATAATAAATAGTTTGACATTGTGTTGAAATTGATATTACTTATATTAAAGAGAAAGTATTTGCAGGCTTATGTGATTGCTATTATTTTAATATAAATATACAGTTGTATCAACTATATTATGACAACTCGAGTTAAAAGAAATTATTATCCCCGTGTTATGGGCTTTTTTATACCTGCTATAATTGGGCTCATTGTTATATATAATAGAAAAGCTACTCTGTATTCTATTGATAGCTTACTGTTCGTACTTGTTGGTTTTGGTTGGCCTCATCTGGCTTATCTTTATGCAAAAAAAAGTAAAAATCTTATAAGAAGTGAATTTCAAAATATGATGGCAGATTCTTTTTTTGTAGGAATGTTTATATCTTTAATGTCATTTAGTTTGTTTCCTTCGGTTGCTGCTTTATCTCAAATATTTATTAATAATTTTTCTATAGGTGGAGCAAAACTATTTTTGAAGAGTCTTATCTTTTTGATACTCGGCTACGTTGTCTTTTTGCCATTAAGCGGTTTTCAAATAATAACACAGACATCTACCCTTGTTTCAGTCTTATCCATTTTTCAGATATTAATCTATGTTTCTTTTGTTGGAATAGTTATACATATTCAAACAACAAAGCTTATTAGATTAAGAAGAACTATTGCAGAAAAAAATGTTGAGCTGGAGTCTGAGAAAAATAAATTACAATTGAAAAATGAATTTTTTGAACATGAAATCTCCTTAGCTCGGAAAATTCAGGAACAATTGATTCCTAGTGAACAAAAATATAAGTTTTTGTTCTCTCTTTACAAACCAATGGAAGATGTTGGTGGAGATTTTTATGATTTTATTGAATTCGAAGAATCAAATAATATAGGTATTTTTGTAAGTGATGTTTCTGGTCACGGTGTTCCTGCTGCCCTTATTACTTCCATGATTAAAACTATTATACTTCAGGGAGACCGAAGAATCTATGATCCAGCAGCCTTATTGCTTTATATGAATAAAATATTAGAAACTCAAACCGCAGGAAATTTTGTAACAGCCTTTTATGGAATTTACAATCCTGATGATCATAGTTTATTATATTCAAATGCCGGACATAATCAACCCTACATCATTAGTTCAGAAAAGGTGACACAAATCCAGGGTGGAAAAAATACTGCAGTAGCTATGTTTTCAAATAATATGTTAGCTTCAGCATCAAAGAAATTTGAGAATTATGAAGAAACACTAGATGTTGGCAGCAAACTTCTTCTTTATACAGATGGTCTTGTTGAAGCTCGACCAATAGATGGAGATACCTTTTTTGAACATGCAAACATGGAGAAGTTTTTTATTGAAAATTCAAACCATCCATGTAAGAAATTTATAGAGAATCTCTTAAAAGAATTAACCTTATTTCGTAAAACTGAATCCTTTGATGATGATATCTGTTTGATCTGTCTTGATATCCAATAACTAATCTTAAGTATTTAGAACTGAAAAATTATTGCTGTGATGCATCTAATAAAGAAATTGTTATACTGTTTTATTTATATATAAAAATTATTTAGATGTGTTTTCATGAAAATATGTATTCTGTGAGGTATTGAATGGATAAAAAGGATTCTACTTTGTTTGGCAATCAAGATCAGGAGCTTCTCTTAAAGGCCTTTGCTCTTTATATTTCTAAAATAACTCAAAAGAGTATTAATATTGTTTCAGGAATGATTCGAATGATAATTCACGATGTGGTTGAAGAGAAAAAGGTTATGACTTCTCAAAACTTCGATGAAAATAAACGTGAAGAAATTTTAATAGAGACTATAGATGAATTCTTTAAAAGGGCAAAGATCGGTTCTGTTCATAGATATGAGATTAAGACTGGTTGTTTAAACATCTATGATAAATGGAAAAATATCAGGAATAAATTTCTAGAAAAAAGAGATATAAATATAAAAGAGCTCCTTGGTGATGAATCATCGAACCTTGTTGGCTATGAAGATCAGGAGGTTCTTCTTTCTGCATTTTCTCATTATATTCACAGAATAGCAGGAAATGATATTGAGGCCGTTGCTAAAATGATTCGCATATGTATGCTTGAGGTAACAATTCCAAAAAAAGTAAATTTTAAAGAAGTACGATTTCTTGATTCAGAAACCAGAGAGGAGCTTATAAAGGACGGCATTGAAGAATATATTAAAAAAACGAATATAGATGAGAAGACAGCAGTTTTAGTCAGAGCAGACTGCATAAAGGTTTATGAGCGCTGGAAAGAGATCCGCAGGGTTGAACCTCATCGTGAAGAGGTTTTCTTTGATGAATTGATTGTATAGAGTGATTTCTTATACATAATTGAATAAATATTGATAAAAATCAATATTTTCTTGAAGTAAAACATTATAAATTATTTACTTGTATTTAAATAAACATACTTCAAGGAGTAAATAATGGCACCATTTTTTAAGAGGCCTGATGGCACTCACATCAAGGGGCTTCATTCTTTTAGGCAAATGATCCCCTATCTAATGAGAAGCCGCAATGAATCTATTCTTTATTATGACATACAGTGTGATCTAGCAAAAACTCTCCCCTTTATTGAAAAATATAATAAGAAATTAAAGGATACAGATGAAAAGCTCACTCTTTTTCATGTTGTCATGAATTCGGTTGTAAGAACTCTCTCTGACAGACCACAGTTAAATCGTTATGTGTCAGGACTTAGATATTATCAGCGAAATGTAATATCAGTGAATTTTATTGTGAAAAAAGAGCTCACAGAAAAAGGTCAAGAGGTAAATGCAAAGGTTAACTTTTCTCCCTATGAAACCCTTGATACAATAAAACCAAAATGTAAAAAAACAATTAAAAAAGCACGAAGTAAAGAAAAAGCTCAGGATGAAAAGGAAACTGATTTTTTTGTAAAATTGCCTCGGTCAGTTTTAAGATTAATAATGTGGGTTTTTAGGAAACTTGATTATTATAATCTTGCACCAAAATCTATGGTTTTGGCTGATCCTATGCATAGCTCTGCTTTTGTTGCAAGTCTTGGTAGTCTTGGTCTTGACTCTCTCCATCATCATCTTTTTGAATGGGGAAATAATGGTCTTTTTTTACTCATAGGAAAGATAAAAAAGGTGCCTGCTGTTGATGACTCAGGAAAGGTCGTGGCTCGTGAGGTAGTTGAGCTTGCCGTAAGTCTCGATGATAGAATCTCAGAGGGAATTTACTTCAAAGGTGCACTCGATAGAGTTCAGCATTTTGTTGAAAATCCTGCTGATCTAACGAAAAAACCTGTATATGATCCTGAAGTAATGAAAGAACTGAATTTAAAGGATTATCCACTAGATAACTAGTAGAAATTTAAATATAAAGATCTTTATGCCCTGGTATTTCTTTTTGATGCCGGGGTTTTTTTGGCGCTTTCTCATCCTCAATTTTTTGCCCTTTACCTGAAATAATATATTTAAAATAGTTCATTTTTTGACCATATGGTCAATTTTTTTCTGGACAATACCTCGACCATAGCATAACATCGGTTATATAAAACCGAACAGACGGTAGGGGGTTCTGTTAAAGGAGGCATTATGAGAAATAAAAAAGTTCGATTTATTCTTTTGTTATCTACAGTTTTTAGTTTAGTCTTATTCTTTTCCTGTGAAAATTCAGGTGATTTAAGTACAGTCTTAAAGATTCCCAGTTCACGAAATATAACTGAGCTTCTTAAGATGGATTTCAATGATATGACAGAGGCAGATGTTGATAAACTCAATGCCTTAACAGGATCCATGTCATCGGATGACTATACTGCCAAGTATGGTGAGAATAAAAGTAGAAGTGTTTTGGATGACATTACTACTGTTATTTGGGGGGCGTATAATAAGGTTGATATTGAAGGGGGAGTATGTGGTAATAATTCTCAATATAAAATATTTGTAAAGAAATCCAGGGGTTTTTGGAACTGGATCAAGGGATATACTGATAACCTTATTGTATATCTTGAACCCGGTGGTGCTTGCTGGGACTACAAGAGTTGCACTGGACAGTCAGGCATCAGAGGAGCTGCCAATCCAAATGGTATTCCGGATAACTTTATGAATTTTGGAGCATTTATTGATCCCAATAAGGAGGGTGGCAGTCCAAATGCAGCTATATCTCCCTTAATTTTTAGAAATCATCCTGCAGGTCACAACCTTGAAACATCACGATGGAATATAGTTTTTGTTCCTTATTGCACAGGTGATGTTCATGCAGGAAATCGGGTTGCTACCTATGTTGACTCTGATACTGGAGAGTCAATTACCTATCATCATAAGGGTGCCACAAATATTGAAAAGGTTATAGCATATTTGAAAAGGGAATTTCCACATGTTGACAAACTTATGGTAACAGGTTCAAGTGCAGGAGGTGTTGGTACTTTAGCTAACTATCATTTTTTTAGAAAAGAGTTGAGCCCTAAGAAAAGTTATATGCTTAGTGATTCTGGTCCTATCTTTTCTGCGACCTCTGATGATGATAATCAGTTTAGACTTCACCAAAAAATAAATACAGAATGGAATACCAATTATATTTTAAGAAAACTGGAGGTGGATTTTGGTTCTGATGTCTATGGTGATTTTGGAAAGATACATGAGGTTCTTGCTGATGCTTATCCCAATGATCCCCTTGGCATGACCATGTTTACCAGAGATAGAAACTTTTCTGTATATTCCTATGCTCGATTCTATGATCTTGATGAATATGATGCTGATGATCTCGAAGAAATTCTTACTCTATGGGGTGAGGATATTGATAAACTCGTTACCACCTATGATCAATATGATAATCTTAGTTATTTTATTCCATACTTTCGTAATATGAATGAGAGTCATTGTACTGGTATCGTTGAGTTTACTGGAACAGAGATTTTAAATACTGGAATAGATGTAGGTGACTATATTAAAGATATCTTAGATGGTAATCCTGTAAATAGTTATCAGGAGCCTGTTAATTTATCAGATGCAGATGTAACGGATTTTTGGATGGAACTGGTTAATCTATTACTTTGAGGATTGTATTTAATATTAACAAGAAGGCTCGAAGATATAGAGGGACTTCTAATTTTTTAAGATTGTGAGTTGATGTAAAGTCTTTCACATTATAAAATTATTAGTCTCTTTGTATTTTTGAGTCTTCTTGAAAAAAAACTTGTTATGATTTCAATGAGTTATTCTGATGATATAAATGCTCTAAACCTTTTTCATGAAACATGATTTTAAAACAATAGTACTTTTGCCAATCCTGCATTCGATCTCTTCAGCCTTTGAAGTTAAACGAATGTTTTTTATTGTGGTTCCTCTTTTCAATGTGTTAGAAGCCCCTTTGACTTTCAGGTCTTTTATTACCTGAACAGAGTCTCCATCTTCTAAAATATTTCCATTACTGTCTTTTGTTTCCATGAAATTTTCCTATAATATTTTTTATATGTGTATTATACATTAAAAAGAAAGTGAACTACATCACCATTTTCTACAACGTATTCTTTTCCTTCTGTGCGAAGCTTTCCTGCTGTTCTGGCTCCTGCTTCACCATTACATTCAATAAAATCAGGATAGCTTATTACCTCAGCTCTTATAAATCCCCTTTCGAAATCATTATGAATAACAGAGGCTGACTTTGGTGCTTTCCATCCTTCTTGAATGGTCCAGGCTCTTACCTCTTTTACCCCTGCAGTAAAATAGCTTATAAGGCCAAGTGTGTGATAGCTCATCTGAATTATTTTATCAAGACCACCCTGAGCTACACCAAGGGATTCGAGAAATTCATCTCTTTCTTCATCACTCATTCCAGACATATCTTCTTCAATTTTAGCACAGATCTTTACAGATTCGGCATTATGGCTTTTGGCAAATTCTTGAACAGTTTTAACATATTGATTGTCTTCTTCAAGACCCTCTTCATCAACATTTGCAGCATAGATAACCGGCTTCAATGTAATGAGTCTTGTTTCTTTTATTAGTTCAATAAAGGCTTCACTTTCAGTTTCTTCAAAAAGGATTGCTGGCTTACCTGCATCTAGATGATTATTGAGATTTTTTGCGCAATCTAAAAGGGGCTGTAACTTTTTATCTGTTCTTGCAAGTTTTTCTAAACGGGTTATTCTATTTTCAAGAGCCTGAATATCTGCAAGAATAAGCTCAGTATTGATAACCTCAATGTCACGAAGGGGATCAATGGCAGCTTCAACGTGAATTATATTGTCATCTTCAAAGCATCGAACAACATGTAAAATTGCTGAAGTTTCTCTTATATGTGAAAGAAACTGGTTACCAAGACCTGCTCCTTGAGAAGCTCCCTTAACCAGACCTGCAATGTCAGTAAATTCTACTATTGCATTTTGTACTTTCTGAGGATTAACGATGGCAGATAACTCATTTAACCGTTTATCAGGAACAGGAACAATTGCCTTGTTGGGTTCAATTGTACAAAAGGGGTAGTTTGCTGATTCAGCATTTTGAGCCTTTGTGATTGCATTAAAAAGTGTTGATTTTCCTACATTTGGAAGTCCAACAATACCTATACTTAAAGCCATTATATTCTCCAGAGTCACTTGAAATAAGTGAAATTTTTTATCATTATTTTAATTGAATCTGAATACTTTTTTTCAATGGCCCTTTCTGTCAATGAAATATTACATATAAACTATATTTTCAAATTTTATTGGGATGAGTACCTGTTGAAGAGATAAACAGCAGTCATGAGATTTTTGATATTATTTGACTGTATTATCATTTATCAGTACTTTTTAAGATACCTATAAAAATTTAGTAAATATTGATGATGGAAAATATAATGAAAATAAAATATTTAAATATAACACTATTAGTAGCTCTTTCTTTAATCTTGACATGTACACCTCAAATGGCTGTAGAAAAGGGAAATTTTAAAAAGGCAATTTTTGCAGGTGGATGTTTCTGGTGCACTGAAAGCGATTTTGAAAAGGTAAAAGGTGTGATCTCAGGAGTTTCAGGATATATTGGTGGCACTACTGTCAATCCAACATATAGTCAGGTGTCTCGTGGAATAACGGGTCATATTGAAGCAGTTGAAATAACCTATGATCCCAAAAAAATTGATTATGCAAAACTGCTGAAAATCTTTTGGAAGACTATTGATCCTACTGTTAAAAACAGACAGTTTTGTGACTATGGTTCACAATACCGCAGTGCAATATTTTATCTTAATAAAAATCAGAAGATTTTAGCAGACAAAAGTAAGAAAGAGATCGCAAAGCTTTTCAAAAAAACTATTTATACAGAGATTCTTAAGGCAGGGGTATTTTATAAGGCTGAAGCATATCACCAGAACTATTATAAAAAGAATCCTATTCGATACAAATATTATAGATTGAGATGTGGTCGAGATCAAAGGTTAAAGGAAATATGGAATAAATAAACTTATTTTCTATTGACTACAACCATGGTGATATCATCATTTATGTTATAACTTTCTAGACTGGAAATTATTTCATTAATCTAGCTACTTTGGTGTGCAGTCATGAATTATATCTTTTAGCTATTAATCTTTTAAATTACTATAATTTTGATTTATCTTTGAATATATACTCAACAGCATCACCGACTGTAATAATTTTATCATCAATTGATTGAATGATGTATCCCCCAGCAGTGTAGATAATTAGAAAGATTAAAAAATAAAGCCATGTTTTTTTAAAGGCACTGGTAACCCAGCCATCTGCCTGAATCCTTTTAAGTTTTTTATAGAAGCCAGCACCGAGAGCTGCATCAAGAAGAATCTCAGAGAAAAAGATTGGTGCACTAACTATGAAATATCCCGTTATTATTATTAACGAGAGTAATAGAATTATGAGAATAATAAAGATGATTCCTTCGTCTGCATCAAAGGCAAAGTCTGGAAAAAATGAGTCAGATGTTGATGAAGAATTGCCCGATGGTATTGATGGATTATATTCAAGCCTTTCTGCAAGGTCAATAATATCAGCATCAATTTCTATGCGATATTTTTCTTTTGATATAATTAGTTTTACCCAAATACCAAGACAGAGAAAAAATGATCCATAGGCAAGTGCAATTGAAATGGGATATCGAATATACATTTCTTTTATACCAAATTTTGCCATTAGGGCTGTTGAGGTAAATCCAACCAGAACAATAACAGTGATAATGAAGAGCATCTGAAGTCTTGGATTTCCATAGCGAAGAATTCTTTTTTTGATTTGGCTCTTTAATTGTTGTTTTTCTTTTTTAAGTTTTTTCTTATTTGAAATATTCTTTGCCATTGCCTTTCTCTTTTTGGAGTTTACTAATTGTTTTTATTTTAGCTGCTTAAAAAATCTATAAAAAAAGATATTTAAAAATCATATTTTTTGTTTCACTTAGCACGCGATCTTCTTCAAGGGGTGAGTCAAACATTTTTAAATTGTGAATAATCTCCTCTGATGTCCTGAAAATGACATATGAAGCTGCTTCAAGATCTTTAACCTTAATTTTATCCTCAACAGTAGTGAGAAGAGCCTTAAGCTTGAGGAGAATGTCTTTATCTTTACTTTCAATGAGTTTGTGAATTTCTGGGTCACTATAATTGACTGCTGTAATCTCTCTGTGAAGATCAGGAGCAATAGTGTGAGCCGCTAAAAGACGATCAATCATCATTGATACCAGATTTTTTGGTTTTCCTAAAAGTGCTAAGTCTTTTTCTTCTATGGTAAGAGCTTTTTCTGCAATCTCATCATAAAATAGATTTATTACTTCTATGAAAATTTCTTTTTTATCTTTAAAATATCCATAGAGAGTGCCGATTCCTACACCGGCTTCCTTTGCAATATCTTTTGAGTTGCAGCCATGGTAACCTTGTGACTCAAAACAACGGCGCCCTGCTTCAATTATTTTTTGAGCAGTATTTATTCCTCTTTGCTGTACGGGTTTTCGAGGTTCACGTTTTTCTTTATTATGATTCATTATATATCTTTATAACATCATAATGATAGTGTAAATTAAAAAAACAAGAAAATGCGAACTTTTTTTCGTGTTTTTCTTGACAATGCGAACTTTTGTTCGTATTTTAGGGATAATAATAAATTCAATAAGAGAGAACGGTGCGAAGGAGAAATAAATATAACATGAAAAATAAAATTTTTCAATTAAGTATAGTTACAGTATTAGTTATTACAGGAGTATATTTCTATTATTTAGATAATAAAGATTCTGTAAATCTTCCAAAAAATATAATAGAAATAAACCTTGGTATCTCTCGAAGTTTTCTCATCGCAATTCCTAAGGGATATCTATTGTTTGATACTGGATACGAAAAGGATTATAATAGATTTTTAGAAATATTAAAAAAGAAAAAAATATCTTTAAAAGAAATTAAGTATATTCTGCTCTCACATCACCATGATGATCATAGTGGTTTTGTTAACAATATTGTGAAATATAATCCCAAGGTGAGAGTTATAATAAATCACAGGTCAGTTAAGCTTCTTGCTTCAGGTAAGAATAATAAAAATAATGGTGGAGGCATTATCAATACAAGAATCTATATGCTTTTTCGATTGAAACAAATTATCTCCCCGGAATGGGATTTAACATTCCCATCATATCTTGTCAGAAAAAAAGATATTGTTTTAAAGGATGATGAACAATTGCCACAGTATATTGGATTAAAGGCTCAGGTCTTTTATACACCGGGTCATAGTAGTGATTCTATTTCTCTTCTTATTGATAAGGAATATCTGTTATGCGGGGATTTGTCATCAAATTTTTTGAATTGGGCAGGTGCCTCATCTGCAACACTTTTTAATGAAAATATAAATGAAGTTTATAAATCATGGAAAAAAATGCTGGAGAAAAAAATTAAATATATAGTGCCCAGTCATGGAAAAGCATTTTCTTCAAAAAGGCTAAAAGAAAACCTTAATGTATATTCTCAAAAAGATCTAGTGAAATTTTTTTAACAAGGAGATACAAATTGGAAAATAATTTGATGTTACTGATAAACTACTTAATAAGAATTTTACCAGGTGCAGTAATTCTGGTAATCTTCATATTATTGCTTCCAAGGAAAATGATCTGGATGAGAGTAATTATTTATGTACTTTGTTTTGTATTGATTCGTGATACGATGACGCCTTTACGGTTTTGGTCTTTTGGCACAGAAGGATTCTTTTGGATTCGTTTTGCAGATAATTATTTAGTGCTAGTCTTTTTTGGAATCAGTAGTGCTACTCTTGCTGTATTTCTCTTTTTTATTGATAAGGATAATAAGAATATTATTAAATGGATTAAAGAAAAAATTCATTTATCAATTATATCTGGTTTCATTGGACTCATTGTAACTGTATTACCTCTTCTTATATATTATATGTGGATACCTATGTCTCAGAGGGGTGGTGCTGTTAATATATCTCTAATAGTTCCTTTATTTGTTGTTACAATGGGAGGCAATCTTTTAGAAGAATTTCTTTTTAGAGGATATTTTCAGGGAAAACTTCTTTCTGAGGGAGTTTCTAATATGAAGGCTATAATTCTTTCAGGGCTTTTTTTTGGTGCAGGTCATGTGTTTTTAGCAACAACAGTTACAGCTATTGGTATTCCTCTTTTAATATTTGCCCTTTGGGAAGGCACTATCTGTGCTTATGTTTATTCAAGAGGAGGGGTTGTTGCTTCAACAATTACTCATGGTGGGGCAATATTTATACTTGCTTCTGGATTAGTATAAAATAAATCATTTTTTTGTCTGAGAATATTATATTCTAATATAATGAGACAGTTATCAAAATAATTTAAGAATGTTATTGATTTTTTGCAGATGATAATAATAAGTCATATTCACATATAAAAAGATTCAGGTTTTTTTGAAATAAACTATTTAATGTGAGTTATTATGAAATCTAGAAAATTAATCTATGGTGTTCTTGTTTTTTTTGCTTTTTTAACTTTATTTGCTTTTACATTTAATGCTGTCATTTCCATTTCTTCAGGTATTGTTATGCCAAAAAAAGGTGGAGTTTTTAAAAATGTGACAGTCATAAATCCTGGAATGAATCGTTATTATAATCAAACTATCTCTATAAAAGAAAATTCAATCTATTCGATTGGGAAGTCAAAAAAAGGATTAAAATCCAAAAAAATGATATCAGGTGGATATGCTCTTCCTGGTCTTATTGACATGCATGTTCATATGCCTCCGCAATTGCCCGGTAATCAGGTTGAGCTCTTTAGCTTTTTATTTATTGCCCATGGTGTTACAACGGTGAGGGACATGGGATCTTTTGATGGTTCTATTTTTAAACAAAGAAAGATGGTTAAAGAAGGTAAATATATTGGACCGAGAATCTTTACCCCTGGTTATTTTATAGATGGAAAAAATCCCATGTGGCCAAAATCACGGGTTGCCATAACTGAAGAGGATGGCAGGCAGGCTGTAAGAGAAATGGCAAAACTGGGTGTAAATTTCATAAAGGTCTATAACAATCTGACTCCTGCAGCACTAAGGGGAATTAAAAAAGAGGCCAAAGCAAAAGGATTACTCGTTGCTGGCCATGTACCTATAGCTATCTCCTATAAAGATGCATCTTTGGATGATGTACAACATCTCTTTGGCATTGCTCCAAAGATAAAGGCAAAAAAAGGTAAAGTAATTACAGTTCTTGAGAGGTTTAGTTCATGGGACAGACTTACTGATCAAAGAGTAAATAATGTGATAAACTTTTCTGTTAAGAATAATATTGCAAATACACCAACGCTTGTTGTATTGAAAAAACTTGGTCTTATGAGTAATTATGAACTTTTACGTAAAGATCCCGCAGGGCAACTTGTTCCCCGGTATTATCGTGATATTATTTGGCATCCTCAAAAAGGAGTGCCAACGATGAGAGTATTTAAGACAAAAGTTTGTGCTGCTATAAATAGAAGTTTTAATAAAAGAAAAAAAGTTGTTAAAGCTTTTTATGAAGCTAAAGCAAAACTCCATGTTGGCACTGATATGCAAACTCCCTATGTTGTTCCAGGAGCAAGTCTTCATGAAGAAATGAAGTTTTTTTTAGAAGCAGGAATTCCATTAGAAAAGATATGGGAAATGAGTACTCGAAAAGCTGGTGAATACTTAAAGGTTCCCCTTCTTGGTCAATTGGTAAAGGGTGCACCTGCTGATATATTAATTTTTGAAAAGGATCCTACAAAGGATGTTGAAAACCTAAAGACCTTAAAGGCGGTTGTTTCAGATGGCAGAATTTATACTGGGGAAATGATTGATAGAGGACTTTTGAATTATCAAAAACAATTTAAAGGCTTCTGGTATGATAAATTTTCAATGTTTATGGCAACCATTGCAATGAAGCTGATGTTTTAACCAATAGTTTGTAATGATAAGAAGTTGCTTTAATATAAAATTAGTTGATTCTCTATTGAACTTTCTTGCAGTACAGAATCAACTAATCCAAAATTGATTATACCTCAGTTTTTTCCAAGTCTTTTTGTACTATCACGTTGTATAACCATCCAATGGTTCCTCCAAATATAAATCCATCTATTAGACCGTAGAAAAATCCTATAATGCTTCCAGTAGGAGAAACTTCATAGAAAGGATAAATATAGGAAAAGAAAACTTTTTCATTTACATAGGCTCCTTGTGCGATGAGCCACCAAGTGGTTATGAATACCAGTAGACCTCCAAATATACTTAAGGTAATTGCAAATGCTTTAACATTTAATTTCATTTTATTATCCTCCATTATTATCTGTGTATAAATTACACAATAAAGGATTAAGTTTCGACCTCAGTTATAACATTGGACAATTTTTTATAATTTTAAGAAAAATTGATAATACTATTTTTGATTTTTATCTCTAAATTGAGTTGGTGACATACCAAGAGTTTTTTGAAAGAGTGCATTAAATGATGATTTTGATTTAAAACCCACCTCATAGGCAATTGATAAAATATTTTCTTCTTTCTTTGATAAAAGTAATTCCTTAGCTTTTTCAATTCTATAGTTGTTTATAAATACATTAAAATTTATTTGATATTCTTCATTTATAAATTGAGATAATTGATGGGAGGAAACATCTAAATAATGTGCTAATTTAAGAAGTGATATGTTTTCATCTAAATAAATCTGATCTATGGTCATAGCTTGATTAAGTTTTTTTTTCAATAATGTGAAGTCAATATGTATGAGATAAGAGCGTTTCTTTTGTTGATTTACGACGAGATTTTGTGTGTATATAAAAAAATCAGGATATTTAAAATTAATAAGAAAGAGGAAAATAATAATTATTGTAATAAGTATGATTGTTATCTCAATATAAAGAGTGTTATTTAAAAGAACTGCTACACAATCAGTTATCCATCCAATAAATAAAATACTAAACAATACAAGAATGATGAGAACTGATGGTTCTTTTTGCAAAGTATTAAAAGTCCACAAAGAGCTTTCATTGATAATAACAAAGATTACCATCAGATAGAAGGTGAAAATCAGATATCCGATAATTGTTAAAATCATAATAGGGTTGTTGTAAAAATAATTATTGAGTAATGGAGTGTTTCCTTTTGGAATTATTAATAATGAATATATTGTAGCAATAATTGAAATGAAAGTAGGTGTGAAATGTAAAAGATGCATTTTGTTAAATGAAAAATTTTTATCAAGAGTAAATCGTGTTAGAAAAAAAAGTAGAGGACTCATTAAATAATATGCTGGTATACTCAGATGATGAAGTGAGGTATAGCCATGAAAAAGATTTGTTTCAAATAAAAGAATATGAATTTCAAATAAAGCAAAAACAAGGAATAGACCAATGAAGAGAATGGTTTTTGGAGATTTCCTATCTCTGATAAATTGACCAATAGCCATGAGAGCAACTATTATGAATCCTTGAGATGAGAAAAATATTACAAAGAGTTTAAATGTATCGATTTTTTCTATCATTAGTTTTATTCTTTCTCTTTAGAATCAATGAGTATTGCTTTATTATGGTAGATATTTCTCTATGTCAAATATTCTTTTCTTGACAAAAAGATTTTAATTAATCATGTTAGGATTCCTAATAATTTTAACTCACGGTTGTTTATATGAAAAAAATAAAAATAATTATAGTTCTTTTGTCCATTTTACTCCTGGGAGCTCATTATCTACGATTATCACAATATAGTATGGTATTGCTCATATTATCATTTCCAATCTTATTATTTTTCAGGCGCAAATGGGCTGATCTTGTATTGAGTATTGTTCTTTTTTTAGGTGGAATTTCATGGCTAATAACTACTTTATCATATGTAAAGATTAGAATATCTTTGGAAGAACCGTGGTTACGATTATTAATGATTCTTGGTGTTGTTGCTTTAATAACATTTTATGGATCATTTCTCATGTGGAAAAAAACTGAAGAAAAGGATGAAAAATCTTTAAATACTATATACCTTCCAAGTCTTATTGCTTTTATTTTAACATTTTCTCTATTTGTATTTGTTCGATGGAAAGTGTCCTTTAGTGTTTTGATCTTCGATAGATTTTTTCCCGGTTTAGGTCTCTTTGAAATATTATTGTTATCAACCTATGCTGCATGGATAACTGAAAAAATGATGAATAAGGATAATGTTAAATCACTTCGATTAAAAATATGGTCTTTTTTCTCATTAGTTTTCTTTATCCAGTTTATTCTCGGGATTTCGGGATTAGATATTTTTTTAATGACAGGAAAGCTTCATGTACCAGTTCCTGCTGTTATTTTGGGAGGACCTATTTTTAGAGGCAGTGGATTTTTCATGCCTATTCTTCTCACAACAACCCTGCTCATTGCAGGGCCAGCGTGGTGTAGTTATTTTTGCTATATAGGTGCCTGGGACAATCTCTTTAGTCAGAAAAGAAAAAATCCTGATCTTTCATTTCGATCAAAGATTCTTTATCGATTTATTATTTTAGTGATTGTTATATCTGGAGCAATTGGATTGCGTCTGGCAGGTGTTTCTCCAATAAATGCATCTATTTCAGCTATCCTCTTTGGAATCATAGGAGTGGGAATCATGGCATTTATTTCACGAAAAAAGGGGATAATGGTTCACTGTGTGTCATATTGTCCAATTGGTTTATTAAGTAATTTTTTTGGAAAGCTGTCTCCCTTTAGAGTTAAGATTAATTCTTCATGCGATCAATGTATGAACTGTAGAAAATCATGTCGCTATGGAGCATTAACAAAAGAAGATATAACTTCAAGTAAGCCAGGCCTCACCTGTACTCTTTGTGGTGATTGTTTGAGTTCATGCAAAGAGAATGCAATCAATTATTCATTTCCATTTTTAAGTTATGAAAATTCAAGAAAGGTTTTTATTGTTATAGTAATAGTTATACATACAATTTGTCTTGGTATTGCGAGAATATAAAAAATTATAATATAAAACTGCAGCTATTTGAAATCAATATTTTTCCTGTTGCTCAATATAGATTTATATCTCTCGCAATATAGCCCTTGCTGGCGAGCCTTCTGTTTCTGATAACTTAAGAGGCAAGCATATGAGCTCATAGATGCCTTCATTTATATTATAGAGATTTAATCCCTCAAGAATTATAATATTATTTTTTAAAAGTAGTTTATGTACAGGATTTCCCTCTTCTGCATAATAACTTTCTATGGAAAGGTAGTCTATTCCAATGAGTTTGATTCCTTTTTCAACTAATAGCTCTGCTGCCCTCATACCAAGAGATATAAAGTTTTTGTTGAATTTATGATGGGATGATTCCCATAAGATGGAATTTTTAGTTTTGAAGAGAACTCTGATGATGCCTGAAAAATCTATATTTTCAATGTCTTTAGGTTCAATAAGATTTTCAGATGTAACTTCAATAACAAGAGATTCTCCCATTAGAATATCTAAAGGTATACTGTCAGTTGTAATGTTATTATTCAAAAAATGATGTGGTGCATCTATATGAGTACCTGAGTGAGTTCCCATAGATATTTCTGTCACATTGGCCTCGTCCCCTTTGTCAATAGATGAACTTAGTTCTTTCTTAAAAAAAGGATCATCTGGCCATGTAATTGTATTTTCATGGATTGAAAGAGAGATATCATATATTTTTTTATTTTGTTTCATATGGATTTTTCCAGGTTATACAATGATATAAAGTTAGTATATGACAATTAATGATATCATGAGAATTTACAGCAATTATAATATCATTAGGAGTGAATTTTGTAGATAATTAAAACTTTATATTACTTCGAAACCAAGAATTGTAATGTCATCCTGAATTGGTTGTGTACCACGAATGCGGTGAACTTCTTCTAGAATTGTATCGAGGGTCTTTGAAAGAGATGTTCGATGTGATCTATTAATAAGGTCTAGCATTTCTTCATCAAAACCAATCATACTACCATCTTCATCAATAGTTTCAGGTATTCCATCGGTATAAAAAATAACTATATCACCACTTGAAAATATTTCTTCTTTCATAGTGTATTCAATGTTATCCATTATGCCGATTATGGTTCCACTTTCACCGGCAAAGGTAACTGAGCCGTTTTTTCGTATAACTATTGGAAGAGGATGCCCCCCATTTGAAAACTTCATTGATATGCTTTTGTTATTAGCAGATGGATTAAATACACCGTAAATTCCAGTGACAAAATAAGATGCCATATAGTCAAGAAGCTCTTTGTTGAGATTAGTTAAAAAAGTTGATGGTTCTTTTCCATATTCACGAAACATTCTATCTGTAGTTGATTTTAATAATGCAATAAATAGGGCTGATGCTACTCCATGACCTGATACATCACCAATAAAAAATCCCAGGGAATCATTCATTCCAGGATGAAATGAAAAATAATCTCCTCCTACTTTCTCCATAGGCTCATATCGAAAATCAATTCTAAGTCTGTCATACTCCGGCTTATTTTTTAGTATGATCTCTTTTTGGGCAATTTGAGCAATTTTAAGATCCTTCTCCATGATGAGGTTTCGATCACGAAGTTTGTTTTCACTCTCTATCAAAGCTGTTTCGCTCTTTTGTAATTTTTCTTCAGCAATTTTTCTCTCAGTAATATCTTCTTTTACAGCTAGATAGTTTGTAATTTTACCCATACTGAATATTGGTGATATGGATGCAAATTCCCAGTATGTATCACCATTTTTCTTGATGTTTTGGAATTCTCCTCTCCATTCTTTTCCTGATGTTATATTCATCCATAAATCTTTATAAACACTGTCTGAGCTATATCCTGATTTTAATATTCGGGGGTTTTTCCCTATGACTTCTTTAACGGTGTAACCTGTGAGTTTTGTAAATTTGGGATTTACATATTCGATGTTTCCCTTAAGATCTGTAATTATAATGCTGGCTGGATTTTGTTTAATTGCCTGTGAAAGGCGATTTACTTCATCCTCAGTTTCTTTGTAGTGGGTGATATCTCTGAGGGTCATAATTCGTCCTGTTACATCACCTTTATTTGAGACAAAAGAAGAAAGCTTTATGTCAAAAAAAAGTTTGTCTCCATTAAAAATAATTTCAAATTCAGTATTAGTCTTCGTTTCATCTTTAAATCGATTAACGAGTTCTGTCCAATGGTAAAAAACCTCAATTGCGTGCCTGCCAATTAATTTTTCAGGCAGAATGCTTCCTTTTGAATCAAATGCCTTTTTAAGTAGTTTTTTCATAGCAGGATTAATGTCAACAATGCGATTATTCATATCAAGAACCACCATGCTGTCTTCCATGCTGTCTATCAGTAAACTACGAGCTATAGGTGCAATGTCAAGAAATCTGTATTTGAAAATAGCCCATGCAAAGAGCAGAGAACTTAAGGTGAGGCTTAGTGTAACAGGGTTAGGTGTCTTTCCAGGAATTAATCTGAGAGTTGGAATCAATGAGCCAACAATTAGTATTGCAGTTCCAAGGGCAAGGATCAGAGCCTGTTTTTTGTAGCTATGAATAAGCCTATATGTCATAATAATAATTAGTAATACGCCAAGTATCAGGCAAGTATAACTATATATGCTATGGACATAGAACCATACATCAGGAATTCTTTGACTGGTATCAAAAATGAGGAAGCCGCTAATTTTAAAGAAACCAACTGAGCTTTTTACCCAGATTTTATGAAATTCATTAGTCCAAATCAATATTTGAGTGAGGACAGGCATACAGTATAGTAAGATAATTCGAAATATTGTAAGGCGCTGAGATTTTCCAGTGAATTCTATAGTAAATATAAGCCATGTTACTGGAAAACCTGCTAGAGCTATATATCTAAGATTGAACCAAATTACCGCAGATTCGGGTATAACACTTATTAAAGACATTAGTTCAGTAAAGGCACCCCATGCACCTAAGAAGCAGAATCCTCCAAATGCCAAACCCCCTACTACTTTACGCTGACGGAATGCATATGCTGCCAATGCTGTCGTAGCACTAAAAGAGAAGACTATTGAAAGAATATATAGTTTTATATGCCAGTTCATATCGCTTAACAAACAAAGTATTATCAGATAACGTATATCTTACCTGATAAGAAACAACTTCAGTTGAATTAGATTATAGAGGTTGAGTTGGGAAAGTCAAATTTTTTTCTAATGTATTTAATTTTAAATACATTAGAAAATTTCTATTTTATTTTGTCAAAGACTCGTGTTGCTGAGACACTTTTGCCATTAGGAGAAGTCATGGGGATTTTATTAATCATATGTTTGCCATTTGATATTACGTATCGCCTGGTGACAGTAACCATTCCTTTTGAGTTTTTGGTAATGATTAAAATGCCCCCTTTTGAAGTTGAATATGGTTTACATTTTATTGAGATGAATTTCCCCTTCATATTTTTTTTTTTCTAACTATTCCATCAATATGAAGAGTAAATCTTATAGATTTGATAGATGTGATTGCTTTGATTATTATCTGTTTTCCTGATACTTTAATCACCTGGGTCATCTCCAATGAATTTAATGTTTTTCTTTCAAGCCATGATCTGCCCTGAAAGACAAGTAAAGCTTCATAGTTTTGTGATGCCTTTTTGTTAAGCTTCCACGTGCCCTGGAAATATGAATATGGAGATTTTCCAAATGAAGAAACTGGAATAATCATAAGGATAATAAGTGCTCGGGATAATATTTTTTGTATGCTCATGTACTGCTCCTCAATGTTTTAAGTAAAAATGATAATATTTCATTATATAATAAAAATCTATATCTTTAGGAATGATATAACTAATTTTTAAGAATTTCAGATCTTCATTTTTGTAATATTTTAATCTCTTCTTCTAAATAATATCAAATCAAAAAGCGACGTTAATGAAAAGAAGATTAGTCCTGCTAATAGACGTAAATCACTGAAGTATAATTTTGTCTCAATGGGATATGCTATGGTTTTTTCAAGAGCAGCTATCTTAAATCTATGACGACCTTTAGTATGAGGATTCAGAGCGATTTCCATGAGTGATCTTCGGCTACGGTAGCGAAATAATGCACCGTGGTCCCATCTCTTCGCATTTTTAATACCGTAAAGGTCAAGAGCTTCATGAACGGCATTTCCAAATATAACGGGATGACATGCACGCTTAAATAATTCTTTATACATATGTTCCATGTATTTATTCATTAGTTCTTTTGCAGTTGCACCATTTTTTGCTCCCAATACGTGAGGTGGATTGTCAGCCATGTCTATGTTGTTTACCATGAGAAATTGTCGACCTGTGTCTTTTTTAAAGAATGTAATCCACTTATTTGAGGATTCGTTTTTCATTGTTTCACGATTTTTTATAATAGTGATAAAATTATTTATTTCTTTATCTGTTAAGGGACCCTTAAAATCTGTGTACCATAAAACAAAAATAAAATACAAGAGGACAGGAATTATCCATAGAAGGAATCTTTTCTTGTTGAGTTTTTTCATTATTTTATCCCTATATATTTAAACATTTTTGTCTTTTTGCTGAAATAGAAATAACAGAATATTAAGAGGTAAAAAAAATAAAGAATAAAAATTGACATCTTAAGTTTTTTATTGTTATCATAATATGATTAAGAGGTATATCATGAGATACATATTAAAACAACCATATATTAAAACTATTCTTTTATTACTGAGTATTGTTTTTCTTTTCAGGGAGGTAGTATCATATCTCAATATTATACCATTGAAATATTTATCCACTCCCCTGATCACAACCTTGATTTTGCTCGTAGCTATACTTTCTCAACTGGGTCACAGTCTAAATCGTTATAAGTTTATTGTAATGATGGGTTTAATAACGGCACTTATAGCAGACACATTGCTCATGATAGTAGAGGTAAACCTTCTACAATATGGTATTGTTTTTTTTATGATAACTCATATATTATATCTCATTGCTTTTTCACATAATATAAAAATTAAACCTTGGAATATTATGGTTATGATCATTCAGATTACAGCCATTGTATTATTCTTTTTTGTTGTTAAAGGAAAGACAAAGGGGCTGGATATTCCGGTTCTCATGTACATGATTCTTATATCTACAATGGGCTTTTTTGCCCTCACTCATATTAACCGAGGTAAATCTTCTCATGTAATATTTCTTGTTACAGGAGCTCTTCTATTTATGGTTTCTGATATTATATTGGCAGTTAATGCCTTTCTTTATACAATACCTCATAGTACAGTATTAACCTGGGCAACCTATGCTCCTGCTCAGTTATTAATTGCTTTCTCATGTTTTGATGTAGATGAATAAAATTAATGTAAAAAGTTTTCTAAGTAATTGTATAAATATTCTGGAGAATTTATTGATTCTCTTTTCATGATAACTGCAATATAAAAGATTGACATAAGTCTGGAAAACAATAAAATCTCATTGATACTAAAATTTGGAGAGGTTTTATGAAAAAGATTTTTTTTGTTTTGTTGCTTTCAATAATTTTATCATCAGCAGTTTATGCTAGGCAATATAAAAAATACACTACCAATCCCCTCTATGATGCAGTCAAAAATAACAATTGGATTCAATTAAAAAGATATGCTAGTAAAAAATATTTTTATATAAAAGATTACAGGTCAGGAGAAGATATTCTTTTGCTCCATGCCTTCAGATATAAACGATATAAGATGACAGAATATCTTCTAAGAAGAGGTTATAATGTTAATCATACCAACTATGCTAATGCAACTCTTCTGTATAATGTCACAGGTGCATGTAACGATAGATGGACAAAACTTCTTTTGAAATATAAAGCAAATGTAAATATATCAAGAGATGGGGGTTATTCACCACTTCATAGGGCTGCTACATGTAATAAATCAAAAATCTTGAAAAGATTACTAAAGAAAGGTGCTATAATTAACAGAAAGGATGTTGGTGGTAGTGCTCCCATTGATTATGCAGCAGCCAAGAAAAGACTGAACAATATTAAAATACTCATTAGAAGTGGGTCAAAATATTATGATATTTTAGGTTTATCAATTTATACTGGAGATCTTAAGACTGTAGAATTCTTAATGATTAAACACCCTTATCTGAAATGGTACTTCAAAAAACAGGGTGCCTCTTATTGGGTGAAGTGGTATGAAATGAAGGATAAGTCCTTTCAAAGGGAAATTGCTGACCTCTTGATTAAAAAAGGATTAAAATTAACATATATGTTTGAGAAAAGAAAAGGACATCCTAAAGTGAGTGAGGCTTTAATTTCATCTGAATCAATTCACCTTAAATATTTAATTAAGAAAGGATTACCTCTTAATTATTGGTACAAAGGAAAGGATGTTAGTTTGATTTTAGCTGTAACCAATATTAAGATGATGGAGAGACTCATTGCAATGGGTGCAAAGATCAACAAGAGAAAGATGAATGAAATACTTGTTCGAAATAGCAATCACGAAAATAAAACATTTATTTCTTTTCTTATTAGAAAAGGAGCTAATATTAGTATAAAGGATCGTCAAGGTAGAACAATTTTATATATGATTGGTTTGAGAAAGAATAAACATTCTTATATACGTTTTCTTCTTAAAAGTGGTGTCAATGTCAATAGTAGAGATAGAAATGGAAATACTGCTGTACATTACTGGCTTCAGTATGGATGTAAAAGTGAGTATATACCACTCATGCTTCAATATGGCTTTAAAAAATCTGTCAGAAATTATAAGAGACAGAGAGCTTTAGATGTTGCTAAATGGCGTTGTAATAACAGGTATTACAGAAAAAAATATATAAAAGCTGCTTCTCTTTTAACAGGAAAATCATATAAGAAAATAGTAAAGAGCATTAGCGATGTTTCAAATGCCACATATATTGGATGGAGACAATACACTGGTAGAGAGAGAAAAATCAGACCTTATTCTTTCTCATTTCGACGAAAACAATATAAGAAGTTTAATTGGAAACTCATCATAAAACCAACATATGGTTTTAAATATGTTACCATATACATTGCTCGACAGGGGCAATATTATCGAAAAATACAAAAGAGAGAATATATAAGAGTATATTACGGAAGAAAGACTGAGTTTGATGCTCGGAAGTATTTTAAGAAGTATGGACCGATGACTATGTTATATATTTATCTAAATGGAAATAAGTATTCAACAAAGATTGAACCAGTGAAAGCTAAATTTTATATTCAATTTAAATAGTTAGAATTGTCATTCTTTTTATAGCAAGTTTATTAAATTCAATGAGCTTGTTTTAAATGAGTATGTTTTTGTATTAATTATTATATTTATAATCAATATTAATAATAAAATTAGTTTCAGGAGAATAAGATGAGTACATTGGTTGAACTTTCAATCTTCCCCATGGATAAAGGCATAAGTGTGAGCACTTATGTTGCTCGGGTAGTGAAACTTATAAAGGGAAGTCATCTTGATTATGAACTTAATCCCATGGGAACATGTATAGAAGGAGAATGGGGTGATGTAATGAAATTGGTAAATCAGTGTATGGAAGATTTGCAAAGAGATTGTGATAGAATATACATGACTATGAAGGTGGATTATAAGAAAGATCGCAAATGTGCAATGAAAGAAAAGATTGTTTCTGTCGAGAAAAAACTCTAAAGACTCTAAATGTATGATTAAATCTTAATAAAGATGCTTAGTAGCTCAATATATTTTTTTCATCATTATATTTAAGAGTAATAAAGCTACCTGCAACATGTTCGGTAGAAATATTTCTTACACGTCTTGAAATATAGGTGCGTGAAATTTGAGCATTAATGTGACCTGAAGGATGGAATCCAAAACCTGTACCTTTCATCTTGATAGATTGTGTTCCAACACTATTCGATGTTTGATATAAATCCTGGCCACCTGCTTTCAATGTTACAGCAATCTCCTCTCCTCGTCTGATTGGAGAACCATTCCAGATTACTGCATAACTTCTTCCATGTGGAATCAAAAATTTTTTTCTTAATTTGATTTTTCCCATATATGCTGCATCAGTATGCATTCGACCATTTTTATCTTTCCATACCCACTTGAATTTTGAGGGCCAATGATTAAGTTTGATTTTATAAGTCACATCTCCAAAAATACTCTTGTTATATTTCATTTCTTGTCCATTAAACCATACTTTACAGGGAGCTTCCAGGGTTATTCTTTTCCCATAGGGCTTTCTAAATGGAGGTATTGTCAACCCAGCTTCAGTAAAAAATTCAGCAGTTATATAGGTTGTAGTGCCATAGGAGGTATGCGCATAATAGTTCCTAAGGATTTTTTTTGTTGGAATGTTTTTTGAAGAGATAGTTTCACCACATGAAAAAAACAGTATACCAAATAATAGACCTGTAAAAAATATTTTCATATTCATCTCCTTAAACTCGAAAATAGTATAATAGAAATTATGACCTATGTTAAGCTATAAATTATATTATAGTATGGAAAGATTGTCAATCTTTAGTAAGTAAAAATAAATAATCATAAGAATAATTGTTAAATATTGTTGGAACCTCTGTGTAATCCTATGAAAATCTATAAGGAATATAGGGAGATATTAAACTTTTATCTGATTTTTTAAAGAAATATGGTAATTGAAATCAACTTTTAAATGACCGTTGATAAAAACAACTTGACCATGATTATTTTCACTGATAATTTTTTTATTCAGAGGATTCTTAAATAAATATAATTATAGAGATGTCCCTATGCATATCGAACTACATAATGTTCTTTTGAACCTCTATTACGCAGGAGTTGCAGCAGCATTTCTTGTGAGAGAAATATTTTGGTTGCGTATTGTTATGATTTTTGCAGCATCTTGTGTCATATCCTATGGCATAATCACTTCTAATTATACTGTAGTGATTTGGAATTCAATTTTTCTTGCTATCAATACAGTATGGGTTATCCGTTTGTATATTGAGCGCAGACCAATACCCCTCAGTGATGATCTAGAGGAGTTGTATAATATTATTTTTACTGAAATGTCAAAGCAGGAGTTTCTTCATCTTTGGAAACAGGGAACCATTAAATCAGCACAAAATGTTCTTCTGTGCAAAAAAGGTGAGTTATACGATAAGGTATCTTGTATTGTTTCAGGTAAAGTAATAGTAAAGAAGAATAATGCAATATTCAAAGAATTGGGTCGGGGGAAATTCTTTGCAGAAATGAGTTTTCTTACAAGGGAGCCAGCATCAGCTGATGTTTTTGCAGAAGATGAAGTGACCTACATTACCTGGTCCAGGAAAGTTGTAGAAAATATGAAGAAGGTCTATCCTGAACTTCCTCAGAAACTTCAGCTTATTATCAGCAAAGATCTGGTCTTTAAATTGCAGTCACGCTGATAGAGGGAATAAAGGGATCATTTTCATTGCACCTATTGGTTCTTATTTAACTATACTTTTTTTGGAATGGTTCCAGTCTGCCATACCATAGCGCATGTTATATATTTTATTAAATCCATTATCTATTAATATTTTTGCAGCTACTGTACTTCGATTTCCTGTAGCACAATAGATGAGTACGTCCTTGTTTTTGTAATCCTCGAGTTTTCCAATTTCACTTTCAAGTCTGCTGATTGGAATCAGTATTGCATTTTTAATATGGCCCATGCTAAATTCAAAAGTGGTTCGCACATCTAAGATTAGTGGAGAGATATTCTTTATAATCTTCTCAGCTTCATCTGCAGATATAGCCTTGTAATTAGGTTCATTATATTCAATAACTTCTATTGTACCTTTTAATGGTCCTACAGAAAGTTTATAGGTGCCTCTTTTTTTCATCTTAATATATTTTTTTTCTTTAGCTTTCACAGGATAGTTTTTATTAGTCTTCAATACAGGTATTTTTACCTGATAAGAATTCGTTTCTATGGGATTCAGTATAATGTAATCACCCCGAAAGACTCTTAATTTAAAATCATTTCTTGTTACTGTTATTTCACGAAGTCCATTCTTAATTTGACCATGGACTTGAATCTTGCTGGTATCCTTTACATCTTTATTAGAAACTTTATTATTTTTTTTATCGCAGGCAGTAAAAATCAGTAAAAGTGCTAATATGAAATAAAATTTGTTGCTTTTCATTAAATGCTCCTAGTATTGTATGGGTTTGATGAATCGGTGTATTTTAAGTAATTTATGAAATTCTTAAGCTCTTGGCAACAAAAAAAATGAATAAATTGAATTTTTGTGCTGTTAGATGATTATTTTTTTTCTATGTTAGTTAGTTCACCCTCTTTAAGCATCTTTTCTGATATAGTGATCTTTAATTCATCAGCAAATTTTTGCAGTTTTCTCTTTTCATTGCCAGATGTTATTGAAACTGCAATTCCTTTTTTTCCTGACCTTCCTGTTCTTCCAACTCGGTGTTTATAATCTCCAGATGCCTCTGGTATATTGTAGTTAAAGATATGACTCACATTTTGAACATCTAGTCCCCGTGCTCCAATATCTGATGATATAAGAATTTTTTCTTTGCCTGTTTTGAAATCATTGAAGGCTTTTTGACGATCAAGTTTTCTATTGTCACCACGGATTTCAATAGCCTGAATTTTATGATGTCGAAGTCGTTCACCTAGATCAGCAACATCAATATTTGTTTTAACAAATATTATGGCTTTTTCTGGTTTGAGTCCGTGAATTGCTTTTCTTAAAATATTAATTTTATTTCTAATGTCACTACTATGTATGAATATATGCTCAATGTTTTCTGAAATTACACCGGAATTAACAATGGTTATATCTTTAACTTTTGGAGATAGTGTTTTAATAAATGTTTGAGATTTATTACCCATTGTTGCAGAAACAAAGAGTAGTTGTCTTTCCTGCATTGTGCTGTTGATAATTGTTTCAATGGTTTTACTATGTTCGCCTACAATGAGAATATCTGCTTCATCAATAATAATAGTTTTTATTGTATGAGTCTTTATTTTTTTTTGCTTTATCAGATCATGAACTCTTCCTGGTGAACCAACTATAATTTGAGGTTTTTTCTTCAAAGCCTCTATCTGTCGTTTTATGCTTGCCTCTCCAATTGCCAATAATGATTTAATTTTTAAATCTGCGTTCATTGATAGATTGTTAATCTCCTTATTTATCTGACTGGCAAGTTCATGAGTTGGCGCCAAAATTATTGCCTGGTTGTTATTGATGGATAAATCTATCTTTTGCAATAGAGGAAGAACATATGCGAGGGTTTTTCCGGTTCCTGTTTCAGAGACAATCACTAGATCATTACCTTCAATAAGTTGAGGAATTGTCTCTTTCTGAATTTCTGTAGGTATGGAAATTGAATCTTTTTCCAATGCATTGATTAGTTCTGAGTTAATTTTTAAATCTTCGAAGTTCATAGGTATTCTCTTTTTATTTATTTCAAGCCACTATGAAGAACTATTTATAGTCGTACAGCCCTTTTTATATATTTAATGCAATCATTACGATTATCGTTTTAGTTCCATGAAAACAGATATCTTTTGGTTGTCAGTATTTCCCCATGAAAAATAGGGAATTAGAATGCTTTGCAGTTTTGTTGTCATTATTTTTTATCCTTAATTAATCTCTTGTATCTTATTATATTGAGTAATTATTCTTTATTAAAAAAATTAAATAATCTTATACATCTTGATAAATCATAAATAATTAAAAAGAAGAAGTTGTCATAATAAAATTTTATTTAAAGATTGTTTAACTATCAATATACTCGATTTGATCTGCAACTAAAAAAAATTAAGAGACTACAATAAATATTTTAATCAAATTTCCATGATATAATTATAAAAATTAAATTAATACTTGACTCTGTTTGGCGATCTGGTCAACTGATCAGATTTTTCAAAAAAGAGGATATCAATGAAAAGAATGAAAGACAATCATTTAACCAATGATTTAATAAAAAGAATGTGGTTAACAAAGGGTGCACGATATAATGCATATCGTAGATTACAGAAAAAACATGATTTATCAATATCTTCTATAAGCTTTTTGTCTTCATATGTGTTGATAATTAATTCATTAAAATTTTTTAAGTTTCTTAATATCACTCCATTTCAGGAAAATGTTATATTGTTTTTTACTATGGTAATGTCTATTTTTATACTGATTTTAAGTCTCATTGATTCAGCTAAAGATTACAAGCTCAATGCAGAAAAGTTTCTTATGTCTGCAACTGAGATAGAAAATCTATATAATGAGCTTGAACAGACTAATTCATCAACAATGAGTATTAAAAGAAAAGAAGATAAAGTTCAGAAGATTTTAGGAAGATATGGAGAAATTCTCAAATTTTATCAGGTAAATCATGATGCAGTAGATTTTGATTTTTTAGTTTTTAATAATGTCAGATGGTCTTTAAATGGTTTTTTTAAGCTATCCATAACCTATTTAAAGGCTATGGTTTTTCCTTTTCTGCACTATAGATTTATAATTTTAGCGACACCATTGGTCTTTATTTTAAGTATACTATGAGTTTTGGTTGTATATACTTATACTCTTGAAAAATTCTCAGTAAACAAATAATCATTGCATTTAATTTTAAGATTATTTATTCTATATAAAGAATTTTAGATTTATATGAGAATGGTATTCTGCAATGATATTTTTTGATTCACATAAGAAGAGGATAATCAGGGCAATGCGAATCTTGTCCCGAAAAAGAAATTTCTTCTGTAAGCGAAAAGGTCTATTCAAATACCCATTTGTTTATGGAGAGATTTCTATCGGAGATATTCAAATTTATAAATCTAATGAAAAGAATGATATTATTTTAGAAATTAAATCTTCTCTCATGCTAAAAGGAAATCTTTCACTTCAAGAAGAAACATCATTTTTTAAAATTAAAAAAGCCTTTGGAACTGAAGACATATTAATTGGAGATGATGATTTTGATAAAGCCTTTCTCATCCAAGCAGAAAAAAATTTCATAGCATATGCAATATTGAGCTGTGATGTCAGAAAAAAATTATTATCAATGATAAAACAATATTCCTTTGAGTTAACAGACTCATATTTTAAATGTCATTTTTCATCAGATGAAATACAAAGTTATAAAGATTTAGATAATATTATTATTTTAGTTGTATCACTCTATGATGATTTGCTTTCTGATTTATCACGCCACCCAATTCTCAGATATAAAAAAAGACTAATTCATAATATTCTCAATGATCCATTAAGCTCTGTACGTGAAAACAATATTCTGGCTATAGGCAGCCATCTAAGGATAGATGATGAAGTAGATGAAGCCTTGACTACTGTAATGAATCATGATAATGAGGCCGTAAATCGTCTTAGAGCAGCACAATTACTGAAGTCAAAAGGTCTTCAATATATGGAATTGTTGCTGCAGCAAAAGATTAATGATGAATTAAAATGTGAGATAATTCAATACTTTCATAAGATGATGTATCGAGAATCAATATTATTGTTAAAGAAAATTTGTAATATTCAATCAGATTTTGTGAAAAGAGAGATTGTTATAGCATTATTATCCCTGGAGGTTGAACTTGATCTTTCTTTTTATGCACCATATTTAAATTTCATTAACCATGATAAATCTTTAAGCTTATTGAAGCTCTTTGGTGAAAAGGGTACTTTAGATACAGTTGAATTTATATATATGATTGGTAAGGTTCATGGGGATAATGATATACGTAATGAAGCCAATAGAGCTATTGCCATGATTCAGTCTAGACTCGGTTCAGGTGATAGGGGATGGGTTTCTATTCAAGATAATGATATTGAAACAGGATCATTATCTTTTGACAACTCTCCAGAATCAGGAGCTGTGACTTTAGATGATAATGATAAAGATTCACAATGAGAAATAGAATTGCAAAGTATCATTTATAAAGTTTTAATAAATGATTTAAGGGGAACATAAAAGAGAATTATCTGTCTACTGAAAACCTGGTTATGCTCTATTGATAAAAATATAATAAAAATAATTAAAATTTTTTGAGGTCTATTAAATGAAAAAGTTTTTCTATCTAATGTTATCAGTTTTAGTCATCACTACTAAACTATCAGCTTCTGATATGAAATTGGCTATTATGCCTTTTGAAAACATAAAAAATAATAAGCAATATGATTGGCTGAAAAAAGGTATCGCTGAATCTTTAACTCAATGCTTTTCAAAAGTACCTGATTTTCGCCTCATAGAAAGAAATCAGTTATCTCAAATTATCAGAGAGCAGGGTTTATCAATGACTGGAGTTATAAGTGAAAAAGATGCAGTTAAGGCAGGTAGACTTTTAAGTGCCAATATGATTATGGTGGGTTCTTTTCAGGTATATGGTAGTAGAATATTAATTAATTCAAGAATTGTTGATGTTGAGAAGGGTATGGTCATAAAGAAAAGTATTATTAAAGTTAATGGTTCAATAAAAAACATTTTTTCTCTTTATGAAAAACTTGCTGATAGATTTTTAATTGCTTATAATATTAAATTAGAAAAGAAGCAAAAGAAAATATTTATGGATGTAGTAAAATCAACTGATTCTATTGATGCTTATAAATTATATTTAAAGGGAAGAAGTGCACTCCTTGAGTTTAATTTAAAAAGTTATAAAAAAGCAATAAACTATTTTGATGATGCTGTTCTTGAGGATCCCCGATATTCACTGGCATATGCCGGGCTCAGTGAAGCTTATGCACTTTTGGGCCATGAAAAAGAAACAATTAATAGACACATTCAAAAATATGGAGAATCTTCTTCGTCAATATCACAGAGAAGAGGTGAGGCCAGAAGGTATTTTATCAAATCATTGGGTTATGGCAAGACTGCAGTTTCTTTAGCACCATCTTTATCTGAGGCTCATAGAGCTCAGGCCTTGGCATTTTATTATATGGGTAGATATGATGATGCAAAGGTTGAAGCAATGACCCTTTTGGCTTTAAATAGAAAAGATCCTTATGGTTATTATTTAATTGGTGCTATTGAGAATAGCGACCGTAAAGTAAAGTACTTGAAAAAGGCTTTAAGGATAGATCCAAACTTTGGTCTGGCATACTTTGAATTGGGGAATTATTATCTAAAACAAAGAAATCTTACACGAGCATTATATTATTATAAACAAGGTGCTGAAAAACTGCCATGTAATGCAGATGTTCAAAGTGCTACAGCTTTTATTCTTCTTAGAAAGGGACAGGGTAAATCTTCATATAGGTACTTTAAAAGGGTGATGAAGTATAGAGGTGATGATTCTTATTCTACACTTGGTTTTGCAATAGCCAGTAATCTTATGGGAAAAAGGAAGCAAGCTGTCAGGTTCTTTGATAAAGCTATGAAATCAAACTGGCAGTTTTATGGATCGGCTTATGTTTTGAAAAAAACCTATAGATGGAATTCAACAATGATTAGAGCATGGGGACGCTTAAAGGATGATTATAAAAACAGAAAAAGGTAAAATGAATGATGGAGTTTTACCTTTAAATCTTATTCAAAATTTCTATGAGTGTATCCAGTGTATATGATTTTTGTAAAAAGCTGAATACACCCATCTCAAGAGCTTCATTAACACCCTCATCTTGTTTGAATCCTGAAGAAAGAATTACTTTAACAAATGGGTCGGTCTCTTTCATCAATTTAAATGCCTCTAAATCTGACATTACAAGCATTGCCATATCAAGTATAACTGCTTTAATTTTTTTAAAAATATTTGGTTCTGCTTTTGCTATCAGGTGATTATTTATATTGATTTAAAGGGCATGCCAGTTTTCAACACTGTAGAAGAGCCAGTATGAATTGTATGTGTTCCATCTTAAAAAAATTCTTTTCATAAATTGTTTAATGGTGTATGATATTTTGATGTTTAGGAGCAATCTATGAAACAAAAAAAATTTTATTTCCTTAGTTTAGTTATATTGATCGGCTTACAATCATTCTCTTTCGCTAATACTAAGTATATTGAATTAAACAATATAAACTTATCTGGCTTAAAGATAGGACTCAGTACCTCTTACTTCATTGATAGAACCAAAAAAGAGAGTTTTGAAACAATAAAGAATAAATTAAAAAAATTTAAATCATCTAAAAAAGAGTCTCTTGGTTTTGGGTTTTTAGATGCTGCAGTTTGGATCCATTTCAAAATTAAAAATTCAGATAATAAAAATAGGGAATTGTTTTTAGAGCTGGGTTATCCATTAACAGATAAAATTGAATTTTTTATACCAAAAAAAGGAAAATATGTAAAAAGAGTAAGTGGTGATATTTTTAGTTTTGATAAACGAGAATATGATCATGAAAATTTTATCTTTAAAATAAATGCTGAACCGGGCATACATTCATATTACATTAAGATCACAAGTAAAAGTTCTTTAAATATTCCTCTCTCTATTTGGTCTCGTAAGGCCTTAGATAAAAAGATTACCACTGAAAGACTTCTTATGGGAATATACTTTGGTATCTTAATCGTTATGTTTGTGTATAACTTTTTTATATTTATTGCGACTCGAGATCAGCATTACTTTTTTTATACTCTTTTTATATTTGCATATATTTTTCTTTCTTTATCCATGAATGGTCTTGGCTTTATGTTTCTATGGCCTAATACAATCTGGTTAAATAACAGCACTCCATTTATGTTAGGGATTACAGTTGGCATAGCCATGCTTTTTTCTCAATCATATTTCAGTACCTGGAAAAATTCGAAAAAGATTAATATCCTTCTTATTGTCATGGCTATTATTTCCTTTATTTTTGCAATTGCATCGTGGAAACTTCCCTATGGATTAAGCGTGAGATTGGTTTCAGTTAATAATGCTCTTGGGGCTGTTACCCTTGTTTTTATAGGTATATACTTTATAACTCAAAAGAAACGGGAAGCAATTTATTATTCTTTAGCATGGATCTTTACTATAATTGGAACAATATTGACTACAGGAAAAAATGCTGGTTTTTTACCAAATAATTTTATTACTATATGGTCATTTCAGTTTGGAAATGTTATTCAGATAGTATTGTTTTCCCTAGGCCTTGCAGATAAAATTAATTCTATGAAAAATGAGCTTAAGGTACTCAATACTGATCTTGAGGGCCAGGTGCATGTAAGAACTGAAGAATTAGAATCAGCTATGGAAGAGCTTGAGTCTACCAATGATACTTTGATTCAAACCAGAGATGCACTCTGGGGAGAGATGGAATTAGCAAAAAAAATTCAGACTGTGCTTTTGCCTGAGAAACCTGAAATTACAAATTATGAAATTACAGGTTATATGAAACCAGCAGATGAGGTTGGTGGTGATTATTATGATGTAATTAATGTTGTGGGAATGGATTGGATAATTATTGGAGATGTTTCTGGACATGGAGTTCCTGCTGGGTTGATTATGATGATGGTTCAAACATCTATACATACTGTTCTTGATAAAAATCCTAATATGGATCCATCTGAATTATTAGAGGTAGTAAATAGAATTATCTCAGATAATATTAAACGTCTAGGCGAAGATAAATATATGACTATAACAGTTTTTGCAGGCCATAAAGATGGTAAGTTCTTTTTCTCTGGGCTTCATCAGGATATTATGATTTATAGGTCTCAAACTAATAAGGTTGAACTTGTAGAAACAGAGGGTATTTGGATAGGTATAATGGAAGATATAAATGGTATGGTAAATGATTCAAATCTTGAGCTTCATGTTGAAGATGTGATGTTGCTCTATACTGATGGGATAACTGAGGCAACCATTTCTTCTTCTGCTGCAAAAGAAGAAATGTATGGAGAAGAAAAATTATTGTCAATGTTAAAGAGATTTGGAAATGAAACTACTGATGAAATACAAAGTCAAATTTTAAATTCCCTTGAGGGATTTAATCAACAAGATGATGTAACATTGCTTATAATAAAAAGATTATATTGAAAATATTAGAAAATTTCTATTAGATATCTCCCAAGATTTATTGAGGGATGATCTTTGTGAATAATAAATAATAAGCCCATAGTTTTTTTCATATTTTTTTTATTGAAGATTCTTTAGTCATCAAAGTTTTAAATGATTTTAACTTTTATTGTTTGAATTAATTTAACTATTTTTTTTTAGACGAATCCCGTTGTCTAATATCTCTATCTTTCCTGCTTTATATAAGCCCCCTATAGCTTTTTTAAATTCACTTTTGCTCATTGAAAAGTGGTTTTTAATCTCTATTGGACTGCTCTTGTCATGACAATTAATGAATCCATCTGATGCGGTTAATTTCTCTAAAACAATATTTCCTGCTTTATCCTGGGATTCCTGATTATTCTTTTTTAGAGAAAGATCTAGTTTGCCATCATCTCGAATTTTTTTGATATAACCCTCGATGATTTCTCCCTTTGATAATCTCTGGAAAGTTTCACTTCGATAGAGCATGCCTGAATATTGATTGTTAACAATTGCTAAAATTCCTATATCAGTAAAATCATGAATTAAGAGCTCAACTTTTTCTCCTGCTTTGAGACCCCTAATGTTTTTGTCACAGTGTTTTTCTATTCGACCAGTTGCATAAACGCGGTCAGTTTTTTCATGATAACAAACCTTAACTACGTATTTTTGTCCCTTCACCATATTGCCAAGTTGTTCGTTACTTGGAACAAGAAGATCTTTTTCTAGTCCCCAATCCATAAAGGCACCGAGATGACTGACGTCTTTTGCCAAAAGAAAAGCAAATTCACCTACAATGGCCTTTGGTTTTAATGTAGTTGCAATAGGTCTGTCTTCTGAATCAGTATAAATGAAAACCTTAATTGTATCACCAATTTTAATGTCTTTTGGAACATATTTAGAAGGAAGGAGTACATCCTCTTCTTCAACACCTGTGCTGAGATAGAGGCCAAAGTCTACCCTTCTATCGATTACTAATTCATTGTATTTGCCAATTTTTAACATCTTTACGTCCTTGCTTATGGATTTATTATTTGAGTTTTATTTATAGATTGTTTCATTGATATTTTTAGTATTATTCTAATCTTGTAAGTTTTTCTAATTTAAATACAAAAATTATCAGTAAAGGAATAAAGATGATGCCAAGTAATAATGATCCGCTTAGTGATAGCATCAATACTCCATATATTTTGTCAAAGAGAGAATATCCATCTGGATATGAGTCACCAAAAAAGATAATTATTGTACTGATAATTAAAGCTGATATATAGTATAATATACATGCAAGAATCATTAATTTTTTTCTTCTTTTTTCTTTAACTGTACCGGCATAAAAACCAAGAATCGTTGTAGAAAATATTGTTATCATTGATACAATAGCTAGAGCAATAACTGTACTATAATCATTTTTAATCAGTGAATCATTTGGAAAAATATTTAAATGAAAAATTATTATAAATATAATTGAAAATGTCAGTCCCATTATGAAACCAATAAATGCTGGTTGTTTTATAATTTTCTTCATAGATCCTCTTGTTCTTTGTATTTCATTTCTATAAAATATCTATTATCTTATAGAATATCAAGCACTTCTATGAATTCTAAATCAATTGATTAACTTTTTTATGAAGAATTGCTCTATAGAGTGAGTAAGATAATTAAATGAACCGAGAGTCCATTACTTTTGGGTGTAAGTTTATCATTAATTAAAATAGCCCAACATCATTATTACTGCTGGACTATTTTAATTGTTACGTTTTGAAATATTGAAAAGAATACTACTCAGAATATATTATACTATTTCAAGAAGCTCAACTTCAAAACAAAGAGTTTCATTTGGTCCAATTGCCTGACCAGCACCTTGCTGTCCATAAGCAATACCTGAAGGAATAGTAAGTTTGTATTTTGAGCCAACATTCATCAATAAAAGTGCTTCTGTCCAGCCTGGAATTACACCGCCAACTGGAAACTGAGCTGGTTCTCCACGACTGTATGAACTGTCAAATTCAGTACCTTCAATGCTTGTTCCTGCATAATGAACGACTACTGTTGATTCAGCTGTTGGTTTTTCACCATCACCTTGTACAAGAACTTCATACTGTAAACCGCTTGGAGTTACAGTAACACCTTCTTTGGCCTTGTTTGCTTTTAGAAATTCCTTTCCTTTGGCGAGATTCTCTTCAGCAGCAGCATTCATGGCACTCATTTGCTTGTCTTGAATCTTTTTGCTGAATGATTGTAAGTGCTTATCGATGTCTTCAGGTGAAATCTTAGTTTCTTTGCCACCGAGAACATCTGTAATTGCATCAATTAAAGCTGCTGTATCAAGTGTAATTGTTGTTTGAATAAGTGATGCAGCGATATTTGTACCAACTGCATAGCTTTCTAATTCTAATTCTGTCATATTATACCTATTTGTTATGTTTAATTTATAATTTATATTACATTGTAGAGTAATCAGGAACTTAACTCATTCTTTATTTGAGTAAAGTGAGCAATAATCCCCTTTAAATCTACAAAGTCATTTTTCCGGGACATCTTTCAGTGTCAATAAATTATTTATTTCAATTTTAGCTGATATTTATTGTGCTCTAATTAACTCATCTTTTAAATATGTACTATTATTAAAGTATCTTTCATGTTGATCGAGCTATTCGAAATCCTAAGTCATCTATGTAGAAGGTAGGATGACTTCTTCGTCTATTTGAAGCTAGGCATCCTCTTTCCTGGTCTCCCCATCCACCACCCCTAAAAATCCGATATGAACCATATTCCTTTTCATCATAGAGGTCCCAGCACCATTCCCATACATTTCCCAGCATATCATGGAGACCCCAATCATTTGGTTTTTTTTCACCAACAGGATGAGTTTTATTTTCTGAATTTTCATTATACCAGGCAATGTCATCTATTTCATCATATCTGACTTTGTTGACCTTGCCTCTACAGGCATATTCCCATTCTGCTTCTGTTGGCAGCCGGTATCCCTTTGAATTCCAGTTACATGAAATTTCTTCATTGTTATTGGAGATAGAATAAACCTCTTCTAGTCCCTCTTCAGTTGAAAGAAGATTGCAGAATTTAATTGCATCATTCCAGGTTACGTTCTCAACAGGGTTTCTTGTTCCTTTGAATGTTGATGGATTACTATGAGTGATATTATAATAGATATCCTGGGTAAGGGGATATTGACTCAGAAGAAATGGTTCAATTGAGACCTTCCATCTTTTTTTTATTCTATTATCCCTTAAAATAATTTCACCTTGTGGAATTTGAATCATGTAATCTACCTGTTTAATTCATTAATATAATATTTTAATTTTATTGCTAAAGGTTGTTGTTGATCTCTTTTTTATGATACTTGAAAATTGATTGACTCAATAGTATTATTATATCTTTTTTATTGATTAAGTCTATAATTAGAAATAACATTTCAAGTCAAGGAGCTTTCCAGTGTTAAAAGATTCAAAGTTTGAAGATATTGTTTGCGGACATGCCATTGCCAAAGGATTAGGAATAAAAATACATGTATATTTATATATAATTGAAGGATTATTAATTGATACAGGGCCGGCATCCCTTAGTAAAGAGATTTGTCCTTTTCTTGAAAGTCATAAGGTTAAACAAACAGCCTTAACCCACATTCATGAAGATCACTGTGGTAATGCACCATGGATTATAGATAATCTAAAAATACCGGTGTATCTACATGAAGAATCCTTAGGTGAGGCTCTAGTTAAAACCAAATTACCCTTTTATCGAAAAATTGTATGGGGCAATCGAAAAGAGTTTAAGGCAGCATCTATACCGACTATACTTGAAACTGAAAGTCATAGGTTTGAGGTAATCTCAACTCCAGGGCAGCATCCTCATCATCTTTCTTTTCATGAAAAAAATAAAGGGTGGATATTTACTGGAGATCTTTACGTTAGTTCAAAACAGTACGTTGCCTTTGAAGATGAAAATATTTCTGATGCTATTGCATCAATGAAGAAAATTTTAAAGTTTGATTTTGATACCCTTTTTTGCAGCCATGGGGGCCCATTGAAAGATGGCAGAAAAAAATTACAGGAGAAACTTGATTTCTTTGAATCTTTAAGGGCGAAAGTTTTAGATCTCGAAAAGCAGGGCCTCAGTAGAAAGGAAATTGATAAAAAATTATTTCCTAAAAAAGGTCTCTGGGAAAGATTTTCTTTAAATCAATGGTCTTCATTTAATATAATCAATACTATTTAGATAGAAATGGAAAAACAAAATGAATGAGAAAAGCGTTAGTGATAGTGCAATAGAACTGGTTCAGCAGATGACCTCTCAGGATGCAAATCTTGCAGGAAACATTCATGGAGGGGTTATAATGAAATTAATTGATAATACAGCAAGTATTGTTGCTGCCCGTCATACCTCTGGCAATGTTGTTACCGCATCTATTGACCGCATGGATTTTATTAATCCGGGTTTTGCTGGAGATCTTTTAAGGATTAAAGCCAGTATTAATTACGTTGGTACTACATCTATGGAGATTGGTGTTAAGGCTGATGCAGAAAATTTTATTACTGGAGAGATTCGACATATTGCCTTTGCCTATTTAACCTTTGTTGCCCTTGACAGTGAGTTGAAACCAAGAAAGGTCCCATCATTAATTCTTGAAACAGATGAAGATAGACGACGAAATAAAGATGCCAAGGAAAGACTTAAAATAAGAAAAGAGGCCCGCAAGAAAAAAAAGATGTAATCTAATTCTGATATTCATAGGCACCAATATCATTGGTGGTATTTGCTGGGGAAGGATTACCGTCAAAGTCATATGTGTTGTTTGTATTAGTTCCCTGATTAATGCAGGGTGATAATGAAGAAAGATTAAGATCATAGTTATTTCTTTACATCATATATTAAATCTATATAGTAATTATATACATACATATTAGAATATAATAAGCTATAATTATGGATAAATTGATGGATACAGAAAAACTTGGAAAGCTAATCATCAGTATTGTTATTATTGGTGTTTCAGCCTGGGTACTTGCTGGAGGGCTGAAATCTTATTATTCAACCTATATGTCAGAAGAAGAACAAAATGCATTTAAAGAGAAGATAAATAAAAAACTTTTTTTTATTATACCTGTGGGAGTTCTCTTCTTTATAACTTTTGTCTGGCTGCTCTATGCTCTTATTATTGATAAAAATGCCTTTTTGATTATTGAAGATCTTTTTGAAAAAATAGTTAAACTTTTAAAGAAATTATAAATCATCTCTGTGAAATCTTAATATTTCTTATACGGTTTATAGTGCCAATAAGTTCTAAGTCTCTAAAGTGAGCAAAGTGCCCTGATGGCTTTTCACTGAGAACATCGAGACCCTCTTCATTGAGATGTTTCATGAAATTATCAATGTTATCTTTTAAATTTTGATTTTTATCTACATAGTTTTGAAGATAGACAAGGGAGTTCATAATTGCCTTTGTTTGAGATAACTCAATGAGCTGTTCAATATCAGTAAGATCAATTATTGTTTTTCCAAAGTATATTCTATGGACCTCTTTTGCATAAAAACTCAATTTCTTGTGATCGTTATATGGATCAATACTGCTGCCGATGAGAGTTCTCCTTGCAGGAGTTATGGGATATCCCTCGTCTTCTCTTTTACGTTTTGACTGTGTGCTCTCTGAGATTTCTTTTGCTCTTTCTGTGACATCAAAGGGGATGTAGTCTATCATTTGAATAACTCTGTCAGCTATGTCAAAGTAATCACCTGCTCCTCCAAGAACAAGGATAGATGAAATTTCTTTTTCTTTGAAGAGCTGCTTTGCCTTATCAATGTAGGTCGTAATAGGTTCATTTTCTTTGTGAACAAGCTTTTGCATCTTTTCATCTCTTATCATGAAATTGGTTGCACAGGTATCTTCATCCATCAACAAAATTTTTGCCCCTGCTTCAATATATTCCTGAATGGTGGCTGCCTGGGATGTACTGCCACTTGCATTTTCTGTTGAAAATGATTTGGTATCTTTTTTCCCTGGAAGATTTTTTATGAATGTTGATATATCAACATTTGCAACAGATCGTCCACTGTAGGCCCTGATCTTTACGGCTTTATTATTTGTTGCACAATACTCTCTTCCGTCATCTGGAATGTGATTGTATATTGCCTGCTCAATGGTTTGGAGAACCGTTGATTTGCCATGGTAACCACCTCCAATGATGAGTGTAATCCCTTTTGAGATACCCATCCCCCTTATTGAACCCCTATGAGGTAATTCAATTGAGACCTCTAATTCATTTGGTGAAGTAAAGTTTGTGCATAAATCTTTCTTTAGAGGTTTATCACTGGTGCCGCTTTCTCTTGGAAGCATTGAATCATTGGCAATAAAAGAAACGAGATTCATTGAATCAAGATGTGATCTTAAGAATTGACAATCCTCTGAAGTATCTAAATGTTTTTTTAGAATTTCACTATTAATGTTATCTTTTCCAAAGGCCTCTGTTACTATTAACGGTAGTTCATCAAAGAACATCTTTTCTGCTATATTTGATGTGATGATTCTTCCCTTTGCAGGGAGTCCCATAAAAAATCTCGCTTCAATGGTTTCATTCTCTATGACGATAGAGCTTCTTTCTAGAATTGTCTGGCCAGGTTCTGCAATGGTGATTATTCCACTGTAACCGGTGCCTCTCCGTTGACCTGAAATCCTCTGGCAGGCATCAAAGAATCTTCTGGCAAGAAAGTCCCGATAGGCAATTTCTCTTATTTTTAAATTAGAGAAATCCTCTGGTATATTTGTGAAATCAAAGGGGATGACAATGCGGTACATTCCAGTATGGGGTGGAGCATAGGGATCTTTGGGGATCTGGTCAATGATGAGTGTAAAGTCTTCATGATAATATTCATCCTTCAAGCTTTGATATGCTCCATAATCTTTTTTGTCTATGGATGTTAATCTGCTTCTAAGTTCTTTATAATCTATCATGATATTATCTCTAAAGTTTAAAACTCTTTGAGTCAGGGCTTTCAAAACTTTTTTTGCAGTTATCCAGTTCAAGCTCTATCGCTTTAAAGATTTTGTCGAGCTGTCCCTTGTTCCATTTGTAAACCTTGGAATTTGACATTTGAGTAAGACTGTTGATGCCATTTAAAATATTCTGAACCCTTTTTTCGCCAACTCTGATGAATCTTTCTTCTTTGGTTTCTTTTTTCATGACTAACCATCCTTTGTTATATTAAATATACTTAATCAATAAAATATTGTCAAATATTATGAAATTATATCTGAAATATGTCTAAAATATAATAGATATATATCGTTTGTTAGGCTATTGGTTGTGATCAATTAATGTAAAAAATTATCTAATAACTAGAAAAAACAGTTCAAATAATGATTTTTTTAGTCATAATAATATTGATAAAATATATTTATGGGATGGATTTATGAATATAAGATTTATAGGAAAAACTATTGAGATTGTTTTAACGGTTATTACTCTTTTGATCTATATTGTTTTTATTTCGAGCTTTTTCTTTCATGTTCCAATTATAACAGGTATTGTAACTTCATTGAATCTATATCAGGCATCTTTTTTAGATGGAAAATACTATCCTGCAGCAACAATGATTTTTCTAGCATTTGTTGTTATCCTTCCATTTTTACTGATAAAGATTATTTTGTTTTTCATTATCAATACTCTTTTTGTAAGGGATGATAATGACAGGCTCTATTATATCAATCCTGATAAAAGTAGTAGAATATTTTTTTAAACGGATCTTTTCTAGAAGCATGTCTTTTAAAAGATTTGGAAGTGAATGTGGGATGAAGCATATAAATAAATTATAATTTCTATACTGGGTTATTATATCATTTTACAACTTTTTTAACATTTATTACGTATCAAAACTTTTATCTTTATTATCCTTTTTCGCCTTTTTATCTTTTCTTTTTTCTTTGAGTGATTTTGCTGCTACTTTCTTCGTATCTTTTTTGTCAGTTTTTTCCTTGTTTGTAGCCATTGTCATACCTCACTATTTTTTAATCAACCCAGTATATGAAATATTACTAATATTAATCAGTATTATTAATTATACTTAATAATACTCTATTGTGAGCTAAAGTCAATTCATTTTGATTGAATCATTTTTAATGGAGATTATTTGTGAAATTTATATTTTTTTGGCACATATTATTTTTTCTTGTGAAATAGGTACTGTGTAACTTCCTAGATTTGTGATAAATCATTGTTTATCATTATATAAAAAAAGCACACTTAATAAAGATCAAGTGTGCTTTTATCATTAAGAGAAGATTCTCTCTTTATGTTAAAACTGATATTTATGCATTTTGCTCATAAACATCAACTAGTGAATAAACTTCTTCAGCTAATACCTTTTCAAACTCATCTTTGTTTGGAACAGGTCTTTTAATCATAGTCATTATTTTTTCAAGCTGTGGATCTGAGTTGATAGGCATTCCATAGAGATCTACTGCGTAGGCTGAGAAATCTCTAATGAATAGGTCAAAGAACTGGTTCATAACTTCATCACTAACGCCTTCAATCTTAGCACTTTCAATAATAAGATGTCCATAGGCAACCATAGTGAAAAGTTCACCAACTGCTAGAAGGAAATCAAACTCCATCATCTGTTTAGCAAGATCTGGACCTGAAACCATAAGGAATTCTTTATATGCTTGAATCTGCTCTAGGAAAACTTTTACATTAGGAAGATGAGCAAGGCTGTTATATGCTTTCATGTGATCATGAAACTTAGTCTTGGCATAGCCCTTTGTTGGTCCCTGCTGAAAGAGGAAATCATCATTTCTGTCATCTATTATTCTGCCTACATCTTCAAATTCACCTGGCATAAACATATAGCTTGGAATTAGTTTGGCAATAAGAGCCATGTTTACGTGACGTGTTCCTTCAAGCTTTGGAAAACCAACAAGCTCAGCAACTGCCTGCTCAAAGTATACATCCTTTTCAAAACCCTTAGCTGCAATAATATCAAAGAGGTGTTCGTGAACTTTTTCTCCCTGAATAGCAACCTTCATTTTCATAATAGGATTAAAGAGAAGATAACGCTTGTCATTTTCACCAGCAACTCTCATGAAGTCAGTTGCTCTTAGACCAAAGAGTTTCATTCCCATGATTCTTAGCCATGAGTCAGAGAAAAGTCTCTTAACATGAGCAAAATCTGTTACTTTGTTTCCATAGAGTTCTCTGTGATAAGCGTGATTTAGAGCCTCATAGAATGAGTGAGTAACAATTCCAGTAGCACCAGAACCAATGTTGAATTTACAGATATTGATAGTGTTGAGCATGTCATCCCATGCTTTTGGTCCCTTAGAAAGGATGTCTGCTTCAGTGATTGGATAATCGTTTAGTGCAAATTCAGCAACATATTGCTGGTTGCAATCAACAACATTCTTTACACACTCATAATTAGGATGCTGTGAATCAACAACAAAGAATACATAGTCACCAGTATCAGCCATTTTTGCAAATACTGTTACAGTGCTTGCTACATTACCATTTCCAATATAATACTTGCTTCCATTTGCCCGGTAAGTGCCATCAGCCTGTGGATAAAGCTTCATCTCTGAAGAATAAATGTCAGCACCATGTTCTTTTTCTGAAAGACCGAAAGCACAAAGTGCATTCTCTTTAAGTAGACCAGCAGCCTTATGTTTAGCTTCTTCATTATCGCCTAAAAGAACAGGATCAAGGCCAAGAGTTGATACATGGTATGTATACCAGTAAGCTGCACCATAGAAACCACAGATTTCTGAGAATTCATACATTCTGTATGTGCTGTAGTACTGATTGGGATCTGAACCATAACCCTTTGGAAGGAAAAGTGTTTCAAAGATGTTTTCTTTGGTTACAAATTCTTGAAAATCTTCACAGAATTCACCAGCATGATATTGCTCTTTCTGCTTTGCGAGACCTTTATCTTCAAACCAATCAATGGTTTTCTGCATAATTTCTCTGGTTCTGTCATCAGGATAATTTCTGTCTCTATACTTCTTGGGATTAAGTAATAAACTCATAAAATCCTCCGTGGATAATTTAATTTTTCTTTGATTAAATGGATATAATTACATTTAAACATATAATAACAGTGTTACGTTTATTATGAAAAAACATTGTTTTTGTGCAAGATTTTTTTTTGTTTTATCTAAAAATAGTAGAATTTAGTGACGTATAAATTGATAACGATATTAGTCCTCTTTGTAATTTTCTTCTGTTTAGTTATACATATGATTAACTATAAAATGGTGATTTAATCAAGAAAAATATCTTAGATGCTGAATTTAAAAGTAATATTTACATTTTAATGATTGGTAAAATAACTGAAAGAATACTTCATAGTAAAATAGTATGAACATATTATTATTTGAAGATACATCCATTGAATATAGGGGGATATCATTACTAAGTGATGAAAAACTTTAATGACTAGTAAAAACAATCATATGGACTATTCAATAATTTCACAAGAAGCTCTTTCTCTTCAGGGTTTATCAACAAAGCTCACAACCTCACATAATAAGAACTTTGATATTATTAGAAGTCACTGGCAATTTTTTAATAAAGAATTAAAACTCAGAGAGCTGGGTCAGGGCACAAAGTGGCAAAAATATGGTATTACAATGAAGAGGAATAATGATTATTATTATCTCACTGCAATTTCTTCTAATAAAAAAATAAAGGGATTTGAGACACTTGAAGTGCCTTCAGGCTCATATGCCTCTATCACTCATTTGGGTGATATGAGATCAATAAAAACAACTATCAATAAAATTTATAGAGAAATTATTCCTAATTCAAGTCTAATTTTTGATGAAAATGGAGATATTATACATTTCGAGCGCTATAATAGTGAGTTTAAATGGAATAATAAGGATTCAAAAATAGGGATCTTTATTCGATTAAAATAGGTCTATCCATAAGGTTGTCATTCTAGATAATTTATTATATATTCAAATAAGTGTATTAATCGTTATATGGAAAAAGCGCATATCATATAACTTGACAAAATATGACATATATAAAGAATTGATTAATAATTAAATAGGGAAACTTATGATGAAATTTCTTAAAAATATAATATTATTTGCTACTGCATTATTGATATATATTGTTATGTCATGTGAACAGAATGATCTTTACAGTACAGTAGATGGTTTGATACATCCCTATATTAAGATTGTTGATAGTGCAACAGTTCCATATAATGTTATAAGTACTGATGCTATGGTACTTGGAGAGAACAGAAATCTTTATGCAGTTATCGAAGATCATAAGGGCAATTATATTCAACATATTAGTGTTGAATGGTCTGTTGATCCTCTGATTGGAACAGTTTCTACTCCAGTAGGTTCTTCTACTCCTACTACTACATTTACTTCATCATATGTAGGCAAGGGAAGGGTTATTGCAACTAATCCAATTTATAACAAAGGGCAAACAGGATTGATTGCAGTGACTTCTCCTGATCAGGTTTATCCGACTGTTCCACTGATTGACAATATAGTTATTAAAGGTAGAAGCAGTCATGCTGATGTGGTTGTAGGTAACCAGATTCATTTTTTTGGAGGATGGGATACCTATAGTTTAGGTAATTATAATTATCCCTATGCACGTTTTGATACAAATACCACAACATGGATAACTAGAACAGATGCTCAGATGTTTCCAATGGATTTTGATACAAATACTGGTGGTACAAAAAAATATGTTGGTCATAGTGCTGTAAATATCAATGGAATGATTTATATTTTTGGTGGAACTTTTGATGAGGGTGATGATAGTTACAATAATTATTTTTATAGATTTAATCCTTCAAATAGTAGTACTTTGAATCTAAAGGGTACTATTGATAGTACTGGAATAGCATCAGCACGAGCCTGGCATACTGCTGTGATTATAAATGGAGAAATGCATGTTTTTGGTGGAGTCTTTACATCTGATGGAAATCCAGCAAATAACGTTATTATGAATGATCATTATGTATTTACACCAGGTTCTGGGTGGGCACCAGCTACAATAAATGGTGGCACACCACCTAGTGCTCGTTACTTTCATTGTGCTGCTGTTTATGATAATAAGATGTATATTTTTGGTGGTGAAGAAGTAGGCGGAGTTAGTGATTCAACGGTTTACATCTATGACAATATATCAAAAAAATGGTTGTCACCAATAATGGCTGCAGGTGAACCTTCTCCTCGTATAGCTTCAAAAGCAGCTTTTATTGGTAATATTCTTTATATCTATGGTGGACAGAATGACAATAATATGAGTACAACACCTGGTGATAATAAAGTTTATTCAATAAATGTTGATTCAGTATCATCTTGGACAAACACTTCACTACCTTCAGCTGTATATAATAGATCATGGCATACTTTTGTTAATGTAAATAACCAAATCTATATTTATGGTGGTTATCCAAGAGGAAATACTAAAAACTATTTGTATGTTTATAAGCCATAAATTTTAAAGCAATTAATATTTTTTTAATAATTTTTATGTTAGTCTTCACTTTTTCATTATATAATGGCAGGGGAATAGTTAAGATTTAGTTAAAAGAATGAGTTAAAAGAATGAGTTAAAAAGTAAAATAAATTGCTAGTTACTGTTTTTTTCTTGTCTTTATTTTCTTAAAGTGTTTTAAAATATTTATGAATATAAAGACAATATTCCATAAAACTTTCTCATCCTTTTTATCCCAACCCCTGTGGATTAAACTATTAATACTATTCTTCTCTATCTGTCTGGCTGTAGCTACCCGTAATCATATTATGGATATTGTACATGGAGGGTTTTTACCTTACGAGAAACATCCCATGGCATTGCGTCTTTATTGGACATCTCTCACTTTATTTGATCCCCTTGCTATAGTTTTATTCTATCTTTCTTTGCCAAAGGGTCTCTATCTTGTTGTTGCAATTATGGTCTCAGATGTAGTAATCAATTTTTATGCGACCTATACATTTTGGAATTCATCATTTAGTCAAAATACATCATTTCAGATGCAGCTCTTTTTTGGAATTGTTGTTGTTATAACAGTTCCTTTTATTTTGAAATATATGAAAAGAGAAAGCTAGATGGATAATGGAACCCAGGGAATAATAATCATTCTTGGTATGATATTTACTTATATAGTTTTACCTTTTATTTATAAAAGATATAAGGATAACGAAGAGGTTCAACAGAAAAAAAAGAAAGAGTTAGAAAGAAAAATAATTCACGAAAACAAGAAGGAGACACTTCTTCAAAGTATAATATATGATAACTATCCATCAAAGACCGTTGAATATATTAAGAGATTAACTTCGTATTATAGTTTTGATGAAGAGATAAAAGAGGCCCTCTTAAAGGCTCTTGAAAATAGAGATTACTTCGTGCAGATTGAGGCTGCAAAACATTTAGCTTTTAAGGGAATAGCACATCTTGAAAATTTATTAAAAAAGAATGTTCTTTCTGATTTGCAGACCATTAAATTAATTAAAATAATTTGTGATTACAATCACAAACAAAGCTTGCCACTCTTTAAAAAAATGTTAGAAGAAAGTGAAAGTAACAAAATTGATATTAAGATTTCTCTTCTTGGAGCTTTTGAGAAGATGGGAACTACAGAATACAGGAAGCTCATATGGAATCAGTTTAAGGTTTTTACCACTTTAAAAGATGAAAAGAATGAAATCTTTGTAAGCATTATTAAGGCTCTTGGTTCATGTGGTGTGATTAGTGATGTAGAGAGACTTAATAATCTTATGGATGATGCTCCTACATCAGAGGCTCGAAAAGAGATCAAGAAATCTATAAAAAAAATACAGGGACGGCAATCCTTGTCAGAGGCAGGGCTTGTTTCAATCCATGAAGCTGAAGAGAAAGAAGGATCTCTATCTCTTGAAAAATCAGATGAAGGTCTCCTCAGTTTAGAGGAATAACTTTAATGGATATCTTTACAATTATATTTTTTATAGCTTTAGTATTTCTGGTATTGGGGATTATGGTGCTTTTTATAGAAAGAATAAAAAAATACTTATCAAAGTATTCTCAGAAAGGCATAGATAAGTATAGGGATGAAATATATAAAAGATTTAATACCTTTAAAAAATATATTGAAACAGAGCTCAATCTAAGTTGTGAAATTTATGATAAATTTAATTCTTATGGAAGTTTGGTCCTGGATATTAGAGATCCTGAAAATGAGAATATAAAAAAGATTATAATTACTTCTGCACCATATAAGCCCTATAAAATGGAATTGTTTTTAAACATTAATATCTCCAGAGAAGTCTATGGAATTTTAACTGTTGAATTAGATAAAAGAATTATTAGAGATAAAACAATACTGAGTTCCAGTGATTTTAAGACTGAGGATGTTGACATAGATAATCTTTTTCATGTAAGAGATACAGGAAGAGATAATTTAATTAGTCTTTTTTCTTTTGATCTTCGAAAGTTATATCTTCATATGGCTGAAATATTTGATGATTTTGATTTTGGGAATTCCATAATGAGAGCTCACGGACGTTTTGATCCCTCTAAACTTGATTCTGGAAAATTAGTAAGCATTATTGATTTTCTACTTAAATTAAGGGAAAATCTTTCTTCTCTTCAGCCTCCTTTGAGGCGATCTATTGATTCTTTGAAAAGTGAAAAAAACATCCACGTGATATTGAAAATAATAGAGTATTTAAAAAATGAAGAATTATCCTCAAAGGATATTGAAGAAATTAAATTCCTTCTCTTTCATGATAATACTATTGTTCAAATTAATGCTGCATCTATTGCTGGTGAAACAGGTTATAATCATGCATTTACCATGCTCAGTAATATTTCTATGAATAATGAAAAGGAAATCAAACTTCTTGTACCAATAATACTTAAAAAGAAAAACAAAGAATCAGTAGATCTATTGTTGAAAAGATATAAGGATATTAAAAATTTCAAAATAAAATCATATTTCTTTGAAATATTTAGAGAAATATCAATGAAGGAGATGGTTGATTTTCTTCGCTGTGAAATTCTTACCACCTCTGCAGATGTTTATATTGCAGCAATTGAAACACTGGGCGATGTTGGAGGAAAAGAAGAGGTTATATTTCTTGATGAATTTAATCAGATCAAAAAGAATGCAGATATTCAATGGGTTGTTAGTCAGGCTATAAGTAGTATTCAATCCAGATTAACAGGTGTAGAATCTGGTATGGTATCAATGCAGGAAACAGAAAAAAAAGAGGGCTTGCTTTCCATTGAAGATTCTCATGATGGGAAGTTGAGTTTAAAAGAAACAGGAGGCGGTGATAATTGAGTGATTTCTTTGAACTTATTGTTTTTGTTATTATGGTTCTTTTTTTTGTTGGAACTATAGAATATATTAAGATTTATTTAGAAAAGAAAACTCATAGGACTTTGAATCATATCCGTGCAAAGTTTATAGTTTATAAAGAAGCTCTTGAGTCAGATCTTGGAATACATGGAAGAATTATAAATGATATTGAAAATTCAAAAACAATTAGTCTGACCTTTCATCTCTCTGGAAATCTAATAAGGTTGAGGAATTCAGATTTTGGAGATGTACTCCTTGAATTTGATTTTAACATTGAGCTGCCTCGTGAAATCTATGGTATTCTTAAGGTTGAAGCTGTAAGAAACGCTTCTTATAATAATGCAATGTATACATCATCAGAATTTTTTACTGGTGATGATACATTTGATAAAAAATTTAGAATTCGAAATACCAATAAGTCAAATCTAATAACATTCTTTACATATGATCTTAGAAAATATTTTTTAAATATCATGTCCATAATTAATAAATGCGATATGAGCAATTCTAAAATAGAAGGGATGTGGACTTTTAAATCACGGAAGATTGGAGCTGATAAAATTATCGATCTTATTAAATCTTTAAAATATATTAATGATGAAATCTCCCTTGTGGAATTTTCTGTAGCCCGTTGTATTAATTCTTTAAAGAATGAAAATAACCCTCGGGTTATTATAAATATTATTAAATATCTCTCCAGTGAAACCTTATCGGAGAATAATATAAAGGTTTTGAAGAAATTATTACATCATGAAGATCGGAATGTTCAAATATATGCCTCAGGGGTAACCGGGGAAGCTGGATATAAACATGCAATTAAATTATTTAAAAGAGAGGGTGTTTATGATCTTAATGAGATTAAAGTCTTAATTCAAATTATTCTTCAAAAGGATAATCCAGAGGTAGTAAAACTTATTTGTAAAAAATATAAGTTACTAAAAAACTATAAAACCAGAATGTATTTTTTTGAAATCTTTCAAAATATTGAATCGCAGGAGTTGATAGATTTCTTGCGACAGGAAATAAAAAATGGTAAATCTAATGATCTCATTTTAGCTATTAATGCATTGGGATCAAAGGGCAAGAGAGATGAGATTCTTTTATTAGATGAATTGCGAATAAAGAATAAAAGCTCTGATATTTCCTGGGCAGCAAAGGAGGCTATTGTCAAAATACAATCCAGATTATCCGGTGCCGAATCTGGAATGGTTTCTATGTCAGAAGAAATTATATCTGAAGGAAGTATTAGTTTTGTAGAAGATGAAAATGGTGCCATGAGTTTAATATCCAAAAAAGGAAAAAATAAGTGAGAATAATAACAAGACCTGATTTTGATGGAATAGTTTGTGATGTATTATTGAGAGATATATTTAGTATTGATGAAAACACTCAGTGGGTTGAGCCCTATGATATTGAAAAGTTTTCAGAAAATATTGAGGATGGTGATATAATAGCAAATCTTCCTTTTATAAAAGGATGCTCATTGTGGTTTGATCACCATATGACTAATAAAACTGAAGAAAAATATGACGGTGCTTTTTATGAGGCACCTTCAGCTGCAGGAATTATTTATAAGTATTATGAAAACAGATTTTCCAGAAATTTTGATGAACTTGTTTTTCAAACCGATAGAATTGATTCAGGAGATGTGACTATTGATGAAGTTCTTCACGTTGAAAAATATCCCTATGCTCTGCTCTCTTCAACAATCTCTGGAAAAGATAAAACAGATGAACAATACTGGAAAAGGGTAGTGAAACTTCTTGGTGAAAAAGAAATTGATGATGTATTATTAGACCGTGAGGTCACCGAAAGGTCTATGAAGGTTATTGATCAAAATAATAGTTATGTTACATTCCTAAAGGATTATACTGAAATAAAAGATCATTTAGCTGTTACTGATTTCAGGTCACTGGAAATAGAGCCAAAGGGAAATCGTTTTTCAATCTATTCTCTTTTTCCAGAGGTTTATGTTGATGTGAAGATAAGATATAAAAAGGATAATAGAGATAAGGTTATTGTTAGTTTAGGGAAGAATATCTTCAATGAAGGTAGTAATGTTCATCTTGGTGATCTTGTTTCTAAATTTGGCGGTGGCGGTCATAGAGGAGCTGGATCATGTAGCTTTCATAAAGATATCTCAGAGAAGAATATCTCTGAGATTCTGGATATTTTATCAAAAAATGAAATATGATAATTATTTCTTAATATATTTCTTATTGATAACAAAGATGTATTTGCCATAGGATACGTAGAGATTTTTTTTGCTGGTTGTTAATATCAACCACTTGCCATCCTTGGTTTTAATTCTTGTTTGAACTGTTGATAATTTTTTCCAGTTTAGTTTTTTGTAGTACTGTGCAAGGTCAACTTTGAAGGGTCTATCCTCACCAAGCTTTACCTTGTAAAGGCCATTGTCAATGGTTCTCACTGTGAGCATATCTTTTTTCATGTTTTGATATGAAGAGGTGACCTTCATCTTTTTATTTACCATTTTATATTCAATAGTTGTACGATATTTGCCATCAATGAGCATGTCCATATTAGCTGTTGGTGCCTTTGATGAATATGACATTATGTTTAAACAAAAAACCAGAATTGATATGAGACTTGTGTTGATCATATAGTTTCTCCCAGGATGTTATGTTTCATGTAATATTGATTATATTCTATTTGTTTGATAAGTACAATAGTATTTTTGTTCCATATTTTTTCAGGAATTTTCCTGATTATTCATTCCTTTCAATGCCATCTGTGCCATATCAAGGAGTGATTGTGCATTAGTTGAAATATTTCCTGAGGCATTTGCAAGATTATTAATGCTGCTAACCATCTCAGACATCATTCCATTGAGATGTTCAAGGGATTCATTAGTGGCCCCAATGGCCATCTTTTGTTCTTCCATGCTTATTTCAGTTTTTTTAGAAGTATCAATATTTGCAGTCATTTTTGTAGAGATATCATCAATGACAATTTCTTCCTCTAATATTGAACTTTTAAGTTTGGTTATTTTTTCAGAGCTAGAATTGATTTTGTTTATCATATCCATAATATTGCTTGAAGCGTCTTGAATGATCTCAACACCGTGCTCTGTAGTTTTCAGGTTAAGAGAAAGAACCTTTTCTATTTCCATGATGCTGTCACTTGTCTGATTTGCAAGTTTGCCAATTTCATCTGCTACAACTGCAAATCCCCGGCCATGTTCACCAGCCCGTGCTGCCTCAATACTGGCATTGAGAGATAATAGATTTATTTTATCGGCAATATCAACGATAATGTCTATAGTACTTTTAATGGCAAGACTTTGATCTTTAATCTCTCCAATTGTATCTTCAATAACTGTGACCTTTTCACTGTTAACCCTTGTGCTTTGAACAAGGGAGGTAATCTCTTCTAAAGATGAGTCAAGTTGACTTTTGGTGAAATTTTTTAGTGTTTGAAAATCATTGAGTTTCTCTTCTATTTTGTTATTTGAAAGTACCTGGTCTTTTGTTGAATCTGAGATGTTTTCAGATGCACTGAATAACTCTTCCATGGTTGCTGATATTTCTTCGAAGGTTGTAGCCTGAGATTGGACCTTATCAGTGAAGTCCTGTACTACTAAATTTTGAGTATTGACCTGAAGAAAGAGCTCATTCATTCTGGTTATTATTAGTTGAGCAGTTTTAATCTGTTCTTTCGCTTTTTCTTTCAGTAAATCTTTTTGTGAGTTTGTTATATTGTCATATTCTTCAAGAATTGGAATATTTTTATAAGACAAGAAGGTGATTACAAGCATAATGAAGAAAAAATATAATTCCTGGGTTATTATCAGTCCGTGAAAGACCTCTCCATTAACTACTGGATAAAAGCTCATGTTGATACTTGCATCTCTGAAACCAAAAAGGAGAAATATAGCCCAGTTCAGAAATACAAGAATTGCGAAGGTAATATAAAGTCTTTTATTATAAAACAGATATATTAAGAGTAGTGAGGCTATGATTATTCCGGTTATATGGTATGTCTTTGTTGCATAGGTCCATCCAAATTCACTAGCATATCTGTACTTAACTAAAAAGGGGGCACCAATTGCCAGAAATGCTATGACCCATTGAAAAATAGTTACATTAAGTAGTTTCTTTTTTCTTTGGTATGTAATAAATGCTAAAGTTATGATGACAGAATTTAGCATAACCGCTGGGATTATTGATCCTATTTTAACATTGGCTAAGAATTGAAAAAAAGCAGCTGAAATTGTCATGATTGTATAAAATATGAGATAATAAAGAGCACCCTTTACCTCAAGATTTTCTCTGGCATTATATGTTGTATGTTTCATTATATTCTCCCCATAATTTATTCTTTTAAATAGATTGATGAGTGTAAAGAATTTTTTATTAAATGTATTTTACACTGGGAGTATTTCGATTAACTAAATTTTTTAATAGGATGTTTTGATATCCTTTAGTCAAAACACCAAAGACCTTATCTCCCTCTGGAATACCCTCATCTTTTTGAGTTTCTTATTTTGATTAATAACCAAAATGCTGAAATTGTTTAGTATGAAACCAATGCCTATAGTGCGAGCCTTTAAAGAATTATTAAAAATTGCTATATGGGATTTCTGCAAATATTTTTTAATTTATGAGCCTATTTTTCTCCCAAAATTTTATAAGTTAATTGTATTGATGCGATCTTGGTTCCCGTGGTAAATAGTCTTTTGCTCGAGGTTTTTGAAGTATGATTTATTTCAAAAAAAGGGTTAAGTAATTTTGTAAAAACTTTCTTCTGCCTTTCATATGAAAGACAGAAGAAAGTTGGAATTAGAGTTGTATGTAGTTAGACCTTCTGAAGTCCTTTCTCTAATGCTTCAATAATATCATCTATATGTTCTATTCCTATAGATAGACGAATCAGTTCTGGCGCTAATCCTGATGCACGCTGCTGCTCTTCACTCATCTGCTGGTGAGAGGTGCTGGCAGGGTGCAATATTAAACTCTTGGCATCACCTACATTCGCAAGATGTGAGAAGAGTTCAATGTCATCAATGAGTTTTGATGCTTGTTTTGATCCACCTTTGATTCCGAAGACAACCATGCCGCCATAACCTTTTTTGAAATAGGTAGATGCAAGCTCATTGTCCTCATCACTCTTGAGACCTGGATATCTTACCCATTCTACCTTGTCATGGTTTTCAAGGTACTTTGCAACAGCAAGGGCATTATCACTATGTCTTTCCATTCTCAATGGCAGAGTTTCAATACCCTGTAAAAACATCCATGCATTGTCAGGAGAGATGCAGGCACCAAGATTTCGTAGTGGTACTAATCGTAATCTCAAAATAAAGGCAATGGCATTTCCATCACCAAGGTCATGGGCGAATTTGAGACCATGGTATCCAGGATCTGGTTCATTGTATAGGCTGAACTTAGGATCAGTCCAGTCAAAGTTACCTGCATCAACTACGATACCGCCTATTGCTGTGCCGTGTCCACCGAGCCATTTTGTTAGTGAATGAACTACAATATTTGCACCATGTTTTATTGGATTAAAAAGATATGGAGTTGCAAAGGTATTGTCTACCACTAGGGGCAGCTTGTGTTTCTTTGCAATAGCTGCAATCTTTTCAAAATCAGGAACACCTAAAGTAGGGTTACCGATTGTTTCAATAAAAATCATTTTTGTTTTATCAGTAATAGCATCTTCAAAGCTTGAAGGATTATTGTAGTCAGCGAATTTTGTTGCTATTCCAAACTGCGGCAATATACCTTCCAGCATGGTATAGGTTCCACCGTAGAGACTCTTTGATGATACAATCTCATCTCCCTGCTTGCATATATTGATTATTGTATTATATATTGCAGATGTCCCTGATGCAAGACAGAGTGCTGCTGCTCCACCCTCGAGAAGTGCTACTCTCTGTTCAAGGACATCCTGTGTTGGGTTCATGATTCTGCTGTATATATTGCCGGGCTCTTTTAGTGCAAAGAGATTTGCTCCATGCTCTGTGTTATTGAAAACAAAGGAACTTGTTCTGTAAACCGGTACTCCTCTGGATCCCGTTGTGGGATCAGGTTCCTGACCACCGTGTAAAACGATTGTTTCAAATTTTAAATTATTTTCTTTCATAATTTCATCCTTTTCATATTATTTCGAATTCTGGTATAACCAGGTGCTTAAGTATCTTTCTCCAGAGTCTGGAAGAAGAACTACGATTACTTTATCTTTATTTTCCTTTCTTTCTGATAGTTCTATAGCTGCCTTCATTGCTGCGCCGGCAGAAATGCCGGCGGGGATTCCCTCCACTTTTGCAAGTTTTCGTGCTACGTCACCTGCCAGATTATCATTGATTTGTATAATTTCATCTATTACATCTACATTTAAAATTTTAGGAATGAACCCTGCGCCAATTCCCTGAATACGGTGTGATCCTGGTTGATTTCCAGATAAGACCGCTGAACCCTCTGGTTCAACTGCAACTATTCTAATCTCAGGATTCTTTTCTTTTAAGAATTTACCAACACCGGTGATTGTGCCACCGGTTCCCACTCCACTAACAAAGATATCAACTTTGCCGTTGGTGTTATCCCAAATCTCTGGCCCTGTAGTTTTATAGTGAATTTCAGGATTTGCAGAATTTTGGAATTGCTGTAAAACGATGCCATTTTCAATCTCATTAGACAGCTCTTCTGCTTTATCAACTGCACCCTTCATTCCCTTGCTGCCTTCAGTCAATACCAGTTCTGCTCCAAGTGCTCTTAAAAGATTTCTTCTTTCGATGCTCATGGTGTCGGGCATCGTTAAAACAAGGCGGTAATCCTTCACTGCTGATACGAAGGCCAAACCGATTCCTGTGTTGCCGCTGGTTGGTTCTATGATAACAGAACCCTTTTTTAAGATTCCTTTTTTTTCAGCATCTTCAATCATTGAAAGGGCTATTCTGTCTTTAACACTTGATAATGGATTGAAAAATTCAAGTTTTGCTGCAATTAAGGCTTTTCCTGTATTTATTTTATCTACCTGAACCAAGGGAGTATTACCGATTAGTTCTGTTATGTTTTTCTTTAAATTCATAATTTCCTCTTAAATATGATAAATTAAGGATTCTCCATTGTTGTTTTTTTTATAATCCTCAATAAGATTTTTGAGGGTTACACTTTCTAAATAAGAGACAATCTGCGTTTCAAGTTTTGACCATAATCCCTTTGTTGGACATGAACTCTCCATGTCACAGGTAGGATTGGCCTGGAGACAATCAATGAGGGAAATTCTGCCTTCAGCTGCCTCGACAATATCCTTTATCGTAATCTCTGAGGGTTCCTTTAGAAGAGTGTATCCTCCGTGTGCTCCTCGAGCAGCAGAGATGAATCCTGCACTTTTCAATGGGATCACCAGCTTGCTCAGATATTTTTCTGAGAGATGCTGTCTCTCGGCAATATGTTTCAGATCTATGGGGCCGTGATCAGATGTTATGGCCAATTCAAACATGAAACGAACGCTGTATCTACTTTTTGTTGAAAGTTTTATCATTTGTTTAATCTCTACTAATTAGACTGCATTGGTAGTAATTAAATGATTTGGTGCTTTTTTGTCAATTGATTAATGAAAAAAAAACCTTTTTTGCAAAAATATTTGATATATCAGAGAATCCAGATAGTTATCGGTACCTCATAATAGAGTAATTTTAAAAAAGTTGAATTTCTTGAGATTTATGACAAAATGAGGTATAGAATAAAAAGGAGAGAGCCATGGCTAAGTATGTTATTATTTTGATAGTATTTCTCATGTTTTTAGCTGGTGGATGTGATTTAGACAAGAAAAAGAGTAATGGAAAAGTAACACAATATACAGTTTCAAGTATCAATCGTGGTGATATTATGTGTTACGTTGTTCTCAGTAGCTATCCAATGACAGATACTCAACATGGTGCTATATTTGATTTTTGTGATCAGAGGAATAAATATATTGGTAAAAAAGTTATTATTGAAGAAACAAAGATAATTAATGTTAATGATTGTGAAAGTATTGAGCCCTGTGGGAAGACCAAAAAAGTGAAATTAATCACTAAGTTGAAGGTTGTTAAGTAGATTTTTGCATTAACTGTATAGTTATCGGTATACAATATTAGAGTTTTTTCCACAGATAGTTATCGGGTAGATCGCTAAGTTTTTAGGTTATATACTAAAAAAGGGCTGCCAAAAAAAATAGCAGCCCACTCATATATCATTTATGAAACTAACAATGAGAATAAACTCACCCGCCCAAAAGGCGCATGACCATGCCTGGTCGTGTCATTGTTTTAGCTAATTGAGCCTGGCCATGCTGCAAAATTATCTGATCCTTTGTATTGGCAACCATTTGTTTGGCTACATCTGCATCTCTTGTGATGCTTGATGCACCCTGAATATTTGCATGGGTATCCATAAGACTTCGAGCTGTTTTTTCAAAACGTAGATAATTGCTTCCTAGATCTGAGCGCTGTTTAGTTAAAATTTTAAGAGCTTGATCAATTATACCAATACCTTGATTTGATTTATCTCTGGTGGTAAGGTTTACCAGTACATTTCCACCAACACCGGAAAGTTTTAAACCCTGTGATGTCATGTCTTCTATGTATACAGTTTCTCTTTGATCTTTGTTTGCACCAACATGAAAAACTAATCCTCCCTTTTGAGAGAATCTTCCCAGGCTGCCATTAAAAAGATGCATACTATTGTATTGAGCTTGAGATGCTATTCGGTCAACTTCATCAATGAGATTTTTAACCTCTTCTTGAATTAATGACCTGTCATTATTAGTATAAGTACCACTTGAAGATTGTATTGCCAGCACTCTGATTCGTTGAAGAATTTCAGAAGTTTTTTCAAGATATGCCTCAGCTGTTTGAACGGTTGAAAGTCCATCCTCAGTATTTCTTTCAGCCTGCCTTAGTCCCCTGATTTGACTATTCATTTTTTCTGAAACAGCAAGTCCTGCTGCATCATCTTTAGCCTGATTTATTCGTAAGCCTGATGCAACCTTTTCTGTAGATCTTTGGACGTCCCAGTTTTTTTGTTTAACTATCCGGGTTAGCCTGAGAGCATGAAGATTCCTATTGATGATCATTGTGATACACCCTTATTTTTTATCTCTCATTTTACTGATTACACTGAGGGATCCTGCACTGCACTTGCAAAACCTATTTATCTCTAATCATATTATCGACTCAATTCGTTGAAACTGTAGTATTTTTCAAGAAAATCAAAATTTTGAAAATTTATTTTGATTTAATATGACGATAAATAATAATATACCTTCAGCAAGGAGTACTACCATGACCATCAAAGTAATTCTATATACTAAGGATAAAGGTTTAATTGAAGAACCATTTTCCGGTGATGGTTTTATTATTGCAAATGTATCAAATGATATAACATCTATTTCATGTGACGATACTAATGACGAAATAGATGTTAATATTGTTGATGGTATATCAATAGATATTCTTGAACATGTCACCACTCTTCAATTAATTGAAAAGCCTCTTTTGATTATCTTGAATCCTGAAAGTCCAATTGAAGATGTGCTTATGGATTCTGGACTCTATGATATTCTTTTAACGCCAATAAGAACCTTTGATATTACCACTAAATTAAAACAACTAAAATCAATTTATGATAAAAGGCTGCATATTTCTCAAAGAGAAACACGAATCAGGAAACTTGCTGATTCCATTCATGAAGGTTTTGTTTTATTAAATGATACTGATTTTATATATGTTAATGACTATGTATGTTCTCTCACAGGGTATTCAAAAGATGAACTTTTAAAGATGTCTTTTTTGGATATTATAGATGAAAACAATCACGATATTATCAAAAATAATTTAATTTCTAACCATGGCCATTTGATAAAAAATGATTTTTTCACATGGGTTATACGAAAAAATAATGAAAAATCATATCTTCATATTCACGATGTTCCTTTTCTGAGGTCTGATGGCTCTATGGGGAGAATTCTGATGCTGAGAGACTATAGTCATGATACAGAAACGGTGAATCTTTTACAGGAGAGTGAAGAAAAATTTCGCAATTTGGCCGAAATGACTCCAATGGCCATTATGCTGTATCAGGATGACCATTGGGTCTATGTTAATGAAGCAACAACCCATATAACAGGTTATGCAAAAGAAGAACTCTATGGACAGAAATTTTGGGAGATAGTTCACCCTGATTTTAGAAAACTAGTACAGCAGAGGGGCCAAAAACGTGAAGCTGATGAATATGCGGAACCTCAATATGAATTTCAGATTGTAACAAAAGATGGTAATGCCAAATGGGTTTATCTCTCAGGCAGTACTACTACTATTGGAGGCAGACCTGCGGGGTTGATTTCTGTTATTGATATTCATGAAAGAAAGATTAGTGAGGAAAAGTTAAAGAAGTATTCATCAGAGATGGAAGCATCAAATGAAGAACTTCAGGCAGCAATGGAAGAGCTTGAATCGACCAATGAAGAGTTTGAAGCAATAAATGAAGAGCTCATTTCATCACAACATGATCTTGAAGAAAGTGAAACCCGTTTTAGAAATATATTTAAAAATACTCCCGTTGGAATATTTCAAACAACTCCAAAGGGACAGTTTCAGTCTGCTAACCCTGAAACTGTTCGCATTTTAGGATATACATCAGAAGAGGAACTCTTAAGCCTTAAAAATATTGCCCTGGATCTATATTATAATCCTGATGATAGAAATAGGTTTTTATCAGAAATTGAAAAAGATAAATATATAGAGGGATTTGAAACAGAGTTTAAACGAAAAAATGGTGATAAGATCTGGGTACTTATAAATGCCAGAGTTAAGAAAAGTACAGATGGAATTATTCTCTATTATGATGGATACTTGAGGGATATCTCATCACAGAAATTTGCAGAGCAGGAACTAAAAGAAAGTGAAGCCCGTTTTAGAGCTCTCCACAATGCATCCTTCGGTGGTATAGCAATTCATGATAATGGCATGATCTTAGAAACAAACCAGGGTCTCAGTGATATGTCTGGTTTTTCATATGATGAATTGATTGGCATGAATGGTTTGCTTCTTGTTTCTGATAATTGCAGAGACATGGTTGTAAGTAATATAATGTCAGGATATGGAAAGAGATATCGGGCTGAAGGTCAGAGAAAGGATGGGTCTCTTTATCCTCTTGAGATTCAGGGTAAACAAATTCCCTATCATGGAAAAGAGGTGAGAGTAACTGAGTTTAGAGATATAACTGAGTCAATTAAAACTGAAACTGAATTGAAGAAACGGGATCAGCAGTTTAGAGATATTGCAACTAATGTTCCAGGTGTCATTTATCAGTTTTATGCCAAATCTGATAAAGAATATGGTCTTCATTATGTAAGTCAAAAGGTTTCTGAAATATTTGGTATTGATAATGAGGCAGATACTTTTTTTGAAAGATTTATAGAAAGGGTATCTCCAGAAGAGACAGAATATTTTATGAAGTCAATTGATAAGGCTGTTAAGGAAAAATCTCAGTGGGAATATGTAGGTCGTTTTGTTAGACCTGATGGGGTTTTAATTTGGTTTAAAGGAATTGCAACTCCTGCACCGGATTCTTCTGATGATGAAACTATTTTTAATGGACTGCTCTTTGATTTAACCTCAGAAAAAGAGGCAATATCCCAAAGAGAACGTTTAGAAGAACAACTTCGTCAGGCACAAAAAATGGAGGCTATTGGTCGTCTTGCTGGTGGAATTGCACATGATTTTAATAATCTACTAACAGCAATTATTGGTAATGCTGACCTTGCTCTGTTATCAATTACTGAAGAAGATTTAGTATGGGATAATATTAAAGATATATCATCAACTGCTGAAAGAGCTGCAGAGTTAACCCGTCAACTCCTTGCATTTAGTAGAAAACAGATTATAAAACCCATTATTGTCAATGTAAGCTCAGTATTATCTGACATTGAGAGTATGCTCCGTAGAGTGATCGGTGAAGATATAAATTTAAATTTCTCTATAGCTGAAAATTTACATTCAATAAAGGCTGATCCAACACAAATTGAACAACTGATTGTAAATCTTTCAGTAAATGCAAGAGACGCTATGCCTAAGGGTGGACAGCTCACTGTAGCGACTAAAAATATACATCTGGATTCATCAGGCAGTAAAATCTTCATTGATGCACCTGAGGGTGATTATATAGAGCTCACTATTTCAGACTCTGGCACTGGAATTCCAATTGAGATTCAAGATAGAGTCTTTGAACCTTTTTTTACAACCAAAGGAGACTTAGGAACAGGGTTAGGTCTTGCCACTGTTTACGGTGTAGTAAAGCAAAATAAGGGATATATAGTTATTGAATCTTCAAAGGGGAAGGGTACAACATTTAAGATATTACTTCCTTCATTGATTGATGAACCTGAATCTAACAAATGTTATGAAAATGGAAGTGATGAAAGTCAAGATAATAGTAATGAACTTATTCTTATTGTTGAAGATGAAGAATTTGTAAGAAAAATGGCAGTGAAATCATTGCAGAAATATGGTTTCAGTGTTATTGAGTCATCCTGTGGTAAAGAGGCAATTGAGATATGTAATAAGTCTAAAGAGAATATAGATTTAGTACTTAGTGATGTTGTTATGCCTGATATGAATGGTCCTGATATTATTCCTCATATAAAGAAATGCTACCCCGATATTAAAGTTTTATTCATGTCAGGGTATACAGAAGATAGTATTGTTGATCAGAGTATTCTTGATCCTAATATCAATTTTATAGCAAAACCCTTTCGACCTTTGGAATTAGTACAAAAGATTAAGGTAGTATTGGGTAATCAGGAATAAAGAAATTCTAGATCAACATCTTCCTTTGCAGAAATAAGGATGATGGGTGCAATATAAGATGAACCGATATTGGCTTCTTCAGTAATATTTATTTCTATGGTTTCTTCTTTTGTAATAAATTTAGGATGTTCACATTTCAGAATAAACTTTAAGAATTTTTTATTTCCAATCAAATTCTCATCATAGGTTGGCCAAAAGTGATAATAACCTCGAGTTGCTTTTTGAGTTATATAGGGGTTCATCCAGTTGGAGTCAATCATAGGTACAATCTGATCTTCATGGAAAAGTGTTAGTTTCACATCTGGCACTGTGGAAAAAGTAGTTTCTTCAAGAACCTCACCAACGATATGTGGTAATGTTTTTCTTTTAGCTGATTTTTCATTGTTTTTCTCTGAAGTAGTGCGTCGTGAAGAGATCACATCAATTGCTTCATAAATAAGAAAGAGTATATCAGTTTTGTTTTGAGTTTGATGTCTGACTTCTATGGTACCGTGAAGAATACCTCTTTCGCTGGTGACATAACGGGGATTTATGCGGTTAAGAACATAAGCCACTATGTCATCCTTCATAATAGATTCTGTAGCAGCAGTTTTTTCATTATTTATTACCTGATTAACTACATTACCAACAATGTCTTCCATGATATTGATGATTGCCATATATTCCTCCAGAGAAAGTGTCTTCTTAGTATTGTTTCGATGAAAAATTCATAATAACATAGATATGTCGAATTTTTCATTTAATCTTTCAAAATAACACATTTATATGAAAATATTACTCGAATAAGTAAAAAAGTCCAGTATTAATTCTTTATAATAAAATCTTTACCAAATGTATATGATAGAACCTCATCTATAGTATCAACAGGAAAAAATTTCAATCCCTTTTTTAAGTAATCAGGAATATCTTCAAGATCCTTCGTGTTTTCTTTGGGTATGATTATCTTGTTGAGTTTTGCCTTTTTTGCAGCAATAATCTTTTCTTTAAGGCCACCAATAGGTAAAACTTTTCCTGTCAGCGTTAATTCTCCTGTCATTGCCAATCCCTGGGGCACCTTACTGTTTATAATCATAGAATAGAGTGAAACTGCCATTGTAATACCAGCAGAGGGACCATCTTTTGGGGTTGCTCCAGCGGGAACATGTAAATGAACAGTATTTTGATTGAGCAGCTTGGTAGCATTTTCATTATTGATCAAAATACTAGAAATATAGCTATAAGCAATGGAAGCAGATTCCATCATTACCTCACCGAGCTGACCTGTTAATTTAAAACCTGGTCCCTTTGAGCCTGGTACCATGAGGGATTCTATCATCAATGTGGCACCTCCAAGAGAGGTCCAGGCAAGGCCAATGCTGACGCCTGGTTTATGAACTCTTATGAGATCATCGTCACCGTAGTGCTCTGGTCCAAGATATTTTCGAATCTGTTTTTCATTGAGAAAATCTTTAGGTAACTTTTGTTTTTTAGCCATCTTTGTAGCAGTTTTTCTGCAGATTTTTTCGATTTGTCTTTCAAGGTTACGGGCGCCTGCTTCACGTGCCCATCCGTTGATTATATTTAAAAATCCTTTCTTATCAATCTTTACCTTTTCCTTTGATAGACCGTGCTGTTTCAGCTGTTTTGGTAAAAGATATTTTCGTGCTATCTGATATTTTTCCTCTGCAATATAACCTGATAATCTGATTATTTCCATTCTATCTGCCAGCACTGGAGGAATTGTATCAAGGGTATTGGCAGTTGTTATGAACAAAACATCAGATAGATCAAAGGGAATATCCAGATAGTAATCTCTATATTCAACATTTTGTTCAGGATCTAAAACCTCTAGAAGTGCAGAAGCAGGATCGCCCTGAAAACTTTGTCCCATTTTGTCAATTTCATCCAGCATGAAAACAGGATTCGCGGTTTTACAGATTTTAATGCCCTGAATGATTTTGCCAGGCATTGCTCCAATATATGTTCTTCTGTGTCCCTTAATTTCTGCCTCATCTCGCATTCCACCAAGGGATATTCTAAAGAATGATCTGTTTAATGCCCGGGCAATTGATTTGCCAAGGGATGTTTTGCCAACCCCCGGAGGACCAACGAGACAGATAATTGAACCCCGTGCATCGGGCTTCAGTTTTCTCACTGCCAGAAATTCAAGGATACGCTCCTTAACATCTTCCAGTCCATAGTGATCTTTATTTAATATCTGTTCAGCCTTGTTCAGATCTATGGTATCAGAGGATTTCTGATTCCATGGAAGAGCGAGTACTGTGTCAATATATGTTCTGGCTACTGTATATTCAGAAGAGGCTGGGTCCATAATCTCAAATTTTTCGATTTCACTGTCTAAGGTTTCTTTAACTTCTCCGGTGATCTTCAGGTCTTTGATCTTTTTACGCATCTCTCTGGCTTCTCTGGACTGGTCATCCTCATCCATTCCCAGTTCTTGTCTGATTGCCTTGAGCTGTTCTCTGAGAAAATACTCTCTCTGTTGTTTATCAATCTTTTCATGAATCTGATTTTGAATCTTCTTTTGAACATGCATAACCTCCATCTCTTTATTGAGAAGAGTGAGCACCTTTTCGAGTCTTTTGCGAATATCAAGAGTCTCAAGTATTTCTTGGTATTCCTCTTTTTCAACATTGAGGATGGATGTGACGAAATCAGCTATTTTTCCTGGCTCATCAACATTGAGCATTGTAAGTTTCATCTCTTCAGTAAAAAGAGGATTGTTTTCAGAGAGAATCTTCAGGTTTCCCAGAATTTCTCTTGTTAATGCCTTTATTTCAATTGATCGGGATTTCTTATCATCAAGGTATTCAACATCAGCAATAATATATTTTTTATGTGAAATAATTTTAGTTATTTTAAATCGCTTCACACTATTGATGAGAACATTTGCTCCGCCATCAGGTAGATTAATTCTTTTTAAAATTTTAACTGCAGATCCATATTCGTAGAGATCATCAATGTCAACCTCATCCTTATCATCATCTTTTATCAGCACAAGACCAAGAGCTCTGGTATCATTGATAACCTTGTCTATAGCCTCAGTAAAACGGCCACTTGATATAACAAGGGGTGTCACAATTCCAGGGAAAATAGGTCTATAACGTATAGGAATAATATAAAGCTGTGACGGTAGTGTTTGATCAATGGCAATGAGTTCCTTTTCAAAGATGTCTGCATCTATATCTATAGGAATCTCTCCATCCATCATAATGTCATCAATATCCATGAGTCCTCCGTAAAATCAGTATAGTGTGCCAAAAAGACAGAGTACATAACATCTGTCAAAACATTAATAATAGATATGATGTTGACATAATTACATGTATAGGTGTAAAATGCACTAAAATTAAAAAACAATTTTTAGATATGTCCTTTATAAATATTATACAAAAAAATCGGGAAAACTTTCTCAAATTCAATAATCTGAAATTTCAGAGAATGCAGGAACAGTTCCCCAGTAAAAATGTAGCACGGGTTATAAATGCTATTCCACTATTGCTCTGTGTAAATGATAAGCGCATTCCAGGATATGTTGAAGGTTCTGTGCCAATGGGCATCGGATCTTTTACCCCTGATGAGTCTGATTTGAAATTTCTTAAGGCTCGTTTTCATCTTTCTAAGGTTAATCTTTTTTTGGAAAAGCCCTTTGTTGAGATGATAGCTGTCATGGGTAGTGCTGGTACCATTGCACATACCCGAAGTTCTGATTATGACTATTGGATCTGTGTAAACAGCAGGTCAGTTGATAAAGATGCCTTTAGTGCTTTTAGTAAGAAGGTCATAGCAATTCAGCAATGGGCAATGCATGAAAGTAAGATTGAAATACATCTTTTTATAAATGATATTGAAAATATACAAAGAAGCATTTTTGCCGAAGATGAAGAAGAAGCCTTTGGAAGTACTATTGGTTCTTTGCTTAAAGATGAATTCTATAGAAGTTCTATTATAGTTGGAGGCAAGGTTCCCTTCTGGTGGGTTGTTCCCCGTTTTGCACAGGATATGCAGTATGATACCCTTATCGAAAAAGTTCCTTCCGAGATTTTTAATGGCAATTTTGTAGATCTCGGTAATCTCTATGATATCTCTCGAGAAGATTTCCTCGGCGCTGCTCTGTTTCAGCTCATAAAATCTCTGGGTAGTCCCTTTAAATCAATTATTAAGATTGGTGTTCTTGAAAGATATCTTTATTCTTCCGATGATTCACAACTCTTATGTCATAAGGTTAAATCAAATGTTCAGCGAGGATCCTTTGAAAATTTTGTTCTAGATTCTTATATTTTAATGTTTGAAGAAGTGTATCAATACTATGAACAAACAGTCAAAGATGAAGAAAATCTTACCATATTAAAACAAAATCTTTATTTAAAAATAAATCCTCAACTTTCAAAATATAAGAGTATGAAGGAAAGCTCATATTCATATAAGGTTAAGGTCATGTTTCAGTACATCAAAGACTGGAAATGGAATATGACAATGATTGAAGAGCTTGATTCCTTTGATGATTGGGACTATAATAAAATATTTGTATTCTGGAATCAAATACGCCGTTTTATGCTAATGAGTTACCAGCGAATTACCCAATCATTACCCAGTTTAAATCTGCAACAGAAAATATCTGACACTGATTTTATGCTCATCACTAGAAAAATTAAAACTCACTTTTCTTCAGAACCCAACAAAATTGATCAATATATTACATTTAAAGATACTCCCCATGAATCTCTTCTTTTTATTGAACCTGACAATGTAGGCATAGATGATGTAATCTGGAAACTTAATAAGAGAAGTAAAAGCACACAGAATTTTGTTTCAACAACAGTACGACGCGAAAAAGACTTAATAGGTCTTTTAGCTTGGGCTGTAATGAATCAGCTCTATCATCCGAGTTTTAGCAGAATTAAAATTCAATCAGGATATAATCGTATAAATCAAAATGCAATAGTTGAGCTGGCTAATGATATGGCCAACCAGTTTGATGACAGTAAACTTCCTTTGAAAAATGAATATTTTATAAAAGAAAGTTTTAATCTCACCAATATGATCATTTTAAATTTTAATATTGAGAAAGCTGACTCAATGCGTTCCATAACTCATTTATATAGAACAAGCTGGGGTGAATCATATGGAGATAATTATTCTTCTGCAGAGTCATTGATTCCCATTCTTGAAGCTGTTTTAAAAAGTGGAATCTCGCTGCAGCGGAGTTTTGATGAGGTTTGCCTTATTTATTCTCCTGAATCTCATCAGAAGCTTTATAAAAATATAATAAATCAGTTTAAGACAATTTTTTATTTTATTACACAGAGTGAATCTGAACATTCATTAAGAGTTATTTCAAAGTTTGGTAATGAATTTTGCATGATAACAAGAGATGGTGACGACCTGAAGGTTATTCCTCAAAAAAATATTATTCAAATATTGAATACAATGTCATTGCGACCCAGGAATATGGTTAAACTTTTTTTCTCCGGTGAAGAAAAACGACTGCAGCTTTTTCAGGATATCTATGAAAAGGCTTCTGAAAACGCCATTACCCTTTTTTATGAGGAGCAGGGTGATTATATTCTTCTTTATGTTGTCAATGAAAGAGGAAATCTTTTTTCATTTATGAAAAAAAAATTAATAAAGGATGATGTTTTAGTCTATAATTATTCATTTTGTAAAAATATCATAAAGCGCATTAATAGTAAAAATTATCTTCCAGATATTCATTCAAAAATATTTACTTATAAAATCAATACTGATCGATTCGGCACCTATGAGTTCGTGGATATGACTTCAAATATAGAAGGTGTATATCTCATTAAAAATCGTAAGGGTAAAGCTATTAGCGGAATGGTTAAGCGATTAAAAGATGGCAAGAGTATATATGCCTTTAAAATGATGAATGATCAGGTGAACTATGCTGATTTATCGCAATTACAGTTTCAGGTGAAATCACTGGACAATGATACTGCTCCAGTGATTCATGATATGCTCTTTGAAACATTACCTTTAGCTGATTTCAAGTTAGGATCAACTATATATTTTCTTGAAAAATATAGAATGGAATTCGTTATTGATAAAGTAATTAAAATGTAGATTTTTTAGTCAGAGGGAAAATTTTCTCTGAAAAAACGAACCTTCTTTTCTTTTTCCTTTGTAATATTCTTTTTGTTTATAGAACCCTTTTCTAGAGCAATATCCAGTAGTTTAACCCCATCATCTGAGTCATCACTCTGATTTTCAGGAATTTCTTCTTTTGGTTCTTCTTTTTTGATTACAGTTTTTTTGGTCTCAGCAACTTTTTGCATTTTATCGAAACGTGAATCAATATCATCTTGTGTGAGCATTGGAATATCATCATCATCGATGTCAACAGCTGGTTTATTTTGATCTTTTATTACAACCTTAGATTTGCTTTTTTGCTGAGGTCTCTTTTCAACTTTTTTTTCTTTTTCGGCTTTTGTGCTTTTTTCCTCGACTTCATCATAATCATCAGCAGATTCAGGAGGATTTTCAATACGAAGTTCAAGGTATTTGATTCTTTCTCCCAGTAATATGTTGATCTGCTTCTCAATTGACATATAAATTGGTGTGGAAAATGATTTATCTCGTGCAATTGATTTTTCCAGCTTTTTCAGCTCTTTTACATCCTGATCTATAGTCTCGATTTTCTTTAAAACATGAACTACTTTCATGAAACTGCTCCTGATCCATATTATTATTGGGATTATTTATACATAATATCCTATTCCTCATTTAGTCAATAATATTTTTATTGCAATAAATAGTAAATTAGGTATAATTATATCTAATTTACTATTTAGATAAAAGGATTAGAAAAAGAAGATAATTATCATATGGAACGAAGAAAAACACCACGAATAAATCTTTCATGGATGGCTCACCTTGAGGTTAATGGCATTGATTATTCATGTAATCTGAAAAACCTCAATAATGGTGGAGCTTTGCTCTCAATGAAAGAAAATAGCAGTGTAGTTATACATGAAGATTCAGTTGGAAAAGATGCACTTCTTACTATAAAATATGATAAAAAAACAGATAGAAGTTTTAAAGGAAACATTCTTCGTATTACTAAAAATAACAAAGCTCATATTATTGCAATTGAGTTTGTTTTTAACCAGAAATCTTAGATTTCTTGTAATTTCTCACGTAAAGTCCTGTATCAATCATTACCATACAAAGATTAATCGTATATAAAATGACAACGTAGTCTCTACTATAATTTATTTTATGTAGAATTCCTGCGCAATAGCCAATCATTAAAATTAAAAGGAATATAATGCTCTTTCCTTCAATTGATTTTGATTTATATGATCTATAGATTGAAAAGGGCCATGCTGAACCAAAGGATATCAGCATTATTATTTCGTATATGCTCATCAGTAAAACCTCATTGTTTCATATCTATTTAATACATTTTATGACAATAAATGTAGTAGTTATTATTAAAAGAATAAACCAGATCAGAAAGACTACTTTTTGATTCTTTCTGTTCTTCATTAATCTTATTTCCATGGCTTCTTCTCTATATCTAACAAGTCTGCGTTTTGGAATCATTTTTTTTATAATAATTATTCCCAATGGAATGATTATTATATCGTCTATGAGTCCTATCACTGGAATAAAATCAGGAATTAGATCTATAGGACTTAGGGCTAAGGCAATAAAGAATCCTCCAAGAATTTTTGTAAATTTGGATGTTTGAGGATCTTTTACAGCCAAAAAAATTATTCTAAGGTCCAGATCTATTCTTTGGAGAAATTTTTCAATCTTTTCTTTGACGATCATAAAATTCCTTTTTAGTTTTGCATGATTTCAAATATATTTGAGGGATCAAGGATAAATTTAAAACTAAATAAAATAATGACACCGGGAGTTGATCATTAATTGATATTCTATTCAGGGAAAGTAATTTTATATGAGCTTCCATTAGTATTTGTAAACTCTAATTGGCCTCTGAGTTGACTAACAAGACTACTAACTATTGTTAAACCAAAGGATGTTGTGTTTTTGAGGTCAAAATCATCAGGCATACCTTTGCCATTATCTTTGATTATGAGATTGAAGTCGTTGTTTAATTTATTGAAAGTAATATGTATAATGTTCTCTGAGAAATTTTCAGGGAAAGCATATTTTATACTGTTTGTTACCAGTTCATTTACAATTTGCGCACAGGGGATTGCTTTATCAATAGATAAATTTGAGTCATCCATATCATATTGAAGATTTATTTTTGAAGCTATTGAGTATGTTGATATGAGATTGTTCATTAAGTCTTTAATATAGTCATTAAAGGGCACCTTGCTGTAATTGTTGGCTCTATATATTTTTTCATGTATCAGAGCCATAGCTTGAATACGATTTATATTTTCCAGAAAGATATTGTAGTACTCTGTTCCCTTCAATTTAACAGCTTGAAGATTTATCAGACTTGTAATGACCTGCATATTATTTTTTACTCTATGATGTACTTCTTTAAGGAGTATTTCTTTTTCTTCAAGTGCATCCTTGAGCTGTAATTCAGTTCTTTTTAATGGAGTAATATCTATTGCTATTTCAAAGCGAGCATCTAAACTTTCAGTCCATTGAATTAATTTGTCAGTTACGAGAAAGTGTTTATTGAATGAATTGTTATAAAACTCCCAGGTATAAGGTTTATAGGCATATTCCTTTATAATTTGATTTGTACAAAAGGAACAGGGAGCATCATTGTTTTGTAATGCTTTGTAGCATTTTTTTCCAACAGGATCGAAGCCGAGTTCTTTTTTTAGAGTTTCGTTGACGAAGAGTACAGTGTAATCATCGATATCTGATACGTAAATAGACTGGTTGATAGAGTCAAAGATAGAAAGAAGTTGTTTTCTGTTTTTATCAATAGAAAGTATGATTGCGTCTCGTTCTATTGCATTACTTAAGATTTCAGTAACAGTTTTCAATAGTTTAAGATCATTTTCAGTCCAGCAGACCAGTTTATTGGAATTTTCTAAGGCAATAAAGGCCTTTGGGGTGCCTAAAATGCTAAAGGGCATGACCAGTAAAGAGTGAACAGATTGTTTCTGTAATACTTTTTTATCTGACTTTGCATCACCAGGTAGCTCTTCCATATCTGTCAGGTGAATTATTTCATTTGCCTTTACTTTCTTGATCCACCATGGTAGTGTTTCTGTTTTGATATTTTGTCTTTTTTCGATTTTGGGAATAATGTTTTTTTCGCACCACTCATGAGTATTGCTCATAAGTGAATCATCATCATTGAGACGGAATACATAACCTCTTTCAGCAGCAGTTAAATTTCCTATAACCTCAAGTGCCCTGTTTAATGATTCATCCATATCAAAAAAACCGGTGAAAAGTGTAGAAATTTCAGCAATTGCCTCTTCTAGCTCAAGTCTTTGCTCGATATTGATTTGAGCATTTTTTTGATCAGTAATATCTTCACCAATACTTTGATATTCAATAATGTTATTGTGATTATCAGTTATAATTTGATCTGTCCAGTGAAGCCATCTCTGTTTTTTTTCTTTTAGGTGGATATCTGTTTTAAGTATAGGTGATGTACTGTTAAGTTTTTTAATATTTTCTTTTACAGAGTTGTGTAGTGTTTCAGGAAAAACATCAGATATATTTTTGCCAATGACTTCCTCTTTTCTTTTATTAAAGTATTTCGTCATAGAATCATTTGCAAAGGTTATGGATAAGTCCTTTGCATCATATCGGCAAATTAAAACAGGTATACTTTCAATAATACCTCTGTAGCGCTGCTCACTCTTTTTAAGCTCTTCTTCAAGGGATTTTCTCTCTGTAATATCTCGAGCATAGGTGAGTATGCTCACTGGTTCATTGTCATTGTTTCTGAAAATATGTACTGATGATTCAAAGGTATGCCAGAAATTATTTATATCTTTAAAGCGATAATGAAAATAATCATTATGATTTTTATCCTCAAAATATTTTTTCATTTCATTTAAATAAGAAATCTTGTCAGCAGGGTGAATATAATCTAATTCGTTATCTCCAATAATATCAGTTGAATTTTGTCCTGTTACTTTAAGATGTGAATTGCTTTTATGAAGAATGGTAAAATCCGTATCGAGAATGGAAAGTACCTCAGATGAATTATCAATTAAATTTTTATAAAACTGTTCAGTTAGAATGAGCGATTTTTCAAGTCTTTGTACATCGCTCATATCTCTGATCAATCCAAGAGTACCTGAGAAAATACTTTCATCTTCATAGGCACCTAGAGAATAGACCTCAACCTCATAGGTGGGATCTGTTGTATGATCATAGCCCTTTGGTACAATTCTAAGCTTTAATTTTTTTGTTAAACGTTTTCCTGTTCTTCTTTCATCAAAGAGTTTTGGGGTGCTTTCAAGAGTTTTACCTTTTAGAGTCGGCAACAGAATGTCTCTGCTCACCTTGTCTTTGTCTTTTGGATGTAGAATTTTACTGAAATGTTGACCAAGTAATTCATCAGGTGTATAGCCAAGTTTGTTGATGGAGTCACTTATAAAGGTGTAATTGCCCTCGATGTCTATTTTATAAAGGATGTCAGGGAGATAATTAATTATCTCATTGAAGGCTTTATCACCGTTATATGTAAATGTATTTTCCATTGTTATTATATTCTATGAGATGGAACTAATATGTCAAGCTTAGAATTGACTCTTTTATTCATTATCCCATTTTTCAGCTTCTTTTTCCATTTCATCTAAAAGTTTTTTTAATTTTTTTGGGACATTGTCCCGGTCTGGCATGCCCTCGGGGTAATATTTTCCTATAGCATCGATTGCTTTTAAAAATGATGTTTCTTTGTCTGACTCATTGAAGTAATGAGTTGTTAAAGTTTTTCCACTTTCACTGAGGGGATGTTTGGTGATGTTTTCGATAACTTTTACAAATATTTCTTTAAAACTTTCTTTGCTCATATTGATTTTCCTGATTTAAATATAGTGATCTATTTATTAATGTTTTCTCTATACAATGTAAGTTGTTTTTTGAAGTCATCTGTTTTATGATATCCACAGGATTTAAATTCATAGCACCATCCTCTATATATACAGTCAGGAACACAGGTTGCTGCAAGCTCAGGTTGTGATTCCCTTATTGATTTTATGACCTCTTTCCAGGCTTCCTGAGTTTCTTTGGATGCTTGCGTGCAGAGTCTTTTTCTTGATATATTGATCATTGCCTGTGCATTTGCTAGAAATTCATGTTCAACAATAGTGTCCTGTGTTAATTCATTGCGGTCAACACCTGTTCTGTCACTTCTTTGAGAGCGAACCCAGTGCTCTATTCCAAACTTATGCCTGACAATATGTACTGAAACCCATGATTTGAGATCATACCATTTTGCTTTAATGAATAATTGTCTTATTGGAGAGTGTTCACAAAGAAGCATTCTTTTCTTCCATAAAGATGATGGTTCTTTGGTTCCTGCTTCCCGCATGATAGTGGTATTTGCTGAATCAGCTACCTCCCGCCATGTACCCTTTGATCCAATAAAATCTACTCTCATCTCAAGCTCCTTATTCCAAAGTAATCATGTTAGGCATCATCATTATAGCCCATAGATTAATGGCTGTAATGTAAATAGACCTTAATAATCTACAAGATAAATTTATTTTTTTTCATATTCATTGATTGCTTGAGTATGAAAAACGAAGTGATTACGTATATTTTTGTAATATTTAGTAGTTTTTTTCTTGCATGGTGGGATTGGTGAATTTAAGTGTAATTAGTCAAAATAAGATAAGAGGTGCATAATGCAAAAATATTTAGTAATTCTTTCTGTATTATTTCTGCTGGTTTCTTGTGGACAGCAAAAAGAGCTTTCTATAAAGATGGCTACAACAACAAGTACTGATAATACCGGTCTTCTTGATTATTTAAAGCCCTTTATTGAAAAGGAAACAAATGTAAAGATATCCTGGGTAGCTGTTGGTACTGGTAAAGCACTGAAATTGGGTAAAAACTGTGATGTTGATATGCTCATGGTTCATGCTCCTGGTGCAGAAAAAAAATATCTAAAAGATGGTTTTGGAACTGGAAGAAAGGAGATCATGTATAATGATTTCATAATAATTGGACCAGCTTCTGATCCTGCTGGAATCAAGGGGAAAAGCGTAGCTGAGGCTCTGAAAACTCTTGCAGCAAAGAAGATTAAGTTTGCAAGTCGTGGTGATGACTCAGGAACTCATAAAAAAGAAATAAAGCTCTGGAAGGCAGCAGGAATTAAGATTCCTGATAGAGCTAAATGGTATCTTCAGACAGGTCAGGGCATGATTAACACAATAAATATTGCAGTTGAGCAAGATGCCTATACAATGGCTGATAGAGGAACCTTCATAAAATACAACTCTGTTAAAAGAAAGGTTAAGCCAGTTGTTATCTGTGAAGGTGATAAGAATCTTGTTAATCAGTACAGTGTAATGTATGTTAACAAAAAAAGATGTGAGAATGTAAATACAGCTGGTGTAAAGAGAATAATAACTTGGTTTGAATCTGATAGAGCAGCAAAGCTCATTGGAGCTTTTAGACTCAAGGGTAAAAAGCTTTTTGTTCCAGGTTCAAAGAAATAATAAATAGTAAGGTTTAAACTTTTATGGAATATCTTGCAGAGGGGTTTCTAAAGGCTATAAAACTCATCATCAGTGGTGATTTTCAGACCTTTTATATAGTAAAGACCTCTTTGCAGGTTTCCATCCTCTCATTAATAATGGCAGTAATTATTGGAATGCCCTTAAGTTTTTTAATTGCATTCAATGAATTTCCCGGTAAAAAAATAATTCGCTCAATAGTTGATTCTCTTTTGGCTCTTCCTACGGTTGTAGTTGGTTTATTTGTATATGCTTTCATAACCCGTAATGGTCCCTTTGGTGAATTTCATCTTCTTTTTTCCATGCCAGGTATTTCTATTGCTCAATGTGTTTTGATTTTGCCTATTATTATCTCTCTATCTGTTTCTGCCTTTGAGAGTCTTGATGAAAGAATGCATTCAACACTCTACTCTCTGGGAGCCAGAGGAAGAAGAATCGTTGTTTCTTCTCTCTATGAGGTTCGCTATCTTATAATTGCAGCTGTAATAACTGCATATGGCAGAGCCTTATCAGAGGTAGGCATCTCAATGATGATTGGGGGCAATATTAAATGGCAGACGAGGACCATTACCACAGCAATTGCTCTTGAGTCAGGAAAGGGTGAATTTGCTATGGGTATTGCTCTGGGTTTAATTCTTATTATAATATCTCTGGGAATAAATTCACTTCTATCACTGCTACGGAGACCGTCAAGATGAAGCCATTGATTGAAGTAAAGAATATCAGGTATTCCTATGGAGAGGGATTTCTTCTTGAGATACCATCCCTTAGTATTGCTGATCACTCTTCAACAGGTCTAGTGGGCAATAATGGCTGTGGAAAGAGTACATTGATGAATATTCTTTGTGGATTAAAAGAACCAGAATCTGGAGAAGTTATTTTAAGTGATATGTTAAAAGATGGTGATATAACCATTCTTTTGCAAAATCCCTATTTATTGAAGAGATCTGTTTTTGAAAATCTTGTATATCCACTTCGTATTAAAAATCCAAAGCTCAAAAAATCATATTTAATATCGAGAGCTGAGGATATTCTTGAAAAAATGGCTCTTGAAAAATCTTTTTTAAAAAGAAAATGGAATCAGCTTTCAGGTGGCGAGGCTCAGCGTATTGCCTTGGGGTCCCGTTTAATAATGAATCCTAAGGTTATGATGCTTGATGAGCCCACAACTTATATTGATGAAGATAGTGCCAGAATTATAAAAGAGGTTATAACATCCTATCATAATGATGAAAAAATGACCTTTATTGTGGCAAGTCATGATAGCATCTGGCTTAATAGTATGTGTAAGAATATCTATAAGATGAATAAGGGTAAAATCATCGGAAGGGGAAATGATAATCTTATACCAGGACCCTGGATTAAAGATGAAAATGGCCGCTACGTCACTTTGATGAATGGCAATTGTAAGATATACGGTGCTCATGTAATAAAAGAAAATAGTCATGGATTGCTACCTGCCAATGATATAATCCTTTTTGAGGATTTCCCAGCACAACTTTCTGCACAGAATGTTATTATGGGGACTGTTGCTGTTTTATCTCCAGCTATGGATTCTAATATTAATGTCACCCTTGACTGTGGGGCTATTCATTTAAATGTTGAAATTACAGAACATGCTGCAAAGCAGATGAAACTTCTTCCTGGAAAAAAGATTTACGGTGTCTTTAAAGCTACATCAATTCAATTTTATTAAAAATAGTTTACATTCAATTTAAATATTTCAAAGTGGACATTGGTGAATTCAATGTTTAATGAAGAAAAAACATCTCTGCTGAAAAAGCTCTATTTTAAGATTCGTACTGATTATATATATCATTTTTCTTTTAAGAAAAAGTTTACCTCTTTAAAGACAAGACCAATGGTATGGGGAATCTGGAATGTAGTTATATATGGGCCAAATATATCACTGGGAAAAAATGTGGTTATAGTTGGTGCCAATGGGTTTCGTACAAATCTTACTACTGTTAAAAATGGTGTCAAGGAAGGCCGTATAACGATTGGTGATCATGTACTGGTTATGAATGGGGTGCGTGTTAGCTCTGCCTGTGAAATAACTATTGGTAATGGATGTATGCTTGCGAATTTTTGTTATATTATGGATGCAGACTGGCATGATCTTCATGATAGAACCAGCACACCAGGCAAGGCTGCTCCAGTAGTTTTGAAGGATGGAGCCTGGGTTGGTGATTCAGCAATTATCTGCAAGGGCGTAACAATTGGTAAAAATTCTGTTGTTGGTGCCGGGTCAGTGGTTAGAAGAGATGTTCCTGATAATGTAATTGTGGCAGGTAATCCTGCTGTGATTGTGGGAAAGATTGATCCTGATAAGGTTAAAACAACGGCAGATCTTTATGATGGGGTGATGGGGGATGGGTAAGTTGAAAATATGTTTATTGTGTTATAGAGGCAATCCCTATTCCGGTGGTCAGGGTATTTATCTAAAATATATTGCTGATGAAATGGTGAGACAGGGCCATGAGGTACATGCTATCTCAGGACCTCCCTATCCCTTTACAATGGAGGGAATTACTCTTCATAAGATCGATAATAATGAATATTTTATAAAAAAGAAAAGAACTATCATCAATAAAGAAAACCCTATGGATATTTTTAATCCAATAAATTTTTATGAATGGTTTAACAGCCGTTTCGGTGCATTTCCTGAGATCAGTTCCTTTACCTATCGCGCATATGGACTCTTGAGAAAGCTTCAGAAAGAACATAACTTTGATATTATACATGATAATCAGTCCGTTGGCTATGGACTTCTTTTGATGAAAACACTGGGTATCCCTGTTGTATCGACGATTCACCATCCTCTATCTATTGATCTTGAAAATGTTCTAGAAAGGGTAGATACATTTAAAAGAAAGATGAAGACTGTTGTCTTTTATCCTCTTTTGATGCAGTCAATAGTAGGCAAAAGACTCAATCACATTATTACGGTTTCAGAGGATTCAAAGAGAACAATCCATCGTGACTTTGGCATCCCCCTTAAAAAACAGACAGTTGTTTATAATGGCATAGATAGAAATATTTTTAAACCCCTTAATATAAAACGTCATAAGAAAACAATCCTCTTCGTCGGCAATATTGAAGATGGCAAAAAGGGATTTGTATATCTACTTAAGGCAATGACTCTTGTGAAAAATAAAGATCTTCGTCTGAGAGTTGTTGATGGGGGCGCTCCCCATAGAAAGATAACTCAAAAGCTTATAGATGTTCTTGGCATCCGTCATATGATAGACTTCGCAGGAACAGCATCAATGGATGAACTGGTTCGTCACTATAATGAGGCTACTATTTGTGCAGTGCCCTCTGTATATGAAGGATTTGGTTTCCCAGCTGGTGAGGCCATGGCCTGCAAAACTCCTGTAATTTCAAGTGACGGAGGCGCACTTCCGGAGGTTGTTGGAGATAGTGGTCTCATTGTCCCTGCCAGAGATGAGGTTGCCCTTGCAAAGGCTATTGATGATTTGATAGGTGATCAGAAAAAGCTTAAGGAACTTGGTGAGGCAGGGTTAAATCGAATGATTGAAATGTTTAATTGGGATGAGGCTGTGAAACAGATGATTGATGTTTTTGAAAAGTCTATTTCTCAATATAAGCAAAATTAAGATTTCTTCCAAGATCACCTTTTCTGTGTGAGAAAAAATCATCAGATTGAATCATGTTGCAGATTCCTGCATTATAAATAAAATTACTATTCAAACCAGCATCCTTTAAAATTCTTATGATGTTTTGCCATAGGTTGAGATAAATTTTTCCATTTAGAATCTCGTGATCATGGGGAAAATGCTGAGAAACATCTTCATTGACCTCATAAGACTGTGGCCCGATTGAAGGTAAAATATATGCATGAATATCTGATGCTTTACAGTTATATACATCTTCCATTTTCTTGATCATTGTTGCTGCAATCTTTAATTGGGTACCTCGCCATCCTGAATGTGCTGCTCCTAAAACCTTGTTCACAGGGTCATAGGCAAATATGGGCACACAGTCTGCAGTTCTTATAACGAGACAGATTCCTGGAATATCTGTAATCATGGCATCAGCATCACCGTGATAAATTGAGTCATCTGTGGGAAGTGTATCAATAATGAGAACTGTATCTTCATGTACCTGGTTGAGAAAGAGTATGTTTTGCTTTTCGATAGAACAGATATTTCTTAAGAGATTTTTCTCTTCACTTCTTATGGTTTCAAGATTTTGGGAATAATCAATAGTATTAATATCTCGAGCAGCTATTCCTATAGAAATATTTTGAATGGAATTATGAAGAGAATAAAATTTGCCTGTTTTTTTTAGCATTGTAATCATAGAGTTATGGAGTATTCCTTTTTTTTGTCAAAACCTCTGATAGAACGATAACCTGATTTTTTAAGCATATCTATTGCAGTATTATATCCATATCCAAAGTCTTCTGTATAATGGGTGTCTGATCCCATGGTTACAGCTACATTGTTTTCAAAAAAGATTTTTACCAGATCTCTGGAAGGATAAATTTCTTTAACAGGTTTCAATAATCCTGATGTGTTTACTTCAAAGGCTATATTTTTCTGAGACATTTTTTTTGCAATTCGATTGTAGGTTTCAGTGAAATTATTTGTTGGTCTGTAGCCAAATTTTTTTACCAGATCAAAATGACCAATAATCTGAAAATATCCGCTCTCAACAGTTTCTTCAATAATAGCATAGTATTGTTTATATATTTCGTTGATATCTCTCTTTTCAAATTCATCAACAGTGCCTGGATAGTCAAATACCCAGTCATCAATTATATGACATGACCCTATGAGATAATCAAAGCGATTATCTTTTAAATATTTTTGATTAAAGGTTTCATAAAGTGGAAAGTCAATTTCAAGCCCCAGTTTGATTGAAATTCTATCTTTATAAATATTTTGTTTTTCAAGGACAGAGTTGATGTATAGTTCCATCTCATCGGGTTTCATGGTAATTCCTTCCTGAAAGGGATGGGGCATAGGAGCATGGTCAGAAAAGCCAATCTCTGAAAAGTTTTGCTTTATTGCTTCTTCAATGAAGTCATCCAATGTTCCTTCTGCATGACCGCAGAGAGATGTGTGATTGTGATAATTGATGAGTTGGGTCAATATCCGTTCCTTGAATAAAAATAAGATATTGTAGAAAGAATTTCACGTGATTTAATATTTGAAAAATCATTTTTTATAAAAAATTTGTCAATTGATTTATTTCCCTTTGTGGCAACAGTGGAAAGGACGTACCAGAGAGGATGAATCTTGATAGATGCATCTGCTTCATTTGTAATGGAACCTAAAAGCTTTGATTTAAATATTCTGTCAAGGTCAGTAGAGATAAAGGATGAATCTTCAATGGTAGTCATGAAGTAGTGATGAGGTCTTGTCAGGTATAGGACTATTGTTTTTGATTCTTTGAGATAGAGTGAAACAAGTTCCATGTCATCGGATTCAATATATCGTGGTCTTAGAATAATTGTATTAAGGTTTTTAAAATGACCTTTATAGGGATAAAATGATAAGAGAAATTTAATTCTGTCAGGATTTAAAATAAGAGATTGGGTCCCGGGATATTTTAATTTTGGATAGAGAATATTGATGGAATTAAACTGATATTTGTATTTATCAGAGGCGTAGAGGTTTTCACTTTTATCAATAAGAAGACGAGATATATCAGAATCTATTTCATCATCAAGATTCTCTATCTCATTGTTGTAGAAGATACTGTCTTTTTCTATGTATTCTGTAATGTCAAACATTTGATTATAATTACTCTTTTATCTATTTATTCTCTTTAGTATAAGAAACTAATATACCTTATCAGTTGTAGTCCGTCAAACATAATAGGAAATTTTATATCAAAAGGGAGATAGTTTCTTATATAAGCAGCAATGTTTATCTCAAAGTTTAATATATTAATATTTTTAGAGTTATTTATTATTTAAATCATCATGGATTATTTTGTATACTGATAGACAGAGGTCATCCATGGTATAAGGTTTATGTAGAAAACCATTTGCGCCCATACCAATGAGGGATCTAATTCTTTCGTTTTCTCTTGATCCAGAAGTTAAGAGTACCTTTAATTTAGGATTTATTTTTTGTAATTCAATATATGTATCCTTTCCTGATATTTTAGGCATTTCAAGATCAAGTAGAATTAGTAATATTTCTTCCTTTTTTTCTTTATAAATAGATATTGCTTCATAGCCATTCTCAACAGTTATAACATTATAGTTATTATTTTTAAGAATGTCTGAAGCAACTTTTCTAATATTGATTTCATCATCTACAACCATTATGGTTCCTGACCCTTTAGGAATGACTTCCGTGAATTCCTTTTCAATTGAATTAAGTTTATTATTAGATGATGGTAGATATATTTTGAATGATGATCCAGAATCAATTTTAGAATTTACTGCTATAAAACCATGATGCTGATTAATGATACTGTTAACCATACTAAGGCCTAAACCAGTTCCTTTTATTCCTTTAAGATGAGATTTTTTTGTAAAAAATGGATCAAATATTTTCTGCATTGTTTCAATATTCATGCCAACACCGGTATCTGTTAATGAAATAACATTATATATCTTATTTGGTTGAGCCTGGGGATTTTTTTGGCAAAAGTCATAGTCTGCTTTTATTTTATTGATACATAATGAGAGAGTTCCTCCTTCTTTTTCACCAGCTTCTCTCATTATTGTCATGGCATGATTTGCATTAATGCAGAGATTTAATAGTGTTTGTTCGATTTGACCAGGATCAGCATTTATTATTAATTTTTCATTTGTATTTTCATATTTCAAGTCTATACTTTTAGGGAAACTGTTTTTGCATATCTTTAAAACATGTTGTATCGAAACATTTAAATCCAGGAGTACGAATTCAGGTTTGTTTTTTCTAGATAGTGTAAGAAGCTGCTTTACTATATCTGCTGCTCTATTTGAAGACTTTCCAATAAGATCAATATAGTTTAATATTTTATTAATATCTATAGTCTCAGGCTTTGATGTTATTTTCTTTATTAGGTCAACACTACCGGAGATTCCACCTAATACATTATTGAAGTCATGAGCCAGACCTCCTGCAAGGTTTCCAATGGTTTCCATTTTCTGTGCTTGCATGAGTTGAAGATCTTTTTCTACACTATCTGAGATGTCATCAATTTTAATAACAAAAGTAAGAATATCATTTGTTAAAACGGAAAATGTAGTAATGTTGACAAATAATTCAGTATCATTAACACTAATTGGAATTTTATAAAAATAGATCTCTTTTGATTTATGAGATTGTGACAATATATCCTTTAAGAAAAATGAAATTTCTGGTATAATATGTAAAATATGTTTGTTAATAATTTCATCGGTTTTGAGCTGCAAAAGATTTTCACTATGACTATTTATGTTTTCTATGGTTCCATTTTTATCAATACTAATAAGTGCTGAAGGCATTGAGTTAAGAATATTACGAAGATATTGTTTTGTGAAAGTTAATTCTTTTTCTGCATTTATTTTTATAGTTTCATTTTTTAAAGATGTTATAGAAACAAAGATAAGTAGAATGATTATGCAGAGTAAAGCTCCAAAAATATATAGAGTGATTTCATTGATTATTTTGGTGATCTCTTTTTTTACATCGTCAACATAAAGACCTGTTCCTATCATCCAATTCCATGGTTTAAAACCTTTCATGTAGGAAATTTTTGGAATAATTTTATTTCTGTCATCCATGTATTGCCAATGATAATCAACAAATCCTCCTCCTTTTTCATTTACTACTCTGGCAAATTCTCTTACGAAATATTTCCCTTTCGGGTCTTGAAGGTCATGGAGATCTTTACCTTCAAGATCTTTTCTGTAAGGATGCATAACCATATATTGTCTGCCATTTGGTTTATTTAGATTAATCCAAATGTAGTTTTTCATGTTGTCGCCATATCTGATTCTACGTAATGCAGCTATAGATTTCAATTTAGCTTCTTTTGTTGTCAGTTTGCCGGACAATTTTTCTTTATAAATATTATTGACTATGCTCCACGCTGATTCAGATAGATTTTTTACAGCAGCTCTTTTCTGGTTCATTAATGCTATGTTAAGTTTGGGAATAAAAAGAGTAAAAATGAGAACAACGAATAGAATGATAGTTATAACAACAGGTATTATGATTTGAGGAATGGTACTTCTTTTTGTAAAAATTCTTTTATTTTTTTTCATTCTAGAAATAAAGTATCATTGTAAAGGTATATAGTCAATATCTTTTAAAAAGAGGGTTGGTTAAATTCCAAATAACGATTGTTGTTGGAGTTTTATTGTCTTGATAGTCGATTAAGTAGAGCCTTTATTCGGTGTAAAATTAAAAAATCAATAAATTGGATTCCCAATAGAAAATTATTTTTTATTGGGAGTGCTTGAGAAAAAGATCCTAAAATTTATAAAAACCTTTTAAAGGATACCCTAACTTGATATTCCACATGTTTATTAATAGATAACGACCTCTGTTTTAAGATAAAGCAAAGCTTTAACTGATAAAAAGATTTTTAGAAGCAAAGTTAGGATCACTTGTAACATTGAGGCTAAGTTTTCTAAGACCTGCCTCATCTCCCGGAGAAGGCATATGAGTCAAATGAACTTCACATCCCTTAATCTCTTTCAATTTATCAATTGCAGTTTGAGCTGACGGATTGAATGTAGCACTGATTGAAAGTGCAATGAGTGTTTCTTCAAGATCAAGACTGATACTTTTTCCAGCTAAAATTTCTTTTTTTAGATGCCCCAGAGATTCTGTAATATTAGGAGGAAGTAGATGTATTTCCTTTGGAATTCCTGCTAAAAATTTAACTGTATTCAAAATGAGCGCCGATGATGCATGCATTAAACTGGAATTACTTCCTGTTATAATTGTTCCATCAGCAAGTTCTAATGCAGCACCACAGAAAATATTATCATGACCTTTATTGTTCTCTTTTGCTTTTGTTGCAGCTTCACGTGCCGGTATTACAGATAGTCTATCAACAGGGTTTGCTCCAACCTCTTTCATGAGAAGTTCTGCTCTTTCTTCAGTATCTTTTTCAACTAGACCCATTGCATATTCACATGAATAACGAAAAAACCTGCGAATTATTTCCTGACGGGAAGCTTCTACTGTCACTGCATCGTCAATAATTCCAAAACCTGCTCGATTAACCCCCATATCTGTAGGTGATTTATAGAATGATTCTTCTCCGGTTATTTTTTCAATAATTCTTTTTAGAAGAGGAAATGCATCAACATCACGATTGTAGTTTACAGTAGATTCTCCATGAGCTTCAAGATGAAAATGATCGAGTACATTGACATCTTTCATTTCACAGGTGGCAGATTCATATGCAACATTAACAAGGTGTTTTAACGGTAAATTCCAGATAGGAAAGGTTTCAAATTTTGCATAACCTGCTTTAACACCTTTGAGGTTTTCATGATAAAGCTGTGATAAACAGGTGGCAAGTTTGCCGCTTCCTGGTCCAGGTCCGGTCACAACAACAACAGGTCTTTCAGTTTCAATATAATCACTAGCGCCATAACCTTCAGGACTTACAATTGTATCAACATCAGTTGGATACCCCTTTGTAAACTTATGGGTATAGACTTTTATTCCCCGGCGTTCCAGTTTATTTTTAAAGGCTAAAGCAGAAGGCTGTCCCTGAAAACGGGTTATAACAACAGCCCGAACAGTAATGCCCCGGTCTGTGAAATCATCAATGGTTCTCATGGAATCAACATCATATGAAACACCAAAATCAGCTCGCATCTTTTTTCTTTCAATATCCCCGGCATAGATACACATAATAATTTCTGCTTGATCCTTCAATTTATGAAGAAGTCTCATCTTTACATTTGGGTCAAAACCGGGCAGTACTCTTGATGCATGATAGTCAAAAAGAATTTTTCCTCCAAACTCTAGATAGAGTTTATTGTTGAATTTTTTTACCCTTTCTAGAATTTCATCAGTCTGTTCTTTGAGATATTTTTCGTTATCAAATCCTTTTTGCTTTGCCATGAAATAATCCTTATGTGAAATAATGAGAAAAATATAATATAATGTATATTATAATATGTTTGTAATATATTAAAATCAACGCTGTCAAATATATTTTATTTAAAATGCCATTCCTGTAGAAAACTTTGCTCCGGTATTTACTAACCAATGATTATCCATAAGATGAATTGCCCCATATATTTTTATTGATATGAGTTGCTTCGCTTTGAATATATATGATAAAGCATAGCTTATAGCAGTAAGAGGTTCTGGCAGTGCATATCTAAATTTTAATATGAAATCAAGGCCTATGGTCAATTCAAAACCTGGAGCATAAATCTGGTGATTGTAAAATAATGAATTGTGCGATATCGCAAAATAGGGGAAGAGAACTCTCATCGATCTTCTTGATGGAGCTTTTGTAAAAAAGTAATTTCTATAGGCTATCTGCACCATTGATGAATAGGTTTTTATTGGGTTAACTGCAATTAGTTCAATTTGATACAAGAATGAATAATCAATGGATATTCCTGAGTCTTTTGCAAAGGTCAAAAATAGACCTGTCCCAGAAGTTACTCCACTATATTCAATTTTATTTTCCAGGGTTTGAGTATATGTTCCTCCAATATTAAAATAAAAATTATTAGAGTATAAGGATGAACTTATGAGAAATATTAAAGTTAGTATTATTTTTTTCATGAATACAGAGTGCAATTTATTTATAATTTATCAATGAAAAAATATACATTTTGTTTTACAAATTTAAGAAATATTTGACTTATTACTATAGTGATATGAACTCATGATTAATTGTTAAATATATGAAAAAAATTGAATACTTCTTAATCAGGACAACCATTGGAAGAGTTATTATTACTATAGTTGGACTACCGGTTTATCTTGCTTTATGTCATCAATATAATTTTGCAATTGAATATTATATAGCTGCAGTTTTGCAATCTATTCTTTTTCCTCTTTTTGGATTTTTCATTGCATATCGGAGTAATGACTCTCGAAAAACTGAATTATATATAAATCATACAATAGGCTCTTTAATATTTCCATTTTGGATTCCAGTTTTTAATTTCAATCCCATTATAATATTGTTTGTTGTTTATGTTACCGGACTTGCTGCAGTCTCATCAGGGGGAATGTTAACCTTGTTAACGCGGTTTATAGCTACAGGAATATCAATTCTCGCAGGTGTACTTATCTTTGGATTTAACTTTGATTCAAATATATCTCTGATAGCATTTATATATTTTTCAGTTATAATTGTTTCAATCTCATTTTACGTTACATACATGTCATATATAACTACTCATAATTTAAGAAAAATAAGAAAGCGACTTAAGTATGAACGAAATTTATTAATTAATAGCAATGAGAAAATGAAAAATGACCTCTTATTAGCTGAAGATATTCAAAGACAGTTAATTCCTTTTGAAATGCCTGTAGATTATATATCATCAATTTATAAACCCATGGATGAGGTGGGGGGAGATTTTTATGATTTCATTTCATTTGAAAACTCAAATAAAATAGGTATTTTTCTAAGTGATGTATCTGGCCATGGTGTGCCCGCAGCATTGATAACAACTATGATCAAAACAATTATTCTTCAGGCTGGTGATAAATTAAAAGAACCTGTTGCATTATTGAAGTATGTGGATGATGTTTTAAGCAATCATATTGGTTATAATTTTGTTACTGTTTTTTATGGAATCTATGATCCAGATAATCGATCTCTTCTATATACCAATGGGGGTCATTGCTGTCCATATATTATTTCTAATGAAAGTGTAGCAATCTTAGAAGGCGGTCGATATCGTGCTATTGGTTCAATTTTTAAAAATCTTCATAAAGGAAGTTCAAAAACATTTATAAGTGATGAAATGATTATACCTGTAAATAGCAAGATTCTCTTTTATACTGATGGATTTATTGAGACAATGCCTGTTGATGGAAATATTATTTTTGAGCAGCATAATTTTGAAGAAAAATTGATTAAGAATTCAGCGCTTCCTTGTGATCTATATGTCGAAAATTTGATGGAAGAACTTATTAATTTTAGAAAAGATCAAACCTTTGATGATGATATTTGTTTAATTTGTCTTGATGTACGATGAATGTTAATATGAAGATGTCTCAAGAAGATTTGTAATATGAATATAATTCTTTACAAATATATTATTGCAGATTGAAATTGATATATGAAGATATGTAAGAAAATATTTTTTCTTTTTCTCAGCTTTTTGTTCATTACAATTATTTTTTCCTGCACACACAAGAGAAATACAATTTCTATTGATAACTGGCAAATTTTACATTCTGAAACTAGCAATTTCTATGAAGCTAAAAATAATAATAATTGGCAACTAATTAAAAATATTAAAAATTTTCATTATAAAGGAAAGAGAAAAGAACAGTATCATTATATATGGCTAAAGGGATCATTCAAAGTAGAGAAAAAAAAATCTAAGAAATATGGCTTAGCTCTTGGGAGAGTGTATCATTTAGAAAAAGTTTATTTAAATAATACATTTATTGGAGAAACACTTCCAGGTGATATTCATACAATTCATTCACCTCGTTCATATAGTTTTAATAGCAGTTTTTTAAGTCTTGGTTCGAATTCAATATTTTTAAGAATTGGTATATATGGATATAATAATGGAGGATTGCCTGAAGACATTAAAATAGTGTCATACTCAACTTTAAAGAAAATTGATTATATCTCAAACATTCTTTTTTTTCAGTTACCAATGGGGATTTTTTTTCTTATGTTGGGTTTTTTTATATTAACCTTCATCATGTACTGTTTTAATAGAGAAGATAAAATGATCTTATATTCTGGACTCTCTTTAATGGTTTTTATTATCCATTTATTATTAGTTTATTCTCCCATATCAATTGTTGGATTTCCTCTCTTTCATTGGGCTTCATCTACAATGACTCCACTTGTTGCAATCTTAAATATTCTATTATTTCAATCTATTTATGGAAAATATTTATCTCAATACAATAAAATTGTAATGCCAATCTTTATTGTTGCCTTTATATATAATATAGCAAGTATTGAAAGTCAGATGTATTCAATAGCTGTTGCCATAAGATATTTAGTGGGGATATTAACTCTCTTGATTAGTATTCCCTCTTATTTTATTTATATTGTGAAACTTAATTCTTATAGAAATGATAGATTTCGATTATCAATATCCCTTGTATATAGTATTGTGTATATATCAGCTTTATTTTATGAGATATATTCTATCTACTTTGGAGGTAAGTTCACATATCTGATATTTACTATTCTCTCACCATTTTTTATTTTATTATTTGTATTGATTTATGCAAAGGTATCACTAGAGAGAAAAAGGGAAATGGATCAACTCTATAGTTCTCTTCGATGTAAGAATCAAATAAAAAAAACTTCATTGAGCTATACCTCAGAAGAAAAGATTAATAGTATTATTGAATTTATAAATGAAAATCATACTTCATATCTAAGTCGAGAAGAACTTGCGTCATCCATTGATATGAGTCCAAATTACATGAGCAATCTTTTTAAGCAGATAACAGGCATAAAAATAAATGATTATATTAATGAAATGCGAATAAAATCAGCCATGACATTATTAAAAGAAAAAGATGATACAATTATATCTATTGCTTTTTCCTGTGGTTTTGATAGCTTAGCTACCTTTAATCGAATCTTTAAAAAAGTACAGGGAACAACTCCATCCTCCTTTAGAATTTCTAATTGAATTATATTCTCAATTTTAACAATCATTAGAATTGAGAAGACTAATCTCTATAGAGCCTTATTGTTTTTTTATTAAATAAATGAGGTACAGATATGAATCTACAAAAAGATAAAGTTGCTCACAGTAAAATCTTAAACAGGTGGTTCGTGGTTCTTGGTGCTGTAATGATTCAGCTTTCCTTGGGAGCCATTTATGCATGGTCTGTTTTTACTCCTTCACTAAAGAATGCAGGTTGGTCAAAGGTTGATACTCAATGGGTTTTTTCTCTTGGTTTAGTTTCTTTTGCTCTGGTCATGGTTTTTGCAGGTAAAAAATTAAATTCCTGGGGGCCCCGGCGACTTGCAATTCTTGGAGGTCTTACATTAGGAGCCGGTTATATTATAGCAGGATTATTGGGAGGAACTAGTTTTTGGTTCTTATTAATTTTTATTGGTTTAATTGGTGGAGCTGGAATCGGTCTAGGTTACGTTGTACCTATCTCTGTTGGCATGCAATGGTTTCCCGATAAAAAGGGAATGATTACTGGTTTGGCTGTTGCTGGTTTTGGTTTTGGTGCCCTTTTGTGGATCTACCTTGCAGGAAGCTGGGGTCATTTAATTGTAAAAGTAGGATTATCAAATACATTTCTTATCTATGGAATTGCCTTCATGGTTTTAGTTTTAATCGGAGGAGTCTTTATGGTTTATCCCCCAGAAGGTTGGAAGCCAGAGGGATGGATTGAATCAACAGATAATAAAGTAACCAGTGAATCAATTAAAGAATTTACCAATAAGGAGATGTTGAAAACTCCACAGTTTTATATAATCTTTTTTACTTTTTTATTTAGTGCCAGTGCAGGTCTTATGGCTATTGGTCTGATGAAGCTTTATCCTATGGAGGCTTTACAGCAAAATGGACTATCTGCTATAAAGGCAAGTGCAATTGCAGGAACTGCAATGGCTGTATTTTATAGTTTGGCTAATACTCTCGGTAGAATTGGATGGGGTGTAATCAGTGACAAGATTGGTAGAAAAAAATCAGTTATCATTTTAACGGGTATTCAGGGAATAGTCGTTATATTATTTACCTTAATGGCAGGAACAACAATGCTATTGTATTTTGGTGCGGCTTTAATTGGCTTTAACTTCGGTGGTAACTTTGCACTTTTTCCTTCTTTAACAGCAGATATCTTTGGAACGAAGAATGTTGGCAACAATTATCCCTTTATTTTTCTTGCATATGGAGCTGGAGGAGTCATTGGTCCAATCATGGGTGGAATAATGGGGGACATGGGAAGTTTTTCAACAGCCTTTATTATAAGCGGTATTGCCTGTTTATGTGTTTCTGTTCTAATGATGTTCTTAAAAACAAATGAGCCAAGATAATATTTAATAATAAAAAACCCCGAATTTTATTTCGGGGTTTTAATATATTTCAATTTTTCTATCTAATCTATTTGCTTAAGTATTTGTGAATTCCCTCTGCAGCAGCCTGTCCATCACAGATTGCATAAACTACCAGAGATGCTCCTCGAGAAGAGTCACCAGCAGAAAAGATTCCATCAACTGATGTCATTGAGTTGTCATCAATCTTAATATTTCCTCTTTCGTTGAGTTCAAGTTTGAGATCTTTTACAATGCCATCCTGCTCAACTGAAACAAATCCCATGGCTAGAAACACAAGATCTGCTTCAATCATAAATTCACTACCAGGAACCTCTTTCATTGAATAGTTGCCTTCAGCATTTTGAGTCCATTCTACCTTAACTGCTTCAATCTTCGTGACCTCTTTGTTTCCAATGAAACGCTTGGTCATGATGTTCCACATCCGCTCACATCCCTCTTCATGAGATGAGGATGTTTTCATAAGCTTGGGCCATAGAGGCCATGGCTCATCCTCTGATCGATGATCAGTTGGCTGGTCTAAGAGTTCTATCTGGATAATGCTCTTTGCCCCCTGACGGTTTGCAGAACCAACACAATCTGATCCTGTGTCTCCACCACCAATAACAACAACCTTTTTGTTAAAGGCTTTTATTACTTGAAGGTCATCGAGAGCATCTCCTGCAACAAGTCTATTTTGTTGCTCAAGATATTCCATTGCATAATGAATTCCTTTGAGGTCTCTTCCTTCAACTGGAAGGTCTCTGGCCTTTCGTGCACCGATTGTCATGCAAACTGCATCATAATCTTTTTTAAGCTGGTCAGCAGTAATATCTTTGCCAACAGCAGTATTGGTTTGTACTTTTAATCCTTCTTCCTTGAGAAGATTTACTCGTCTGTCAATAATCTTTTTATCAAGTTTGAAATCTGGAATTCCATAACGTAGATATCCGCCAACCTCATCAGCAGCTTCAATAAGAGTTACATCATGACCCCATTTATTCAAGAGATCAGCTGCTGCAAGTCCTGCTGGGCCACTACCAACAACTGCAACCTTTTTGCCGGTTCTTTTCTTTGGAGGATTTGCCTTTACATAGCCCTCTTTAAATGCCTTTTCGATAACTGCCTGTTCATTTTGACGAATAGTAACAGAGTTATCACTAATTGAAAGAACACATGATGCTTCACAAGGAGCAGGACATACTCGGCCAGTAAATTCTGGAAAGTTATTTGTTCTGCTTAAGATATCATAGGCACCTTTCCAGTCGCCCTTAAATATTTTATCCTGCCATTCTGGCATTTCATTACACACAGGACATGCCCAGTGACAAAAAGGTACACCGCAATCCATGCATCGTGATGCCTGAAGTTGACGTTCATCATCTGGCAATTGAACCTCAACCTCTTTGTAATCATTAAGGCGTTCTTCAACAGGACGGTATCCTGCTTCTTTTCTCTTAATATTTAAAAAACCTTTAGGATCTCCCATTAGCTCACATCCTCCAGCTGCTCTTCTTCTCTAATCTTCTTTAATTTCTCATCAATGAGTGAGATTTTCATTTCATTTAATGCTCTCTTGTATTCCAGAGGCATAATCTTTTTAAACTTTGGTAGATAATCATACCAGTTTTTAAGTATCTCTTTTCCAATAGCACTGTCAGTATGTTTGACGTGTTTCTTGATTGTCTCAATCATGAAATCCTGGTCATCATAATCTCTCACTGGAGTTATCTCAACCATTCCCTGATTACAGTAATATTCAAAATCGTCATTCATATCTAGAACATATGCCATACCGCCACTCATACCAGCTGCAAAGTTTCTTCCAACCTCGCCAAGTACAATGAGTTTCCCCCCAGTCATATATTCAGCACAGTGATCTCCTGTGCCTTCAACTACTGCAGTAACTCCACTGTTTCTAACGCAGAAACGCTCACCAGCAATACCTCTGACGTAAACCTCTCCGCTTGTTGCACCATAGAGAACAGTATTACCAATAATTATATTCTCTTCTGCTTTAAAGGTAGATTCAGGTGGTGGTACCACAATAATACGACCCCCTGATAATCCTTTTCCGAGATAGTCATTTGCATCTCCCTCAAGTTTGAAGTTGATGCCCGATGCTAGAAATGCACCAAAGCTCTGACCAGCACTTCCTCTAAAGGTACAGTCAATAGAACCATCTCTGAGACCCTCATCTCCAAACCGTGATGATACTTCATATGAAAGCATGGCTCCTGTAGATCTGTCAGTATTGCCTATTGGCATTTCTATATAAGCATGAAAATCTTTTTTAGCTTCTAGTGAAGGCTTAACTTTTTCAATGAGCTTTCTGTCAATGATGTCATAGATTTTATGAATTTGATCTTCTTTGCAATAGGTTGCATGCTCTTTTGCTTCTTCAGGCATATGGAGAAGTCTTTGAGGATCAACCTTCATGGCTTTCCAGTGATCAAGATCTCTTGGAACCAGTAGATCCGTTCTTCCCACCAGTTCATTGATGGTTTTTATTCCGAGAGAAGCCATATATTCTCTAATCTCTTCAGCCATAAAGGTGAAGTAGTTTATAAGATGCTCTGGTCTTCCTCTGAAATTTTTTCTTAGTTTTTCATTCTGTGTTGCAACACCAGCAGGACAGGTATTGAGGTGACATTTTCTCATCATGATACATCCAAGAACGATGAGAGCCGATGTTCCAAAACCAAATTCCTCAGCACCCAGCATTGCAGCAATAACAACATCACGACCGGTTTTGAGCTGGCCATCGGTCTGAAGTCTTACCCTGCCTCGAAGGTTGTTGAGAACAAGTGTCTGGTGAGTCTCTGCAATACCAATTTCAAAAGGAAGGCCCGCGTGGTTGATTGAACTCTGTGGGCTTGCTCCTGTGCCTCCGTCAAAACCACTGATTAGAATGTTATCAGCATGAGCTTTTGAAACACCAGCAGCAATAGTTCCCACTCCGGTTTCTGAAACCAGCTTAACACTGATTCGTGCATTTGGATTTGCATTTTTCAGGTCATATATCAATTGAGCGAGATCTTCAATTGAATAGATATCATGATGTGGTGGAGGAGAAATAAGTGTAACACCCTTTGTGGAGTAACGTGTCTTTGCAATAACCGCATCAACCTTATGTCCTGGAAGCTGACCACCTTCACCGGGTTTTGCACCCTGAGCAATCTTTATCTGAATCTCATCTGCATTTGCAAGATAGTTGCTGGTTACACCAAAACGGCCAGAAGCTACCTGCTTAATTGCAGATCGTCTCCATTGTCCATCATCATCTTTAATAAAACGAGCTGGATTTTCTCCACCTTCACCGGAGTTACTTCTACCACCAATTGCATTCATTGCAATTGCCATTGCCTCGTGAACCTCTTTACTGAGAGATCCAAAGGACATTGCTCCAGTTGTTAATCGTTTCATAATTTCTTCTACAGGCTCAACCTCTTCCAGAGGAATTGGAGAAACCTTCTTAAAATCAAAGCAACCTCTTATGAAGTGAGGTCTTCTTGTTTCGTCATCAACGATCTTTGTATATTCTTTATACTTTTTATAACTCTTTGTTCTTGTTGCCCACTGAAGCATATAGATTGACTCAGGATTCCAGGAGTGTTTTTCTCCCTTATTTCTGTAGCTGTAGACACCGGCAGATTCAAGAAGATCTGGAGTGTTTTTATAGGCTTTTTCATGACTTGCTTTAGCTTCATGAGCGAGTTCTTCTAAACCGATTCCACCAATACGAGATGGTGTTCCGGTAAAATATTTTGCAATAACCTCTTCATCAAGACCAACAGCCTCAGTAAGCTGTGAGCCTCGGTAACTTCTGAGAGTAGATGTACCCATCTTTGAAAGGACCTTGAGGATTCCCTTGTCTATTGCCTTAATAAAGCCATCTTCAATTTTTTTATAATCATCATTGTCATTAAAACGTTTTTCTTTTTGCATTTGAGCCATAGTTGCAAAAACACCGTAGGGATTAACAGCTCCTGCTCCATAGGCAAAGAGTAGGGCGAAGTGCATAACCTCTCGTGCTTCTGCTGTCTCAATAACAAGACCAGCCTTTGTTCGCTTTTTATTTCGAATAAGGTGGTGATGTACTCCAGAGCTTGCTAATAGAGATGGAATAGGTACACGGTCTTTATTTACAGCTCTGTCTGATAAGAAGAGATATTCAGCACCCTCATCAATAGCCTTGTCTGCCTCTTTGCAGACTCTGTCCATCGCAGCTTCAAGTGATTCGTCATTGCCAAAGGTAATATCAATAGTTTCTGATTTAAATTCTGTGCTTTCTTTTATTTTCTGAACATCTGAGTTAGAAAAGAGAGGTCTTAAGAATTTAATCATGTGGCAGTGCATATCAGTTTCATCAAGAAGGTTTCTTCTTCTTCCGATGTAACTTGTTAAACTCATTACCAGCTCTTCACGAATCGGATCAATAGGAGGATTTGTAACCTGTGCAAAGGTCTGTTTGAAATAGTTAAAGAGTCTCTGAGGTCTGTCATTAAAAATAGCCAGAGCAGTGTCAATACCCATTGAACCAGTAGGTTCTATTGAGTTATTAACCATGGGGATGAGAATCTCTTCAAGATCTTCCCGTGTATAACCAAAGCAATGTTGCAGCTCTTTTAATTTGTCTTCAGGCATTTCAATCTGTTCTTTTTCTTTTAGCTTTATCTCTGAAAGAAGAACCCGATTTTTATCAACCCATTCTTTATAAGGACTCTGATGTGAAATTTGATCTTTAATCTCTTCATCAGGAATAATTCTGCCTTCTTCAGTATCAACGAGAAGAAGTTTTCCTGGTCTTAAACGACCTTTATATGCAATCTCTTCAGGAGCAAATGTTTGAACTCCCACCTCTGATCCCATTACTATCATATCTTTTTTTGTAATAATGTATCGTGATGGTCGTAGACCGTTTCGGTCAAGTGTTCCACCAACGTATCTTCCATCAAAGAATACTATTGAAGCAGGTCCATCCCAGGGCTCCATAATGGTAGAGTGATATTCATAGAAGTATTTCAGATCTTCAGGAATAGGATTTTTATCATTCCATGATTCTGGAACCATCATCATAAGTGCATGGGGCAAAGAACGACCAGTAGCAACAAGCATCTCAAGGGCATTATCAAAGGATGCAGAGTCACTCTTTCCCTTCTCAATAACCGGTAATATTTTATCTATATCTTTGCCAAATAGATCAGATTTAAAATCTGATTCCTTTGCTTCGATCCAGAAACGGTTTCCCTTTACAGTGTTGATCTCTCCATTGTGAGAAAGAATTCTAAAGGGCTGTGCCAGCTCCCATGCAGGGAATGTGTTGGTACTAAAGCGAGAGTGTACCATTGCAACAGCACTAGTGAGATCTTCATCCTGGAGATCAAGATAATATCCCTTAACCTGATCAGGTGCAAGCATTCCCTTGTAAACAAAGGTTTTAGTTGAAAAGGATGGCATGTAGAATTCAGAAAAACCCTCAGTAGTAAGAGTTCTCTCTAGAACTTTTCTGGCTATATATAATTTTAGTTCAAGTGCCTTCTGGTCACCATCACCAGTAACAACAATCTGCTTCATCATTGGTTCTGCTTTTTTAGCAATATCTCCAATTACAGAGTTGTCTCTTGGAATATCTCGATAGGCAACAACCTTAAGCTTTTCATCTTTTAATATTGATTCAATGTTCTTTATACAGGCTTCTGCTCTTCCAGAGTCTGTGGGCAGAAACATTATACCAGTACCATAGGTGCCGGCATCAGGTAGCTCTTTTATATGTTTTTTAAAATAATCATGGGGAATCTGCATTAAGATTCCAGAGCCGTCTCCGGTTTTATTATCAGCTCCTTCAGCTCCCCGGTGCTCCATTCGTTCAAGAACTTCGAGTCCTCGAATGACGATGTCGTGAGATTTTTTTCCTTTTATATTAGCAACAAATCCAATTCCACAATTGTCATGTTCATTGGCCCTGTCATAGAGGCCCTGATTTTCAGGATACAGACGTGACATACATTTTCTCCTTATGATAGTATACTTGATGAATTTTTAAATACTGCAGTTATTTGCAATAAAAAAATAGATTAATCACATTAATTTGTTCAATTTAAGCAAATCTTAAGAAAAGCCGAAATTATGCTACAATATTTTTAGTTGTACTATATACAATTAAATTAATCATCCAATTGTTACATTTATGTTAACTTTAGAGGATTGGTTTGATTAAAAAAAATGTCTATAATTGAAAAAAAATTGTTTTTTTTTTATTTTAATATAGAATTTTAATTCAGTTGTTAGTTGACTTTAGCATCATAGTATCCTATTATTTAAGTAGGATACTATGATGATGTGGAAATTGTTAAATAATAAATTTACAGATATAGATTAAATCAAATGGGGATGATATCATGAATTTTTTAAAAGACGCTAAAGTAAGTACACGGTTATTAGCTATAGCTGCAATAATTGTTGTAATAGTATTCTTGAATAATTTAATTGTCTATAATAATCTTGATCACCTTGTTGAACATACTAAACATATGCTGGCAACTGATGCACGATTGCAGGAATATTCTGCCAGAGCTCGAAGCAATGTAGGAATGCTCAGAAGATATGAAAAGGATATATTTATTAATTATCAAAATATTCCAAAGGTTAAGGAATATAAAAAGAAATGGGACAAGGAATATAAGTCAGGTTTTGAAAAAGTTGCCTTAATGAAAAAGGTTGTTGAAAAGGATCATGAAGAACATAAAAATATATCTAAAGAAATTAAAGATATAGAGAAAGATTTTATCGATTACAAAACTGGTTTTGAAGATATATATAGTAAGGTTCTTAATGGATTAGTTAAATCAACTCAGCAGGGAAATCTTATGATGAAGAAGTATAAGGATCCTGTGCGCAAACTTGAAAAGGACACAAAGAAATTTTCCTATGAAATGACTGAACAGGTTCATAAGATAACTGGTGAACTTGATAAAGATAGAAGTGATGTTGCAAAGATTATTTTTGGCTTTGGTTTTGCAGTGCTATTAATAATTGGAGCTCTCATGTTTATCTTTACCAGATATATTATTCGAACCCTTGGTGCAGAACCTCATGAAATAGCATCTATGATGGATGAGGTTTCAAATGGAAATCTTACTATTAAATTAGACAACAAAGAACTGCTCGGTGTATATGGTAATATAATAGCAATGATTACCAGGCTCCAGGAGATTGTTCTTGGTATAAAAGAAATAGTTCAAACATTTCAGCTCTCTTCTGAAGAGATATCTGATAGTTCTCAAAATCTTTCTTCAGGCTCTAATGAACAGGCAGCAAATGTTGAAGAGATATCATCATCCCTTGAAGAGATTTCCTCAACAATTACTCAAAATTCAGGAAATGCACAGCAGACTAATAAAATTGCATCAAAAACCTCAGAAGAGGCTGCAGGAAGTAGTGAATCAATGAAAGAGACTGTTGCTACAATGCGGAGCATTGCAGAGCAGATCGTGGTTATTGATGATATCGCTTCTCAGACAAATCTTTTAGCATTAAATGCCGCAATAGAGGCTGCCAGAGCAGGTGAGGCAGGTAAGGGTTTTGCAGTTGTTGCTAGTGAGGTGAGAAAACTTGCAGAGAGAAGCCAATCAGCAGCAGTTAATATTGGAGAGCTGGCTAAGAGCAGTGTGGTTATTGTAGATAATGCTGGAGATGCATTAGAGAAGATGGTTGAGGGAATAAAAGAAACCACAGATCTTGTTGAGGGAATAGCTACAGCATCAGAAGAGCAAAATGATGGTATTGATCAGATCAATAAAGGGATGGTTGATATTAACAATGTGTCACAGCAGATAGCAGCTTCATCAGAAGAGTTAGCCTCTACCTCAGAAAGTCTCAGAAGTCTGGCAGGTGAACTTGGCACCAAGATTGATTTTTTTAAGGTGTCTTGATGCTTGAAAAATAATTGGGATGCTTGTATTTATCAGGAAATATTATAGATGTAAATAATATCTATTTTATTCTTCCTGGTAATGTTACAATAAATCTACTACCTGATCCAACAGTAGATTCTAGATTAATTGAACCATCATGAATCTCAATCAGTTTTTTTACTATTGGCAGGCCTAAACCGGTTCCCTTTATGGTATGATCATCATTATGAATTTGAACAAATGATTCAAATATTTTTTCAATATTATCTTTTTCAATTCCTATTCCCTGGTCCCAAATTTCAATAATTATATAATTATCAATACCTTTAGCTGTAATGCCGATTTTTTTGCCAGATTCAGTAAACTTTATAGCGTTTGATAATAAATTAAATAAAATTTGTTTAATGCGGAGTTCATCCCCCAGTATTTTGTCAATATCATCAGCTAAATTTTTTTCGAGAGTTAATTTCTTTTTAAGAATCATTGGTTCAATAATCTTTGTAGTATTGTTGATAAGTTTAATGATAGAAAATTCTTTTTTATTTATTACAAATTTATTTGATTCAATTTTTGAAAGATCAAGTATGTCATTTATCATATCCAATAAATGGTTACCACTGCTTCCAATATAATCGGCATAATTTTGAAGTTTTATAATGTCTATTGGCTCTTTAATCATTTTAATTATTTGGCTAAAGCCAATAATGCCATTGAGAGGAGTTCTGAGTTCATGACTCATATGTGCTAGAAATTCACTTTTAACTATATTAGCTTTTTCAGCTTCCTTTTTTGCTACCATCATTTCTTTTTCCATTTTAAGTCGTTTAATAATGGTATTAGATAAAAGCCATGAAATAATAATAGCGAAAAGAAAATAGCTTCCATTGATGATTAAATATTTTTTTATTATTGAAGATTTTATAGTACTAATAGATTTTTTTGATGAATACGTTATAAACTTCCAATGGTGAAATTCATTTATATTTTTCTTTTTAGTTTTATTTAGAGGGAAAATAATATGATTAAAGCTAACAATTGGAGAGATTGTTGAGAAAGTGAATAATGAATTGTTTTTCCAGAATTGACCATTATCATTTTGTGATATGATTTTCCATGCATCAGGGAATTCATTTTTAAATGTAATGTTTTTTTTATGGTCATACATAAAACCCCAGTTTTTTTTAGGGTCAGGGTGATTAAACCAATAGCCATTTTGGTTTACAAGAAATAAATTTTCATTTTCTTCATGAGGAGTTCTGAACTGATAGTATTGATTCAACTGGTTAATTATTCGTGCTCCAAGATAGTTTAAGATAAGAATGCCTCTTTTTTTATTATTGCTGTCAAAAACAGGGATGCCAAAGCGAATCATGGGTTTCAAAGGTTTTTCTATCTGGTCTTTTTCTTTATTAAGGTCAAAGAGTGAAATGTAAATTTTCTGATAATTATTTTTTAATGTTCAATTGAAATAATATCTTGTTCTTTTGTTCTGAAGTTTTTTTTGGGAAACTATTTTGGGATTACCATTGTTGAAATTTATTCTGCATATTTCCATCCCACTTTTATCAATATATCTGATTTGATCATAAATTCTTCGGGTTTTTGAAACTATATAAAATTTTTCACTTAAATTTTTCAATAAGGATTGATTATTATAGGCAAGATATTTTTTCATTGATTGACTTTCAGAAAGGATCAGTAGGTCAGTGAAAATAATTTGAAAATCTTGATTGATAAATTTTTTTACAATTTTAACTTCTTTCTTTTCTATAGATTCTAAAGTTGCAAAAGTTTCTGTTTTCTCCTGATTATATAGAATTGATGATATAATGAGATTGATAGTTATTATTGGAATAACTATTAGTAAAAAGGTTATGAGTTTATTTTCAAATTTATTTTTCATATTATAGGGTTACCATAATTATATGTTGAGAATAATATCACAGGATTAATAGTAAGGCAACTTGAATTAAAAAAAATCTTGTTTATATATGTTAATAAAGGTAACATGGTCTCACCAAAATTTGAGGAATCTATGCATAAAATACATTTAAACGAACAAAAGAGTGAAAAAGTTTTTAAAATGGTGGTTGAAGCACCATATATTGCTCAACATAGAAAAGCAGGCCAGTTTATAATATTACGTATTGATGAAAGGGGTGAGCGGGTACCTTTGACTATTGTTGATTCAAATATTGAAGATGGTACAATAACATTATATTATCTTTTAGTTGGCCGTAGTACAGATAAGTTATCTCAAAAAAAACCTGGTGAATCTATTCTTGATATTTCTGGTCCACTTGGACATGCTACTGACGTAAATGAATATGGAACTGCTGTTTGTGTAGGAGGGGGAATCGGCATCGCTCCCATTCTTCCTATTGCTTCGGAACTTAAGAAAAAGGGCAACAGAGTTATAACAATTATTGGTGGAAGAAATAAAGAGCTTCTTTTGTTAGAAGATGAACTGAAAGATCAAAGTGAAGAACTTATTATTTGCACTGATGATGGATCTGCTGGAAAAAAAGGTTTTGTAACTGATGCCTTAAAGGATCTTATGGCTCAGGAGAAAATTGATTTCGTAGTTGCCGTTGGACCAGTGCCAATGATGAAGGCTGTTAGTGAAGTAACACGAGATGATAAAATAAAAACTCTGGTTAGCTTGAATTCAATTATGCTCGATGGCACAGGAATGTGTGGCGGATGTAGAGTCTCTATTGATGGCAAGACTCAGTTCACCTGTGTTGATGGCCCTGAGTTTGATGGCCACACAGTAGATTTTATTGAACTCATGACTCGATTGGGAACCTATAAAGATCAGGAAGAGGCTGCAGTCAAACATCATAAATGCAGGCTCACAGGAGAAATGACACATGGTTGATAAAACTCCACGTCAGCCCATGGCTGAACAAAATCCTGAAATTCGAAGAAATAATTTTAATGAGGTTCCTCTGGGATATGATGAAAGCACTGCTCGCATAGAGGCATCTCGTTGTCTACAGTGTAAAAAACCCCTCTGCGTCGACGGGTGCCCTGTTGCCATAAACATCCCCAGATTTATAAAGTCAATTGAGGATGGGAACTATAAAGATGCAATAACAGTAGTCAAAGAAACAAACTCTTTGCCAGCTGTATGCGGCCGGGTCTGTCCACAGGAAAATCAATGTGAAGCAAAATGCATACTTGGAAAAAAATATGAACCAGTGGCTATTGGCCGCTTAGAGATGTTTGCTGCAGATTATGAACGAACCAAAGAACAGATGCCTGCAGAAGATCAATGTGGTCTAAAAAATGGCAAAATTGCTGTTATCGGAGCAGGACCAGCAGGTCTATCAGCAGCAGGTGATCTTGCACGGAGAGGATATGATGTCACGGTCTTTGAGGGGCTACACAGTCCCGGTGGTGTCTTGATCTATGGAATCCCTGAGTTTAGACTGCCAAAGGATATAGTTAACTATGAAATTGATTTTTTAAAAAGCTGCGGAGTCAAGATTGTTACTAATAGAGTGATTGGAATTGCTGAGACATTGGATGATTTACTGCAATCAGGTTTTGATGCAATATTTATCAGTACAGGTGCGGGACTGCCATCATTTCTCAATATTGAGGGTGAAAATCTCAAGGGTGTTTACAGTGCCAATGAATATCTAACAAGAACAAATCTCATGAAGGCCTATCTTTTTCCTGAATATGATACACCAATCATAAAGGGAGAAAAAATTGCCGTTGTTGGCGGGGGAAATGTAGCAATGGACTCAGCCCGATGTGCTTTGAGGCTCCAGAGCAAAGAGGTTCATCTCATATATAGAAGATCTCGTGAGGAAATGCCAGCCAGGGCAGAAGAGATTCATCATGCTGAAGAAGAGGGTGTAATCTTTAATCTTCTGTCAAATCCCCTTCGATTTATTGGAGATGAAAAGGGTAACCTCAAGGGAGTTATCTGTGAAAGAATGGAACTTGGTGAGGCTGATGCTTCCGGTAGAAGGAGACCTGTGGCAATAGAGGGATCAGACTTTATGATTGAGGCAGATGTAGCTATTATCGCTATCGGAAATTCACCAAATCCCATTGTTCAAAAAACTGCACCGGAAATGGAAACAACGAAATGGGGTACCATTGTTGTTAATGAGAATCTGCAAACCACGAAAGATGGTGTCTTTGCAGGTGGTGATATAGTCTCAGGAGCTGCTACAGTTATTGAGGCAATGGGTGCAGGCAGAAAAGCAGCAGAGTCAATTGCTCAGTATATAGATCAAAAGCTTAATCAATAAATTTTTTTTGATTGTTTTTTTTAGGGCAGGGGTTTTCATTCTTTGGTAGCTGTCATATGAGGGTGTTTCCATGATTCACTGATTTGATCCCCTGCTTTTAACTTTGAAAGTTCATAATCTGAATTGATAATTACATTATTTATTTTTTAAAAATTCTACTGCAGATTCTTTTGAATCATATATTGTAAAAACCTTCTGTAGATTTAGGACAGAGATTATTTTTAAAACAATATCCTGCATATTGCAAATTACGATTTCTTTTGATGAATTCTTTAATCGACTCATTGCTTCAATAATAACACCAAGGCAACTGCTATTGATGCTAATGACATCAGTAAAATCAATCATGATGTGGTCAGTGCCTTCCTGAATTATTTTTGTGATATTGTTTCTGAAGGCGTCTACAAAGTCAACATCCATATAAGCTGGTGGAATTATTGTAGTTATATTGTTTTCACTTTTAATATCCATTATTACCCCTGTTAAATTATAAAGTGTATGAACCTGTAGAAAATCAGGCAGCAATTATGTCAATTGTTTTTATATGCTATTGTTGTGATCTGTCTATCAATTTTTTTTTTATGGTGGTTTTTATGAGAAAAAAGATCCTTTACCCTTATAATGGGCAAAGGATCTTTGAAATCTACAAAGTTGATTAACTGTTGATTATTTTCTTAGCAATATCATCTTGATGATCAGTGATATAGTTTAGTTTTGTTTCTTCTTGTGTTTCTCTATTGGCTGCCCATACATCTTCTCTTGTAATTTGATTGAGTTCAAATTTACGAGCACCAGCCATAAGCTGTTGAAGACCTGCACCCATTTTGTCAGCTGCTGTCCATGCTGCTATGGCACCATAGGGAACATTTTTCATTTCCTTGGCACCTATCTTCTTCTGAAGATCATAGTAACCAGCAAATATATCTTCTGCTGTTTCACCATTTTCTAGAACATTTTTTGGAAGTTTGTCCCATGTTCCATTGAGTTTTTCTTTTCTTTCTGGATGAAGTACGCCTTCAATATTGGCACCAAGATATCCAGGAATCATGAGCCCTCGTCCCATACAAACGAGTTTAGTAAAAGGTGCACCAAGAGCAAGAGCTTTGAATACGTGATCTTCACGGGCAAAACCACCGGCAAAGGAAAGGTCAACTACATCTTCACCTTTATCTGCAAGCATTTTTGCATATTCATATGCCTTTGCATGAAGGTGTATGGATGGGACTCCCCATGTTTCCATCATATTCCATGGACTCATACCTGTACCGCCACCTGAACCATCAATAGTTAAAAGGTCAAGTTTTGCTTCAGTTGCAAGTTTAATTGACTGAGCCAGGGCTTCCATACCATAAGAACCGGTTTTCAGGGTAACTCTGCTGAAACCAAGGTCTCTTAGATATTTCACTGATTTTAAGAAATCTTCTCTAACATCAGCATAGCTGTCCAGGTTGGTATATCCCAATCTACTGTGACGGGCAAAGGATTTAATGGCACCATGTTTGTAGCCTTCCTGTACCTCGGGAAGTCTTGGATCAGGGTCAACAACGTATCCTCTATCTCTTAAGAAAAGAGCGTAATCAAGATCAGTTACCTGAATCTCTCCACCAATATCTTTAGCTCCCTGACCCCATTTGAGCTCAAGAATTACCTTGTCTCCATATTTTTTGGCAACATATTCAGCAACACCATTTCTGGTATCTTCTACATTTATCTGAACAATAATTGCTCCATAGCCGTCATAGTATTTTAGATAGGTATCAATTCGTCTGTCAAGCTCAGGAGCTTTAGACACCTTGCCATTTTCAATAACTGCATCACGGTCAATACCAGCAACATTTTCACCAACAACAATTGGATATCCAACAAGGGCTGCACCAGTGGCAAAGGACTCCCAGTATTTAGCAGCAATGAATGTTGATCCAAGAGCACCTGTCATCATTGGGATTCTGAATTTGGTTTTAATCTCTCTACCAAATTCTCCTTCAATTGAAACATTTGGAAATATACAGTCATCAGCGTCATTGGTAAGCCCTGGAGCGAGACCATGTGCGCCAAAGTTATATCCATTAATTCTTAAAGAGTTATATGAGATTCCAACATGAGTTGTGTTGGCACTACCAGAAGTAATTGCACCAAAGTCTCTAGGGTAAAGGAGTTTTCTGCCTTTCATGCATGATACCCAGGTTTCACATTTTCCCTGACAATCAGCTCTGCAGAGTGTACAAAGTCCAGACTCGCATGGGTTTCCTCTGTTGATAGTTCCCAGTGCGTCGTTTGATTTGGGCCATTGAATCATAGTAAATCCTCCATGTTTTTTTTAAATAACTTAGATGAGATGTTAAGCGTTGGTAATAATTGTGCCAATAATTAACATTTTAACTAAAAAAATCAAGCATTACTTTAGTTTTATTGAATTATTGTATTATTTATTTAGTTTTGCTAAAATATTCCTGAGGAATCTATCACTTTGAGGTCTAGATAGTTATCGGGTTGCAGATGAAACGTATTTATGATATAGTTATACATATTATTTGACATTATATTGAATTTATATGTATAATTAAACAGAAAAAAAAGGGGTAGCTTTATGATGGAGATTGATTCACTGGAAATATTAGAGAGGTACATAACAGAAAATGCTTCTTTGAGGGGGGCAGCACTTCGAGATCTTGATTTACGAGATCATACAGATTTACTGAAATCAATCATCATTTCTCAAACAGTTTTTCTTGGCTGCACAATGGATAAAGAGCTCATGGCTTCTCTTATTGATAATAATTTGATATTTCCCTCAATTTCTATGCCCTTTGATCCCTATACCAACTCTCTTTATAGAACTGAAGATCTCTATAGAAATTTTGATCGTCATGATCCAAAGAGCTATATAAAGACACCTGACGCACAGATCTATAATCACTATGTCTCAACAAAAAGAGATAAGGATTCAATCTTAGAGACCTTTGCACGGAGACTTCATGACTATTCAATAACCAATGCGTTAAATGATGAGATTAGACGCTTTGATGAAAAAAAGGTTTCAGCCATAATGGGGGGCCATAGTCTGAAGAGAGGTGATGAGAATTATTTTAAGGCAGCTCTAATTTCAAAAAGGTTATGTGAAGAGGGATATTTAATGCTTTCAGGTGGAGGTCCCGGTGCAATGGAGGCGACTCATCTTGGAGCATGGTTTGCCAAAAGAGATGAGGCAGAGATGCATGACTCTATTGATATTCTAAAAAAGGGAGAATCATATAAGGATGAATTGTGGTTGTCAGCGGCCTTTGAGGTCATGGAAACCTATCCCAAAAAAAATGATACAATCAGTGATATAGGAATCCCCACATGGCATTATGGTCATGAACCTCCCACACCCTTTGCTGCAAGAATTGCCAAGTACTTTGCAAACAGTGTAAGAGAAGAGGGTCTTTTGGCTCTTGCAAAGGGAGGTATTGTCTACACACCTGGTAGTGCGGGAACTATACAGGAAATTTTTCAAGATGCAGCTCAGAATCATTATAAATCCTATGATTTTGCAAGCCCAATGGTTTTTTTAGGAAAAGAATATTGGACTCATGAGAAGCCGGTATACGGCATTTTGAAAGATTTGTCAAAGGACTATGACTATGGAAAGCTCATTTCGATTCATGATGATGTGGATGAGATAGTTAAAAGAATAATAAACTTTAGCAAAGGAAATTAAGTTATAATATAATCTAAGAAATCTTTTTTGCAATAACAATAGTGACATCGTCATCAATTATAAAGGATTGAAGTTCTCTTAATATAATGTCTTTGATTTCTTCCGGAGATTTTGAAGAATGCTCTTCTAGTATGTTCTGTAGTCTGTCTTCACTGAAAAAATTATTATATTCATCCATTGCTTCTATAATACCATCTGTATATAAAAGTAATACGTCCTCTTTTTCAATATCAATTGTTATATCAATATCTTTTTGCCCAAGAAAAAAAGGTGAAATGAATGTACCCATTGGTTTTATTTTTTCGACAATATTACTTTGAGCTTTATATATAAAATGATTAAGATGCCTTCCTGATATAGTTGCAGTGTTGTCTTTATTTATTCTAATAGCAGATATTGTCATGAATTTGTATTGATTCATGCTTTCAAGATTTGGAATAATACTCATTCGTAGTAATTGTATTAATTCTGATGGATTGATAGTATGGCTTTTATTGAGACAGGTGTGTATTGAAGATTGCACCATCATCATGACGAGTCCTGCGTTTAATCCATGACCTGATACATCTCCAATTAAAATCCAGTCAGCTTCATCATGATTGATAACATCATAGTAGTCCCCACCAACCTCTTTTGCTGGCTGCATATAAGCAGAAATTTTAAATCCCTCTATCTCTGGATTTTCGGGCACAAGAGCAAGCTGAATGGTTCTCGCTAATTCAACCTCACCAAGTAAAGAATCCCGGGATTTTTCAATTGTATTATTGGCTATTTGAAGTTTTTTCATTGTATCTACTAATTCATTGGTTCTCTGGGAAACATTTATCTCAAGGTTGTCTGTTAATTCAATGAGATCTAATCTCATTGAATTGATTCGAGAAGCAAGGCCATATGATAAAAATACTGCCATTATGGTTACACCAATTTCAGCCCCCCAGTGAGGTAGAATCTTTAAGGTTATAATATTATTTATTGCTAAGAGAAATATTATCATTGAAGTAAAGAGAGCAATAAGGGTAAAAAATAAAAATTTAGCTTCCTTGGATTTTTTAATCATTCCATATAGTGATATTACAAAGAAGAATATTGTATAATATAAGGAAAAGGTTGAGCTGTAGATTACTAATTTATTTATTGGAATGAATAGAGTAGGTATTGACCCTACAGCCATTGGAATAATAATTGTATAAATTATTAATTTGTTGATTATGGGAAAGTTCACATATGTTTTTAGATATGAACGAATAAAAAGAGCCAACCATAGAAATGTTATCATAAAGATAAATAGATATGCATCTTTTATGAGACATCCATAATTATTTTCAAGATATTGATGAACTACTCCCTTAACAATGATTCTGGCAGTTGTAAAAAAAACTATGAAAAGTACGTAGTAAATATATTCAATATCTCTGATAGAAAAGTATATAAATAGGTTATAGAGGCCAAGGATCATCATTATACCAACGAACATCCAAAGAATTGACATTTCATTTTGTTGTTTCTTATGAAAGGATTTCCATGAGTTTAAACTGGCTATTACATATATTATTTGTTTTGATCTTACTTTGAAATAATATGTATGTTTCCCTTTGGTGTTAGCTAGTTGAAAAATAAAATTTCTATGAAAGATTTCTCTTGAATTAAAGTCCTCTCTATCGCCAGTTTTTATTAAATCATATTTATTATTCAGTGGTTTATAAAATTCCAAATGATCTAGTATTGGGTTTGCAATTTCCAGTAGTAACCCACTTTTAACTGGTTCTTTGATGTCGATGGAAAACTTAAACCAATAAGCAGAATCACTATAGCCAAGGTTGATAGTGTGGTGTTTTCTTATTTTCCAGGCTTTGTTTGTTTTTTTGATGTCATCAAATTTTAATGAATTGTTCTTGTCTTCTAAAAAGTGCAACTTTGAGGTTATGCTTTTAAAGGAAAAATTTTTATGTAATAATATTTCTTGAGATGCTGATAGATCTGATAGTAAAAAAATTATAAATATTGCTGTGCTGAATTTTATGAATAATTTTTTCATTTTTTAATTTAAAGGGTCTTAATAGCTAAATTTTATCCTATAATGTTTTATAAAACAATATAGGAATGGGTAATTCCTTTTGTCAAGATTGAAATTTATTGATAGTATGAGTGCGAGGTTACTCTTTAATGATAATCTGAGAAATTCAAATATAGATTATATCAGCAGGTGAATGAATGAACAGTTGTTTGGTCCTTCATTTGCCAGGCTTTCAATTACTGATTGAGAGATATAGATAGAATCCCCTGGCATAAGCTGTTGGTCGCTACTATCAATTGTTACACTAAGACTACCTGATATTACGTAGATGTATTCTTCACCTTTATGAAAGCGGGGTGGTCCATATACTGTTGAACCGGATTCAATGGTTATTAAAGCAGGTTTGATGTCTATGTCATGGTTATCAGCAAGCTCATTTATTTTCATATTTCTTTGATCTATAAAGCGGTCTTTATAGCGAAGAATGGTAAAGTTTTTATTGTCTTCTGTATGGTCAGAGTTTCCAAGGAAATATTGAACAGGTTTGCTGAAAACCTTGCTGATATCTGATAGGGTCTGAAGAGAAGGAGATGTTATATCATTTTCAATCTGTGAGACAGCACCAGCTGTAATGCCTAATCGGGATGCCAGGTCTGCCTGAGTCATCTGAACAACCTTTCTCTGTTCTTTTACCTTTTTGCCAATATTAAATAGTTTTTCCTGCTTCAGCTCCTTGAATTGAACCTCTCCATCATGGATGTCAAAGGAGAGACATTCAGTTTCATTGAGAGAAGGCATTGAATCCATTTTATTTATATAAAGTTTAAAGAAATTATTTGAAGATTTTTGAAGAGTAAAAACATTTTGAGTAATATGAGCAAGGCCTGCCATGAACTCTCTAGTGTGAGCCTCCTTTTCTAAAACCCAGAAGGCAATTGTGTTGAGGTCATAGAGCTTGGGGCAGGTAAAGGCAAAAAAGTCCAAAACTGTTGTTTCATTTTTCCACAGTTCATTCATTCCTGTAAGACTGTCAAATATATAAAAGGAACCATCCTGATGTGTTGTTTCAATTTCATTGAGTGTGTTGATGCATTGCTGAATGTCTTTGGGATTTTTAATTAAAATGGTACCAGGTCTGTCAGTGTCATAATATTTTTTAAAGACTTCATCCCCTTTGCCTTTTCCATGAGTAAAGGCATCAATTAAAATACAATTGAAGTTTTTGAATAAAAAGTCGTATTGTTTTTTTATTGTTTGAGGTGAGTAGTTGAAGCTGATAAATATGACTCCCTTTCCCTTGTCGTGTGAATTATTAAAATATTCTCGAACAAAAGGATGAATTGGAATTGATCCATCGAGTTGCCACACTACATTGTCGCCAAGATTGATGCCTCCGGTAAGTGTATCTAGATAGGGAAAGCCTGTTGATAATTTTTTTGAATTCATAGTATACCTCAAAATCTATATGTAATTTTTTAGGACGGGTAATATACGTCAATGAGATAATAGTAGTATTAATGTAATATATAGTATAATTAACATAGATGTAATATGGGATGAGTCAAAAGTTGAAAATTCAAATTCCAAAATTTATAAGGGAAATTTTATTGTATATTCAAATTTGCCTGTAGAGGTAACGGTTGTTTCTGCTTTTATCTCTTCTGCCAGTGCACCAATAATCATTGTTCCAAGTGAGTCAGAATTTACTGATTCTTTATCATATCCAGGGCCATTATCATGATATGAGATAGTGCAAAAGTCTTCTGATATATTAACAAGGATATCAATTTGGCCTTTGTCAAGGGATTTGAAAGCATGTTGAAAAGAATTGGTTATGAGTTCATTTATAATCAATCCCAGAGGAATAGCTATCTTTGAATGAAGTTTGAGATTAAAGTTATAACTGAAAGTGATATATTTTTTTCAATAGAGAGCTCACTGGTTAGATATTGAGCAACAAGATCATCTAAGTATAGTTTAAAGTCTATATTTTCATAGTTATCTGAAAGATAGAGCCTCTCATGAATTAAAGCCATTGTACTTAACTGATTTTGACAGGCTACAAATATTTTTTTATCCTGCTTGTTGGATACCTTGTCAATGTTAAAGGTTAGCAGTGCATTGATTAAAAATAGATTATTCTTTACTCGGTGAAAGATTTCTTTCATCAAGAGATCTTTTTGGTTCACCAGATTTTCGAGGTCGCTATTTTGTTGTCTTATCGTATTGTTTTTTACTTCATTGTTTTTTATTATAAAATAACTGATAAAGCTGCTTGTTATTAATAAAACATTATATATTGAAAGAATAACTATGTTTGTAGGTCGTGATACTTTGAGGTATCCTGTAAGCTCTGATATACCCAGGACATTAATAATTCCTATGACAATTATGGAGATAAATATAATTGCTCTACTACCAAGAAACAGGCAACTCACTATCAGTATGATGGGGAAAGCAAGAAGGCCAGGATCAGATAGGCCATCACTAATTATCATATTTACTGTAATAATCACCAGGCTCGTTGTAATCAATAAAATAGCTGTTGCTTCTGTTTTGTTTTTTTTATTGAGGTAGAGGCCAAAGATTGATACTATTGAAAGGCTCAGGTTGACGTATATGCTTATATTTGAAAATCCGTATTTTAAATTGATGCCTCCAAGTGTCAGGCCAAGTATAGTGCAGATTATCAGTATATATTGAAGTACCTCTTGCCCAGAGAGATTAAAGATGATTTGATTATTATTATCAGTCATTTTTTTCTATGGTGTTGTTATCTAAATTTTTATTCAACTCTATAAAAAAGTATAATGATAAGAAGAAGAAATGCAATGTTTTTTTTGTTTAACATTAAGTTTGAAGGTTATCAATGGTTTTGATAGATAAATTTTATTAGTTGATAATTGGGGATGTGAACCTTTGGAGTTTACTTAATCTGTCCGAGGAGGCCCCGGACATTATATGAATTTATTGATTTTTTTTCAATCTATCCTTTATGTTTTCAGCAATACGCTGTATATGGGGGTAGTCATCAACATTGTCTGCATGAATATACACAGCCATATTTTTCTTGATTACAGCCATTGCTCTATCACGGTTGTATCCGACAAAATTCTTTAGTTTGCTTATTTCAGCTCTTCCTGCTTTGGAATTGTGAAAAACAATAATATAGCATACAATATCATCACCATAGGGATTCTTTTTGTTGGTCATAATTGTCATATGTATATTCTTTATTACATAGTGATTGCCTCCGGGATATATTCTACCGGCAAGCTTCTTTATTGCTTTTCTGTCTAAAAGCCATGGATTTGCCTTTAATACTTTTCTGGCAAAAGGCGGTATTTTTCCATACATGAAGTTAGAAGGAAGATCATTGTTTTGTGGTCTTATTTTGTCAATAGTTGATACTGAGTAATATCCCTGCGCTGTGCCCAGTAAAATTAATATAGACATAAATAATGTTATAGTTACAATACTTCTTTTTTTCATTATGAAAACTCCTGGCTGGTTATGGTTACTATATATATCGGTCATTTCTGTCGGATTAATAAACTTTTTTTTAGGGACATAATATTTTTAATTGACTAATTTTAAAATTTTGCAACTATTTGATTAATTCAATTTGAGTTATAAATGCTAAGTGCCAATTGATATTATATTATTCTTCTTACAACTTAATAAGCTTTTACATATAAACATCTTTTATTAAACTTTAACATATATCTTCTCTTAAATAGTAACTTTATATCTGGAGTATCATTAATGTCTGAAACACCTGTAATTCAATATATTCGTAAAAGAGATGGCCGGGTTGTTCCCTGTGATCACAAAAAAATAACTGAAGCAATTTTTAAGGCAGCTCAGGCTGTTGGTGGTTCAGATGTAAAAACAGCAGCCTCTGTCTCTGACTCTGTTGTGGCAATTCTTGATATTATTTATAAAGACGGTCGAATTCCCACTGTTGAAAATGTTCAGGACCTTGTTGAAAAAATGCTTATTGAGCGTGGTCATGCTAAGGTTGCCAAAGCATACATTATATACAGAGAGCAGCACAGAAAACTGAGAAGTATTCAGGATCTCTTTGATGAAGGTCTTGAGCTTATTGATAACTATCTTGATCGTTCTGACTGGCGTGTTAAAGAAAACAGTAATATGAGTTATTCCCTTCAGGGCCTCAACAATCATATTGCTTCTGATCTTACTGCCAGGTATTGGCTTGAAAGAATTTATCCCCCTGAGGTAAGAGACGCTCATTTGAAATCAGATTTTCATATCCATGATCTCGGTCTATTGTCAGCCTATTGCGTTGGCTGGGATCTAAAAGATTTACTGGTTAAAGGCTTTGGTGGTGTAAGCGGAAAGATAGAAAGCAAACCTGCAAAGCATTTCCGTAGTGCCCTTGGACAGATTGTTAATTTCTTTTATACCCTACAGGGTGAGTCAGCCGGTGCTCAGGCTTTTGCAAATTTTGATACCTACCTTGCTCCTTTTATTCGTTATGATGGATTAACCTATGGAGAAGTAAAGCAGGGTTTACAGGAATTTGTTTTTAATATGAATATTCCGACCAGGGTTGGTTTTCAAACACCCTTCACAAATGTGACCCTTGACCTTCAGTGTCCATCAACCATAGCAAGTGAATATGTTATTCGTGGTGGTGAGTTAGAGTCAGATACCTATGGTGAGTTTCAAGAGGAGATGGACATTTTTAATTCAGCCTTTGCTGAATGTCTCTGTGAGGGAGATGCTAAGAATAGAATTTTTACTTTTCCAATTCCTACATATAATATTACAAAGGATTTTGAGTGGGACAATAAAAATCTGGATAAAGTCTGGATCATGACTGCAAAATATGGCATTCCTTATTTCGCAAATTTTGTTAATTCAGATATGGACCCTGAAGATGCACGATCAATGTGCTGTAGACTTCGTCTCGATAATAGAGAGTTGAGAAAAAGAGGTGGTGGACTCTTTGGTGCAAATCCTTTGACCGGAAGTATTGGCGTTGTCACAGTGAACCTCCCTCGTCTGGGATTTAGATGTGAGAGTGAAGAAGAGTTTTTCAGTGAGCTGGAGCGCCTCATGGTTCTTGCCAAAAATTCACTTGAGATAAAGAGGAAAACTCTTGAAAGTTTTACCGATGAGAATCTATATCCCTATACACGATATTATCTTTCAGACATAAAAGAGAGAGATCAAAAATATTGGGGAAATCATTTCTCAACAATCGGACTTGTTGGTTTAAATGAAACCTGTATTAATTTTCTCAATGCTGATATTTCAACTATTGAAGGAAAAGATTTCGCTAAAAAGGTTTTAGATTTCATGAGAGAGAAGATATTTTCTTTTCAGGGTGAAACAGGTAATTTTTATAATCTTGAAGCAACACCAGCTGAAGGTGTTAGTTATAGACTTGCAAAGAATGATAAGAAAAATTTTCCAGAGATAAAAACAGCAGGTACTGATGAACCTTACTATACAAACTCAGTTCATTTGCCCGTTGGATATTCTGATGATATGTTTGATGTTTTAGACCATCAGGATGAATTGCAAACTCGTTTTACCGGTGGTACAGTAGTTCACCTTTTTCTTGGAGAAAAGATTGATGATATAGAGGTTGTTAAAAATTTAGTAAAGCGTATTGCAGGGAATTATTCATTACCTTATTTTACTTTGACACCTACTTTTAGTATTTGCCCGGTTCATGGTTATTTGCCCGGGCAGCATGACTATTGCCCATATGAACATTCGCCTGATGAACTCAGACAGTTTGGCATTGAGGCAGACTAGTCGTTTAAAATAAAATTATGATGATTTTTTAAGCATTTTGCATATTATGCTTGATTAATTCAAACCACTTGGAGTATTATGTCTCATTAGAAATATGACATAATGCGGAAATTTTTCAAAAATATAGATCTATACGACATAATGTTGCCGATAATTACAACATAACATATAACAAAATAATAGGAGGTTTTTTGTGGAAAAAGAGTACAGGGTTCCAGTTGAAGTTTATTCAAGAGTTGTAGGGTATTTTAGACCTGTTAGCCAATGGAACAAAGGAAAGCAGGAAGAATTTAAAGAGAGAAGAGAATATAAGGTGCTTGAATGTGCCTGTGAGACTGCATATGAATATCAGGGGAATTTATAAAACATCACTCATTGACTTTCCCGGTAAAATTTCATCAGTTTTATTTACCGGTGGATGCAATCTTCGATGTGGTTTTTGCCATAATCCTCACCTCGTGCTTGAGGAAACTGGAGAAGATAACTATAGCAATGAAGAGGTCTTTGAGTTTTTACATAAACGCATTGGACTCATTGATGGAGTTACAATTTCAGGTGGCGAACCAACCCTGTCAAAGAAATTGCTGCCCTTTGTGAAAGAGTTGAAGAATCTTTCACTGGCAGTAAAGCTTGATACAAATGGATTTAATCCCCAGGCTATTCATGACTTACTAAAGGAGTCACTTCTTGATTACGTGGCTGTAGATATTAAAACAGCACCTTCTCGATATAAAGAACTAACCAATTCAGAAGCAGATTTTTCAAATATTAAAGAAACAATAGAAATGCTTAAGTTTGCAGGCATTGACTATGAGCTTCGCACTACCTGTATACCAGGATTCATCAGTCAGGAAGAATTTGAAGAAATCAAAAATGAATTGGGGGAAGTTCAAAACTATTATCTTCAACAATTTGTAAGTAGAGTTGATCTTCTTGATAAGAAATTTGAACAATTGCAGCCCCTTTCAGTTAATGAATTACGAACCTTAGAGACCTATGTGAAAACCTTTGCTGATTACGTTGAAATCAGAGGAATCTAGTTTTTATATACTCCACAGTGCTTCCCTCAGTAAATTCATTTCTTTGTTTTGTCGCAATATTTTATAAATAATTAAATATCATTTTCTTACATCAGTGATTCTTTTTTAGGATCAAAAAGTCATTATTGCGAGAACATTTTAAACTTTAGCCCTATGATGAGGTTTTTTTATGCTAAATATAGTTTCCATTTTGCTTCAATAGTTTCTAGGTTTCCCTTGAAAATGTAGCTTATAGGCAATTAAATCAGGTTATTTGCCTAAATGTGACTGTTGAAAACTTGATTATTGATTACTAGTATCCATTTAATTTATTTAGTTTCCCAAAGTTCTTGACAGTGTAGTTGATGGTAATTATGTTCCTCTGCTAATGGTTATTTCGAAGATATGAGTTTCATAAATCTTAAATTAGATCATCATACAACTCATACAAACCCATAGTTTTAAAATCATGAGGTAGAAAAGATGTCAAAAACAATGAAATCAGCTGGTTTAATTAGTCTTGGAGGCTACCTTCCTGCAAAAGCTGTTCCAGAAGAAAAGTGCAATGACTTGGTTGAATATTTAAGAAAGGAAACACTTCTTCATCGGGAATATATTGATGAAATTGAACTAACAGGAAATCTTCCTGGTAGAATTGAAACTAATTACGATGGTTGGGAAAGTCAGCCATGGTTTGAAGCATGGCTTGAAAAGCTTCCACCGAAGAAAAGGTCTGATCCCTTTCAGGGAGCAAAGGAACGCAGACGAGTACCAATGGATCCTGTTTCTTTGAGGGAATCATTGATTCCTCATCCAATGCTTTCATCTGACGCCGAGACTCTTGCAGCTGCAATAGCAATTTTTAATTCAGGAATAGATAAGGATGAGATAGATCTTGTTTTATGTTCATCACTTGTTCCTGATTCTCATGTTCCTATGGATGCATCTCTGGTGCAACATAAATTGGGACTTAAAAATGCAGGTGCATATAATGTTGATACCTGTTGTTCTTCTTTTATTACTATGATGGAAATAGCCATGAATGCTGTTCGATGTGGCACAAAGAAAAAGGTTCTCATAGTTGGTAGTGCCCTTGATTCAATTATAAATGATAAGACCACCTATTACAGTGTTTATATTGGGGATGGTGCTATGGCAGGAATAGTTGGAGAGGTTGAGGATGGTTATGGATTTTTATCATCTCACTCGACGAGTACAGGAAGCAGGCATGAAGCTATTATGTTTCGCAAGCGAAAACCAAATTTAATGGTTCCAACTATTCAGGGTAGTAGCCATGAGCAGGAATATGTAACCTTTTATGATATGGAACAGTGTAAAGAAATAGCTGAGGAAGCACATCACGATATGTATAATGTAGTTAATATTGCATTAGATAAAATAGACTGTGATTTAAAGGATATAGATTTTTTTGTTACCCATCAGCCAGTTCCCTGGACTCCCGATGTGTGGAGAAAAGCTCTGGGTTTACCTCCGGAAAAATTTTATAATTCCTTTGAAAAATATGGAAATATTGCAGTGGCAGCAGCTCCAACAAATCTTTTAGAAGCTATTGAACAGGGTTTAATTAAAGAAGATGATCGAGTCATCATCGGTTCATCTGGAGTTGGTGAAAATCATATAGCGGTATATCATAAGGTCTCTCATGAATTAATTAAGAATAATTGTCTCGTATCTCATGAAAATGCAAAAGAAGCTGCTCTGTGCTAAAGGATATTGATCATATAGCCATAAAGGTCTCTGACATAGAATCTACCTGTGCTTTATTTGATGCAATGGGATTTCACTGTAACAGTATTGCACAGTACGATGAGGTTGCTATGAAGATAGCTTTTCTAGGCAATGGAGAAAGTCATTTAGAGCTACTAGAGGTCACTGATGCCTCATCACCCATAGTAAATGATGCTTCAGGGATCCATCATGTTGGAATTAAGGTCAACGATATCGAGGCAATATATAATAAGATGGCAGATTCAAAGGGATATATCCTTGAGGGAGCAATTCGACAGGGAGCTCGTGGGAGAATATTTTTCTTTCGGCTCAGAAATGAGCCCAATACCTTATTTGAATGTGTTGAACCAGAATGAATGGATAATCAATGAAAAATAAAAAAATATTAGTTACAGGTGGTGCCAGTGGTATTGGTAAAGCCATTAGTAAGCTTATGATTGAGGCTGGAGCAACAGTAATAATTTTTAGCAGAAATGAGGAAAGAGGTAAAGAAGTTATAGATGCTTTGATGAAATCAGGAGGTAAAGCCTATTTTATCAAAACTGACCTCTTTGATTCTCAGAGTATAGCATCTTCATTAAAAAAAGTGCATGAAGAGATCGGTCCTGTTGATATATTAATTAATAATGCAGCTATTTCCGGCTTCATGGGACCTGTTACATCAACACCCTTAGAGGATTTAAGTGAAGTGTTAAAAGTAAATCTTGAATCTGCCTTTCAGCTTTCAAAGAGTGTAGTGCCTACAATGATGGAAAATAGCTTTGGTCGTATTGTAAATATTTCCTCTGTTGCCTCAAGGGTTACACCTCCTAATTCTGCAACCTATAATATGAGCAAAGCAGCACTGGATGCATTGACTAAAAGTCTATCGCGTGAAGTTGCTTCATATGGAATTACAGTAAATTCAATTGCTCCTGGATTGATACTTACAGATCGAATTGTTGAGTCTCGGTTGCCCGGTATTGCTGCAAAAACTGGTAATTCAACAGAAAAGGTCTTGGAACTCATGACACAACAGACTGATACTAAAAAATTAACAACTGAAATAGAGATTGCTGAGGTTGTTCGTTTTCTTTGTTCAGATGCGGCTAAAAATATAACTGGTGAAATAATAAATATGTCAGGTGGCTTTTAATGGAGAGATATGAATGTAGAATATGACATTTTTAAAAGTTTTATGGAATCTTATTTTAGGGATTATAGTCAATATGCACAGGATGCAGAGACAATTTCAAAGATGGATAAATACTGGAGTGAAGATATTTTAGTAACTGCATATTTTCAATTGCAGGGCGGAGAGTATCCTCTTCAATTTAAAAATCGCAAGGATTGGAAAGACTTTCTCGTTAAGGGACATCTTACAATATGGGAAAATCTTATTCCTATTGATCAAATGTTTGATACAGTTCAATTAAAAAGTACTTCAATCTTAAAAGTTGAGAAGTTTGATCGAAAAACTGATAAACAGCTCTCTAATCTTGACGGCATAGGATATTATACGTTTGTGAAAAATGATGATGATTCAATTGAGATTAAATCACTAGATTTTTTTACTGGTGATCCTGGAAGTTTTGCTAAACTATATACATTAAACTAGGATAATTTTATGAATGAAAAACAGCAAAATGAAACGACAATAGTTACCGGTGTAATAGGTGAAGATGTTCATATTACTGGAATTCGAATTCTTGAACATGCCTTGAGACATGAAGGTTTTATTGTTTATTCATTGGGGATTCATAATTCACAGGAAGACTTTATTCGTGAGGCTTTGAGGGCCGAGGCAGATGCTGTTCTTATTTCTTCTTTGGCGGGTCATGGTGAACTTCTTCTCAAGGGTTTTAAAGAAAGATGTCATAAAGCAGGATTGCATAATGTTCTTTTCTATATTGGAGGGCAGCTGGTTATTCATGAAGAGGAGTGGTCTGTAACAGAGAAAAACTATTGTTCACTTGGATTTAATAGGGTCTTTAAACCCTTTACTCTTCCTGGTGAAGTAATTAAGGATCTGATTCTAGATCTTGGTCTTGAAAAGACAGCAGAGGTATCAGCATAATTAATGGATATATCAAATAACAAATGGCCGGAAGAATATTTTGATGAAGAACGAGAGAAGGTTCTGGCAATGTGGCCCACTGGAAATGAAGTAGATCTTGAAGAGGCAGTTGAATTTCATAAAAATATGGCTCCAATGAAAAATGCTGCTAATAAAGTACTTCATGCCCGGGAAAAAAAACTCACATATCTTTGTCCCTCTTTAGGGTCTGATACAATTTCAAATCATAAAGAGTTATTGCAGTATATGCAAAATGAAGGCAAGGCAGATATCTTAACATCATATATAGATAGTCTGACTCGCACTGGTCGTTTTCAGATGGCATCAGAAGCAATAGAAAAAGCAGAGGCAACAGGAAAGGCTGTATTAAATGGCTTTCCCTTTGTCGTTCATGGAGTAAAAAAAACAAGGGAAATAATTGATGCAGTAGATCTGCCAATTTTAATATTTGGACCAACACCAGATGCACGATTAACCCATGAGATAGGATTAGCTGGTGGACATAGTGGCTATTCAGGTGGCCCTATGATATCATTCTGGAATTATACAAAGGACGTTCCTCTTGAAAAGGTCATAGGTAATTTTCAATATGTAAATCGGTTGATGGGGTATTATGAAGAACATGATGTTCCAATTTTATATTGTGTCAGTGGAGCGATGCCTTCAGTCAGTCCTCCCTCTTTGATGATAGTTCCAGAGATTATTGAGGTCTTAATAGCTGCTGCCCAGGGAGTAAAGCATATTCAGTTAAATAACTGGCTTCAGGGGCACCTCATTCAGGATCTGGCTTATATATTGACTCTTAAAAAGATGACAAATTACTATCTTACGAAATGTGGTTTTGATGATGTTGAAACTACTACCTATAGTGTAAGCCCAACGGGTCGTTTTCCTGTTGATAAGGATAAGGTATTCAGTTTAATTTCATATTTCACTATGATTGGAGTTTTAGGAGGCGTACAGGTCTGTGGTTCTCGAACAATTGATGAAGCACATCATATTCCTACAAAAGAAGGGTCAGCAGTAAGCTTTAGAAATGCAAAAATGTTTCTCAATATGCTGCATCCTCAAGGAATAGATATTTTCAATAATGAAGATCTGAAAATTGAGATGTTTTATATGGAAGAAGAGGTTCTTCTTATCATGAATAAAGTTTTTGAGATGGGCGATGGGGATGTGGTTCAAGGTACAATATCCGCAGTTAAAGCTGGAATACTTGATCAACCATATTCTACAAGTCAATTAGTTAAGGGCAAGGTTCTTGGTGTAAAGGATATTACTGGAGCTGCTCGGTTTTATGATCATGGGAATCTCCCTCTGAGTAAGGATCTGATCAATTTTCATGAACAAAAACGAAGAGAACGAGAATTTAAGCTTGGCAAGACATTGAGTTATGACACAATAATAAGCGATATGACTGCAATTAGTGATGGTGCAATACTTCCAGAATTTGTAGTTTCTTGATATTTATGTACAATTGTTTGTGCCACTATAGATTTTAGATAGATTAGATGATTTTTTTAAATGATAATTAATTATCATTTAAAAATAATAGTTTGTATCGTGATTTTTTTCTTGAATATTATAAAAATACCCTTACTATACATTCAGGTAAGTGTAAATGATTGAAAAACAAAAAAAAATCTTAATTGTAGAAGATTCCAGTATCAGTGCTCTCGAGGTATCTGAAAGTTTAAAGAGAGAAGGTTTTATAATCTCCGGAATTGCTCCCTCAGGTTTAGAAGCTATAAATATTGCTCAAAAAGAAAAACCAGAGCTGATTTTGATGGATATTATGCTCGATGGCAAAATGTCAGGTATTGAAGCTGCCAGAGAGATAGGCACATTTTCAGATGCTCCTGTTATATTTACTTCTGCTTTAACTGATAAAGGAACATTAGAAAGTGCTAAAACGGTGAATCCCTATGGTTACATAATAAAACCCTATGATTCAATAAGTCTTAACCTGTCTATAGAGCTTGCCTTGAAAAGATATAATTTGGAAAAAAAGATAGATGCAAATGAAAAGCAGTTTAAACAGATTTATGATAATCTTATTGATGCACTTATTATTTTTGACTTTGAGGGTACAATTAAGGATGTAAATGAGATTACCCTCAGTGTCACTGGCTACTCAAGAGAAGAACTCATTGGAGAATCCATCAAAATTTTAGGTGAGGATAAAGCTATAACCAAAGCAATCAGTAATATTATCTCCGAGGGTTCATATCTATTTGAAGGAATATTGAAAAATAGAAATCAAGTTCAAACTCAAGTCAGTGTAAATTCTGTTGTTGTTTCCAGAGAAGATGGAGGATTGATACAAACCTTTATCAGGGATATTACAGAAATAAAAGAGCTTGAGGAGCGTTATCGACAATCACAAAAAATGGAAGCTGTTGGCCGTTTAGCTGGTGGCATTGCTCATGACTTCAATAATCTTTTAACTGTAATTAGTGGCTATAGTCAAATATTACTTATGCAAACAAAAGAGAATGATTCAAGCTGGCAGCACGCCCATGAAATCAATGAGGCAAGTAAACGAGCTTCTGAATTAACCAGGCAGCTTCTTATCTTCAGTAGACAGAAAATTCTTCAACCTCATATTGTTAATGTTAATGAAATTATAAGTCAAATGGAAAAAATGCTTCAAAGAATAATCGGAGAAACAATAGTAATGGAAACGAGTCTCTCTGATAATCTTTACAATGTTACCGTTGATCAGGGACGTTTTGAACAGGTTCTCTTGAATCTTGTCGTAAATGCAAAGGATGCAATCGGCAAATCAGGCACTATAACCATAAAAACAGAGAATTATAAGAAGAATGATTTTGATTATAGTTCAGTTATTGAGAAAACAGGAAGCTATGTATTAATAACTGTAGAAGACGATGGATGCGGTATGGATCAAGAGGTTAAAACCCATGTATTTGAGCCCTTTTATACAACAAAAAAGGAAGATGGAGGAACAGGCCTTGGGTTATCTATGGTTTATGGAATTATTAAGCAAAGTGATGGTTACATAGATATTGAAAGCACTAAGGGAGAAGGCACAAAGTTTAAGATTTATTTAACCGCAACAGATGAAGCAGTAGAACAACATGAAAATATTGATATTCGTCTCCCTGACAAAGGAAAGGGAATTATTTTGGTAGTTGAAGATGAAATTTCAGTAAGAGAATTTGTCATAGAATCACTTGAGATGCAGGGATATGATGTTTATGGAGCCGAAAATGGTCTTAAGGCCATTGAAGTATATAAGGGATTAAAAGAGCCAATAGATTTAATCTTAACAGATGTTATTATGCCTCAGCTCAATGGTTATGAGCTCTATAGGGAGATAAAGAAATTAGATGAGAATATTAAGGTAATGTATATGTCAGGCTATACGGATGAATACCTTGATAATGATGAGTTTAAAAAAGAAGATGTAGAATTCATTCAAAAGCCCTTTGAGCACAAAGCCTTGATTGAAAAAATCCAGAAATTTATTAATTGATTACTTGAATAGAATTTTCTGCAGCTAAGAAATAATTCCAGATCAAATCTCTTTAGAATCTTCTAAAATTACATTTTTTTATTTGACATGAAAGCCTTTATGTACTGATAGTAATTTACTCATTAATTTTAGGAGGAATTACAATGGCACATAGAATAACCGATGAATGTACAGCATGTGGATCATGCCAGCCTGAATGTCCAGTTGAAGCAATCAAAGAAGGTGATATATATAAGATTGATCCTGATGAATGTACAGATTGTGGCGCTTGTGTAGATGTTTGTCCAGCAGATGCAATTTTAGCTGAGTAAATAAATCTATATTTCCATTAAATCAATTCCGGAAACCCCGGAATTGGTTTGATAACCCCTTCTTTATATCCCTTTTGAAAATCTATGACAGATATGAGTAGAGAAAATAAGACTATTTCTATTATGATTGATCTCTATTGCAGGGATAATCATGGAAAAAATATCAATGATTGTCAAGAGTGCACTTCATTGCTTAATTATGCCCTGAAACGCATTGAAAATTGTCCTTTAAAGGATAATAAGCCTCCTTGCAGTTCCTGTCATATTCATTGCTATAAAAAGTATATGAGAGAAAAGATTAGAAAGGTGATGAGATATGCCGGACCCAGAATGATGGTAAAACATCCTGTTCTGGCTGTGAAGCACCTCATTGATGGCAATAAGCCTTATCAATCTCCTGAAGATGATTAATGCTCAAGATCTTCCTGGGTAGGCACATCCTCTTCTACTATTGAGCAGAGTATCTCATCTGTCAATGGTGTAATCTCTGCAATTCTATTGGCCTGTCGTTCTACTATTTTTTCAAAAAGATTTCTTACAACACGGCCATTTCCAAAGGATCGACTTCTGCCTTCATACATCTCTTTCAGCAGAGCAAGCAGCTTTTTCCGTGCTTCTGGGCTTACCACAAATGAAACATTGTTGGCAAAAATATCAAAAATCTTAATCAACTCTTCAGGTTCATAGTGATCAAAATAGAAATATCTGCTGAAGCGGGATTGAAGCCCAGGATTAGAGTCTATAAATTCCTGCATCTCATCTGGATACCCGGCAACAATTACGACAAAACGATCTCTATGGTCTTCCATCCTTTTCAGAATGGTATCTATTGCTTCCTGACCAAAATCTTTTCCACCATGGTGAGCACTTAAGGAATAAGCTTCATCAATAAATAATACTCCATCGAGTGCTTCCTTTACAATCTCATCAACCTTAATGGCTGTCTGGCCAACGTATCCTGCAACTAAGCCGGCTCTGTCTGTTTCAATGAGATGGCCCTTTTTTAAAAGACCTAAACAGCGATAAACTTTTCCCAGTAAACGGGCAATGGTTGTTTTTCCTGTGCCTGGAGGGCCGTAAAAGACGGCGTGAAGAGAAAGGGGAGTTGTTGGAAGATTTCTTTCCTCTCTTTCTTTTTTGACTTTTATGAGATTGATGAAGGTGCTAATCTCTTTTTTGATTTTTTCCATGCCAATGAGGCTATTGATTTTTTCCATAACCTCTTCAAGGGTCTCTTCTGGCTCTTCTTCTGTGAGTTCTTCTTCAACCTCTTCAATATTTTTGAGCAGTGCCCTGATTTGCACCAGACGCTCTTTTTCTTTTTCAGAAACCTGTTCGTCAGCCTTTATGAGGCACTGGCAGTAGGTGTAATAAAGGGAGCTTCCTTGATCATAATACGCCGTGCCGTCCATATCATCGTATTTTTTCAGATGGTTAAGAGATTGGAGAGATTCACCCTTTATTGAGATGTCATTTTCTTTTATATAGATTGAGATTGTGTTCCAGTAATCTAAAATTTTATCTTTGAGGTGCATGGGAAAATATTCAAAGGTTTTCAGGTCTTTATATAAAAGTTCTGCAGAGGTATCATTCGTTGGATTCATTGGAAGAATGACAAGTGACATAAGAACAAGTTCTTCATCTTTAAATGAGCCATCAGACATGCTGCAGAGGGTTGATAGTGCGATTATATCGTTAACAACCATTTTTTTCAGGTTTTCGTCCCCCTCTATTGGATGAATGGATGAGAGACCTTGAGATATTTTATTGCCTTCTTTATAAAGAAAATTATAGTTATCGATTTCATTAACCAAGTCACTGCTGTCATGTGATGCGGATGAGGCTTTTTCTTTGCTCTCTTCTTCTGTATAGCTGAAAAGATCTTTTTGAATAGAGGTGACCTTGTTGATGAAACCGGTTATTGCATCATGATTTAATAGATCAGTGAGCTCACGGGCGGTCTTAGATACAGTTCCTTCATAATTTTTTTTGGGATTACTTTCTTTTTTATGAGATGATCTTTCAAAGGAATTTTCATTGGCTCTCTTGATAAAATTTTGAGCAAGAGCCATTGATATATAAGAGCTGAAGTATAAATTTTTATTTTTGGTTTCAATGGCAAGGATTTTTGATGTTTCCCTTGGAGAGACATCTATGATTTCATCTCTCTCAATTTTTTCTGTTACAGAACCCTTTGATGATATAAAGAGTACTTTATTATCAGTGAGAAATAATACTCCCGAGGGATCGCCTCCAGAGGATTGATCTTTTGTGCCGAGATATTCTCCCTCTATGAGATCAATTATCTCTTCATTATCTGAAACTAAATTGTCTAAACGACGAAGTATTGTTTTCTTTTCTGCAATGAGGGGCCAGTGAGGAATTTTTTGTAACTGCTCTTCAAGTGAACTCATATTTTATCCTAATTAAAATGGCATTTTTTCTTCAGGTCTTCTTTCTGGTATATATTCATCAGCATTCTCTTTTGTATTCCATTCATTAGAAACATAGAGCGCGCAATAACAGCTGCCGAATTCTTTGACATCCTCTTCTCTATATACACAGGGACAGATAATATCTTTGTCAGCCTCTCTGTCTTCAGCTGCAAGTCTGCATGGGCAGCACATATAGCCATATCGATCTTTATTAATAAGAAGTGACTCTAGTAGGTCCATGACCTTTTCTTTGTCATTATTAAAAAAATATCCCTTTGGTTCTTGTGCTTTTTTTAAAATCTCATAAAGATCTTGTGATGTCATTATTTTTCCAGTGCCTCTAAAATCTCTTTTTCTTTATATCCAATTATTACTGTTTCTTTATTAATAATTATAGTGGGAAATGATCCCCTGAGGTTATATTTTCTCAGTTCAGATAAGGCTTTTTGTTTGTCTTCTCCAGGGAGAAGATCAACATCGGTGAATTCAAAATTTATATTCTTATCCTCTAAGAATTTCTTTACTGATTTGCAGTGACTGCAGGTACTTAATGTATATATGAATATGTTTTCCATGATATTTCCTTTACAAATATATTATTTAGATTATATTAATTATGCAAGAAGTATTTTATTACTTATGAATTACATAGTTTTTTATTGATTTGACTGCAAGTAATTTTTTATAGAAGGATTGATAAATGGATAAGCTTCTTAATCAGATGGTTAAAAAACAGATTGAAGCTCGGGGAGTAAGTGACTCCAGGGTTATTGATGCTATGAAAAAGGTGCCTCGACATGAATTTATTCCAGGGCAGGATGTATCCTCTGCCTATGGAGATCATCCACTACCAATTGGCCATAATCAGACCATATCACAGCCCTATATTGTAGCCTATATGACTGAGCTCTGCAGGTTGAAGGGGGATGAGAAAGTATTAGAGATAGGCACTGGATCAGGATATCAAACAGCAGTTTTGTCGCTTCTCTGTTCACAGGTCTTTACGATTGAAAGGATTTCAATTTTAAGCAAAGGTGCACAAAAGAAATTAGAAAAATATAAAAATATAACCTTCAAGATAGGTGATGGCTATGAAGGATGGAAGGATGAGTCCCCCTTTGATGTTATATTGCTCACAGCATCGCCACCTGAGATTCCTGAAACACTTTTAAAACAGCTTGGGGTCAAGGGACGTTTAATTGCACCAGAAGGAGAAGATATACAGCGATTAGTGAGAGTTATTCCCTCTGGTAATAGTTTTGAAAAAGAAATAATCACCTATGTGCGGTTTGTTCCCATGATTCAAGGTGTTGAAAATATATTAGATAACTAATTGAATCTTGAAGTTCTGCATAAAGTGTTGACGTGTTACTGAAATAAATAGTATTCTGTGATTTATAATATTGAGCATAGAAGATAAGAGGATTATGTCACAAAAACTGGACCCATATTTTAATGAAGTTGAACGATATTCTGAAGAGCATATAAAGGATATTGATAAGCTCAATAGACTTTTAGAAAGCTTATCAGGTTCAGTAAAGGATACAAAGGATTCAAGAATTGTTGCAGGATTAAAGCAGACAATTGATGGCTTTAACAGTTTTTTACAAAAAAATAAACTTCAACTCAGTAATTATGAAAAAAAAGAAATCATGGCAATTACTGGAGCTTCTCTAGAACTTCCAATAAAAAAGCGAATGGTTGAGGATCTATTTCATAAGATTAAGAACAGGTTCAATCAGGATAAAATAAATAGACAGGAAAAAGCCCAATATAAAAAGGATGTTTTAGAGTTTCAGCAAAGGCAGAAGAGTTTTTTAAGATGGTTTTATCTCTTCATGTTTTCTTTAGAGTTTGGCACCATTACACTTTTTTCTCATCAGCTCAAAGAATCAATGGTCCGTCATCTTTTGAGCAGAGAAGTCATCTGGAAGAATCATCTGTACAAACATATTATTGCAGTCCTTAATGAAAAATATTATATTCTCAGCACAGTTGAATATAATTCTCTTGAGTTGATTCTTCAGGTAGCTGATTCCATGAAAAGTTTTGAATCTATTCCAACTCAAATTTCCTATGGTGGTCCTGATCTTAAAGAAGCTATAGAAAAGTTCGCTATTCTTTATATTACTCTTCTTAAAAACCGTAATCATATAAAGGCTGCTGCTAAAAAGGCCTTTGATAATAAGATGCCTCATAATTTTTGGGGAGCACTACTTGATATGCTGGATGAACCTATTGTAAATGGCAGACCTTTGCTGTTGAATGACATTGAAAAAATGAATCAAACTATTTTAGGTGTTTTATATTCATTTTATAGTGTATATGAAAGGTCTGTTGTTAAAAGTATAAATCAATTATTATATCTTCTAAATAATGAATGTGTCATCGATAAAACCACAAAACGACTCACTAAAAATGCAAAATTGAATGAAGAAAAAAATAGAAAAATAAAAAGCACAAAGGAAAAAAGTTATCAAAACAAATTTGATGAAATCGATCGAATTTTAAATATGCTCATACCTCATGGAAAAGATTTATCTGAAAAAATATTAATGGGTCAAAACAAGAGTATTAACAATGATGCTGATGAAGTACGCAGACCATTTATAAATATCAAAAGACTGATAGAGGGTTATATTTCATACTTCATTGATCTTATCGATAATGAAGATTCTTTTATCTTAGAATATGATGGAAAGGATTACAGTAATTTTTTTGATGTTAAACCAGAAATTATTGATGCTGTGTCACGTTATAATCTCTTTGATATGGAGCTTGAAGGAGCTCGTTTAAAAAAATTATTTAATATTACCATCGAGACAGATGTTGATTCATTTTTAAGTCATTTGTCAGATTCTAATGTGAAGGAATCTTCTTTAGTTCCATCATATCAACATGCTAAAGCTGTAATTGGAAAAATATCTGAAAAGACTTATTATATTTCTCAAAGACTTGTAGATATACTTTCATCTTATTATAATAAACAGAAGATTGTTGGTGAAAAAGCAATAGATAATTATGATTTCTTTATAAATGCATTTATAAAGAAAAACAAGGGTGTTAAGGCAGCAATCTTACTTGGAAAAGATATAATGACACTGAAGGATTTTTTAACGGGAGCTGCAGCCTTTGGTTTATACATCTCACAGTATCTTAAACACCCTGGAATCGATGGATTAAAGAAAGAGTTTCTTATTTTAAAAGAAAAAATCAATAGTGAAAATCTTAATATATCAACAGATGCAAAATTTAAAGAGGATTCAGTTGATTCCGAAGATATTTCAATTAAACTGGATGCTATGTATAAAGATACATTAACAGGACTATGGAAGGGAGAATATCTCGAAGAGGTCATAATTCCTCAATATTATGAGAATTTGTATTACATGAAAGACACTCCCCGTTTTATTGTTAACTTTACTATTGACAATCTTCAGATAATAAATGATAGCTATGGTCCAGAAATTACTGATCTGGTTATTGTTGAAACAATAAGAAGAATTAAAGAACATGTTCATGGACCAGGAAGAGATTCAGAAAATATTATATTAAGAATCACCGGTGGAGAACTATATGCCTATATTCAAAATGAATCATTGACCTCAATTATTGAAATGTTACAAAATCTTGTAAGAGATGTAGCTAAGATATCAGTGGAACATGAAGGAACAAATTTTAGCAAAATACCCTTTTATGCTGCAGCATATGAGGAACATGAGAGAACATCAGTCTATGAGAATATTGAAGTTGTTAGACAAATATTATGGATAACGAAGAATATCACCAAGGGATCAATTGGCTGCATAAAAGATATGAATAAAATTATTTTGAAAAGAGATTTTAATCGTCATGGAGAATTAAATCCTGAATTGATAACGGTTTTTAATTAGCCATTAATGTATTCTTAAAATAAATGTTTTCGGTGAGAAATTTGAAATCAAATAAATTTTTTTTAAAAAGATTAGTTATAATTATTTTTGGATTAATTTTTATTTGTTCAAATGTAATTTATAGTGAAGATTCTTCATCCTCAATTGAAAAAGAGAGAGATTCTCTTTTGAGAGAAATTCATGTGAAAAATAATATTGATAATTATTTGTTGCCAGATACAGATTCAGAGATTATGATTAAGGTCTTTGTTTCCAGTGAATGCTATATTATTCTTCAAGAAAAGGGATCAAAGAGTTTTAAATATTTAGTCAACAGTTATAAAAAGAAGAAAGTAAACAACCTTATAAAAAGATTTAATATAGTAAACCTGACGAGAGATGCAGTTGTTGCACTCTGGGTTAGTCCATATAAGGGCTATGCAAACAAGGTCATACCTTCAACTTCAACCTATGTAAGAGAACTGGATAAAATAATAATTGACGACCTTTCTGGGTGGCACTTTAAATATTTCAAAAGAAGTGGTGGCTTAAAAAAAGTGATCATAAAGTATCGTATAATGTTAAAGAAGAACTAATGTTTGAATCTTCATTTTTCTTGAAATCAAAAAATAATCTGGAATAAATATGAAAAAAATAATTATTTGCTTTTTGCTCTGTGCTTCAGTTCTTAATGCAGCAGATAAAAATAAGAAAGAAAATTTTGATAAATTTTTCACCGGAGGAATGATTTTTGCGTTGGGCATTCCCCTTATTGACAGTATTCCCAATGCAAAGGTATTAACAGGTATAGGTGGAAGAGCTCACTTAAATTTTTTTAAACTTCTGAGAATTGGTATTGCTGGAATGGGTACTGGTTTTTCCTATGACAATTCAACTGTTGATTATAACTCTGTAGAGATTAATTATGGTGGAGCCACCATTGAAATAATGTTTCGAGTACAGCGATTTCGTTTTGCCTTTGGAGCTGTCATTGGTGGAGGAGCAGTGAAACATTTTGAATTCACCGGTGGTGTTGGACCTAGTTTTACAGTAAATTACACCTATGATGTTACCTTTATTGCTATCCCAATGGTTACCATGGAATTTCTTATAACGGATACACTTTCTCTGACCTTTGTTGCTGATTTTTTTATGGGAAGTAATATTAAGAATCAGGCATATCTTGGTCCGCGATTTGCTTTGGGAGTGATGTTTAACAAGTAATGATAAACTTTTTTTTAGTGAATTATGCTTGATTTAAGTTTTTTTTAAACTATAATAGTGTTATAGAAAGATATATGAATAAAGAAAAAAATACATATGATGAAGTAATCAATGAGCTTAAAAGTCAAATTGATGATATAAAGAGAAATGAACAATGGTTTTTAAGAATCATTGACAGAAGTGCATTGGGAATTGCAGTTGCTCAGGGAAATCCTCCAAGATTTGTTTTTATAAATGATGGTTTAACTAAAATTTCCGGTTACTCAAAAGAAGAATTTCTTACAATGAGTGATGAGGAAATTGTCAATCTTATTCATCCTGATGATAAAGATGTTTTTTTCTCTCGATATTCTTCCAGGTTAAATGGAAATGTAGAGCCTTTTGATTATGAAGTTAGGGTTATTACTAGCAACAAGACAACCAAATGGCTTCAGATTATTTCTGAAAATATTACCTATAATAATGCTCCAGCTGTAATCGCCTCATTTATCGATATATCAGAAAAAAAGATTGCAGAGGAAAAGCTTGATAAAAGCAAAGAACTCTATAAACAGCTTTTTTACAATATTCCAGTAAGTATTTTTTATTATGATAAAGATCTGATAATTTCTGCATTTAATGATAGATTTGTAGATCTATTGCAGAGTTCTAAAGAAAAGTTAACTAATCTTGATATGCATAATCTTAAAGATAAAAGAATTTTAGAATGTCTTAATGCACCCATCAAAAATGAATGCGGTTTTTATGAAGGTCCCTATTTTGCAACAACCAGTTCTGCAGAGATTGTAATATCAATGAAAACTGAACCAATTAAGGATGAGTCGGGTTTTGTAACTGCTGGTATTGGAATTATTGAAGATATTACAAAGCGATTTGAAGCAGAAACAGCATTGCTTCAAAATGAAGCTCTTATGAGAGCAGTAATAGAAGGATCTCCTGTACCTCTTGTAATCATCAGTGAAGATGGAAGACATTTTGAATTTGCTAACAATCGCTTTCTCATAACTTTCGGATATGAAATAGAAGAGATTTCTTCAGTTGAAGAATGGATGCACAAGGCATATCCTGATAAAAAATATAGAGATTATGTAGTCAGTGAATGGACAAAAGATATTACGGATTTAATAGAAAATGGCAATGAACCTGAACCTAGAGAATTTAAGGTTACCTGTAAAGACGGAAGTCAAAGTTATATAAACTTTAATGTAACAATGGTTGGTAAAAAGACATTAGTTGCTTGTCATGATATTACAGAATCTAAAAAAGCTGAAGTAGAACTGTTAAAGGCAAAAAAGATTGAGTCTCTCGGAGTATTAGCTGGTGGTATAGCACATGATTTCAATAATATTTTAACAGGAGTTTTAGGTAATCTGTCTATAGCCTTATTGCAATTAGATGAAAATGATAAGAGTTATACTGCTGTTGCTGTTGCAGAAAAGGCAGCTTTAAGAGCTCGGGATTTAACTCGCCAGCTTTTAACCTTTTCTCAAGGTGGAGCTCCTGTAAAAAAAATAACTTCAATTTATAATCTTGTAAAAGACACAGTTGATTTTGTGTTGAGCGGATCTTCAATTAAAGGCACTATAGATAGAGATGAAAACCTATGGAATGCTGACGTAGATGAGAGTCAGATTAGTCAGGTTATTCAGAATATTGTTTTAAACAGCAGACAGGCATTGAGTGACAATGGTGAGATAATTATTAATATTTCAAATTATAATAATAAAAAGAATAAGTCATTTGAGAAAGGACGATTTATAAAAATAAGCATAAAGGACAATGGCAAAGGGATCTCTGAGGCAATAAAACAAAATATTTTTGATCCATTTTTTACAACTCGTGAAAAAGGATCTGGTTTGGGGCTTTCTGTAACATATTCAATAATTAAAAATCACGGTGGTCATATTGAGGTAAATTCGGAAGAAGGGGAGGGTGCTGAATTTGTTGTGTATATTCCTGCAACTAATGACAGCATTAAATCAGATATAAAAAAGGATGAGATTAAGATGCAAAATAAGGGTACAGTTCTTGTTATGGATGATGATGAATTGGTTATGACTGTGTGTCTCAATATGTTGAAATTTTTAGGATATGAACATCTTGCCTCATACAATGGAGAAGAAGCTCTACAAATATTTAATGAGTATAAAGAAAAGGGACAAACAATTGATGTAGTTATAGCCGATTTAACTGTTCCTGGTGGGATGGGGGGCAAAGAGCTTGTCCGAAAATTAAAAATTATTGATCCTGAAGTTAAAGTAATTGTTTCAAGCGGATATTCTAATGATCCTGTGATGGCTAACTATGAAGAATATGGTTTCAGTGGTGTAACACAAAAACCTTATAGAATAGAGGAAATTGATGAAGTATTGCAAAAAGTAATTTCATTGTAATGTTTTAAATCCATCATAAATATAAATTATTTCCGCTTCTTCCTAAAGAAATCTTTCAATAATGTTGCAGATTCTTCATGTAAAATACCGGTGATTATTTCAGGAATATGATTAAGAATGGGATTGCCGCATACCGATAAAACCGTGCCACAAGCACCATACTTTTGATCTGTTGTTCCTATGATAACTCTTTTTATTCGACTATGAACAATTGCTCCACTACACATGGCACAGGGTTCTTTGGTTACATAAAGATCACAGTTAAGAAGTCTTTCATTCTTTATTTTTTTTGCAGCCTCTTGAATCACCTTGATCTCAGCATGAGCTGTGGGATCATTGCTCTGTCTATTTGTATTGTGACTCTGAGCTATTATTTTATCATTAAGAACAATGATCGCACCAATGGGAATCTCTTCTTCATCAAATGCCTTCTGTGCCTCTTCAAGTGCAACAGTCATATATCTTTCGAAGACTTCATTCATTGATTTTTTCTTTGTTAATGAGGATTTCATTGAGTGATCTTTTTGGAACATGGTGATTGTCTTCTTCATCTCTGTAATATTTAATATCACTGTCCATCTCATCGAGAATAATTTCTTCATCTGCTTTACCAAGAGCACAGGTAATAAGTATATCCAGGTTTTTAGAAAGCTGTAAATCTTTATGAAGTTTTTCAGAATTCATTGAAGCTAAAATACAACCGCCGAGGTTTTGCTCTGCAGCTGAGAGCATGATGCTGTATGCTGCAATACTCATGTCCCATTTGATGGTGCTCTTTATGTTTTTGTCACCACAGATGAGAATATATGCAGCTGGTCTTTGTCCTGCTTCAGGACCATCCCAATCTTCAAGATAGCCTGCCCATTTGAGAGAAGAGAATATTGTGGAGTTTGTTTCTTTATCATTGCTGATGAAAAATTTTAATGGCTGAAGATTCATTGCAGATGGAGTAAGTCTCGCAGTATTGACCAGCTCTTCTAAAAGAGTCTGGTCAAGCTTTTCATTCTCCTTAAAGCGGCGAATGCTTCGTGTCTTTATTACCAGTTCTGCAAAATTCATGATTACATGAATTTTGGTTCTTTGTAGGAATACATGTCATGGACACCACCCTCATGTTGCGCTGAGATTGATCTTAGTTCAAAACGAAGTGTCTTGTCGTCAATCTTCTGGTGAAGTGTTGCAATATCACGTGATCCCATATCCTGAAAGGAGTGCTTAAGACCCTGTACCAGGTAAGGTATATAATTTGATAGTGAACCCTTATCAACCACTGCTCCCGATACACCTTGAGCAACAATAACCTTAGCATCTTCTGCAAAGTAACGTTTTGAACCGCCAGCTTCCATTGCTTCAGTTGATGCCATGCCTCTATATTTTTTAAGACGGATGCCATTGTCATAAAAGTATTCACCAGGTGCTTCAGATGTGCCGGCAAACATTGAACCCATCATAACGGTTGATGCTCCAAGGGCCAAAGCCTTTGAAATATGTCCGATATTTGCAATTCCACCATCAGCTATAACAGGAACAGAGTATTTCCGGCCAAGTTTTGCTGTCCAGTAGACTGCTGATGCTTGAGCTCTTCCAACTGACATGGTTGTCTGTGTAGTACAAATTGAACCTGGTCCCATACCGATTCTTAGGGCATCTGCCCCTGCCTTGATGAGGTTTTCTGACTGCTCTGTTGTAACAACATTACCGCCAATTACATCAATATCTGGGTACTTTGATTTTATAAATTTTATCATATCTATTTCATAAACAGAATTTCCCTGAGCTGAGTCTATAACAACTGCATCAACACCTGCTTCAACAAGTGCTGCTAGTCTGTCTCTGTCTTCATCTCTTGTGGAGATTGCTGCTCCTACACGAAGCTGTTTTTTTCCATCCTTTGATGCAAGGGGGTATTCTCTGTTCTTTAGAAGGTCATTTCTACACATAAGAGCAATGAGGTTGCCATTGTTGTCTATAATTGGCAATTTGCCCTTTTTTGATTCTCTTAGAATCTGATTTGCCTCTGATAAGGATACACCCTCAGGAGCTGTAAGTAAGTCTTTTGACATCACATCCTTCAGTTTTTTTGTTGTGTTCTTTTCAAAGTCAATGTCTCTATTGGTTACTATACCTACAATCTTTGAATTAAGTTGTCCTGATTCAGTTATAGGAATACCTGAAAAACCATATCGATATTTGATTTCAATTATGTCTTGAATTGTATGTTCAGGAGAAAGAACCATGGGGTCAGTTATAAAGCCGTTTTCATAACGTTTTACCTTGCGAATTTCATCAGCCTGTTTTTCAATTGTGTTGTTGTAGTGAATGATTCCTATTCCACCCATGAGTGCCAGTCCAATTGCCATTTCTGCCTCAGTTACTGTGTCCATTGGGCTTGATACAAGGGGACTCTTTAGAGAGATGTTGCGTGATAACCGGGTTTCCAGTGTTACATCATCAGGTGCAAAGTCAATATAGCCTGGTAATGTGATGAAATCATTATAGGTCCATCCCTTTGATTGTGAAAATAGTTCTTCTGCTGATAATCCGTCGAAATTACTCATGATTTGCTCCTTTAGGGTAAACAAGGTATAAGTAATGAACAATAAAATTTTGGTTGCCTATTTGTCAAGTATTTAGACTATAGTTTTTCTTTAATTAATATAAAGGATTTTACCATAGAGTCACGGAGACACAGAGGAGTTTGAGGTTAGATTATAAAGCTAATATAAGACTTTCATGTTTATTTCGTTCTTTGATTTACAAATGAATTTCATAAATAAATTATATCAAGTTTTATCCATTATACTAACTTTATAATTTATTTTAAGCTTCATCATTGCACAAACCACTCTCTTTTTTTCCGTATCTCTGTGCCTCTGTGGTAAATCTTTAAAAAATATGAGGTTTATCATGGGTGAGTGCAAAAGAAGAGGATATTGTTGTAAGGATGTTCGTTTGGCAGAAGATCCTCAGATGCTGGAAACAGCCTATCATTACTGGAAAAAATCTAAGACAATTGACCCAAATTTTTCCGAAATCTATCTGATTTATCCTATGCTTACCTTTAAGTTTGAAAATCCTGAAGAGGATCTTCCTTACCACTATCATTGTAAGCATTTTACCCACGATGAAAATGGCTTGCCCACCTGTTCAATTCACCCGATTCGTCCTAAGATGTGCAGCGGCTTTCCCCATTATGATGAGGTTGAGCACCTTGATCGAGATGAACCATTAAGTCCCTATGAGGGATGTGGTTATAATGATGAGGATTAAGTCTCTCATGTAATTTAAGGCAATAAATTGTAATTCTATGCCATTTTTTATAATTATTAAAATTTTTTTTATAAAAACTTAAAAAAAAGCCCTCTTAGGTTGACGATCAAGGTAGTTTTTAGTAAAATATATGGGTGGGTACCCACCCATATATTTTACTAAAAAAAGTGATGATATGAAAAAAACAAAAGAAATAACTCGAAAAAAACTATTGGAAAGTGCAGCACATGAATTTTCAATTCATGGATATGAAGAATCATCCATTGATGATATATCCATCAATGCAGGCTATGGAAAGGGAACAATCTATAACTATTTTAAAAACAAGCAGGATGTTTTTCTTTCAGTAATTCAATCTAGTTTCAATAATCTTGTAGAATCAATAAAAGAATCTATTAAAGACATAGATACTACTGAAGAAAAGCTTAAGGAAGCTATAAAAACTGATGTAAGGTATGTAATAAATAATAGCAGCTTGTTAATGACTATTATTCGAGAAGCCTATATTCCGGATGAAGAGAGAAGCCAATATGTAATTGCTGAAACATCAACTATCTTTGAATTGTATCTTTCCTTGATTGAAGATGGAATCAAAGAAGGATGTTTCCCAGAAGAAACCAACCCTGTATTGTCTGCATCAGCCATAATGGGCATGTGTGAAAATCTTTCTCTATCTAATGTTTTACTCAAAGGTGCCTTTGGCTCAGAAGATGAACTTGCTCAATGGATTATAGATTTTATATTTAATGGAATGAAATAATAGGTGTGAATATATGAAAAATAGTATTAAAATCTTTTTCACTATATGTATTCTTGTAATTTTTTTTGCAGTGAATCTGAAAGCTGAAACACTTTTTTTAAAGAATGGAAAGATATATCAGGGATCAATAGTTTCAAAGGTAAGATCAGCTATATTTTTTAAAGACAAAAAAGACGGCAAGATTAAACGCTTTAGAGATAGAGATGTTTTAAGAATTCTCTACACAAATCTTTATATGGGTCGCCAATATATTCGTCTAACCAATGGTAAAGTTGTTAATGCATACAAGGTTGGTGAAGATAATGAATATATAACCTTTCGAAAGGATCTTTCTAAACCAAAGGAATTTAAAATTCATCGTTCAAAGATTCTTTTTATGGCACGCAATACACCAACTGAGCTTAAGGGAAAGGCAGATTTTCACTATGTTGATATATCATGGCAGCCTCCCATTGGTAAGATTCTTGAATATCGCATATATGTAGCTGAGAAAAATAAAAATTTTGATAAAAAAAATTATGCCATATCCCGTAATCCTTCATTGAGACTGGGGAATCTTAAGAGTAGTAGAGACTATAAAATTATTGTTACTGCAGTTGGTTCTGACAACAAGGAAACCCTTCCTAGTAATATGATTTTTCTTACAACAAAGAATAAGAGGCCTAACAAAGTACCAACAATTTACTATGTTATGGCAGAACGTTACAAAGGTGAGGATGGCAAGAAACATATAAGGGCACAGATAAAATGGAAACATGCTTCTGATTCAGATGGTTCAATCAGTAAATATACTCTATTTTATAGAAGAGAGAAGGAACAAAAGTATACAGCCAGAAAAATTATCTTAAAAGATGGTGACATGGAAAAGGAACCATCCTCTTTAATTAAAAAACTGAAAGAAGATGAAAAATTTTTCATAATTATTGAATCCTTTGATAATCGAAATCTTTCCTCAGGAAAAAGCAGTGTTTACAGTTTTTCAACTAAAAACAAAAGGCCCCATCCTCCAAAAATTTCTCTTAAGACAATTAAAAAGGGAGGTAAGAAAAAGAAAACTTATATTTATAAGCTAATCTGGACAAAGGCAAAGGATGAAGATGGGAAAGTAGTTCAGTATCAGATTCTTGAAAATAGAGGGGGTAACTTCAAAGTTGTAACTAAAACATCCAGCCATTCCTATACCTTCAGCTCAAAAACAGAGAAGAAGGTTAGTGATTACTCTGTAAGGTCTGTGGATAATCGAGGAGCTATTTCTAAGGATAGTCTTCCAAATCTTATGGGATGGCATATTTCCCTTGAAACAGCATTTGTACTTCCATTGGGTGATACTTTTTCAGTTTTTCATCCAGGAGTTATGGCCCTTGTGTCGGTGGAACATTATGGATGGCCAATATGGGGCCTTGGTATTGGCCTTCAAACAGGATATGTCCATCTCTTTGGAAAACATCCCAAATATATTTCTTATCAAATGATTCCTCTTTTAGGGCAGGTCAAATATACCTTTGACATGGAAAACTGGACACTGGGAGCCTTCTTTGCAGCAGGAGCCAGTTTTAATATGATTACTTACAGTGATCTGAGCTTCATAGATCATGGAGGTGGAATATTCACCGTATTTACCCTTCCTGATGGTCTTGTCTTTGCAATACAACCTGTTATTCGCACAGGTATATTTGTATCCTATAAATTTAGTGAAACATTTAAAATGAAAGCAGGAATAGCATACATGGCTGTTATAGAAGAGGGAGGTGCCGTACACCTTTTAACAGCATCTTTAATTTTTGATTTTAAATTCTTTTAGGGAGATCTTCATGAAAAAAATTATTATTCATTCATATGCATTATTTATTATACTTTCTATTTCCTGCAGTGATTTCTTAACTGATGGCATTAAGAATCTGAATGAACATAGGGGAATTGGGATTGTGGCCAATGATTTTATTGATACTGTTAATGGTGCCCTAAGATTTGATATTGATAATAATGATACAGCTGGGAAAACCTATGTTCTACTTGAGGATATTGACCTGAATACATTAACTGTATCTCTTGGTTCAAATACCCAACCCTTTGAAGGTACACTTGATGGTTGTGGTTTTAGTATTACAGGATTAAATAATAACTCCCGTGGCTTATTTTATAAGCTTGATGGAGCTACCGTGAAAAATCTCAATATTTCAGGAGCCAGTATTACAGCTTCAGTGAGTCATATAGGAATACTTACTGGCCAGGCAGATAATTCAACAATTATTAATGTGAAGGTGTCAGGGACTGTGGAAAATAATTTTAATACAACAACATTTGTTGGTGGGCTGATAGGTCGTAGTTTTAATTTGATAATCAGTAACTGTTCTGCATCTGTAATAATTACAAACAATGCAGCTTCAGGTTCAACAGCTTTTAATTATACAGGAGGACTGATTGGATACAATTCTACTTCTTCAGTAAGTAATTGCTTTGCTACAGGAATCGTTTTAGATGATGGAAATACTCATTATTCATCGATTGGAGGGTTAGTAGGAAGCAATGACAAATCATCAGTAATCAATTCATATGCTACAGCTAATGTTACTTCATCGAATTTAGGTGTTTGGGGTCATAGAGTAGGAGGTCTGATTGGGAGCAATACAAATGATTCAACAAAAGAATATGAAATTAAAGGATCTTCTGCAACTGGTATTGTGAAGTCAGATAATTTAAATCTTGGCTCAAGTACAGATAATCCAATCACAACAGGTGGTCTTATTGGTTATAATATTCTAACTGGTTCAGGTAAATTAATAATAACTGACTCTTATTCCTCTTCACAAGTTATCGCTTCAGGTACTTTGGCTGGAAGCAATCCCTATCTTGCAACTGGAGGCCTTGTTGGCTGTAATAGTGCTTCTGTTGGTTTAATAGAAGTAAATAATACACATACTTCAGGCACCATTGATGGAGATGGAAGTTCTGGACAACATACAAGTACCGGTGGCCTGGTTGGTTATAATTATACTGCTTCTGGTGGTTCTATTACAATAACTAGTTCATATTCAACTTCAACTGTAACAGGAACAGGAACTGCAACAGAAACCAATACTGGTGGTTTTGCCGGATACAATAATTCTGCAGCAGGTGCAGGTTCTATAGCAATTACTAAATCCTCTGCTAGTGGTCTTGTAACTGGAACAGGATCAAATACGAATAATACTGGAGATTTTACAGGTAAAGATAATTAGAAACTTATTTCAGCTATTGTTGATATGAAGCAATGTCAGTTTAATCAAATGGTCAAAATTTAAGATAAGTAAGTTGTTTAACATGTGTTCCTTAAATTGAGTTTGCAGCAGGTGGGTTTTGATTATAAAGTTGATGATGGGTTACTCAGCTGATAATGCAATATCTCTGAATAACTAACAGCTTCATCCTTTTGCATATAATCTTCCCAGGTAACCAGTTTATCTGCCATAGATACAATTATTGATTCCTTGTATCGAGGAGGAAATGGTGTTAGAGGCCACATATGACGCTTTATTGCATCTACTTCCTTGTTATTTAGAGAGAAATGTTTTTGTGCATTTCTTAAAGATATATAGGGATGTTTGAAGCCGTGAAGTCCCGGGCTATCTGTGTGCCAGTCATAGAGATAAAAATCATGGAGTAGTGCACCTCGCAATACAGAGGTCAAATCAGTCTTTCTTTTATGAGCTAATTGATATGCACAGAAGGTGACCCTCATGGTGTGTTCAAGACAAGAAACTGAACCATGATGATTAAATGAATTCATAGATAAAAAGAGAGGATGTGAAATTATTTCATATACTTCAGGTATCCCCTTTATCTCTTTCATTAAATCATATTCTTTACCTTTCATTGGTTAACCTGCATTTTATACCTTGTTTCTTTGGACAAATGTATGTAAATGTTCTCTTGAAACAGTTGAAATATTCTTTAGTTCAGGAGAATAAAGAATTCGCTTCACCTGATTATTTTTGGTCATAATTGGAATTCTCTCTGGAATAATGGTCTCATAATTTTCTAGAAAACTATCAAGTTTTACTGCTGAGGAGACCATCCCCCTTTGACCTGCTGTATATGCATGTGTGATGATATTACTTGAATAGAGAAAATCAATTGTGAGAGTAATAAGCATTAGTATATTGTTTGCCTTAATGAGCTTATATGGCATCTGGCTAATTATGGATGTTGTCACAGGCAATAAAAGAAATTCAAAGAATAGACAGGCAAAAATCCATATAACTGAGAAACTGGGACAAATGTGACCGCGGAAATTTTTGAAGTTATCACTGTAATCCCAAAATCTTTTTTTAAAGACTCTCAAGAGAATTTCTCCTGTTATGAGTTCAAGAATTGTTGTTACTCCAAGATAGACTATAGCACGAATATATATGGGATAGGTGCTGATAAAACTATGGGTTATTATTATGAAAACAGCCATAACTCCGTAAAGAGGTACGTATGGGCCACGATGAAATCCCGGGTTTACAAATTCTCCATAGGTGATTGAGCGATAGGTAACCTCAAGAAGCCAGCCAGCAATTGAGAATATAAAGAACTGAAGTATTAAATAATCTAATGATATCATTGTTATGTTATCCCGGATTTATTTGGTTGTTTTGTTTGAATATAAGCTTAATTATGAAATCAATATCCTTATCGAAATCTTTTATTGATATTGTATCAATGGAATCTCTAATCTTTTGTTCAATACCGCTAAGGGTGAAGAGGATGGTATCTATTACCTGGTTTTTATCTTGAATTGAAAAATTCCTGGTGAAGCTTCTCTCGACTACTTTTTGTAAGATCTGTTTTGAGAGGAAGTCCAGTTTTTGACGAAAATCCTTAAGTTGCTTTTCTTTAACTCCAAGGGCTTTGTCAAAGAGCATGGGATTGTCTTTGAGCATTTTGATTCTTTCTTTTAAAATGAATTGAAGCTGTCCAATGGGGTCTTGAAGCTCCTTTGCTGTTTTATTAACAAAGAATTCAAATTCAGAAATTTTCTTGTCAATGAGAGCTTTAAAGAGTTTTTCTTTGGTGCCAAAGTTATTGTATATCGTTCCTTTGGCTACATCTGCAAGTTCGGCAATTTCATCAATGGCTGTTTTTTTTATGCCAAACCGATTAAATAACTTTTCTGCTGCATTGAGTATCTTCTCATATTTCTCTTTATTCATTTAGTTTACCATATTTTTGAACTTTTATACTCAATTAGTTCAAAAATATGGTTCGATGTTACATGTTTTTTTCAAAAAAATATGCTCTAATATGAGATACCGATAACTATCCTACCCGATAACTATCGGCCCTGGAATTATATGAATATTTTATGGAAGATAATCTTTATGGATGTTACTCATAGATTTGAAGAGATTTCTCTTGAGTTTGGGATCATTTTCATGAATCTGAGCTAAAATGGAACGCATTTTTTCTCGCTTTGAGATCTCTTCATGAGGACATCCCTTATTGATTGGTTCAATTTCACACTTCTCAGCATACGCAAGAATATCATCCTTGGAACAATTGAGCAGAGGTCTAATTATAGAAAGCTTCTCTTTAAATATATTGAGTTTTGGAGGTAAAGAACTGAGAGTACTACTGTAAGTCATATTAAGGAGCATGGTTTCAAGAGCATCATCCATATGATGACCAAAGGCTATCTTAAAACAACTATTCTCTTCTGCATAATCAAATATAATTTTTCTTCTCAAACGAGAACAGCTATTGCAAATTGATATTTTATCAGAACTTTCACTATATTGCAGCTTTGCCTTAATCTCCTTATAGTGTATGGATCTTTTTATGCAGAAGTCTTTCATTTCATCGGGGTCACTATGATATTCAACATCACTGACATTGACATGTAATGCCATAATTGTGTAATCAATGGGAATATGCTTCTTTCTTTCATGAAGTATGTCTAAAAGTACTAAAGAATCAATACCACCGGAAAGGGCAACCAGCACGATTTCATCCTTGAGTATAAGATCATTGGTGTTTATTGTTTTTCCAACAATATGTTTCATTTTTTTTTTTATGGAGTCTTTATTCATAGTATACCACAGTAATAATTATTAAACAGATATCTACATCTTTTTTCCCAGATTTGTTACATTAGATTGCTTCGTCGTTTTTTAGACTTCTCGAAAAGACATTTTATAATGTCTCCATGGAAATATATCGTTAAAAGAAATATTTTATTAATATTCTACTTTTTTCCTTGAAGAAAAAGCCATTAGATTTCACCTTCTTCATTGAAATAATTGATCAGATCTGAAAAGTTATTGCTAAGAGAGATAATTTATCCTATAATGATCATAAAATCTTACAATTTAAGGTATATATATGGCACGAGCATTAGTTGTTGATGATTCAAAATTTATGCGTAGAATTATTGTTGAAACCCTTGTTGGTGGCGGTCATGAAATTATTGCAGAGGCAGATAATGGCGCTGACGGAATAGAATCATATATTAGTTATAAGCCTGATTTCGTAACCATGGACATAACCATGGGTGGAAAAGATGGAATTAGAGCGGTTCATGAGATTAAAACCCATGATTCAAGTGCAAAGATCATAGTAATTTCTGCATTAAATGAAATGACAATTAAAGGAAATGACAGTACAATTCAGGCTGATGCATTTTTAACAAAACCATTTGAAAAAGAAGATTTATTAAAAACCGTAGAAAAATTATTATCTTAGATTATGTCAGAGAATTTCACTAAATTATATACTATTGGGTCTCAAAGTGATTCAGCTTTTTTTCTTGATCAAGGGAAGGTTTTTTTCTATGCAACTGATTATGATAAATATGCAATCAATGGGACCAAGCTTATATTAGGTGCTTCAGAACTGATCCTCAATATCTTTGATAATAAAGAAACCTACAGAGTAGATACAGCCATCGCAGCCGCAGGTTCACAGATAAAGAAAATTTCTAAAGAAAAATTTAAGAATGGCATGGAGAACTACTCATTTGTTCTCAATGTTTCAATGGTTCTTGCGAAGCAGGTTTTTCTCACTAATCGAATTATAAACAATAGCCTCAATGATATTCACGGTGATGAAATCAAAAATAAAGAGATCTCCATAGAATTTTATGGACTTTATGAGCGAATAAAAGAAGAATACAATAAGCGAAAATTACCCTGGATTATAGATGTTTTGAAGCCTTATGAGACTAGTTTGATTTTGAAAAGGGGGGAAGCTTATTCAAAATCAGAAGAGCCTGCTAAAATCAATACTTCAAAGAGTCTTTCCGATAAACAGGCTGAATATGAAAGAGGAAGTATTATTTGTGAAGAGGGCTCCGATGGCAATGAGATGTATATTCTTGAATCCGGAGTAATTGATATTTTTGTCAATAATGTAAAGGTTGTTACTATCAGTGATCCTGGAACTGTTATTGGAGAAATGGCTCTTCTCCTTGGAGAAAAGAGAACAGCAACTCTAAAGGCAAAAAATAATGTAGTTATAACCAAACTTGCGAAATCTGACTTAAAAGAGGTTGCTGCCAGACAAATGGATTTATTACAGGGTGTTGCTTTATCTTTGTCAAAAAAATATTATTATAATATAATGAAAATTGAAAGTTTAAATAAATCATTGATAGAGGTCAATCTGCAGGATGAGGAAGAAAAGAAGGTTCCTCAGTCCATGAAGTCTCAAATTGAATTATCTAAGTTAAAAAGAGATATTGGTGATATGATTCACAAGAAGAAGGTTGATTTTCTTGATGATTTAAATCTTTAATTATTACACACTGTTTAACCAGATTAACTCTGCCTTTAAATGTTCTTTAATATAAGACAATATATGTATTTGAGATTCTTCTGCTGAGAGTGATTTTTGTTCTGAGAGTTTTACATCTATATCCTCTAGTTTTTCTTCAATAATATCTTTTCTTTCTTCAATAAATAGATTCTTTTGATCATCACCCAGTGAATTAAAAAACATTAAAACTATATCAATATCAAAGTGAATAAGGTGCTGATCAAAATACTGTTTTAATAGTTTCTTATAATGTTTTTTTCCAGCAGGAAGAATGTCGTAAATATAGCGTTCAGGATTACCGCTTTCTTTTTCAGTGCCAACTCTTTTTACCCAGCCATTTTCAACAGCTTTTTTAATTGCATAATAAATTGAACCGAATTTAATATCAACGTAGTCTTCGAGACGTTCGACTATTTTCTTTTTTATTTCATAGCCATATAGATTGCCTTCCATCAGTAAACCAAGAATTGTTATCTCTATTTTCATAAGTGCCTCGTTCTTATTTTTGAGAATTCCTTCTCATTATCTTCAAACAATTCATATGTGAATTGTTTCTCGCAAAGATTATTTACTGTGGTATTTCTAATAACCCCTGTATTATTCTTATTTATTATATATAGTATATATTTTTTTATATTAAAATCAATAATATTTTATTGTATTAATAAAATACATTGATACTCTTCTCTTAATTTATATATATTTTATACTATACATATTTATCTATCAATGAATTAATTTAAGAATTGTATGTTTTTTGTGTCTATAATGGTATTTTTAAGATTAAAAGTGAACATATTGGGGGTTTTTGTATATTTTTTATAAAAGAGGATGAATTTATATGTCATTAGTACAAACAATTAATAAATTGAAGAATGGTGAGGACCTTCTTATTTCAGCCCTGGGAGATTCCCTAACACAGGGTTGGATGGTTTCAAAGGGGTATACGGATTTTGTTCTTGAGATGCTCTCAAAGAGATATCCAGATTCAAAGATTGATCTCATAAATAGAGGTATTCCCGGGGACACTGCTGAAAGTGGACTCAGAAGATTACGCTATGATGTCCTTGATAAGAATCCGCATTGTATTTTTATTCAGTTCGCCCTCAATGATGCATATATTGGCATCTCTCCAGGGCGCTTTGGCAATTCAATTAGGGGAATTGTAGAAAGAATTAAACTTGATTGTGATGCTGAGATTCTTCTTGTTTCCTCTGTTACGGTGATGAATCCCTCGGAGAGGCAAATGATTCAAAAGTTCTATGACCAATTGGAACGCATTGCATTGGAAGAGGATTTATCCTTAGCCAGGGTTCATCTCTATTGGGAGAAAAAAATAGAAGAGGGAATCAACTTTTATTCTCTGGTTCAGGCTGATGGTGTTCACCCAACTGTTGATGGTTATCGTCTCATGGCAGAGGCCATTATGCAGCAATTTTAATGTTATTTTTCTCAACTTTATTTATTTGACAAATAGCTTTTTTAGTGCAGAATATAAAATGTACAATATAAAAAAAAATAGATTAAATTCTTAAAAGATATAGATTTCATGGAGGATGAATTGTGAAAAACTTATGGAAAGATCTTCCCCTCAGAGGTAAAATTATATCTAGTGGGTTTGCCATAATATTACTTTTTACCATTCTAATAATATTTTATATAATTCCCGTTATGCGCACCAGTATCATGGATAAAAAGAAGGAGACAATTAGAGAGCATGTCGAAATCTCTTTAGGAACTCTCAGATTTTATAAATCCCTTGCTGATAAAGAAGTTATTCCCCTTGAAGAAGCAAAGAAACAGGCCATGGCTCATATAAAAAATCTTCGCTATGGTATTGATAAAACAGGTTATTTCTGGATCAATGACATGGGAGAACCCTTTCCAAAGATGATAATGCATCCTACAGTTCCAGCATTGGATGGAAAGGTTTTAAATAATGAAAAATATAACTGTGTAGGCAAAGAAAAGAAAAATCTTTTTCAGGCCTTTGTTGAGAAGGGTAAATCTGAGAAGGGTTATGGTTATGTGCCATATATTTGGCCTAAACCCACAAAGGATGGATTAACAAAGACTCTTGAACCAAAATTATCATACGTCTATGCATTTAAACCATGGGGATGGATTATTGGAACAGGAATATACATAGATGATGTGAAGGATGAAATATTTAAACTTTATAGTATAGTTATAATATTAACTATAATCATTATTTTGCTATCTATAACTGGTCAATTTTTCATTACTCGTATAATCCTAAGACCTTTAAGAATTTTGATTCAGGCTTTAAAGGAAAGTGATTTGAAAACAGAAATCGTTGTTCACAGTAATGATGAAATCGGCCAGATGGCAAAGTACTTTAACCGCTTTGTTGATAGCATTAAGGATGTTGTGTCAAATATCAGAATTTCTTCTACAGAGCTAGCAGCATCTTCGGAAGAGATGACCGCAGTGTCACTCTCCTTTGCAGAGAATGCTCAGGAGCAAATGAAATCAACTGATGATGTAACTGCAACCATTAATGAGATTGTAATCGAGATGGATGGCGTAACAAAGGATATTGATGTTCAGTTTGATACACTCAATGATCTCGTACAAAGAATGGAAGAGCTTTCAGACCTAATAAATAATCTTAATGTAGATATTCAGGGATCAATGGGACTCATTAGTGAAATATCCAGTCAGGCAAAGACAGGTGAAGACAGTCTTCATGAGATGAATGAGAGTATTCAAAAGATTGGTAATAGCTCACAGGAAATGACCAATATTACTGGAATCATCAACGATATCTCAGAGCAGATAAATCTTCTATCACTCAATGCTGCAATAGAAGCTGCCCGTGCAGGTGATGCTGGCCGTGGTTTTGCTGTTGTTGCTGATGAGATTTCAAAACTGGCAGACCAAACTGCTCAGAGTATCAAGGAGATAACAAGAATTATTACTGAAAATGATCAGGAGATCAATAAGGGTTCTTCAAGGGTTCAGTTTACTGTTGATTCAATTTCAGGTATTATAAATGGAGTTAATGCTATTAATGATAAGATCAAGGGTATCTCAGATAAAATGGCAGAACAGGTTGGCACAAAGGAAAATGTTAGTCGAGAAGTAAGCGAGGTTCGTGAAATGTCTGAGGGAATTCGAGTTGCAACAAAGGTTCAGAAGGCTGCTGTTGGCGAGATTAATGAACTAATCAGAAAAATAAATGATGGTACACAGACAGTTTCTGCCGGTTCTGAAGAATTAAGTAGTTCGTCAGAAGAGGTTGCAGGTATGGCTGAGAGCTTAAAGACAAAGGTAGATATTTTCAAAGTATAGAGGATTATCCTTTGAATATTGTCAGCTTATCTAATCCAGATTTAATTATATAATTATTATTCCTATTAAACATTTGACAATATAATGCTTTAATTTTTTATTTCAAAAATCAAAGTATTATATTGGAGATGTACCATGAGTAAAAAAGTTGTACTTACAGGAATCAAACCCACAGGAATCCCACATATAGGAAATTATTTTGGAGCAATCAAACCTGCTCTTGAGCTCGCTCATGATTATGAAGCAAGATATTTTATAGCTGATTATCATGCTCTTAATTCAATGAAAGATCCTGTTGAATTAAAAGAACTGACCTATGAGATTGCAGCAGCCTGGTTAGCATGTGGACTTGACCCTGAAAAGGTTTTAATCTATAAACAATCATCCATTCCTGAAATATATGAATTAACTACAATACTTATGGCATTTACTCCCAAGGGTTTGATGAACAGGGCCCATGCATATAAAGCTGTAGTGCAAGATAATAATGAAAACAAGAAGGATCCCGATGAAGGAGTCAATATGGGACTTTTTACCTATCCTGCATTGATGGCTGCTGATATTCTGATGTTCAATACAAATATTGTTCCTGTTGGTAGAGATCAAAAGCAGCATATTGAAATGGCTGTGGATATTGCTCAATCTATTAATCATAACTATAAAGCAGAGATTCTCACCTTACCTGAGCCTATGATTAATGAGTCAACTGAGGTTGTAATTGGTATGGATGGCAGAAAGATGAGCAAAAGCTATAATAATACTATTCCATTATTTCTACCTTCGAAGAAACTTCGAAAACAGGTAATGAAGATTGTAACTAATTCTCAGTCCATAGAAGAGCCTAAGGATCCAGATGCATGTAATGTTTTTACACTTTATAAACTCTTTGCCACAGAAGAGCAACAGCTTTCTTTAAGAGACCGCTATACTTCAGGTGGTATGGGATGGGGGCATGCGAAACAGGAGCTCTTTGAGGCTATGGATGCTTCTATTAATCCAATGAGAGAGAAATATGAAGAACTTATTGATGATAAAAGTTATATAGATAAAGTCTTAAAAGAAGGAGCCCAAAAAGCTCGTGAAATTTCCAGTGCAAAGATATTAGAATTAAGAAGGGCAATAGGCATAGAATAGAACATACTATTGTTAGATATTTAACCTTATGCAGGGAAATGGGAATAATTCATAATGAAAAATTATGCTGAAAGTGAAATTATCTCAAGATATAATTAAGAGATTATGAGCCTTTCGTTAAAAAGAAAAAATATTTATATGTCTTCCCATACATCTTTATCTTTTTCTTTTTTTATAAGCTTGTCACGATCAGTTTTTTCTCCTTCCTTTGATCTTCCTTCTGCAATCAAAGGATCGCGGGGAGTTTTATCATCTTCATGCATAACCTGATTTTTAATGATTTCATCTCGTGGGGTTGTATCATCTTCATGCATTACCCGTTCCTTAATGACTTCATCTCGTGGAGTTTTGTCATCTTCATGCATTACCCGATCTTTAATGACTTCATCTCGTAGAGTTACATCATCCTCATGTAAAACACGCTCCTTGATAACTTCATCTCGTGGAGTTTTGTCATCTTCATGCATTACCCGTTCCTTAATGACTTCATCTCGTAGGGTTACGTCATCCTCGTGGGAAACACGCTCTTTAATTACTTCATCTCGAGGTTTTGTTTGATTTTCCTCATTTCTCTTTTCTTTAATAATTGTTTGTTTTGTCTGTTCAAAACTGCTCTCGAGCTCCATAAATATACCTCCAAAATAATAATCTTATTCTTATGTATAATATATATCATTTATAGAGCAAATTCAGATTTTTATTAGAAGTTAATTGAAATTATTTCCATGCTAACGGAGGATATGCGGTTGGTGATGTTTGTTCTCTTTGAAAACTAGATTTTATCTGTTCTTGAATTAGTTTATTACTTTTCAGGTGTAACAAACTTTTGTGTTATAATTGTATTAATTGCATTGGCTATTATTTCAATAGAAAACATCTTTTTTCTCCAGGGAGTTTGGTGAATATCTCTGGCTATACCAGTTTGAGCAATGGCTCCAGTTAAGAAAATCTTACCTTTAAGAGAGGTGTTATCCTTATTGACAGATCCTTGTTGATTAAAGTAATGATAAGGAAATGTAGTAAAGCTGCCAGAGCCACCAATATAATTAATGTACATATTATATTTTTCATCTATGGGAATTCTAATCGCTCTTTTTTTTGTTTTGTGCTTTATGTTTCTTAGTTTAATATATTTTCCTTTTTTAATAACTATATTTTTTAATGAAATCTGATAATATTTCATTACTATGGCTAAAAAAGCAGAGGGATAGGTGCCGTTGTTGGTGGAAATAACCAAAGGAATTTTTCTAACGGAATGATCTTCATCAGGGACTATCATTCTTGGAGCAAAAAATGCATTGCTTTTTAATTGCATGACTGAGGGGGGGAGTAAAATATTTTGATTATTAATGATGTTATTAATTCGGAATCTTTTGCTGTGATGAAGTCGTTTCAAATAGCTATATTTTTTTGGAATGTATGTTGAATATTTTTCTATTACCATGGGAAGTACAACAAGTCCTGATGAGTTTAAGCTTCTTGAGAATATATGATTCTCTTTTTTATTATTTAAAAATAGAAGGTCCATGTATATAACTGAAGGTTTTCCTGTGGTTACAAAATTTATAAATCTGCTGTGAATTTTTTTTGAAAAGGGCCAGTATATTTTTTTTTGTGCAAAATCTACTATAGTTTCTTCATCAATACCCAATATTATTATATCACCATGGGCATTGGGGTTTATTCTTTTGACTGTAAGTCCTTTTCTCAAGGTGTAATCAATTTCGTATGGTCTATCTGAATAGAATGAATATAAAATATGTTTGATATTATCTTTTTTTTCATATTCTATTTTATTATTATTGATGATTGTTGTTATTCTTCTGTAGTCAGGTGAAAATCTGAAGATTATTTTATATTCTCCTGCGGTACATATTAGTCTTCTTCCTTCCCGATTTGCTATAGCTTCAGATTTATTTGACCATGAAATTCTGTATTTTTCATTTGTGCCATAAATTTTTTTAATATAGATATATGTTTTAAGTCTGTAATTATTATAAGTACCGTCAATATAGAGACCTCTAATATCATTAATTGACTTATATGAAAATGAAGACATTAAACTGACAATGCCAACCATTATAAGGATTTTTTTTAATAGATTTATATTATCATGTTTCATAACTGCTATTTTGATTGTTGTTTTATACTAATAATATTTTTTTTGTAATTTAGGATAATATATACTAGGCTTTATCAAATAAATCAGGATAAAGGGTATGAGCACAATCCGGACATAGACCATGGCTAAATTCTGCATCTGAATGTTCTGAGATAAAATTTTCAATTTGATTCCAGTAGCCACTGTCATCTCTGATTTTTTTGCAGGATGAACATATTGGTAGAAGCCCTTTTAATTCTTTAACTTCTGATAGAGCCTTTTGTAAAGAGTTAATCATTTCTTTTTGTCTTTCATCATATTTTTTTATGCTTCTCGTATAGATGATTACTATTATAGACAATCCAATGAGAATCTCAATAATTGCAGATAAATAAAAAATGTAGGTAATTGTTTCAGATAACTTGTTATAGAGAGCAAAACCTGGATAGAATTCACAGAAGAAAAACAGACCCAGAGCAGTAGCTGAAATTAACCCTTTGGCTATGAAGTTTTCATAATTAAATACAACAAATGTAATGGGTGGAACAGCAAAAAGAAAGAAATGAAAGCCTGTGTTTTTATTGAATATTACTGATGCGAATAAAACAACATGAACCATGTAAACCAAAAAAATCATTATACCTGCAATTCGATATTTTCGAAATGCCGTAATAATGAAACTTGATCCATAGATTAATATAAATAAAATACTTATAAATACTACTTTTTTTAGATCAAGAAAAAGATAAATGAGCATGTATGATAGAGTTGATGACATGGTAATTATTGCCATCATATTTACTGAACGAATTTTCCCTAAATCTTTTTCAGAAAAACCTTCTGTTCCAATATTTAATATTTTGTTTATCATAGGAACAGTAGATTAATCTGTTTTTTGATAAAGTCAAACTTTTTTTAAGGTAATCATTGTATTCTTGATTTTATGGAACTAAATCCTTGACAATTATATTATACAATATAGATTTTATCTATTGTCCAATATAGGAGAAAGATATGAAAAGAATACTCACCTCACTGATTGGAATATCAATCATTATGTTTATTGTCATTTCGATGACAGCAATATCTGCAGAATCAAGAATGAAATTTATGAGCCCTGCCTTTGCAAAACAAGTCTGTGCATCATGGAATACCTCATCTCTTCCAGCAAAACTTGGAATGACTGGCTCTAAGTGGATCAACAAAGGAAAGGTAAAGGGAATCCAAACCATGATTTTTTGGGTTAAAAACTGTAAAACACAACGAGTTCAATTGACAGTTGAAAATAAAGATGGCAAAGCTATCTGCACCTATGGTGGAATTGCAAAGACTACCAAACCTGACTGGAAAATTTATCCTCCATCATATAAGTGGTATAAATGCGCAACTGGTGTGAATCCAATGTGGCAACTTATGGGTAACTTTAATGGAAGCATGGGAGTTGCTATGGGTAATATGAGTAATTTCAAGATTTTTTTCAAGGTAGTAGGACGTTTAGCAGTAAAAACAAAGGCTGACTTTACTACTGGTTGTAAAACCGGTAAGGGTGATTTGAAAGATATTAAAAAATATATTAAAAAAATCTAATGTAGAATTTATTTTTTTTTATGTTAATAGCCTGTCTAATAATGTTCATTATCACAATGAACATTATTAATTTCTTCAATGAAATTATCAAAATTCTAATTTTTCATAAAGAACGAAAGAACCTAATATGACATCTTTGTGTTTAAATTACTATAATTACCCCATGGATTGCTCTTGTTTGGCGCAAGTCAACTCTTCAAAACGGCATAATCAGTTAATCTATTAAAAATTATTATTAAAAATTGTGTGGAATTATATTTTTCTTGATTTTTTTTCTGAACATTTTTATGAAAAGGTATGATTTCAACACTTCATAAAATTAATGAAAAATCAAGAGATATCAATTTTGTTCTTATTGTTGATGATTCCTCAGTGACCATAAGCTTTATACAGCGAGTATTAGAAAAAGGTCATTTTAGAGTTTTAACTGCAGCCACTGTAAGTGAAGCATCAAATATAATTGGAAATAATAATGTTGGTGTTGTACTAATTGACTATGATCTAGCTGGAATAAATGAAGGCACCGTTCTAATAGAAAAAATCAAGAAGTACAAACTAAACATATTAACCTTTGCCATATCAAGTTCAAGTTCATCAAATAAGGCACTGAAAGAATGTGGATGTAATGGATTTATAGGGAAGGATGCTGGTAAGATAAGAGAGCTTTTAGATTCTTTGAGAAGTCGATATCTGTCAATTCATCTTTAAAACTTAAATATACTTTTCTTAATAAAGAAGACATTTAACTGAGATTAATTTTTTCTATAATAACCAATCTTTCTACACTTTATATATGAAACTTCTTATTGAAAATTCCATCTAACATTTACATCCCCCAATTATTAAGGAGAAAAAAATGAAGAATAAAATTCTTAGAGGACTTGCTGTATATGGTGCTATTTTTGCAGTTATATTTATATTACGATTAATATATGGTTTTGCTTCTCATCCTCAAGCCTCAAGAGGTTACCTTGGTATTCAATCTGGTTTTACCTTTAACACACGAAATTATGCCAGCAAGAAACAGGTATATGAAAAATTTCGTGGCCATGGTTTAAAACCTAAGGGAGCAAAGATAACTGTTGATCAAAAATATGAAAAGGTGGCTGATCTTGCATCAAGAACTCATCATTTTGAAGGGGATGAAAAGAAGAGTCGTGATGCTATAAAGAAATTTAATGCCCTGATTCAATACGAGGGAAGAACTGGTTTAAAAGGAAGAAGAGGATTGAATCTAGCTATAGGTGTGAAACCTGAGCGTTTTGATGAAATGGTGAAGGTAATGTCAAAAATTGGAACCATTGTATCAAGCAGTGTGAAGAAGACTGATAAAACCAATGAATATAAGGATCTCAATGCAAAAAAGAAATCTCTAACAAAGATTCGAAACTCATTAATAAATCTAAAAAGTAGAAATGGTAAAATTGAAGAATATATTCGTCTCGATAATAGAATTTTAGAGATTGAAAAGGAGCTTCAGGGTCTTGGTGTTAAACTGGGAGAATATGATGCAGAAAACGAGTTTTGTACGGTGAAATTTTCTCTAAAAGAGGGAAAAAAATCATCAGGCATCTCCTTTGGTCATAGATTGAAGGTTGCAATTGAATGGACATTCTTCTTTTATCTTGGAGTAACATTTTTAGCTATACTTGGTATGATTTCTACACTTATTGGTCTTATCGTCATCGATAAGGCGAAGGTAATTCAAAAAATATACGAAAAGAGCAGAGAAGAATAGAAAAAGTAAGAAAAAAAATTTGCTAAAAAACCCCACAATTTTTATTATAGTATTAGAAAGAGTGGGAGGAGAACAATGTCTCACAATAAAGATAATGACGCGGTTTTTGACGGGGGACTTCAGCTTGAAGAAGAACATAAGCTGGATGAACCAAAGATGTTTAGAGTTATTCTGCATAATGACAATTACTCAACTATGGAATTTGTAATTGAGGTGTTGGTGAAGGTTTTTCATATGGCTTCTGAACAGGCAACACAGATTATGCTGGATGTTCATAAAAAAGGAAAGGGGATCTGCGGCATTTATACCCGTGATATTGCTGCTACAAAGGTGAGTCAGGTTCATCTAATGGCAAAGCAGCAGAAATTTCCTCTAAAATGTTCATATGAAGAGGCATAGGTTGATATAATGGAAATAAATCACGAATTAAATGATATTTTAATGGCTGCTTATAATGAGGCCGTTAATAGTAAGCATGAATATCTTACACCAGAACATATTCTCTATACCAGTCTTGATTTTAAGAGCGGAATAGAGATTATTGAGGGAGCAGGTGGTGAGGTTGAATCTTTGAAGAGTAGTTTAGAGGATTTTTTCTCGCAAAAGATACCCCCAATAGAAAATTCAGAACCTGTTCAGAGCATTGGATTTCAGAATGTTATGGAACGAGCCATCTGGCACACAACCTCTGCTCAAAAAGAAGAGCTTGAGTTGGGTGATGTTTTTGTGGCCATGTTTGATGAAGAGGATTCTCATGCTGCTTTTTTTATGCAGGAAGAAGGGATCACAAAGTATGATCTTGTAAACTATATCTCCCATGGCGTGCCCATGTATAATGATGAATATGATGATGTCTTTGATCCAGAGCTCGATGATGATGAGGATGTTGAGAAGCATAAACCAAATAAGGCATTAGAATCCTTTACAACCAAGCTTGTTGAGAAGGCTCAAAGTGGCAATGTTGATCCTCTCATTGGCAGAGAGGATATTATTGAACGAACCGTTCAGGTTCTCTGTCGCAGGGTGAAGAATAATCCTATTCACGTTGGTGATCCTGGAGTCGGGAAAACCGCTATAACAGAAGGACTTGCTCAGCAGATTGCCAATGGCACTGTGCCAAAGCCTCTTCAGGGAGCAGAAATTTATCAACTCGATATGGGATCTCTTTTAGCTGGAACTAAGTTTCGAGGTGATTTTGAAGAACGCATGAAAAAGGTTCTTAATGAACTGAAACAGATGGATAATGTGATTTTGTTTATAGACGAGATTCATACAGTGGTTGGTGCAGGTGCAGTATCAGGGGGATCAATGGATGCCTCAAATATGCTGAAGCCTATATTAACAACTGGTGAAATAAAGTGTATTGGCTCTACAACCTATGAAGAATATAAAAAGTTTTTTGATAAGGATCGTGCCTTATCAAGAAGATTTCAAAAAATAGAAATAACTGAACCAACAGTTGAAGAGACTGTTAGAATTCTTGAGGGCCTTAAAGAGCATTATGAGAAGCATCATATTGTTACCTATACAGATGAGGCATTGCAATCTGCTGCAGAACTTTCTGCAAAATATATAAATGACAGACATCTTCCTGACAAGGCAATAGATGTTATTGATGAGGCTGGAGCTTTTGCCACAATGTATCGCAAAGGTGATGAACATGTGACCATTGAGGCTGTAGATATAGAGAAGATTGTTGCAAAGATTGCTAAGATTCCTGAAAAGAGTGTTACATCCACTGAGATGGGCAAGCTTAAAGATCTTATGCCGGAATTAAAATCTGTTATCTACGGTCAGGATCAGGCTCTTGAACATGTTGCAAATGCTATAAAAAAGAGTAGAGCTGGTTTTGGTAATCCTGATAAGCCTGTGGCTTCATTTCTTTTTGTTGGTCCAACTGGTGTTGGTAAAACAGAGTTGGCACGACAGCTTTCAAGTGGTATGGGCATAGAGCTCCATCGCTTTGATATGAGTGAATATCAGGAGAAACATACAGTTGCACGTCTCATTGGTGCTCCTCCAGGATATGTTGGCTATGAAGAGGGTGGTCTTCTTACTGATGCAATACGAAAGACTCCTCATTGTGTTTTATTATTTGATGAGATTGAAAAGGCTCATCCTGATATTTTTAATACTCTTCTTCAGGTTATGGACTATGCAACTCTTACAGACAATAATGGAAAGAAGGCTGACTTTCGAAATGTTATAATTATTATGACATCAAATGCCGGTGCCAGAGAAATCGGCAAATCACAGCTGGGCTTTGGTGATAGAAGAATCGCTAATGATGCAATAAACACTGCTGTAGATAAATTCTTTTCACCTGAATTTAGAAACAGGTTAGATGCTATCGTAACATTTAATAATCTTAGTGAAGAAAATATTGAACGTATAGTTAAAAAGAATGTAGCAGAATTTATTGCTCAACTTGCTGCAAAGAATATAGAATTTATTGTAAATGATGAATGTATTAAGTGGCTGGCAAAAAAAGGCTATTCTACAGAGTTTGGAGCTCGACAGATTGCCAGACTTGTAGAAGATAAGGTTAAGTCATTTTTCATAGATGAGGTTCTTTTTGGAAAGCTCTCAAAGGGTGGAAAAGCAACAGCACAAATAGAAAATGACGAAATTGTCATAAAGATTAATTAAGAAAGATGCCTGTTTTTAGAATTACTGATGAAATGATTTTTCCACCTGTGGAACTGGCAGATGAATCAGGAATTTTAGCTATAGGTGGTGATCTTTCTCCTGAAAGATTGCTCAGTGCATATGGCCAGGGAATTTTTCCCTGGTATTCAGATGATGAACCTATCCTATGGTGGTCACCAAATCCTCGCTTTGTGTTATTTCCTCCGGAAATTAATGTATCCCGATCAATGCGTCAGGTTTTAAAGAGAAAATATTTTCATATTACTATTGATAAGGCATTTAATGAGGTTATATCACAATGCAGTGAACCCAGAATGGGGCAGCCCGGAACCTGGATTACAGATGATATGAAAAAGGCTTATCAAAAGTTACATGATATGGGGTATGCTCATTCAGTTGAGGCCTGGCATGACAATGAACTTGTTGGTGGTCTCTATGGAATTTCATTGGGATCATATTTTTTCGGAGAATCAATGTTTACAAAGGTAAGCAATGCATCAAAGGCTGCCTTTATAACTTTTGCAAAGAAACTTGATGATCTTAATTTTTCAATGATAGATTGTCAAGTTCATACCGATCATCTCAGCAGTCTGGGAGCCTGTCACATTCAACGTTCTTTATTTATTGATATGATTAAAAACCCCGTATTTGAAACAATACAGGGCAATTGGGGTGAAATGGATATCTTTTCTTTAGTTTAGAGATTCAACAATTGCATCAAACTTTCTTTTGAAATATCGATAGTTACTTCGTTTTGTCTTGCCTCTAATAATAATTGCCTTGTTCTTCTTCTTTATAGATGTAGTTATAATTATATTTCTGTTTAAATCAGTCGAAATAATTGTCAGTTTTGGTAATCTACTATTCTTGTGCCACTTTTTTATTTTCATTTGAGCGCCAGATCGAGATGCCCATTCTTCAGCAACGTCTTTCAGTGTTTTGTTATGTAATGGGGATGAGATGATTTTCAAAGATGCTTTTCTGTCAAAGCTTGTCATATACTTTAGAACACCTCTTTGCTGGTCAAGATAGCCTGTTTCCTGGGTTCTCCATCCTGCAGGAACTGATATTGATGAGTTAGAATTATTTATTTTAATCACAATGTCATTTCCATTTCGGGGATTATATTTTTTTGCCCACATCTTTTTTCTAAATACTGAGTTCAGATATTTAGCAATGGAATGATCAACTGATTTATAATTAAATTCATTCATACGCCATGATACAATTTTAATTGAGTCGGTTTTTTTTATTTGATTCATCAATATTTCTAACTCTCTTCTGTCAGGGGCATCCTGAATTTCAATACGGGCTCTCTTGTAATATCGTAAAAGGCTTATAATTCGTGAATATGATATGCGAGCTTTTTTTCTAAGATATCTTTTGTTCAAGTATTGAGAGTATATTTTTTTATCAAGGGATGAGTCTGTTATGGCAAATATACTTCGCTTATTTAAAACTTTCTCAAGATCTTTATGGTATAAACCCTTTTTCGCATATTTAAACACTTCATAAAAGGATGCACTATATTGATTAAATAGGCTTCTGGTAGTATTCATTTTATTATATGCTTCAGTATATCTTTTTAGATTTTTATAAAGAATATCAATTTCATATTGTGTAATTTGTTTGTTGAGATGCTTTGTTTTTCTTACAGCTTTTTTATTAACCTCTCTCCACTTTGTCATATAATCACTGTACATAAATCTAATTGCACCTCTGCTGAGAGCGAGATATTTATCAGCTGCAGATTTTTCTTTTCTAATTATAAGAATCTCTGTTTTATTGAAATGAGATAAGATCTTTCTTTCAGGATAAAAATTCCTACTTATTGTGCCATAGATTTTTCGGTATTGACGAATTACATTAAGATAGTCTTTGAAAATATAGCTATCTTTGTGAATCCAGGTTTGAGAAGCATCTCTTATAAGGCTTCTAATGAAAGAAGCATATTCATTGTTCTTTTCTAATTTATAACGATAATCAGTTAGTAGTTGTGATGAATTTTTTGTTTTCAATGAGTTAATAAATTTTAGAAATTCAATACTCTTTTCAGTATAAGATCTGGTAAGTTTTAATTTATCATTAAACAGCTTGTAGGCTCTATAGAATTTTTTTTGGTTTTTCAGTTTTTGTGAATTATTACTTAATAGTCTGACTCTATCCTTCTCTTTGAAGAAAACTTTTTGGGCTTTTCTTGTGTAAAGTGTTATTAATGATTCAAACTTGTTATTGATTTCTCTGAAAAAGTCATTGTTCTCTTTACCCTTTAATTGAGTGAGATAGTATTGTCTTTGAAGGTTGATCTCATGTTGAAGTTTGCTAAAATTTGGTTCAGTGGGAATTGTCATGAAATTCTTTTTTGATAATTCAGGTAAAGGATAAGATTTGTTGATAATATAGTTTTCCTTGATGGAAGAGAATATTAGTTTCTCAAGAATAACAGGGTTTTTATAATAAAATCTAACTTTTTGAAGAGAGTAGGGTTGAGTTAATTTCATCTCTTTGATGATTTTAGAATATGCCTGTAATTCTTTTTTGATGTTCTTTTCAATGTTTTTCCATTGCCATGAATGTGATATGTCGAGATTTCTTTTTGATAAAATGACATTGAAACGATTTTTGGTTGTATAGCTTTTTACTGCTTTTAACAAGAGATTATGAAGTTCTTTTTCATTTGACTGATAATATTTTTTTTGAAGATCTGATGATATTGAGGTCTTTAGGTACACTGAAAAATTATTTAAAAGAATATTTTTATTATTAATTATTTCTATCATGAATGATTCAAAGGCAAGATTTTTCCACTGTGCTTTTGTAATGTGCTCAACTATTATTTGTTTTGCAAGGGCTTTATTTGTTTGTGAAAATTGATCTTTAATAATTTTGTTAAGAGTTTTGTGAACTTCATTTCGAACCTTTATTACGTTGTCATAATTATTAATTTGAAGGTACATATGCTCCATGAGGTATAATGAAAAAAGAGATTTTGAGTGTTTGTTGCAGAGTTTAGCAATATCATTTTCTGAATACAGCTTGCCTTTATGATTTAAACTCCCATCCTTTTTGTTATTCCTTTCAAAAATAGCAAGAATATTCTTCGCACTTTTTATCTCTTCATTGATGATATTCTTCATTTTTTTATCTATAATTCTGTGTTGAGATATTAGTTTATATTCTTTTTGTAGAATTCTTAGATTAATCTTCCACCACTGCTCTCTTTTATTGTAGGTGCTCGATATAAGGGGAATGGTAATTAATAATATAAATAAAGTTAATGCTGTCTTTTTCATGAAATATACCTGTTTTAAAATATAATATCTCTATATTGATTATCGTGAAGCTTCTCTAGGGGGATTAGTTAAAAATCTTCTTTAAAAAGATAAAATTACAATAAGTTTCCTTGAAATTACTATATATCTATGTAATATTTTTAATAATTGGAGGAACTATGAAAAAAATAATACTATCAATGGCTGTACTTTTATGTGCAACAATTGCTTTGTGTGACAAGTCTTCAGTTGAAATTATTGCACCGATGGAAGCGAAGATTGGAGAAACAATTCAAATAACTATTAATGTTAAACATAAGGGAAATAATTTTTTCCATCATACCAGCTGGGCTTATATTAAGGTTAATGGTAAGGAAGTTGCTCGTTTTAAATACCCTTTTAAGAAAGAAAATTTTTCCAGGACAATTACCTATAAAGTAATTGGTAATGTAAAAATTGAAGCACAGGCCAATTGTAATTTTCATGGTAGTGCAGGAAAACGTTTTATCAATATAAATGTTAAGTGAGGTTTAAAAAAATGAATATTCCAATTATTGGTTTGCTTGGAATTGTTAATCTTGTTTTAGTTGTATTTCAGGTTTTGAGTGGTTTAAAAATAATTAAAGTTTCATTATCTATTCATAAGACTGGAGCATTTATATTATTGGGCACTGCATCTATTCATGGTTTACTGGCCTTTTTTGCTCATTAAAGATATGCAGCAATGGTCAGCAGTCCAAAGGATAAACCCATATACATTGATGCAGCCTTAAATAAAAAGAAATCTTTTTTGCTTTCAGGTTTTCTCATACAATAAAGGGTAGTTAAGACCATGAGGCCTCCAAGAAATAATGATATTATCAATATGGGTGTTTTTACAGATAATAGATATGCACAGGTGATAAAAACAATTGCATTGAGTATTGATGATATGGCGATGAAATACCTCGTTGAAGCAAATCCATATTTATTTGGCCAGATGGGAATACCTGCTTTTCCATAGTCCTCAGCTTTGAGCATTGCTAAGGTCAATATATGTGCCGGAATCCACAGGAGGATGGATAAGGCAAATAATATACCAACTAAATCAATTGATCCCAGAGCCAGTGTTCTTCCTGCAAGGGCTGGCATACCTCCTGAGATTCCTCCCCACAGAATTGAAGTGGGACTCAGGCGCTTTAGAATTATTGTATAAACTCCAAGGTCAAAGATAAAACCGGTCAAGATTATTATCCCAAATAAAGATTGTATATAAAAAGCAAGAAGGATTCCAGTTACTGAAAGGGTTGTTCCAAAAATCAAAACTTTATGAGGTGTTAAACGACCTGATGGTAGAGGTCTCCATGAAGTTCTTTCCATGAGGGCATCTATATCTCTGTCAAAGTACATATTTAATACAGTACAACCACTAATGCTGAGGAAGAGCGAAAAGTTTAATATAAGAATTTCTATCGGACTTATGGTATATGGTTTTGTTAAAATATATGAAGAAATTCCAGTTAATAAAAGGAGAAATGTTTGCCTGAATTTAATGAGGCTCCATAGATCTTTTATCTTTCCTGGGTTTCTTAATTTAGTATCTTTTTCTTTTGATAAAGGTGTATGCATCATTTTTCTTACTACATAATTGATATTAACTATTCTTTGTTTATGGTGTATAATATCAATAAAAAAACAATGAATTTATAATATATTTTGAAATCATGTCTTAATGGATTTTGCATATTATGGCCATATCTTATTAGTCTGTGATGGCTTTTTCTTTTCTTGTTATAAGTTCTTCAGCAATATCAATACATGCTTCTACTGCTTTTGGTTCTATTTTATCAATAGTATCATAAATTGTGTGATAGTATAATTCAGTTCTCATGAGATTTGTCGGCATTGCAATAAGTGTTGTCGCTTCTATACCAATTGCAGCAAACTCTGCGGCATCTGTTCCACCTGCACCGAAAATAAACTGAAAAAGCTCACTTCTATATCCAAAATCTTCTGAGATCGTTTTACATTCATTTGCTAGATTGCTAGATAATTTCTGAAAGCCGTTAAGGTCACTGGTAAGAAATTGTAAATGTTCAGAGTCATAAAGACTGTCTATGTTATAAACATATGTGGGAATTTTACAAAGTTCTTCTTTATGTTTTTCGCAGTAATCTCTGGCACCTCTAAGACCAACCTCTTCAGCATCAGTGCTGAGAAAAATCAATCGAGTATTCTTCAAACCATTTTTATCTTTTCTTTTACTATTAAAAATTTCTGAAAGTTTAATTCCTATAGTGCAGGCTATCATATTATCTCCTGCACCAGGTGAAATTCTTTTTTTATCTATGAAAAAGTAATATTGGATAACAAAGGGAGATAAAAATGCAAAAATAATTTTTATATTCTCAGCAGGGAGAGGAGCCGATGTTCCAATAAACCAGAGAATTGTTAAATAAAATGTGAAAATTATTGCAGAGAAATAGGTTGCTGTAGATGCAATAACTCTGGGTACGTACCATTTTTGAACTTTTTGTCGATAGAATGAAAACTCATAGGGCGCATCATGGTGAGAACTTATGATAACCTGCTGTTTGACAATATCTTCAGGCTCAATGGTTCCAATAACATTTACTCCCTCAGACTTTTTAAAGAGAAAATCAAATGTATTCTTATAAAAAACAAATTGAGAAAATGTAATAGCAAGTCCAAATAGAAAAACAATTGATCCAAAGATGATAAATGAGTTTCCTATGAAAAAGGATGTGAGAGCAATGATATAGGTTATAGCCCATACCTTTGTAAAGGCAAGAAATGAATCGGGAGTTGTTTTAAAGGTTTCATAGACTACTGAATCACAGTGTTTATCTAATTCATTGCCAATCAATTGGGCAGCTTTTTTTGAGTTATTTGATCCAGTTATTCGATTTGGACACTCACTGATTATTTCTTCAGTGAGATCAAGGGCATCTTTTGCATGTTTTTGTATATTTGTTTTTTGATTAGGCATTTGTGATTTCCATGATTGTACATATAAATGAAATAATTTATAATGTAATTTTATTTTAGATGGGTGAAAAGTTATAAAACTTCATTTTGAATCCTTTAAGTTTTCTGCTGTTTTCTGAATGAACAAATTGAAATTTTTTCTTATCTGTAATGATTTAGGATTGTTTTGTGGCAATATAGCATCAATGCGGTATATTTTAAAATCACTGCCATCTTCAGTGTAATTCATGAACATGATTGTTGCAGTTCCAAATTTTTTAAAATGCACTTTGAAAAAAGTATTAAGACATAGCAAATTGTTTTTATCATATTCTCCTGAAAGAACAGCTGCATTTTTAATAAATATATTAATCATTGTTTTTGGTAAATGTTTTTTGTTGCCAACTGCAATACCAGTTGGATATCCTTTTATACCTTTTAATTCTGAAGCATCTTTTATAATTGAATATTTTTCAATTTTTCCAAGTTGATTATTAAAAAGATAATGTAGGGAATTACTTATTACATATTTATCTATATTTATTTCTTTTTGAGAGTAATCTCGTGGAATATAAAAAGACTTAAAGAGTTTTTTGAAGTTAGAATTTTTAATGTAAATAATATGTTGTGAGCTTTTTTTCAGAAGACCCTTTGAATCAATGACAATATATGAAAATAGAGTCGTTGAAATTGAGATTACTATTAGCAGTATTATTATTTTAGTTTTCATGGATTCCTCTTATGTATTGTTCAACTCTCAAACAAATTATAATTGTTCTTACAGAATGTCAACACAAAGAGAATTTTTGCTCTAATACTGGGTACCGATAACTATCTAGATTATTAATCTTTTTTATGAGGATTCTATTTCTTTTTAGATTGAAGTATGACTAGGATCTGATATAAACCTTAAAAAGGGAGATTTTGCATGATAAAATTAAATCCAAATTATTATATAGAAATATTTTCAGTGAAAGATGAAGAGATAGAAGATATTGCTGATCTCATAACATCTGCATTTCACAATGATGAAGAGGCTCTCCATGAAGGGGCTTCAATTACCTTTGATAAAGAAACTTTTTTAAGAATATTTGGATCTCCATATAAAAAGAAAGATGTTTTTCTGAGGGCTATCTATAAGCCTACAGGAGAAATAGCAGCCTTTCTTGGAGGTATTCCCAGGGATCTTAGAATTGGTTACAAAGAATATCATTGTGCTGTTCATGCCTGGCTTGCAGTGAAGACTGCTCATCAGCATAAGGGATTATCTCTTCATCTAGGAATAAAAATACGTGAGATTCTTATCGATGGGAAATATGATTTTGCCTATTCACTTCACGAAACAGGTCAGCATGGAATCGATACATCTCGAGCAGTGGTAAGAGAAACAGGAATGACTCTTGATACAATTTTAAAGATTAAGCATTTTTTAATAAGGCTCTTTGATGTTGAGTCAGTATCTTCAGTTGTTAAATTAAAATGGTATGAAAAGCTATATATGAAGTTTTTTGAAAAAGTCAAAAAAATGAATAATGATAATGTTCGTATGTTTAAAACTGAAGATGGACCAAGACTTTTTGAACTGGTTGAAGAAATGCCACAGTTTCATGAAGCATCAATTCTTCATGACAAAGAAGATTTTCTCTGGCATCTAAATCAGCCAGGAGTCATATGTTCTGTTTATGAAAATGAGGGATTAATTACAGGATTTTTGTTGGCCTGGAAATTTACCATGGCAGGTTTTGGTAATACAATTCCCTTTGGTTGGCTTGATATGGTTCACGTTCATAATTTAACAGAGTCTCAATCAACTGACCTCTGTCTTTCTTTATGTGATAAAGCAAAGAATGCTGGATGGCTTGGTCTTCAGACACCACATATACCTTATTTTGATGCAAAATTTTTAATAAAAGGAAATTTTATAAAATTTCCAAAGGTAATGACTCTGGATGTTTTTAATAATTATAATTTAAAATTTCCTGAAAAACTAGAATCCTTTTATTTTGATTGGAGATAGTATGCAGTTTAAAGATTATTGAAAGTAAAGGTGTAAGTTATTAGAAAGTCTAAAGTAATTTAAAATATATCTCTTTAGACTTTCTAACTTTTGACTTTATTGTATATTCATCACAGCAAGATAAGCCTCGTGAATTGCTTCACCAATTTGCGCTGGTCTCACTCCATCACCAATAACGGCAAAGGGGATATTTAATGGTTCAAGTTTTGATGAAACCTTTTGTACAGATTTGGATCCCAGAGCGTTGACTATTGAATCAAATTGTTTTTCGTGAAGGTTCCCATCCTGCTCATATTTTATGAGACCACCAGTCATTGAAATCACTTTTGCATTTGTTATAGTTTTTATTCCCATCTTGTCTATGTTGCTCAATAAAATCCATCTATTAGACTTTCCAACGTCAGTGGCAACCTTTGGCTGCATCTCAAAGACGGTAACATTTTTTGAACCCTTGTGAATCAGTTCTCTGAGGCGTTCAACGCTCTCTGCTTCATTCTTAAATAAGAAATAGAGTGTCTCAGCATTGATTGTTCCCTTTTCAGCAATGAATTCTGCAGTTTCCAGACCCACAGCTCCACCACCGATAACTGCAACCTCATCACCAACAGGTGTGTCTTCGGCAAGAATTTCCCAAGCAGAAACAACCTCTGGAGAATCTATTCCTTCTATTGGTGGAACCAGAGGTTCTGCACCTTCAGCTGCAATAATGAAGTCAGGTTTTTCTTTCTTTATAAGTTCTATTGTTGCTTCTGTTCCAAGGTAAAGATCAACATCATATTTTTCAAGCATCGCTTCATAGTATCGTACAAATTCCCATAGTTCCTGCTTATTTGGTGGAGTTCCTGCAATCCAGAGTTGCCCCCCAATGTCATCCTTCTTTTCATAGAGTTTAACCTTGTGGCCGGCCTTTGCAGCTCTATAGGCTGCTTCCAGACCACCAGGACCTGCTCCAATGATCATGATGTTTTTGGGATTGTCTGTTTCAGGAATGGTACGTTCTTTTTCAAAGCCTGCTTCCGGATTTGCAATGCACATTACTGGTCTTCCGCTGAAGAGTTCATCAGTGCAGCCCTGAGAACAGGCAACACAAGGGCGAATCTCATCTTCACTCAATTGCTGTGCTTTTTTAGGCCAATAGGGATCTGCTATGAGAATACGGCCGAGGCTTACCATGTCAGCCTCTCCATCACCGATAAGTTGTTCAGCAAGGTGAGGGTCTGATATTCTATTTGATGCCATTACAGGAATGGTCACAGCCTCTCTGATATTTTTTGATAAAAAAGAGAATCCACCGCGGGGTAATTCCATAGCAAGTTGAGGTACTCTGGATTCATGCCATCCACCTGTTACATTTATTGCATCAATTCCTGCTTCTTCATAGACCTTTGCTATTAAGGGTGTTTCTTCATCAGTATTGCTTCCTTCAACAAAGTCGTTTCCAGCTATCCGGATAGTTATCGGGTAGTCTGGTCCAAGACGGTCTCTCATTTTTTCGATGAGTTCTCTAACAAATCGTGTTCTGTTTTCAAAACTTCCGCCATATTGATCTGTTCGTAGATTTTTTAATGGGGATAAAAACTGAGTGATGAGGTATCCTGCTGAGCCTAATAATTCAACACCATCAAATCCTGATTTTTTTGCTCGCTCAGCACCGAGAGTGAACATTTCCTTTACTCTTTCAATATCCTCAATGGTCATCTCTCGAGGTGTATTTTTAGCATATTTAGAATAAACTGCTGATGGTGCAATGGCCTCTTCTCCATTCATGAGTATAGGATATGAGTAAGCACCAGCATGATAAAGCTGAATCCATGCAAGGGCTCCCTCTTCTTTTATAGCAGTTGTGAGCTTTGTGAAATCTGGAATTGATTCATCAAATTCAATGGATGGGGCAATAACACCAGCTCCTGTTTTACAGAATAATACCGGGCCCACTGTGACTATACCGGCACCACCTTTAGCACGCTCTCTAAAATAATTAATATATCTTTCATTTATTTTATTATCATAGGCATACATCAGTGCCAGTGATGGATAAACAATTCGATTGCGTGCAGTTACACCATTAATTTTAATTGGTTCAAAAAGTTTCTTAAACATATTTCCCCCGTTGTAGGTTATCAATATAGTATCAGAATTGAGAAAAGGAAATTAAATTTCTTTTTTTTCTGATTGTATTCCATTGCCAATAATATCTGCCATGAAGTTTCTGAAGTCTGTGTCTGAGATATTCATAATGTCCAGCATTCCCATTTTTTTATACTGCATCATGCCTTCGGTAACTGCAGCAAGTAGCATTGAAAGCATTCGTGGATCAACTTCTCTAAATGTTTTATTCTGGATTCCCATTCTTATGGGTTCTTCACTCACCTCTATGAGTTCTTGAAACTTTGCAGCTATATTATGAAATTCCTGATCTTCAATACTGTAATCTGCTTTAGCTTCCATGAGTATATTATAATAATCTCTGTTTTCTTCAAAGAAAGATAGATAAGAGTCAAAGGTTGATATTAATTTTTTGTTAGGGGTATCTTTTTTGGCTATTCCATCACGAAATTTATTAATGAGAATATCAATAGCTTCCATACAAATGGCCTTGTAGATATCTTTCTTGTTCTTGAAATGAAAGTACACAGCACCTGTTGTGAGTTTTGCATTAGCTGCAATTTCTCGTATTGATATGCCGTTATAACCATATCTGGGGAATAGGCTCCGTGCTGTTTCAAGAATTTTATCTCTGCTGTTTTTTCTCATTAATGAATACCAAAAAAATTGTGTCCGGATGTTAAATCCGGACACAAAAAGGGTAAATGTCTATTTTATAGTAGCAGCAAGATTTTTACTCACTGCTTTAGCTTCTTTAACTGTTCTATCAATTACTTCCTTACATGTTGGAATGTCATGGATGATACCAGTACATTGTCCAACAAGGCCAACACCTTTTTTGAAATCTCCATCTGCAGTTGCTGCTTTGATTTTATCAAAGGCAGTTGCCATGTGAGCAAGTGTTGTCATTTTTTGAGGTTCGGCCATAATTCCCAACATAACTTTCATCAATGGAAGATTCAAGTCCTTAGCTATTCTTGGTCCAACTAACGCAGCTTTGAATAAATTCATTCCCTGCTTGATTGACTTTCTGGATGATGGAGTGTTCAAAACACGGCACCATAATCCATCAAATCTGTTTGAAAATAGTGTATCATCTACACTGGCATCAACATGAGCTTTTTTAGTGATGTCATGTAGTGGACTTTCAGTGGTTGTAGCTAATCTAGTACCCATACCAACACCATCTGCACCAAGAGCTAAAGCAGCTGCCATACCTTTTCCATCAGCAATACCACCGATTGCAACAACTGGAATATCCAATTGTTCTTTAGCTGCAGGAATTAGACAGAATGTGGTTACATCACCACCATGTGCTGCAGCTTCATTACCAGTAAGCTGGACTGCATCCGCTCCATACTTTTGTGCAGCATGGGCATGCTTTAGATTCACAACTGTTTGGATGACTTTCCCATTATACTTTTGAGCACGTTCTGCAATCCAGTCACATTTTCCAAGAGATACATTTATTACAGGAACTTCCATTTCCAGCATTAATTCTGCATTTTCCTTTGCACCTGGCATGAGTAAAGTTGCTCCTGCCCCAAAAGGCTTGTCAGTTAATTCTCTGATTCTTTCAATAGATTTTCTTGTTTCTTCAACACTTAATGGACCAGTTGCTAGCCAGCCTATTCCTCCAGCATTACAAACTGCTGCAACCAATTCAGGTGTGCTGATCCAACTCATACCTGGTAGTATGATTGGATATTTAATGCCAAATAATTCAGTTATTTTTGTTTTCATTATAAACTCCCTGTTTATGTACTTAAGCTTTGAACATGAATACTGGTGGTTTCAAGTATTCAATATCTTCATTATCCATTTTATCAGTTATATGTTTGTATGTTCTTATTTTCATTTCTTCTAAGGTTTTTCTGTTCTTGTTAAATGTTTTACCAAAGGCAACTGCTTCTTTTAATGTTTCTTCAGGATTATCACAGGCTTTTAGAATAACATTATTTTTTTCTAGCTCTTCTGCTCCAACTTTTACACCTGACCATTTCATCTTTACAAAAAGATGATAAGGCATTGCCTTGCGAACCCACTCAATCATGGAAGGAGTAAACATGATTCCAAGATCAACCTCAGGGAAACAGAGATAACCTCTATCCTTTCTCATAAATCTGAAATCACAAGCAAGTGATAACATTGCACCATTTCCAAAAGCATGACCAGTCATTGCTGCAATTGTTGGTATTGGTGCCATTAGTAGGAATTTGAAAACTTCATTGTTTTTGATGAGCCATTCACTGATAGCATTGATGTCTTTGTCCTTTTGCTTTTCCATCATCCATTGTAAATCAACACCAAGATTGAAGGCTTTGGGATCATCTGCAGTGAGAACAAGAGCTTTAATCTCTTCATCAGCCATAATCTCATCAAAGGCAGTGAGCATTGCATTGGTCCAGTCAGGATTATGCCTGTTTTCGCCATTTGTCATTGTTAAAATTGCTACATTTTCATCTTTTTCCCATTTTAAAATAGACATATTTTTGCTCCACGTAAATTATTTTTTTATGTTCAGGATAGAACCTGATAGATGTATATTTATTATTGTTACAATAAACATAACAGTGTTATGTTTGTCAACAGAAATTGAAAATTTTTTTTATTAATAGTATTGTGGATAATCAAGTTTTGGAGATATTTGTTTTATCCTGTTTCTAGTTCTTTTTCCGCTGGTATTCCCCAGTAATGTTTGAAGGTTTTAATATCTTGATCCAGCATATAAATTTTACAGTGTATTTGGTGTGGATAGTTATCGGTACCTTCTAATTTTAGAATTAGTTCATCCAAATGATTTTCTAATATTTCAGCTACTAGAAGAGAGAAAGAGAAGCGATAGAAGTGCCGAAGATCAAGGGAAACACTAAAGACAGGTTCAGAAAGATAAACATGCATTTTTCTGAAATTACCCTTATCTATAGACTGATAAGCAGTAGAAAAACGATTGTTAATGAAGCTATCATTTTTATTGCTGAGCATTGTTACTATAATAGAAATAATACGAGATTTGGATATCCCATAATTATCAGAGAGGATACAAAGTTTTTCATAATTTTGTTTTTTTATGGAAATAGTAGTTTCGATAGCCATATTACCCCCCCAGGTCATTAGAGAATTATAAATATAATAATTAAAAGAAAAAACTCTCTACTAATAGTACGTAAAAAAGGGGATAATTTAAAAAATAATAAAATTTTTTACAAAAAAAGGAGCCTCTGATGGCTCCTTTCATATGATAAATGAATTGTTAATTTAATTATTAACAGCAACCACCATCACCACAACCGCATCCTTCACCACCATGCTCATGACCATCTTCGCATCCTTCATCACCGCAGCCACATCCGCATCCATTTACAGCTTTATCGATCTCTTCTTCAGAGGCTTCTCTTACAGAAACAACCTCTACTGCAAAGTTCAGAGTAGTTCCAGCAAGGGGATGATTTGCATTAAGAGCAATTGTATCATCTTTGATCTCTTCAACTGTCATTATTCGTGGTCCCATATCAGTTTGAACCTCAACATGCATTCCTGGCTCTAGTCCATCAGCACCCTGATTGGGAACAGAATAGATTAAAGTTTCATCGTATTCTCCATAACCTTCGCTAGGTTCAAGAGTTGCTTCAACTTTATCACCTGCAGCTTTGCCATTAAGTTTTTCTTCAAGAGCCGGAAGAAGATGACCGAGGCCGTGAATGTAGGTCATTGGACCTTGTTCTTCAGAGGTATCTAAAAGATTTCCTTCATTATCTTTAAGTGTATAATTTATTGTTACTGCTGTTTTTTCAGATATTTGCATTTTATTTTCCTCATCTGTAAATTTAACCCAAGGCATCACTATATTAGTGTAAAACTTGACTATATGTCATGGTCAAACAGGGGTAATAATGAATCAAGTATTTTTTTAATCATTAATAAAGGATGATATTGTCTCAGAATATTTCTTTTCTTCTTTTAAAAATAATCGTCCATGGTTTCCTGTTTTAAAAGATACAAACTTCACATGAGATTTTGGTAGATTAAAGGTTTCAATATTTAAAAATCTCTGGGGAGCCTTGGGATCATTTTCAGCAGAAACAATTATTGTTGATATTTTAGTATTTTTTAGAGTATGACTTAATCTCATGGAATTTAATGAAAAACCCAGCTTCATATTTAAGGCATTTGAACCTATTACAGCTAAAAATGATGGATATACCATTCTTCTTGTTACTTCATATTTTATTAATTCTTTAACATTTGAAACAGGACTATCAAGAATAAGTTTTTTTATCGATAAGTTTTTCAGCTCTTTTTCATATCTCTGTAATGCAAGAGTAATTCCAAGAGCTCCCATTGAAAATCCATGAAGAATGAACTCACTATTATTCTTTTTGTTTTTGAGAAATTGAAGAGAATTATAAATGTCATCAGCCACGTAATATCCCATTGCAGTAATAGCTTTGGATGATTCCCCAGAATTTCTCAGATCAGGTAAAAAGATATTATAAGTTTTATCAATTTTTAGTTCTTTTAAAAGCCTCAGATAGGTCAATGTTTTTAATCTATTTGAGCTTCTTCCGTGATATATAACATAGCATTTAGAAGATTTTACAGGTGCTTCAATATACCATCCCTTAAGAGTCATTTTGTTATTATTAAAATAGATTACGTTCTTATAATTATTAAAACCAAAGTCACCTGGAGTCCTTTGATTTTTCTTTAATCCGTAAATTGACATTTGTTTTATATCATTATAAACCTTGTCTAAGGTTAAAGAGGGATAATTTTGAATTTTATGTGTAAAGTAGATTCCTATTGATAATACTACAGCCAGAAGGAAAGTGCTTAAGGACAAGAGAATTTTATAAGAGAGTTTCAAGTGTAGCTCCTTGTAGAATAGAATAAAATATTTATAGGATGAACAGTAAGTAAAAAATCAAAAGAGTATAAATAAAACTTTTGATTTTTTACATTTAAACTTTGATTTCATTCTTAGGTAAAGATTATTTCCTTTCCATCAAAGTCAGCCTTAAGAGTATGCTCAAAACCACCTTCACCTTCGAGGATTTTCCGGGAAAGGGGATTCAATATATGTTTTTGAATGGCCCGCTTTAATGGTCGTGCTCCATACTGTGGATCAAATCCTTCTTTAACAAGGTAGTTGATTGCTTTGGCTGACAGTGTAAGATTGACTCCTCTTTCTGCCAGACGTTGAGCTGTTTCTTTTAGCTGAATTTTTATAATATCCTTTATATGCTTTTCTTCTAAAGGATTAAAAATAATAACTTCATCAATCCTATTTATAAATTCAGGTTTAAAGTGCAACTTTAGCTCCTGTTCAACTCCTTTGTGTCTTTCTTTCATTGGAATTGAGTCATCACTTATAAAAGATGTACCGATGTTTGATGTCATAATAATGAGAGCATTTCTGAAATCAACGGTTCTTCCTTTTGCATCAGTTAAACGACCCTCATCAAGAATTTGTAGAAATATATTAAAGACGTCGTGATGAGCTTTTTCAATCTCATCAAAGAGAATTACTGAATAGGGTTTTCTGCGAACTGCTTCAGTGAGTTGACCTCCCTCTTCATAACCAACATATCCCGGAGGAGCACCAATGAGTCGGGCTACTGCATGCTTTTCCATATACTCAGACATATCAATTCTTATGATTGCTTTATCATCATTAAAAAGAAAATCAGCAGTTGCTTTGGCTGTTTCAGTTTTTCCCACACCAGTTGGTCCAAGAAAGATGAATGACCCTACCGGGCGATTCTCTTCTTGAATGCCTGATCGAGATCGTCTTACAGCATCTGAGATAACTTCAATTGCTTGATCTTGACCAACGACCCGAGATTCAAGAATTGTTTCCATAGAAAGAAGTTTCTCTTTTTCACCTGCAAGCATTTTTGTTACTGGAATCCCTGTCCATCTGGCTACAACTGATGCAATCTCCTGTTCAGTAACTTCCTCTTTAAGAAGGGTTGATTTGCCTTGCATTTCTTTGATTTTTTCCTGGTTTTCACCCAGTTTTTTTTCTAATTCAACAAGTTGGCCATAACGAATTTCTGCAACCCTATTAAGATTGCCTTCTCTTTCAGCTCTATGTTCTTCTTGCTTAAGTAAATCGATTTCTTCTTTTATTTGACTGGTGCTTCCAATAAGTTCTTTTTCACTCTTCCATTGAGTGACAAGGGCATTTTTTTTCTCATTAAGGTTTGCAAGCTCTTCTTCAATTTTATCCAATCTTTCTTTTGATGCCTTATCTTTCTCTTTTTTTAATGCCTCACGTTCAATGACAAGTTGACGAATGCGTCGCTCTGTTTCATCAATCTCAATGGGCATAGAGTCTATTTCCATTTTAATGAGAGATGCTGCCTCATCAATGAGGTCAATAGCCTTGTCTGGCAAAAATCTTTCAGTAATATATCTGTTAGATAAAAGGGCAGCTGCAACAACAGCAGCATCTGAGATTCTCACACCGTGGTGAACCTCATAGCGTTCTTTTAATCCTCGAAGAATTGCAATAGTGTCATCAACCGATGGCTCCTTTGTGAACACAGGCTGAAAACGTCGTTCAAGAGCCTTATCCTTTTCTATATATTTTTGATATTCATTTAAGGTCGTTGCTCCTACAGTTCGCATTGTACCTCGAGCAAGAGCCGGTTTGAGCATATTTGATGCATCGACTGAACCCTCTGATGCTCCTGCACCAACAAGGGTATGAAGCTCATCAATAAAAAGAATGATTTCACCATTTGATTCCTCAATGGTTTGAATAACTGCTTTGAGTCTCTCTTCAAATTCACCTCTATATTTGGCACCTGCAATGAGAGCACCCATATCAAGGGAAACCAGAGTTTTATCCTTTAGATTCTCAGGAATATCCCCTTCAACCATTCTTTGTGCAAGGCCTTCAACTATGGCAGTTTTACCAACACCGGGCTCTCCAATCAAAACAGGATTATTTTTTGTTCTTCTTGAGAGAACTTGCATGACTCGTCTAATCTCTTCATCACGACCAATAACAGGATCAAGTTTATTGTTCCTGGCAGCTCGGGTGAGGTCCTGGCAGAACTTTTCTAAAGAATTATATTTCTCTTCTGCATTCTCACCATCAGCTCTTTGGGTTCCTCTGATATCTATTAGTACTTTTAAAATATTATCTTTCGTAAAGCCATGTGAGTTTAATATCTGACGGGCTTTTCCATCAAGGGATGATGATAAAGCTAAAATCATATGTTCTGTTGACATGTAATCATCATTGAGGCCCGTAGTTTCATTCCACGCGTCATTGAGAATTTGTCTCAGGTTCTGAGACATAGCTCCACCACCTGGACCAGCTCCTGTTTGACGAGGAAGTGTATCAAGAACCTGATTTAACTCAGCCTCAATAGCAGAAGCTGAGGTTCCGATTTTCTGGGATAGTGATGAAAAGATACCGCCATCTTGGGATGTAAGTGCCTTTAATAAATGTTCAGGCTGAATCTCATAGTGATTCATTGCAGTTGCTATATCTTGAGCAGTGTTTACTGCATCCTGTGCTTTTAATGTTAATCGATCCATTCTCATAAGAAAACTCCTTGTTTACGGCAATAGTAATGACATCATTTTTTAGCAAAATGGTCGCACTTTACCTATTTTTTATTAATGGAAATGTATAGTAGCAATGACAGGCAGTATTTGTATTTTCAAGACTTTTTATATATGTAATTAATATAATGAAATTGTTACAATCTGTCAAGGGTGCGTGAAATCTTTATAGGATGCAACGAAATTTTCAAAGTATGACTCCCACCAGGTAGTTGCTCTCAAGAAACCATGACCATCTCCATGACCAGTATAAAATAAATTGGGAACTTCTGTTCTAATTGCAGGAACGAGATATTCAGAGTTTCTATAGGGGACAACAAAATCTCTTGTGCCATGGAAAATGCAAATTGGTGAATTGATGGATTTTATTTTTGCAAGATTGTCAACCTTTGCAGCAGTGTACCACGTTGATGGAATATTATAGCCTGCAGACATCTCCCTAGAAAGAATCTGGGCATTTGCAATGGGTGCAAAGAGAACGAGAAGGTTTGGTCTATCATTTTTATCAATAGGTTCTGTTTTGTCAGTATATTCATATGCAGTATTAGTGGCAACAGCAGTGCCAAGAGAATAACCAACAATTATAATATCAGATATATCATATTCTTTATCATCTATAAGGTATGTAATAGCTGCTCGGGCATCTGCATATAGTGAAGCCTCTGTGGGTTGAATTGAACCAAAACTTAATCCATATCCTCTATATTCAAAACAGAAATAGTCAAGACCCATGTTTCTCATGGTGACACCGGTTTTAAGAGAGGAGTATAGATTGTTTCTGTTGCCATCACAGAAGAGAACAACTTTCCCTGGATAAGGATCACCAGCGGAAGGTTTTTTATCAATCCAAAGTGTATTTAATGTTATTGAGTTCTTGGTGATTTGTTGATAGTTTTTTTCACCTATAGGTACACTCTCTAATCTAGTTCCAACAAAATCATAATCACCTTCAACAATGGTATCCCATGCAGGAAAAATAAGCATGTCTTCAACAGATTTACAGGTGTAAAAGAAGAGTGTCGTAAATATGAAAATGATTAAGATTATTTTTTCTTTCATAATGATTCCTAAAATTTTACTGCTAATCCTAAGGCCACAACTGGCTGACCATAATCAAAACCATGGGCATCTGACCTTTGTCCTATATCATTCATGCCGGTTTCTATTGTTATGACGAACATTTTTCCAATATTAATATTGAAACCCGCTCTGCAGTTCCAATTTAATTCAGCTATTGCCTCAAAGGAATAAAAATCAAAAGAGACCTCTGTTGCTATATACCATCCCACATGTTTATATTTATAACCAAAAAGAAAACCGAACAATGGAAAAAATCTCATCTCAGGAGTTTGAAAGCTGGTTAACATATAGAGAGAGGAATATATATTTATACGAGGAATCCATCCCCTACTTTTTAATGCCTCATAGGCAACAAAGGGCTCTATCATGAGGTTCCAGTCCAGGCCCATAAATGTCGGGTGATAGATCATTCCAATATTGAGATCATCTAAAATTCCATATCGAAACCCAAGACCAATATTGGGAACTACAGGAGAAGCTCCATGGCCATTGCCTATAAGGTTAAAGGTTGCAGCCTCAATTGCCCATTGACCTTTTTTAACCATTGATTTCCCATGAGAAAGAGAACAGCTCAATCCATTGATAACTAACAATAAATAGATGATATAAATAAAATATAGATTTTTTCTTTTCATAAATGACTTAGCTGAAATATTTTAATAGAAAATTATAATGATTAATGATCATTTAAATAATAGTTAATATGAGGTCAATGTAAAAAAAGCTATCTTTATGTCGCATTAGAGCACATATTACTGAAAAATACTATATACAGAACGTGCTTTTCTTGACAATATTTATTATTAATGTGACTGTATCTTTAGATCTATTAATTTGTCGTAAAAAGGATGTTACATAATCATATGGATTCCATTGAGATAATTCGGAAGGAATTTAAAAAAATTGTTAGTTTGTCTTTGACACCAGATCAGGTTAATCATCTCGGCCAAAAAGTTGATGGAAGATTTGATCTTTACAGAGTATCTGGTTTGTCATATCGAGTGCCAATTCCTAGATTAACTGCTGCAAATATATTAACAGATTATTTTAGAAAAGAACAGCATTTGGTTTTACTATTTGAAAAACTTCTTGAAATTGATGGCAGCAAACTAAGTGGAGCAACAATTTCTGTTCCCAATGTTGATAAATTTATAACTCTCCTTGAAAAATATAAATGGGTTTATAATGAATATCTGGGAACCTTTCACAGAGATCCATTCTATGAGCATGAGATAAACTTTCTTAATTCTCTTCGTGTTTTAGATCTTAGAGAAAATGTTGATACAAAGAAAATAATCAAGGAAATTGAAAAGAACTCGAAGCAAATGAGGATGAGTGACCTTGAATGGCGTATTACTGTCCGTATGTATGATCTTACTCCTGACAGGGGGAAACTCATAAAATCAATCATTGAACTCCTGTTGGGAAAACAGAACATGGGACAATATTCAAATGAGCTCTTTGTCTGTTTTAAAGAATTGGCAATTAATTCAAGTAAAGCTAATTATAAACTTCTTTATGAAAAATATGTAACTGCACCTGAAGGAATTACATCAACAAAAAACTATAGAGTCTTTTTGCAAAACTTTAAAGATGAAATTGCAGAGAATGGCATTGGTAATTTAATAAAATATGCTGAAAAAGATGATATGTTCTTCAATGTATCATTTCAGTCCTCTGAAGATGCAATAGCAATTTGGGTATCAAACTATTCCAATATTTCTCGAATAGAAAAACAAAGGCTCTTAAAAAAGATTCAGGTTAGTGATTTCGAAAGTCTTCTTAATGATGATGGTGAGGATGATTTTTCTGAAGGAGCAGGATTTGGTATTAGTCTTATTCTTAATATTTTAAGAAAATATACTCATGAAAAAGATCCTCTAAAGGTCTTATTCTATTCAGATTTTATCAAAATAGGCTTTATGATAAAACGTGAAGATCTTTTAAGTCATGAGCCAGAATCAGAAGAGGAATAGTTATTTCTTTACCTTAATCTGTTTGCCGCATTTCTCACACCGTATATACATATCCAGGGCAATACTGATGCATTTCACTTCATATTCCTTGCCACATGGGCAGGCTCCTGTACATGATATAAAAGAAATCTTCTCTTCAAAATCTGCAAATTCAAATGTAGACTGTTGTTCCATTTACTTCTCCTTATGCAATGAGACATAAATAATGGAGTTTTGTCAAGAAAATGTTTAATAAAAAATGTTTGACTAAAGGTAATAATTTCAAGTTTAAGTTATACATTAAAAAAGTGGAGATGCCATGTCCCCTGAGGTGAAGTTCATTGTTTTTCAATTTCTTATTATTGTCCCTTTTATGATTGGTGCGGTTTTACGAAAAAGATTTAAAAGTCCTGAAGAATCTGGCAGAAAGATAATCAGAGTTAGCCTCATAGTTTTTTTGCCTCAGGTAGTCTTATGGACAACGTGGAAGCTGCCCATGACTTTAGATCTTTTGCTACTCCCTGTGGCGGGATTTTTTATTGTAATAACAGGATTTTTTATTGGATTTCCAGCATCCTCTTTTTTGAAATTAAAGGATTTAAGAAAGAAGACATTTCTCATAAGCTCATCCCTAGTTAATCACGGTTTCACAATGGGAGGTTTTATTTGTTATTTGTTTATTGGAGAAAAGGGTCTTGCCCTTGCTATGATTATGTTGACCTATTTTATGCCCTATACATTTCTATTCATCTTTCCCTATGCAGGTTTTAATGGAGCGAAAGAAAAACTGATTCCATATTTTTTTAAAAATCTTTTCTCTTTGCAAAATATGCCTCTTTTTGCTGTAATTGCAGCCTTTACCTTGCAGCTTCTCAATATACCACGTCCAAAGATATATTATCCTGTTGATATTCTTATGGCCTGTGGAATTATGCTTAATTACTTTACATTGGGACTCAATTTTAGGCTTTCTGATCTTGCCGTTCCTCTGAAAGATCACATGATGATTGCTCTTATTAAGTTTATGATAATGCCAATAATTGTAATGACTATTTTATCTTCTTTAAATGTCGAAAGGGATATTTACAACACCATAGCTATTCAGTCATTTATGCCAGCTGCGGTCTATTCCGTTGTTACTGCTGTTCTTTATAGGTTGGATGTGAAAGAGGCATCAGGTCTTTTCGTGGTAAATACACTTCTTTTTACGGTCATCCTTCTGCCCCTGCTGTTTTTCTTTAAGGAATTCTTTTTTAGATTTTAATCATTATTTGAATCTTTGAACCATGCCTTATTTTGCCAGTTAAACTTTTCATTGGGAAAAAAATTATTCTTATAGGCCATTGAATGATTTTTCTCAATCCAGTATCCAAGGTAATAGTGGTGAAAATTGTTTTCTTTTGCAAATTCTATTTCTTTAATTATGCTAACTGTACCTGGGTTAAGGTATGCATGGCTATCCTTATAGATGAAATAAACACTTGATAAGGAAGCATCTCCATAATCTAGAAAGCCCACAGCGATAAGTTCATCATTTAAATAAAATTCAGATTGAAGAGAGGGACATGTTTGACTATAAAAGGATGTTAAAAAATCTTCTAGGTCTGATTCGATTTTTCCAAATCTCTTTAGTGAGTGGTCACAGTAGATATCAAATATTTCATCTCTAAATTCCAGATCCTTAAAAACTACTGAAATTTCAGATGTCTTTTTTAATGCACGGCGCTGACTTTTTGACGGCATAAATTCATTAACACAAACTCTAATCGGTATGCAGTCATGGCAATTATTGCAATTGGGTCTAAAAAAATATGCTCCAAACTTTCTCCATCCTTGTGATAAGAGAATGTCCATCTCTTCTTTGTTGAGATCATGGGCAAAGAAATATTCAAAGCGCCATTGTCTATTGTCAAGATAGGTGCAGTTGCTTTCAGGGCTGAGTTTTGGTTCTTGAAGAATTATCATAGAGATATAAGTATCTTTTTATATGAAATGCGTCAAGTGAAATCATATTTCTAAAAACATTACATAGGCATCAATATATCCCTGTTCTGGATGAAGAAATGCCTTTGGCAATGTTCCAACTATTTGAAAACCATTTTTTTGCCATAAATATATTGCCTGTTTATTACTTGAAACAACAAAGTTATATTGTATGGCCCGATATTTTAACTCCTTTGCTTTTTTTATCGAGTGTTTTCCTAAAGCAGATGCATAACCTCTATTTTGAAAGTGAGGCGATACCATATAGCCGCAATTACAGACATGATTACCTGGTCCACCATGGTTATCTTTAATATAATAGGTGCCACCAATCTGGCCATCCATTTCGATGACATAGGTTTCTCTAGGATTTTTAATCCATAGGTTCAGAGCATCTTCTTTGGAAATATTTCTGTCTATAGCATAGGTTTCTCCAGCTTCAACGATTGTTTTGAAAAATGGCCAAATAGATTCAAAGTCTTTTTCTGTTGCTTTACGTATATTCAAATAATTAACCTTTGTTTTGATGTTATTGTAAGTTTAGTTGATTATCACTGAGTTTTATTTTTTTAATTATCAGTTTTTATCCTTTTTTCTTTTTTAAGAATTTCATATGTTGAATCTTTAACATATAATTTTCCTGGTATATCGCTTATGTTTATTTTTTTTGGATCTAGTGGCTTTAATTTTCCATTTTTATGTGATTTCTTATTCTTTATTGTTTGAAGAATGAAATAAAAAATTATTATTAGTAATACAGCAGAAATAAAAGTTATGATCCAGGGTAGAATCATTTTAGTCTCCATATTTGTTATTCATTATTTTATATATTGACTTCATGGGAACATCTCCTTAATCAAGTTTTGATCTAAAAAAGAATTAACTTGACCAAGACTAATTAAGCATATAAATTGCTTTAATATAAAAAATCAAGAATATAAAATGAAAAATGAAAAGATATTAATAAAAGATTTAAAAAAATCCTTTGGACCAAAAAAAATTCTTCGGAGGCTTAACCTTTCAGTAAATGAAGGAGAGATTCTCTGTGTCATTGGAAAGAGTGGAACAGGGAAATCTGTTATAATGAAACATCTTGTGGGAATTTTGCAACCAGATGAGGGAGAAATCTGGGTTGATGGAGTCAACTTTTTAGAAGCTGATGAAAATGAAAGAATTAATATTATTTCTAAGTATGGAATTTTATTTCAAGGGGCAGCTCTCTTCGATTCAATGACGATCTATGATAATGTTGCCTTTGGTCTTCGCAGAAAAAATGTTTCAGAGGAAGAGATAGCTCACATTGTTCCTTCAATGCTGATGGATGTAGGTCTCAAAGATATAGAAAATAAAAAACCTTCAGAGCTTTCAGGTGGTATGCAAAAAAGAGTAGGTCTTGCCAGAGCAATTGCTATAAAACCGGAGATTATGCTCTATGATGAACCAACAACGGGAGTTGATCCAATAACCGGAGGAGCAGTTGATAGGCTCATTGTGCAGATGCGAGATAGCTATAATATTACATCTATAGTAGTTACTCATGATATGAATTCAGCAAGACGTATTGCTGATCGTGTTGCAATGCTTTATGATGGAGAAATTCTCTTTTCAGGCACACCAGAGGACATGGATCAGTCAAATAATCCTGTAATTCGGCAGTTTATAGAGGGTAGGGCTAATGGACCAATCACAATTCAGTAAGATATTAATTATTATGATTTTATCACTTGGTTTGTTTTCCTGTGAAAACTTTTCACATAAGAAACCTGTATCCCTCATCAATTATAAAGAACATAAGTGGCTCAACAATAAGAAGATATACCTTGATGCAGGTCATGGGGGAACCAAAAAAACTGATAGCTTTCGAAATCGTAAAGATATTTCAGAAGAGGATGTAAATCTCAATGCTACTCTTCTTCTTGGAGGTATGCTTGAAAAGGCCGGTGCAGAGGTTCGATACAGTAGAACAAGAGATGTATTTGTATCATTGGATAGTCGAGTGAAGGATGTCCGTGCATTTAAGCCCCAACTTTTATTCAGTATTCATCATAATGGTACCATAAGAAATATGGATAAGGTAAACTATCCTTCTGTTTTAATATGGGGAAATCGAGAGAGTAATCCTGCCAGCTATCAATTTGCTCAGTATGTTATCAAAGAAACAAATAAACTTCTTCCGTGGAAGGGTTTTATTGTTTCAGATTATGCTGTCTTTAGAGAATCAGGCAGCAGAATATTGAGAAAAACTGCATCCATTTGCCCTGGTGTAATAGGTGAAATTGGATTTTTTACTGATAAAAAACATAGTCATCGTTTGAGAAGTCATTCTTATCTCAGTCGAGAGGCTGAAGCATATTTTCAAGCAATATCAAGTTACTTTAAAAGGGGAATTCCAGAGGCCCAATTTCTTGTAAATAGAAATGTAATCAATGGAAATGAGATTCTTCTTTCAAAAAGAAAGTATCCTCACCTTTATTTAAGACTAAATAGTGGAATCAATGAGAAATGTGTTCTGTCTTCTTCAGTGAAGGTTACCTTGAATGATTTACCTCTCTCAGTTCGAAGAGTACGTAAGAACATTTTTCGAGTTTATTATGGAAGAAAAATGTATGGAGGTGTCCATATGTTAAAGGTTTCTTTTAAAAACTGTAGTCATCAAAAAAGCATGATTTTTTATAAGGGATTTCTTATAGCACCAGCTAAGGGTGAATATAAGAGATTGAAACAAATGGGAATCTATAGAATTCGTCATGGATACAAAATAAGAGAGGGACTCACTATGCTTTTAGCTGCACACAGTCTTAATGTTGCGGGTCCTGATGCTCCTGTTATGTTAAAATATATAAGTATTGGTTTTAGAAAACTAAAGATTTACAAAACCTCAGATTATTATAAAATGAGATTGCATCATTTTTATCCTGATAAAAAAAATTACTTAAAAAGATTTGGTTATCCCAATGGTGGTTCCCGGTTTCCTGTTGATTTTTATGGAAAAAAAATGAATCTAAGGGGAAACTTTTTTTTCTGTGAAAAAAAATAATAGACAACTTATTAAAAATAAAATTAAACTGCACATATATTAATGAATAATTAGGAGTTATACATGAGTTCTTATAAACATACAAGCAGTACCTTTATTGGAAAGGGTAGCACTGAAATCTTTTTTCAAAGTTGGAATGTAGATTCACCTCGGGGAATACTTGTTCTCAGTCATGGACTGGGCGAACATTCAGATCGTTATGAAAGAATTGTAAATGAAGCAACCTCAAAAAATATCTCTGTATACGCATTAGATCATAGGGGACACGGTAGATCTACTGGTAAGCTGGGACATGTTGATTCATTTATGGATTATATCTATGATATGAAAACCTTCATTGATCAAATTAAAGATCTTAATGGAGAAAAACCCGTTATTCTTCTCGGACACAGCTTAGGTGGATGTATTGCAACCAAATTTGCTTTAACATATCCTGAAGATCTTTCTGGTTTGATTCTTTCATCTGCAGCTTTAATAGCAAAGCATCAGGTCAATGCAGTTAAAGGAGCAATGGGAAGTTTCTTTTCAAAATATCTTCCTACATTGACAATGGGCAATGGACTTGATACTTCTGATATCTCCAGAGATAAAGATGAGGTAATTAAATATATCACTGATCCTATGCTTCATGATAAGGTAACAGCCCGTTTTTATACAGAGTTTACTCAGACAATGGAGGAGTGTGTTACTCGAATCTCTGAGATCAATTTGCCGGTTTGTTTTATTCATGGAACAGCTGATAATATTGTTGATGTTGCAGGGACTCAAATGGCTTACGACAAGGTTTCATCAAAGGATAAAGAGATTAATCTTTTTGATGGATTCTTTCATGAAACCATGAATGAAGTTCCTGAAGGTAGAAAAAAGGTAATTGATGTTCTTGGTGCATGGTTAGATGCACACCTACCAAAGGGTGGCAAGAAATCAGTAGCTAAAAAAGCTCCTTCAAAGAAAAAACCTGTATCTAAGAAAACTACAAAAAAGAAAGCAGTCTCAAAAAAGTCTGCACCAAAGAAAAAGGCAGCAGCTAAAAAAACAACTTCAAAAAAAGCAGTTAAGAAAACATCAAGTAAGAAAGCTGCAAAGAAAAAAGTTGTGAAGAAAGCAGTAACAAAAAAGTCAGTTAAGAAAAAATCAACAGCCAAAAAGGCAAAAAAGAAATAGGTTTATATCTGCTGGTCATCGCGAGTCGCCCATTGGGCGACGTGGCGATCTCATTTTTATGTATAAAATTTATTACATCATTTGTAATTTAACTATATAGAGATTGCCCCGGCTTTCAAAGCCTCGTGAGGACTCTCTGATAAAGCCAACTTTTTAATTAATATTATGAAATGGAATCCTGAATCCTGGAAAAATTTTTCAGCTAAACAACAACCTGCATATAAAAATCAAAATCATCTTAATGAAATATTGAAAAAGATTAAGGGATTCCCACCACTTGTGTCCATCGGTGGTATTGAACTATTAAAAAAACAGATTACTCAATCATCTCTAGGAAACAGCTTCATTCTTCAGGGAGGAGATTGTGCTGAGCGTTTCATTGATTGTAATGAACCAGCAATACTTAATAAGATAAAGATACTGCTGCAGATGAGCGTAATCCTTACCTATGGTGCTCGAAAACCTGTTGTTAGAATAGGAAGAATTGCTGGTCAGTATGCGAAACCACGGTCTAATGATTATGAAATAATTGATGGCAAAGAGGTTCCTGTTTACAGAGGCGATTGTGTTAATGATTATGATCATATAAATGGCAGCAGAGAACCTGATCCTGAAAAACTGCTACACTCATTTAACCATTCAGTAATAACATTGAACTATATTCGTGCAATTATATCTGGAGGTTTTGCAGATCTTCATCATCCCCATTTTTGGGATCTTGCTGATATGAAAAGGACTACTCAGTGGAAAAGATATGAAAATACTATAGAGCGAATTCTTGATGCCATTAGTTTTATGGAATCCTTTGGTGGCTTAAGAGATGAGACTTTAGGGAAAGTTGATTTTTATACATCTCATGAAGGTTTGTTGTTGGATTATGAAGAAGCTCTCACACGAAAATCAAATGAAAACGGTAAATATTATAATCGTGGTGCACACATGTTGTGGATTGGTGAGAGAACCCGTGGAATTAATGATGCTCATGTTGAATATTTCAGAGGTATTGAAAATCCTATAGGAATTAAAATGAGTTCTACTATGGATCCTCATGAAATAACTGATCTTATTTCCTATTTGAATCCTCAAAATTCTGAAGGTAAAATTGTTTTAATTACCCGCTTTGGGGCATCTAAGGTTGAAGAATCTTTACCAACGTTGGTGAGAGCAGTTGATAAAAGCAATCTTAAGGTAGCCTGGAGCTGCGATCCCATGCATGGAAATATTACTAAAACTAGTGATGGTCAGAAAACACGAAATTTTAATAATATATTGGATGAATTAAGAACTACCTTTGCAGTCCATAAATCTGAGAAGAGTATTCTCAGTGGAGTTCATTTTGAACTAACCGGTGATGATATTACTGAATGTATTGGTGGTGCTGTTGATGTTAAAGATATTGATCTTGCACAAAGATATGAAACCTACTGTGATCCTCGTTTAAATTATAGTCAAAGTCTTGAAATGGCTTTTCTTATCTCAGAACTTCTAAACAGTTAGTAATCTGTTAAATTCTTGATTCTCATTATATTAGTAGAGAGGTTTTCTATATAGAAAACCTTAAAAAATAACTTTACTTTGTTTGTTTAATGATGATAATTATGTATTATGCTAACTTTTCAATTGAGGTTATATGCTATATACAAATATACCATCAAGGTCCCTGCTAAATAGAATTATATTTGTGTTATTTGGTATTTGGACCTTAATAATGTCTATTTCGCTTTATTGGAATATCTATCAGGAAAAAAAACAGATTAAAGATATAATATATCTTAAGGCAAATGAAAACTTTAATAAAGATCTTTCTTTTCGTTATTGGGCAACATCTCATGGAGGTGTGTATGTACCTGAAAACAAAAGAACTCCATCAAATCCATATCTTAAAAATATTCCAGAAAGAAATATTATTACACCTTCAGGACGAAGATTAACTTTGATGAATCCTGCTTACATGATGAGACAGCTCATGACAGAGTATCCTAAAAAATACGGTGTCAGAGGTCGAATTACAAGCCTAAAACCATTTAATATTTACAATAAACCAGACAATTGGGAGAGAAAAGCTTTAAAACTTTTTGAACAGGGGAAAAAAGAGGTAAGTGAATTTGTAACTATCAATAAGAAACATTATTTGAGGTTGATGAAGCCCTTAGTTACTGAACGAGGATGCTTAAAATGTCATGGATATCAGAATTATAAAGTTGGAGATATAAGAGGAGGAATTGGTGTTCTTGTTGATACTGAACCTTTTCTAAAATTGGTAAAAAAGCAGGAGAGATATTTAGCAGGGACTTATACTTTGATCTGGTTTTTAGGAATAATAGGTTTGTTTATATCATATTTAAAATTCAAATCTATTTTTATTGAAAAAGAAATAGTAAAGAGTTCTTTAGAAGAGAGTAATGAACGCTTTAAATTAATAATTGAACAGGCTGCAGATGCTGTTTTTATCAGCAATTTAGATGGTAAAATTATTTCTGTTAACAAACAGGCATGCCATGCTTTGGATTACTCTAGAGAGGAATTACTTAATAAAAATATTATAGAATTAGACAGCAGTTATCCTACTTTGAAGCAATGTCAAAATTTATGGAATGATCTTGAAATTGGGCAATCTATTCAAATAGTATCCAATCATATTACGAGTAGTGGTGCAATATTTCCAGTAGAATTGAATATCACGGCAATTAAAGATATGAATGAAAAATTAATTGTTGGTTTTGCTCGGGATATTACTATTCGAAAAAAACATGAAGATGATTTAAAAAATTCTCTTGAAGAAAAAGATCTGCTCCTTGGAGAGATTCATCATAGAGTAAAAAATAATTTACAAGTAGTTTCATCAATTATTAATCTTGAATCTCTTATGAATGATCACAGTGAAATAATAAATATTTTAGATAATACCTCTTCCCGAGTACAGGCAATGGGATTGCTTCATAGTGAGCTATACCGGTCCAAAGATTTTACCCATATCGATATGAAAGATTATCTATCATCAATAGCAAGTCAGCTTTTAAAGTATAACAACAATACAGAAGAAAATATTAATATAAGCTATGATATTGAAAATATATATATGAACATTGATACAGCAATGCCCTGTGGATTAATTTTTAATGAAATTATTTCAAATTCTCTTAATCATGCTTTCCCTGATCAACAAAAAGGAAAGATTAATGTCTCATTAAAAAAAGAAAACGATCAATACGTGCTGCAAATTTATGATGATGGTGTTGGAATCCCTGAGAATGTTGATTTAGATAATGATAAAAGTTTGGGGATGCAGCTAATATCAATGTTAATATCACAGCTACATGGGGAAGTTCAATTAATAAAAAAAGCTGGCACTAAATATATTATATTTTTTGAAAATAATATTAAAGAAGAAACGAGATGGAAAAGAAAAAGATCTTAATTGTTGAAGATGAATCTATTACAGCATATGAACTAAAATTGCGACTAACCAAATGGGATTATGAAGTGATAGCTGTTGTAACGAAGGGAGAAGATGCTATAGCCTTTGCAATAGAGATGAAACCTGATCTGATTTTAATGGATATATTTCTTGATGATGATATTGATGGAATTGAAGCAGCTGAAGAAATTTTAAAAATTGTTGAAATCCCAATTATATATTTAACTGCATCTGAAGATTCTGTAACTTATGAGCGCGCGATGAATACAAAAAATAATGGTTTTTTAACAAAACCATATTCTCCAAATATTTTAAAAAAATCTCTGCATGAAATTTTTAATGAAGAATAAAGAAATTATTTAAAATATTTTTCAAAAAATTAAGAATAATTCTTTTTTTCGCTCTACTATATCTTATATAGTAGAATTATATAAGTAACATAAAAATGTTATCTCTACTTAATTTTATCACCCTATTTTTGTTACAGCTATGTTACATGTTACCTCAAAGTTAAATCGATGTAGTTATCAGACCATATCATTCCTCTAAGTTTGACAAATCTTAGCATAGCTTACTAATTGTATTTATTAGATTAACTTACAAGCAGGAGGAAAACTGTGATAAATTATATTGATACAACCTGGATGCTCATAGCTACATCAATGGTAATGCTTATGACTCCAACACTGGCATTTTTCTATGGAGGACTGGTAAGGAAAAAGAATATTCTTTCTGTGCTTATGCAGTCTATGGTTATACTTGCTGTTATTTCAATTCAGTGGGTACTTTTCGGATACAGTTTTGCCTTTGGTCCTGATAAGGGCGGTATAATTGGAGGACTCGATTTTGTTGGTTTGGCAAATGTAACATTAAAACCACTCAAGGGGCAGACTATTCCCCATCAGCTTTTTATGATGTTTCAAATGATGTTTGCTGTTATTACTCCAGCACTTATTGTTGGAGCCTTTGTTGAAAGAATAAAATTTTCAGGATTTCTATTATTCATAATTTTATGGTCAACATTGATATATGATCCCATGGCTCATTGGGTCTGGGGAGGCGGATGGCTCCATAAACTTGGTGCACTTGACTTTGCAGGTGGAACAGTTATTCATATAACAGCAGGTGTTTCAGCATTAGTAATGGCTCTAATGCTTGGAAAACGAAAGGGGAAAACAGTAGGTTCATCGCCTCATAATCTTCCCTTTGCTGTTCTGGGTGCAGGGTTTCTATGGTTTGGATGGTTCGGATTTAATGCTGGAAGTCAACTAGCAGTTGATGGCGTAACAGTAAGTGCTTTCTTAAACACAAATACTGCAGCAGCTGCAGCAGCAGTAACATGGATGGTACTTGATTGGATTATAAATAAGACACCTACTATGCTTGGTGTCATAACAGGTATCGTTGCAGGTCTTGTTGCAGTTACTCCGGCAGCTGGTTTTGTTACACCAATGTCAGCTCTTCTTATTGGAATCGGTGGCAGCGGATTTGGATTTCTTTTTGTAGTATATGTTAAAGAAAAGTTCGGATATGATGATTCTCTAGATGTATTTGGTGTACACGGTATAGCAGGTATCTGGGGTGCATTAGCTACTGGATTGTTTGCAACCAAGACTATAAATAGTAGTGGTGCAGATGGTCTTCTCTATGGTGGTGGTTTTAATCAGCTTGCTGTACAATCTATAACTGTTCTTGTGGCAATAGCATTCTCAGCAGCAGGAACATTTATAATCTTTAAAATTGTAGATAAACTCGTTGGTATGAGAGTAACTGAACGAGATGAAAATATCGGACTTGATCTGTCTCAGCATCAAGAAACCGGTTATACTTTAATGGATTAAGAGGAGGCATATTATGAAATATATTATAGCAGTTATTAGACCTCATAGACTGGAAGCAGTAAAAGAGGAATTAGATAAAGCAAATGTTCATCTTATGACAGTGGTCGATGTTTTAGGTTGCGGTCGACAAAAGGGTGTGACGGAGATTTATCGAGGGGTAAAGGAAGTAGATAATCTCTTGAGAAAGGTTAAACTTGAGATTGCAGTAAATGATGAATACTTAGATAAGACAATTGAAGCAATAAATATTGGAGCCAGAGAGGGTGAGGTTGGTGACGGTAAAATATTTGTCTTTGATTTAAATAATTGTGTTCGCATCCGTACTGGTGAAAGTGGTGAAGAAGCAATAGGTTAGAGGCAGTCAAAGGTAAGAAAATTAAAAGTCGAAAGTATAATGTTACTTTCGACTTTTTTACTATTAATTTTAGACTGCCTTTACCCCATCAGATATCTCTGCAGTGTAAAACTCTCCCTCAATATCAGTCTTGTATTTGTATTCAATTTTCACACTTTTGATGAAGTCATTTATAGCTGTCCGTTCAACGAGAGCTAAAGCACATCCTCCAAAACCTGCCCCAGTCATTCGTGCTCCAATGCAATTATAATGATTGTTTGCAGCATCAACTAGAGAATCAAGTTCAAAGCCAGTAACCTCATAGTCCTCTTTCAAGGAGCGATGTGATGCAATGAGATAATTGCCTAGAGCATTGATATTATTGTTTTTTAATTGTTTCATGGAGAATATTACACGTTGGTTTTCAGTTATAACGTGTCTTGCTCGCTTTTTTAGAATATCATCAGTAATATGTTTTAATGAATCAATTGGTGCTTGAGCCAGGCTATCGATTTCATAGTGTTCTCGAAGGATTGTTAGAGCCTGCTGGCATTCATTTTGTCGTTCATTAAATTTTGATTCAGCCAGCTTCCGTGGTTTTTTACTGTTCATAATTATAAGCTGATAGTCCTTAAGGTCAAAGGGAGCATAATCATATTCAAGGGAGTTAGCATTTAAAAGAATCGCATGGTCTTTTTTTCCCATAGCTACTGCAAACTGATCCATGATTCCGCATTGAACACCAATGAATTCATTTTCTACCTTTTGACAAAGCTGTGCTAGCTGTACTCGGTCCTTTTCTTCAGAGATCGTGTCATGATCAATAATATATCCCATTAAGACCTCTATAGCAGCTGACGAAGAAAGACCGGATCCCTGAGGAAGAGTGCTGAAAAAAAAGATATCCATCCCATTTATCTTTTTTCCATTATTTTTCATCTGAGCGATTACCCCTGCAGGATAGTTGGCCCATGACCATTCATCTTTATAGACAATGGGATCATTCAGATTAAAGGAGATCTCTGTATCAAAATCTGCTGATCTCAAGTGAATTTCTTCATCATTTCTCAGGTGAACAAGGGCATAGATACCAAGATCAATGGCAGCAGGAAAAACAAATCCACCATTATAGTCCAGGTGCTCACCAATAATATTGACTCTCCCAGGAGTAAAATAGTATTCTATCTCCCTTGCATGGGGGTAATACTTCTTAAATTTTTCAGTATAGCTTTGTTTCTGTTCAATGTTCATTGTAGTATCTCTGCGAATTGATTTATATCAAGACAAAATGTAATCATTTTTCTGATTGGAAGAAAATTGCAAATCATTTTCTTCATTTCAAACTAGTAAAACAGGATGTTTTACGCGGGCAAAATGCAAATCAGGATGATTTCTATTTTGCAAAAGCAATAGCTTTAATAGGTCACTAATGAATGAAGAAAAATTATTATATTTTGTCTGATGCACTAAAACTAAGTTAAGTGCTATTTTTAATATTTCAGAAGGTATTGCAGATGATGTCCTCGAAACATCATCTGCAATACCTTCTGAAATAATTGTTACTTCTTCATTTTCATTGCCAACTCAATAGCCTTGTAAGCCCCATTGTACGTGCCGATTTTATGTTGCGCCATAATGGCATCACACTGCATTGTAAGAAGATCATCTTCCTCAACCATAAGATCTAATGCCTGTAAAGTCAGCTCCTCAGTTTCACATTCTATTGTACCATCACCAAGTTCTGATGATCTAATCGCTCCCCACATTTCATGACCGCCAACTCTTTGAATCATAAGTTTTGGGATGGGATAGTATGCAAGTTCACTGGGCTTTGTTATCATAATATCACAGGGGCGCATTAATAGATTCGTGGTATATACAGCACAAAAAATATCATCATGTGTAAAGAGGTGAAGACCGGGAGCATCTTTTTTCAACAGACCTTTGGTAAAGCTCTGAATCTCTTTCCAATCAGAATGTTCGACCGGAGTGAGTCCTTCTTTAGCTGAAAAGTCTTTTAAATGGTCATATACCTTTTTGTGATCCCCTGCATTTATATAGAGAATTACTTTTCCGTTATTTATATTATCTTTTTGCTGTTTAATTATTTTTTTAATGAGATCAGTCTGAGCACCTGCACCACCAACAGATATAAGCAGTCTTCGTGCTTCTTTTTTCTTAATACGGCTGATTCTTTTTTTACAGTCAGCATCAATGTTTGAAACAAATTCATGGTCTACATAGTGACCTGTAAATTCAATATCTCCAGATGGAATTGGGTTCAATGTCTTTTTCTTTTTATCCATATTTTTTAAAGTTCGGTATCCAATATAAGAAGATGGAGATTGAATAGTATGTATTGAACCTTCGCAAAGATGGAGTCCTAGAGGCCAGTTATCTGCAATAACATTTACAACCTTTTTCATGCCACCATGCTGTGCTGAGATTGATGCCCATGCATGAGCTCCTACAACAGGAATGTTTTTTGGAATATTTTTGTAAATAGGTGCCATGAGTTTACACATTTCCTGGTCCTTAGCATTGAAAGCCAAACTCTTAAAACCTTCAGCAGTAAGGGGTTCCCAGTAAAGTTTGTTAAAAAATGGAATACTCTGAGACCATCTTGAACCTAGGGAATAAAGGTAATTGAGATGGTTGATAATTTTTGTGGCTGTTGAATTTTCAAATGAAAGAAGATCGAGCCAGTATGGTTTTATTCCCATTGAATTGGCTGCAGATGCTAGAGCCATGCCAATTCTATAGTGACCATATCCCATTCGTATTGTACCAATTATGACAGATTTGTTCTTTGCTAAGGCTGTTCCTTTATCATCAACAACTATTGAATCTAATCCTATATGTTTCCCAAGAATCTCATTGCTCAAGGCTGAGGTTAAATGTTCTTCATCTGGTGAGTATTTGAATTTTTTTTCAAATTTCTTACGTTCTTTGATAGCTTTGTTGATTTGGCTTTTTTTTAATGTGTTTCCAAATATTTTCATGGTTTCCTTCCTTTAATTTAAGCAAAAAATATGTGTAAAAGAGGCATTATATTTATAAATAAGGTTGTTTTTGTCAAACTATAATAATCGTTTTCAAATTTTTGATTATTTTTTAATAGTATAGCCTCTATTATAAAGATTTTTTAAGGAAATATTCATTTTATTTCCTTGGAATGTATTGACATATAAGAGTAAATAATTTCATTAATCATTAAGCTATTTATAGTTAACACTTGAAAGACTTTTATATGTAAATTTTAGTAGCATAGGTTGAATGGTTGTATGGACAATAGAGAGACAGGAGATTCTTCTAACATTTCATGAATCCATCTGAATTACATCAAGATTTGAAAGCTATCAATGATTCTAATATTGATTACAAGGTTTTTGAAACTCTTCATTATCCTGTCTGTATCATCAGTCATGATGGCTTATTAACATACCGAAATGAATTTTTTAAAAAATTTATTCAGTCCAGTCAAAATGAGTTAAGACTCGATTGGAGCCATCCTCTTTTTCCGGAATATAGAAAACGTGTTGCCAATGCTTATATGTCAGCAATGAAGGGACATGAAAAGCAGTGTTTTGCCGTTATTAATTCAGATGATGGAAAACAGATCCCCGTTGAAATTTATCTTTTCCCAATGTACAATGGTGATGAGGTTTCATCAATTTTATCAATGATGAGAATTGTTGATGATAGATTACTGTCCTTTGACGGGTCAACCCTCTCTCTTATTTCTGAAGAAAACTTTCAATATGAAAATCTTGTATATGAATTCTCTCCTATTCCCATGTTGAGAATTAATGATAAAAATGAAATAACCCGTTGTAGTCAGGCCCTAGAGGGATTAATGGGTTACTCCAACGAAGATATATTTGAGAAAAAAAAGGTAGATCTTGAAAAACTTTTTAGTCATGATTATGAAAGAGTAACCAAAGCTATTCATATTATCATGAATGGAGAGATCCCCTTTAAACGAATTGGTGAGGTTAAACTCTGTGGCAAGGGTGATATAGAGAGAATTGTAAATCTTACTTTATACCCTATCGTTCAAAATAATCAAATAACCTCCATTGAGATAGGTGTTGAAGATATTTCGAAGGTCTATGAACTAAAGAATAAAGTTAATACTGCAAATAGAATTCAGCTTTTTGGTGATATCACAAAAGGATTCTTACACTTTTTGAATAATTCAATAAATGTTATTTTAAGTAAAACACAATTGCTTCTTCAAATAACTGAAAAGGAAACAGTTATAGATGGTATTAGTCTTATAGAAAATTCTGCAATAGAAATTGGTGAGCATATACGCAGAGTGCAGGGTTTTATTTTAGAGAGTGCATCTTCTCAGGAAGATGCAACGGAACCTCTTGTAAATATTATTGAAGATTCCATTGAGTTTTCAAAGATACAGTTTAAAGTTGAAGATAATGAAAAGAATCGATTAATAGATATTGAAAAGAAGTATTTTTCAAGTGAGAGTATTCAGACTGATACCCGTCGATTGAGAGAAATAATTATATCTTCAATATTAAAGGTGTCCCTTTTCATCAAGAAAAAAGGCAATATCAAGGTAGAATTAAAAGAGAATACAGACACAATTATTGATATTAGAGTCGAGAAGGATAAAAAGAGTGATCCATTGATTATGCCTTCAACTATTAATATTTTTTCCGGAATTGATATTCGTCAGTCTGCTGAAAAAATAGGTTATAAAATTATAGAAGAAGAATCTGCTGATAGCTATGGCATAAAAATTATACTTCCCCAAAGAATGATTCTATCAAAAAATACCAGTGAAAATGAAAAAGATTCAGTGAAGGTTAGAGATCTTGATATTATAATTGCTGAAGATGAACCTGCCCTGCAAAAGATTCTTTTTGAAATGTTTGATAGAATGGGTAATCGTGTTTTTGTATGTGAAAGCGGAACAGAAGCACTTGAAGAGTTTAAAAGAAAATCATATGATCTTGTAATAACAGACTATGGATTGTCAGGATTAACGGGTATTGAATTAGCTGCCAGAGTAAAAGAAATATCCGAGGATACTGTAACCGTATTACTCTCAGGGTGGATGATAAATGATCTAAAGGTGTATAAAAATGTAATAGATCTATTCCTTCCCAAACCTTTTAAGCTCGAAGAACTAATAAAAGAAATATCAAAACTTACTAAGCAGTAGACCTATATAAATTCAGACATCCTTTTCATCTCGTCTCTTTTTCCAAGCATTACCAGTACATCATTTCCCTCAAGAACTTCATTAGGCAATGGATTGAAAATCATATCTCCATTAAATTTTTTAATTAAAACAATAATAACACCGTAATCTTTTCTAAGATTACTTTGAATTAGATTTTTCCCGACAAGTGATGATTTAGGTGTAACTATTACCTCTTCCATTTGAAGACCAAGATTGTTTTCCATTACAGCAATATCAACAAAGTCGACAACCGTTGGACGAATTAAAACCTGGGCCATTCTTCTTCCCCCAATCAAATATGGAGAAACTACCCGGGAAGCTCCTGCACGAATAAGTTTGCTTTCATTTTTTTCTTCTGACGCTCGAGAAAGAATAAAGATATCTGGTTTCAGTCCTTTGGCTGTAAGAGTAATAAACACATTGTCAGAATCAGACCGAACTGCAGTTACTATTCCTTTGGCATTTGCTATACCACAACTGATAAGTGCATCTTCGTCAGTTGCATCAAGGGATAAATATAATAATTTATCATTATCAAGTTGGATGATGGCTTCAGGGTCATTTTCAATGATAACAAAGTCTTTATTGTGTGTTTTAAGTTCCTGGGCTATAAGCTTTCCAATTCTGCCATATCCACAGATTATATAATGGTTTCTTAATTGAGCAATCTTCTTTTCCACTTTTCTTCTCCCAAGAGTTTTCTTAATTTCTCCTTCAATTATCATCCTCAAGAGGTTTCCTATTGTATAGGCCCCAATTGTAATTCCTGTGCTGATAATAAGCATTGTTAATACTCTGCCTGCAATAGAAAGGGTTTTAATTTCGTGAAAGCCTACTGTACTTATTGTAATAATAGTCATATAAATTGCATCAAACAGACTCATTTCTTCAATAAAAATATAACCAATTATACCAAATGAAAGAGTTCCAAAAAGAAGAAGAAATGATATTTTTAAACGTTTCAACAGCAACCTCATTAAAATTAATGCATCATATTAAAGTGTTATAACAATATGAAATATTACGGCATAATGATCAATGTAAAGCAATTATTTAAGTATTAATAGCAAATAATAATATATTTATCATTTTTAATTTCATAATGTATATATATTCTTGACTATAATCCTTATTTCGGTTAATTATTAAGTATTCTGAATAAATGAAAATGATTTTTAATAAAATATATATAATATCTGAAGAAGACGAATATTCTCAAAAAATCTATAGATTATTTTCATCATTGTATAGTGATAAGATTGAATTATTATCAATGAATGCATTATCGGAAATTGATGAAAATGAAACTTTTATATTCGCTATTATAGATGATAAATATGAAAATATAAATGCTCTTCTCAATCTAGGTTACAGCAATCCACTGGTTTTACTCGTAAAAGATGGCTTGTATGCATCATATGATCCTCTCTATAATAATGGTGCTCTATTTGTCTTATCTTTAAAAGAGACAATTATAGATGTGCTTCCTTCAATATCTTCAAGTTTAATATCTGACTGGAAATATACAAAGAGTCTAAAGGTTACTGCTGATGCTTTTATAAAGCAGGGAAATGATTACTTTGAAATAATTGAAAATTTACCAGAGTTAGTTTTTGAGATAAATGTTGAAGGTTACATTACTTATGTAAATAAAAAAATTGTTGATCTTCTTCAGTACAGTAAAGAAGAAATAATTGGTCAGAAAATTGAATATTTAATCTGTAGAGATGATATTCACGCCGCACAGGATGGCTTTAGAAAAACCCTCAATGGAAAGCATTATAAGGCAAGGGAGTTTCGTTTAATTAAAAAGGATGGGACCCTTCTGAATGTACATATTTATACTTCACCATTATTTAAAAATGATGAGATTGCTGGATTAAGGGGAATAGCAGCTGATATTTCAGAACTTGTTAAGGTAGAGTCAGATCTCCATATAAATGAAGAAAAATTTCGTTCAATGATAGAGAACAGCTCAGAGGTTATTGCTATTATTAATCTCAATGGTGCTATTGAATATCAAAGTCTTTCTACCTCAAAACTTTTAGGTTTTAGCTCAGATGAGATGAATGGATTAAATATCTTTGATCTTGTTTTACCTGAAGATAGAGATTTTGTGATAGATAGTCTTTCTCAATCAGTTACAAATAATTTAGACAATCAAGTAATTCAGTTTAGAAGTAAAACTAAAAAGGGTAAAACTCTTTATCTTGAATTAACATGTACTAACATGATTAGTAATCCAGCTGTGAAGGGGATTGTTTTAAATATTAGGGATATTACTGACAGAAAGAAAATTGAAGATGGTCTCAGAAGAAGTGAGAGTAAGTATAAAAAGTTATATCAAAATGCAATGGTTGGAATGGCTAGTGTTGATTATGATACAAGCTGCATAATATCTCATAACGATAAATGTCAGGAGCTTTTTGAAATTGAATTTAAAAAAGATCTTCTGGGGTCAACATTGAGGGAGTATTTTAAAAGAGGAGAAGACTACGACGTTCTTACAACAGACTTATATCATACTGATTCCTTAACAAACTATGAACTAGAGTTAGTGACAATAAAAAATGCCTCTGTGTGGGTCTCTATTTCAGGTAACTATGACAAAGAAAAGAATACTATAGAGCTGATTTTTCTTGATATTACAAAACGAAAAGAGGTTGAGCAAACAGTTCATGATTTGACTTTTTATGATCGTTTAACCAATCTACCTAATAAAGAACTCTTTGAAAATTTTGTGCAAACAGAAATTATGAAGTTGGCCAATAATAATGAAAATATTTTTGCCATAATGTGTATTGGGCTTGATAGATTTAAGAATATTAATAATATTTATGGACCTCGTGTTGGTGATGAACTTTTAATAAAGATATCTAATTTGCTCGAAGAAACAGTTTATAAAAAAGATGATAAAATATCACGATTTGATGGTGATAAGTTTTTAATTTTATTTTCAAATATCGAATCTAGAGAAAATGCCGGTGCCATTGTTAATAACATTAAAAATATTTTTCATAATGGTATTAATATTAATAATATAAAAATCGATATTACATGCAGTATCGGCGTAAGTCTTTATCCAATTGATGGCACATCATCAGAAACCCTTATCAATAATAGTGAAGCTGCAATGTATATGGCAAAAGATGTTGGTCGTGATTCTTATACATTTTATGATGAAGAGCTAAATTCAGAAATGTTAAAACGGTTTCAACTTGAAAATGATCTTCGCAAGGCAATTTTAAATGATGAATTTGTTGTTTTTTATCAGCCAAAAGTTAATTCAGATGGCGCTATAGAGGGAATGGAATCATTGATTCGATGGAAATCACCATCAAAGGGACTGATTCCTCCTTTTGTTTTTATTCCTTTAGTTGAACGAAATGGCATGATTAAGGATTTAGGACAAACTGTATTGCAAAAATCATGTGATGCTAATAAGGATTGGCAGAATAAGGGATATAGCCCTCTGATTGTAGCAGTGAACTTGTCTCCTTTTCAGTTTCAACAACATGATCTAATTGCAAACATTGAAAATGTAATTAAGAATAGTTCACTTGATTCAAGATGGCTCGAACTGGAAATAACCGAATCAGGAATTATGGAAAATGAAAGGGATGCCCTTGAAAAGCTTCATGAATTGAAGAGAATGGGCTTTTCTATTGCCATAGATGATTTTGGCACAGGCTATTCTTCATTAAGTAAATTGCAGGATTATCCTATAGATACCTTGAAGATTGATAAGTCTTTCATTGATAATATTCTTACCAATCAAAAAACAGCGGCTATATCCAAACACATAATAAATCTTTCACACGATCTTGGATTCAAGGTTGTTGCAGAGGGTGTTGAAACAAAAGAACAGCTTGATTTCTTAATAGACAACGGCTGTGACCAATTTCAGGGATACTACTTCAGTAAGCCTCTTCCGGAACATGAATTTGAGCAAAAATTGGACATTAAAACTATTGTGAATTAAAAAACCTTTCAATCTCCTCTTCATTATAAGACATATGAAGATTTTCAGCAAGCTTTTCAATGATTACCATGGGAGGATTGCCGTATGTTTTAAAGTCGATATCAGCGATTACCTCTATTATTCTTGCAGCTACTATGCTTATTCCTCTGTATTGTGCTCTTACTGTAACCTGAGCATCATGTTTTGTTTTACTATAGGTGACTAATATTGAATCATTGATCATATCATCATCCCATGCAAATGAGATGCCCACTTTTATTAAAAAGGTGTTGTTGTCATTGCCATGATGTTGTAATGATTTTAAAGTAAGATCCATTTTATATTATTCCTCGTCAGATATCTCTTCAACAAGAGCTGAAAAGAGTGTGATAATATCAGAGTTAGCTTTTCTTAATCTTGAACTTAATTGGCTTGCAATTGCTCTTGTTATCTGAAGACCCATGTATGGGTTCTCATCCCCAAATTTTACAAAGGCATCTCGAGTGATTACAAGACATACGCAATCGGTATTTGCAACTACTGAAGCTGACCTTTGATCATTATCAATAAGAGCAAGTTCTCCTACATTGATTCCCCCCATGTCAGAACTGAGAGTTGTTACGGTATATTTTTCATTTTGTAATGTTTTCTTTAAAATGTCAATGTCTCCATTTAAAATAATAAATAATTCATCACCGTAATCTCCTTCGGTAATTATCTCTTTGCCCTGTTTTATTGATCTGTTTGAACACATGTCAGCAATTTTATTCATATCACTGTCATCTTTGGCAAACATACTAAAAAAGGGAACCTCTTTGAGTTTATTTATTATATCATCTCTTGATGACTTTACTTGACTAGGCATGAGCATACTCACTGTGTTCTTTTTTTCGGTGGTCTCGGCCTTCTATAATTATGGCTTTGCTGTAATCTTTAACCACGTAATCAGAGAAAGGATTTATAATAGGTTGATTTGCTTCAAGGTTCTTTACTACCTTGAGGTTGTCAACAAGTGTGGAGATATCAGGTGTTTTCTGAGCATCCTTTATTGCTTCTTTTTTTCTACTATAAAAGTTACCGGTGTTCTCTAATATGCCTATGAGAATTGATCTGTCTTTACCGAGATAATAGTTGAAAAGATCGTCATATGATTTTCCTATATACTTTTTAGGAATATCGAGAGTATCAATTGAAATATGAGCATTTACATTGAGAAGCTCACTAACGACGTGTGAAATGCCACTTCCTGCAGATGCATTGGCTATGAGCGATCTGTTGTAATCACTGGTTAGTATTATTTCATCACAGTTTGAAAATCTAAGATATCTTTCAAATTTAGAATCTAAAAGTTCAGCACAGGTATAGGCTCTTTTGTTCATTGATTTTATTGTAATAATTGTCATAACAGTCCTAGAGTCAACCTCTTGAACAGAACCCTTTACGAGTCGATCTGCTAAAACAAGAATTTTTTTTGCACCTTTGAGATTCGCTCTTTTGAGAACTCTCTCATCGATAAAATCTCCATGTATAAAATTTGTGTGAATGAATCTTTTGTCAGTACGAAGGTTTTCAATCTCCTCTTGATCTGCTGTATTAATTAAAACTATTTCAGATGGTAAAAACTCTTTATTTTTTTCCATGATGCCATGAAGAATGTCACCCATGTCTCTTTTCCATCCGCATATTACAAAATGGTTTTTTAATTTAAGCTCTTTCAAACCACGGCCCTCCTTGAGTTGCTGTTCTACAAGAACTGATGCAATGTTACCGGTGATTATACCAACCAGTGATACGCCAAAAAACATCAGCAAAATTCCTACCAGCCTTCCAGCTGGAGATTTAGGATAATAATCGCCATATCCAACAGTTGTAGATGTTACAAATGTCCACCATAGTGAATCTTTAAAATTTCTGATATTGCTGGAATTATCAGAATCTTCAATTTTTTTTCCATTGTCTACTTTATATGTTATATAATTACTTTCAGAGAAATAAATCGCAAAAGAGAAGACAATTATAATAATAAAGCTTATTAGAGTAAGCTTAAATGCCATGCTTTTTATAATACGAGAAACTATTTCACGTATCATTTTACTGTTAAATATATCTGAAATTTTTTCAGAAAGTCTATATGCTGCTTTTGAAATCATTATTTATACCTTATCTGTCCTTCAATTAATGTTTCGGTCAAATTTAAAAAATGATTTAGTTATAGAAGTGAGATGAAGATGTTTTTTTTATATTAATAATGATAGTTTTTGCATGAACATTTGTTCTTTGAAAATAAATATATTGTTTTGCAAGGTATTGTTTTGATTAAAGCATGGGAGGATGTTTATTCTGATTTATAAGTACTATTTCGCGATGACAGGATTTTTACATCATCGCGAAATAAAGAATAAGATTTTTAATCTTTGAAAGTACTTACTTCAAAGACTTAAAAAGTTTAATTGTAGCAGGAATGAAATTTTCTTTGTAATTGGTCTTCAATATAAAACTTCCGGACATTATATTTCCATTAACCTGTGAGTCAGAGGAAATATATTGAAAGTTGCTGAGAATTTTTCTTATTTGGTTGAGATCTCTAATGTCCTTTGGTTTTCTTGCCATTGAATAGAAGTTAAGCATTGCTTTACTTATTTCATTAAAATTGAGGTACATTATATAATCATTGGTTTTAATCATTTTAGCTAATGGCTTAGTCATTTTTGTTGTGAAGCTTCTTTCAACTGTACCTGATAAAGCCTGCTTAAAAATAGTTTTACCCTGAGCAATAATTAATGATTTATTATGAACAGCTGTGTAAACCTCAAATTCCTTTGTTGAAATTTTATAACAATCAACACCATTAACTCTTACATTTTCAACTTTTAATGACTCAGCTGCTGAACTAAAGGCCGACTTCTTTCTTCTATAGCGATATCTTCTAGATGAATTATTATCACTTAAATCACTTTCTCTTTTCTTTCTTTCTTCTCTTTTTATTCTGGCTTTTTCAAGATTCATTTTAAATTTATCAATGATGCGATTCCATACAGTTTGCATTTTACGCTCATCTTTAACTCCAATTGTTAAAACAGCATTGAAGTTTTCTTTTGTAAAGGTTTTACCATCAAAGAATCCAAGATTAACGCTTCCTGAAAGATTATTCACTAAATCTTTTTCAAGATCGAGTCCAAAGCTTGACTTATAAATATCTTCAAGGTTTTTTACTGCCTTCTTGTTGAAAAGTGTTCTCATGTAATCCATATAGCTCTGTACATTAAAGCCACTGATCATGAGAAATATTGGATTCTTTTCAATATTTAATACAGATTCAACATTTTTAGAATATTTATAGATCTTAAGAATTGGTGAATTTTCTTTTACGCTGAGAGCACCATTGAACACAAGGTCTTTTGATTCAAGCTTCATTGTAAAGGCCATGCCGAGATAGTCTTCAACGAGTTTAGTCATGCGTTTTTGTTCATCTTCTTTACGCTTATAATATCTTTTCATGTAAGGACTTTTTCGTCGTGAAGAATATCTTCTTGTTGGAGCAAAAGCGGTTTTCATTATTTGTTTTGTTAAAAGATTTTTTATGTCAGTATAAAAAACAATGTCTTCATTGAAATCAATAGCATTTTGAAGATTTTTATAGCCTGTGGTGTCATAGACTGTTGTTTTTGAAGAAATAAATGTATAAACCTCTTCAAGGCTTTTTTTATTTGAAAATCCGGCTATGAGATATTTCCCACTTTGGGCAAAAAAGACAAACTCAGAATTTTGTCTTTTGGGATTTGTCACATATTCCATCTTTTTATATTTTTTAAATTCTCCAAGATTCTTTTTGCTGACAGAACTAGTGAGAATATCCTTCATATTCTTCATTACTCTTGATGGTTGATCTGATGGAATAAGAAAATAAAGAATAAAACGAGGATCTTTATTACGTTTTACAATATTCATTTTTGACATTCCAAAGGCACAGCTGCCATTTATATTGACACCAATTCTTTCAAGCTCAGATATATCATCAAAGTTGAATTTAAGCTTCTTTTTTATTTTTCTAAGGTCTCGAGATAGGCGATTATACTTATTTTTCTTAATACCAAAGTTTTTATATACAGATGATATGCTTTTGATCTTTAAGAGAACAGTTGTATCTGATGGTGCAACCTTATATATATTGGTCTCAGATGCTTTGCGGATATTGTCACAACCAGCTAAAAACAACATCATGATAAAGAGTGAAAAAATTTGTTTCATTGAAATTCCCCTGATAATTATTAAAGTCATTGTTTTTTAATGTAGATGTTGATATTCGTCAACAATTAAATCAATAATGATTCTTATACAAATTTTACAGCTTGACTAATGATTTCTTTTTTGGTAACTATTACTCTATAGAACAGATATAAGACTATTATATTAATATAAAGTTCCATTTATCGGGTGATGATTATGAATTTAAAAACTAAAATAGCTATAATTTTTAGTGTATGTATATTAGCAAATCTTGGGGCCTATTTTATTATAAGTACCATGACTAGTAAGCTCGAAAATCAGCTCTTTGAAAAATGTAGAATAGAGGCACGAACAGGTGCCCGTGTAATGAGTGAAATAATGGAAATGTTTGTCTCAGAAAAGATTTTATCTGAGAAACAAATATTCGACGTTAAGTATATTAAGATTACTGATAGTAATCCCTCTAAATATCATACATCCTATGATAAGATCTTTGATAAGTATATTCAAAAGATAGAGGATGAATTTTTACAGGATCCTGATGTAATCTATGCTGTTTTGATCGATAAGAATGGATATGTGCCAACCCACAATTCTAAGTTTTCTCAAAAGGAAACAGGAGTTAAGAGTAAAGATCTGATTTATAGCAGGAGTAAAAGAAATTTTTCTTCATATCCTGGAATTCGAACAGCATTAGAATATAGAGGCAATGATACAATACGTTCATATTATCTCAGGGATACTGGTGAAAAGATGTGGAATATGGGAGCTCCTGTGTGGGTTCGAGGGAAATATTGGGGAGCTTTTGTCATGGGTATTTCTCTTGAAAGACTTAATAGCATTCAAAATCAAATGATAATTCTTATTGTTACAGTTATGGTTATTATTATGACTATAACCGTTCTGGTCTTTGTAGCTGTATTACCAAGAAAACTCTTTGCTCAGGATATGGGTATTGATGAATATTAGATTGTGCTATATTTCTTTTATTGGTTTTTTATAAATTATAAATATTTATTATTTCGAAGTAACTTCATTACAGTTACTTCGAAAATAATATTTATGCCTTTTCTAGACCTGGATAATATTCATAAGGTTTTTTTCCATGCATTTTTTGAAAATCTTCTGCAAAGGGGCAAAGAGTGCATGAAAGGCGGATTACTCCTTCTGCAGTATACTGAGCCTCTTCGTGAAGAACCCCCTTGTTATCAATATTGTTTCTCATTCTCATAATGGCACATTGTTCACATTTTTTTGCATTTTCTTTAACTCTATGGTTGATTAGTGGCATATGTTACTCCTTTATGGTTTTTATATAATTCCTGTATTGCAGGATATTATTCTTATTATGCTATAAATGATTATATAATATAATATTTATTAGTCGTGCTACAAAATAAGCTCCAGTTATACAAAAAAATGGAATGAGCCCAAAAAATGCTACAAATTCATAGGGTTTAACAACCCCGGGATGAAGAACTTTTTTTCCGAAAAAATTATAATGAAAGTGTTCAGGATCTTTTGACCTTTTGTATATATTCATAAAAATCTTTATTTTTATCAGCAGAGCAATTAAAGACAATGCTCCAGAAAGAATCCATAATAACAATCTAATGTTTATATTTTGCATTTGCTCTGGTCTGGATAGAGCTACATAGATCAATCCTCCGGCAATTAAAATATTTGTTATTGTTGTGTTTACATAATTTCTTAAATACTTATTATCCTTTTTAATTATATAAATTATAAGAAAATATATATGCAGTGTAAAGGATAAAAATAATGCCAGTATTAGGATTATTATTGCCATAATTTAGTATTTAAAATAAAGTACACATCTCCTTGTTAAATGTTACGTGTAATTTACATCATCACGTTATACTATTGAAATTATTATATACAATACTCTATTACAATGAAGTCGTCAATAATTTTATGTGTTATGTGGTATTTAGTTGAATGGAAAGAGTTGAAAGTTAAAAGTCTAAAGTCAAAAGTTTTATATTCTTGATAGAGAAAATCTACCACTTTCAACTTTCGACTTTCAACTTTTGATTCTTACAAGTATTTGCTGTTTGAAGCTAATTTTATTCTATCTTCTAAGACATTGCAAGACTTTCGAGCTGCCTTCACTACATTGCTATTTTTATCATGAAAGGCTCTTTGCAAAGCTGATAGAGAATTTTCATGTGTAATTGATTCAAGAGTGTTGACTGCCTCTAAACGTACATCCCAATAAAAATCATCAAGCATATGAGCGGTATGTGATATTGACTCTACATTCTTCATTTGACCAATAGCTTTAAGTGATTCAATTCTTATGGATTTATATTCATCGTTGAGAGCACTATGGAGCAGGGGAAGCCCATAGGTAAGATTTTGTTTGCCAATATTTCTGATGGTATTTTGTTTTGATTCTAAATTTTTATTCATAGAGTTGATGAGCATTCTGAGTGGAGCATCTCCAAGAGCCTTCCGTGCTGAATCTGAATCAAAGGATTCAAGGGCTTCAAGGGCAGCCTCTCTCACGTAACGGTGATTGTCAGTGAGGGCACCAGTCAAAGCATCTATTGATTTTTCTGAGGCTATTTTGCCGAGGGATTGGGCAGATGCTTCACGGAGCTGATAATTTTTCTCTTTTAAAAAAGTAATAAGCTGATCAACAAAGGTGGGGGATTTTACTGCTCCCATTGCTTTAATTGCTTCTAATCTGACTATCAGTTTTTTATCCTGTGCTGCAAGTGAGATGATACTTGAAATTACCGGGTCATTATTCTCTCCCTGTTGAATAAGGGTTTTCATTGCATCAATTTTGATTCTTGGAGATCCCTTTTCAATTATTGTATAAAGATTATCAGAAAGATCTTTTTCTCCAATATCAAGAAATTTGAGAAGTGCGATGGCCTTAACCATATCATCCTTATCATTGAGAATAAATCGAAGGGTTCTCAGGTATTCCTTGTCTCTTCGATTAATTGAAAAGAGTGCCAGAAATGCATTGAGTCTTGTGTCAGCATTTCTATTTTTTAAGCATTTCTCTAATCCTGCTATATCTTTTTTTTCTTTAAGTTTAACAATATTTGGGCTAAAAAACATGGTATCCTCTCTATTTTTTCATATGTTTAGCAACAAAGTTGTGAAATTCTGACCGTTCATGTTCATAAGACTTTTTGAGGGTAGAAGTATTTCTATGTTCAATGAGATTTTTCACTGTATTCATCATCGTATCATTGGTTTGTGAAATAAATTCAGCAATCTCAAGTGCTCTGTCAATAAGTTTGTTCTGTGAGACAATTTCATTGACCAGACCGTATCTTAAGGCTGTTTGAGCATCAATGAACTGACAGCTTAAAGACATTTGTTTCGCCATTCTCATGCCAACTGCCTGTTGTAAGAGCTGTGTCATTCCCCACCCTGGATGAATGCCAACCTTAGCATGGGTGTCTGCAAAGGCGGCAGCTTCAGAGGCAATTAAAAAGTCACAATTGAGAGCAAGTTCGAATCCTCCTGTAATTGCATGGCCATTGACAGCACCAATAATTGGTTTTGTACAACTTTCCATGATATCCGGCAGTTCTTTATTATCACCTCGTGGGTCAAAAATCTCTTCTCCAGCACCAAGAGCCTTGAGGTCAATACCTGATGAAAAGGATGGACCATTGCCCGTAATAATGAGAACTCTAATCGACGAGTCATTAGATGCCTTTTCTATATTATCATAGAGTTGTGAAAGAAGAGCATTGTTAAAGGAATTTCTTCGTTCAGGTCTATTGAGTGTAATGAGGGCTGTTGCCTCTTTTTTTTCATATAAAACGCTTTGTTCCATAATTTCCTCCGAAGTGTTATGAGAACATATTATCTTTTTAAGCGCAATAATTTTTTATATTATTTTGAATATGGGGTATGAATTTATGGGAATTGAATATTTTATTGAGAGTAAAAGTCTTTGACAATACTCACGAGAAGTCTCATATAATAATAGTTAAAGAATCTTTATGTGGATATTATTGTCCTAAAGATATCCACATAATATCTAAAAAGGAATATTTTAATATATGGAATTTATAACTTTATTAGTAGTGGGACTATTCATATTTGGGGCATTTATTTATAGTGATTCTAAATCTGAAATTAAAGATTTTAAAGACCTTATCTCAGAACTGGGAATGAAATTTTCTGAATTGAGAATAGAATATAATAAGAGATTTTTTTTTAAGAGAGCAAAATTTATAGAAGTGATAATTGAGGGAAGTAAATCTAATATATTCATTACGAAGCATAACAAAGAGCCCAATTATCTTGTTAAGTTGTCTGCATTACCAACATTTAAAATTCCCTTTAGTCTCACAACTAATGATGATGTGGATTCATTTTTTGGAAAAAACTCAAATCTTCTTTTTGAAACAGGTGATAAGTATTTTGATAAACAGTTTAATGTTTTATATAGAGATCAGTACAAAACTCAGGCTATTTTAGATTCATCATTAAGAAGAATGATTTTTTCTTTGAAATCTATGGTTAAGAAACTTTCTATAAATGAGAATAAAATCGAAGTTGAACAGTCTTTTCCGATGTCATCAGTTTATGGTAATATCAATGAAATAATAGATCAAATGAGATTGATTGGAGATTATATCAAAGAAGAAAAAAATATTCTTCAGCAATTGCTTGATGGTATATCAGTGGAAACTGAAAGCTTAATTAAAATAAAAAAAATTGAGGCCCTGTGCAAAAAATTTCCAGAACAGGATGAAACAAAAAAAATACTTAAGACCTTACTTAATGATAGTGATTTAACTATTCGAGTATATGCTGCTGATGCCTTAGGTTCAGAAGGAATTAAAACTTTGATTGAAACAATGAGAGACATCAGAGAGAATCGATTTTATTCAGGACATAGTGATGTTGAGTTACAAATTATTAATATATTTAGGCGAAACTACAGTGATGAAACAAATCAAGAGATAAAGAATGTTTTAGAAAAGGAAGAGGATAAAGAACTCTTATTGGCAAGTTTTAGATACTGTAGAAACATTCCAGGTGGAAATTTTACGCAAGGACTCTTGAAACATATTAAACACAGCGATTCAACTGTTAGAGAAGAGGCATTAAAAATCATTGTCTCTGAAGGCAATATATTAGCTGTAGAAAGCCTCTTCATCGAAAAAGAAAAAACAATGAATCTATTTTGGAAAGGTGAACTTACCAGAGCTATAGAAATAATTCAGAATCACATTGCATCAGGTGAAAAGGGATGGGTTTCATTAAATGAGACTGAATCTTTAGAGGGAGAGCTTACTCTGACGAATAATCATAAAGGTGAAATTAGTCTCAAAGAAGAACTCTGAAAACTATTATTGTTTTAGGGTATAGGTTGAAATTTTTTAGTATAGGATTTATTGATTTATCAAAGTTTCATATCAAAAGGATTAAACTGATGGAATTTTTTATTTTTGGGTTACTATTTTTTTCAGTATTTGGGTTCTCATTTTATAAAAAGCGTAGGGGAAGAATCAAGATATTGAAAAGTATTGCAGAAGACTTGGGGATAACATATCATAAGGGACCATTATTGCTATTCCCAACTGTGTCAGGTAGGATTGATGATAGCACAATCTATATTTCAACAGCTAGTCAAAGTAGTGATGTTTGTATCAGAATTAAAATATCAAAAGACACATTTGTCAGCCTTCCTTTTGTATTAACTACTAATAATAGTTTTGAGTCATATATGAATTCAGAGGTGTCTAGATCATTTGAGACTGGTGATTCACAATTTGATAAAAAGTTTACAGTTCAGTATAAAGATAAACATCGGGCTATAGTTAGATTAAATGAAAAATTTCGAAATAATCTTTTGTCATTGATTGCAATAGATGAAGATTTAGAGATAAAAGTCAGTGGAATCAAATTTAATTATAAACTGAATACAATAAAAGATAATCACCAAATTAAGAAAATTTTCAAATTATTAATTCATATTTCTGATGAATTATTAAAAAAAGATGAAATAAGATTGGGGCTCATTGATAATATAAAAAATGAATCAAAAACTCCTGTCCGATTAAAAAATATTCAAGCATATTATGAGAAATTTGAAAATCATGATGAAACAGAAAAACTGTTATTTGAGTTGACTGATGATTCGAATTTTAAGATTAGAATCTTCGCAGCTAAGATGTTGGGAGAACATGGAATTGAAAAATTGATTAAAACATTGAATGAGATAATTGAAAAACAATTAACAAAACATTTCTCTGAAGACCTATGTGAAATAATCAATGCATTAAAGAACAAATATAATAGTAAAACACATAATGCAGTTAAAAGGGTATTGGCTAAAGAAAATGATAATGAAATACTTTTGGCATGCTTCAAATACTGTAAAAATATTCCAGGTGGAGTTTTCACAGAAGAACTCTTGAGACATATTAAACACAGAGATTCAACTGTTAGAGAAGAGGCATTGAAAATCATTGTTTTTGAAGGTAATATAACAGCAGTTGAAAAACTCTTTATCGAAAAAGAGAAAACAATGAATCTCTTCTGGAAAGGTGAACTGGCCAGAGCAATAGAAAGAATTCAGGCTCACAGTGAATCAGGAGAAAAGGGATGGGTTTCATTAAATGAGACTGAATTTTCAGAGGGAGAGCTTACTCTGACTGATGAGCAAAAAGGGAAAATTAGCATCAAAGAAAAGCTCTGAAAAAGAAATATTTGTTGAAAATATATGGAGGATTGTACATTATACAGTTATTCATGAAAATAATAATTTTGAGGTATCATGGCTGATCAGAATTTAAGCAAGAAGCTTGAGAGAAGGGCAAAATCTTTATTATTAAATAAAGAAATTCCTGCCAGTAAAATGGAAATAGTCCGTTCAATTATGAAGGATGTTACTATATCTCAGGATGAGCGAAATAGAACCATAATTGATCTTGTTGAGGGATGTCCAGATAAAAAGGTTTCCCATTTGCCTGAGGGACCCGTTGAGGTAAAGGGTATTCCTCGAAAAAAGAATTCAGCATCTCAAAATGGAAATAATAGTGATGTTCCAGAGGATTTTGATGCCTCAATAGCCCCAACGGAAACATCTTTGTATATCGAAGATCTTAGAGAAGATTTTAAGGGATTCAGACTCTTTAAAAAGAGATACCTGGTTCATCGTAATAATAAGATCGGAATTGGCCTGAGAAAAAGACTGATCCCTACAAAGCGTCTTCTTACAATATATCGTGAAGTCTTTGAATTTCAGGAAAAATTTACTGATATTTTATCACCGGTTCTTATGGATATTCTCAAAGACTCAGCTATTGAAGATCCTACACAGTTTAATTATTTGAGACAAGTAAGAAACTGGCTTTCTGATGCCCCATTTATAAAGCAGAGCTTTGAAACCGTAAAATGGATGGAAAGAAAGAATTTTTCCAGGGAGTTGACAAAGTATTTTAATACCTACTTTTCATTTTTGAAACTCGATGCAGATGTAAGAGAGATCATTGTTTTACAGTTTGAACATAAACTGAGGGAATCAGAAGATTTAAGAAAAGAAGATATCTTAAATAATGATACTGAAAGTATTAAAAATCTCAAGGAAAAAAGAAATTTTGAGAAAGAGAAAAAAATATATGAATATATAAAACTAATTCGTTCATTTCTTCCCAATGCACCTCATGAAGATAATATGGTCTCAACCCATATTCGAAAAAATTATTCAATTGGCGGATTGACTGAACTCTTGCATATATCAATGGAAGCCCTTGTTTTTCAGCATCATGTTAAAATTGAAGAGATTCAGAAATATTATTCTGTAGAGACACCTATTGTAAGCTCAAAGGATTGGAATTACAGTATGGATTTTCTCAAGTCCATTGGAAAAGATCCTGACTCTAAAGTTGATAAAGTTATAGAAGATTTGAAAGAAGAGCTCGAGCCATTTAAACTTCAGGATACCATTATGAGATATACCTTTAATGGTGAAAATATCATTTTCCGGGGTATTGAAGACCAATGGGTAATGGTTGATAAAAAAAGACTGGATCTTGATGCGATTTATAAAGAAAACTTTTTTCTTTTTATTGATGGTATGCTTCAATACTTCAGAAATACCTTTGGCCCAATATTGAACGGTTCATTGATAAATTTTGAAAATAAAAATGGAGAAGAGTTTGAAGGATATCTTTTCAACACTCGTCTTTTTGCAGAAACATCTGCATCTCTTGAATCGCTACTCAGTGAACTGCATCATTTCCGTACAACGAATCCAACTCTCGCTGTAACAAGACAGGAGGTTGTAAAGATTCGCAAAGGTCAAATCAATACGATGAATCACGTGCTCAATGCACTTAATATGGTTGGTGACTTTTTTTATCAAAGTGGAATTTTATTTCAACAGGTTTATATGCTCCATAAGAAATGGTTTGATAATGGAGCAAAACCCGTAGAGAAAGAGATACTACGAACTCCCTTGGAGTCATTAGAATTTGAAGCAGAACGATTTCCAGAGGGGCGACCTTTACCCTATTGTGATTGTACTATAAAATCTTTTGAAGAGTCTTCACGCTTGTCAGGTCTTTTGTCGAGAAGAGAAATTATTTCAAAGAATGCCAATGATGGAATTCTTTATCACATGATGTCTTTTTGTTTTCAGGCATCCTATGAATCACTGAATGAAAGAATACTGACCGATATAAATAGAAGAAGACATATTAAAAAGCAAATTGAAGATGCAGAAAAAAAGAAACGCAAGCGTTAACATATTTATCTTTCTCTTTGTAATTTCTTTAATTTTTCTCGGTTGTAACTCCAGGGATTTTATTCGTGAAATGAAACCCCTTGATCGAGCTGATATTGAGGTTAAGAATGGTAGGGGTCTTCTCAGGTCATTGTTTGCCAATGTCTATGCAGAGGAATTAAAAATTGAGCACTTCCATAAATTATTGAAGATAAAATATTTTAGACAAAAATCTAAAAATATGACCTATCGCAGACCTCCTGTTGAAATGTTTTTCTGTATAGTTAAAAATACTTGGAAATTTCCAGTAACTCTTCAATCAGTAGATTTGTCTTATAATAAAAAAACAGTAAAGAATCTTTCTGAAAAAGATTTTCTTAAAAGGTTCTCATCCCCCTTATATACATCTATAAATATTAAAAGATTATTTAAGCCCCATCGATTTATTAATAAAAAATATACTATTGATAGCTTCATAAAAGGCATAGATGTGATTCCCTATGAATTTAATTTCATAGCACCAGGAGATGCCATTGCCTATGTATTTATGTTTCCCAGGCTCTCTGTTAATGTGCGAAGGATTCATCTCAATATTCACCTGAAATCTTTAAATAGAAAAAAAAAGATTGATTTTGAATTTACCCCTTTGGAATATAGGTCAAAAGGTAAGGATTTTATCAAAAAAGAGTCTAAAGGATTGTTAGAATGAAAATTGATGCTGGACAACTAACCAAAGTCGCTCAACTGGCCCGTTTGGAATTAACTGAAGAAGAAAAGGGTGAGTTTTCAAAGCAGCTTTCTGATATAATAGAATATGTAGAAAAAATAAATAGTTTAGATACTGATTCTGTAGAACCTACAGATCATATTGCCGGACTAAAAAATGTATTTCGTGAAGATGTAGTAAAGGATTCTCTTGATAGAGAAAAGCTGAGTGAATTTGCTCCGGAGTTTGACAAGGGTCACTTTGTTGTGCCAAAAGTAATTGAGAGTTAGTGAGACTTTTTGCCGCTATTCCCCTTCAGGAGGCTGTTGATTCTTTAGCCAAGGTCTTTGAAGAATTTCAGCCCTTTGACTCATACCTCAAGACAGTAAAAGAAAATCAATTTCATTTAACCCTCAAATTTTTTGGAAACCTGAAATCAGATGATGCACAAAGTGTTATCAATGCCTTTGATCAGTGGAGTCCTGATAAAGCTTCCTTTCATATAGACTTAAAGGGTCTGGGTGTTTTTCCATCTTTGTCTAAGCCCTCAGTTATATGGGCAGGTTTAAAAGATGATGAAGGATCAATATTAGATATTTATAAAGACTGTGAGAATATTTTTTCCTCAATTGGCATTGAAAAAGAATCCCGTACCTTTCATCCTCACCTTACTCTTTACAGAATAAAAAAACACAAAGAAATCTCTCAAGATTTAAGAGACCTCGTAAAAGAATACAAAGATCAGTTTTTTTCTACTTTACAGATTCAGAGCATCATTCTCTATGAATCTAAGCTTCATAGTTATGGTCCTGAATATTCAGAGATCAAAAAGATTATTTTAAAATGAGGAGCAGTTCATGGCTAAACTTATTTCAAGTCCACAGAAAATTGCAGAAGATCATATCTCTCTAACTATTGAGATGGATGGGGATGCCCCCATAGCAGGTCAGTTTGTTAATATTAAAGTCGGATCTGACACTGATCCTCTCATAAGAAGACCTTTCTCTGTTTATAATTTTGAGAATAATCAATATGAACTGGTTGTGAGAATTGTTGGCCGTGGTACTGAGTTACTCAATGATATGCAGCCTGGCCCCATCGATATAATTGGTCCCTTTGGAAAGGGTTTTACTATAATTGATTCAGGTCACGCCCTTCTCGTTGGTGGTGGTGTTGGTAATGCTCCCTTATATTATCTAGCAAGAGCTTTAAAACAGAAGGGTATTACTGTTACATGTATTTATGGAGCTGCATCAAAGGATTTTATCTATAAACGTGAAGATTTTGAAAAGGTATGTGATATCCTTCATGTAACAACTGATGATGGATCTCAGGGCTTCAAGGGATTTTCAACTGATCTGATGAAAGATCTTGTTTCTGAAAATACATACGATATGATATATACCTGTGGTCCGGAGATCATGATGGAAGGAGTCACTAAACTCTCTGGTGATATTCCTGTTGAGGTTTCTCTGGAAAACTATTTTGGGTGCGGTGTTGGAATCTGTTCTGGCTGCGTCTTTGATACACCTGATGGATATAAGCGCGCCTGTATTGATGGACCGGTCTATAATGGTAAAGAGGTTATCTGGAGATAGTTTTTACTGGGCATCTCCGGCAACAAAGCCTGTGCTCCAGCATACCTGAAGATTGTAGCCTCCTGTTGGACCATCTAGATCAAGAATTTCACCTGTAAAATATAGTCCTGGCACAATGGTTGACTCCATGGTTCTGGGATTTACCTCTTTGAGATCAATGCCCCCCTTTGTGATTATTGCCTGGTTATATCCCCCTATATCTGTAATAGTTACTGGAAACTCTTTCAGGTAACGAATAAGATTTTTTCTCTCTGTTTTGGAAAACTGATGTGCAGCTTTATTATCATCTATTTTGCAGAGAGCAACAATAAGAGGAACCAGTTTTCTGGGAAGCAGGCTCTGCAATATATTTTTTATGAGCTTCTTCGGTGTTTCTTGAATATCCCGAAGAATTCGGTTTTTAAGCTTTTCGTGATCAAGGGCAGGTTTGAAATCGATTTGTGCTTTTATCTCAGGGGAATCCTCAAGAAGATTTTTTGCAGTAGCACTAAGATCAAGAATAATAGGACCACTCAAACCCTTATGGGTAAAGAGTGCTTCCCCAAAGAGCTCATGGTGTTTTTTATTATTTGCCCATAATGAGATTGAAACATTTTTTAGACTCAGACCCTGAAGATCTTTGATGAAACTATCAGAAGAAATTAATGGAACCAGGGCAGGTGATGTGGGGATCACTCTGTGTCCAAGTTTTTTTGCCAGTTCATAGCCGTCTCCCGTTGAACCTGTTGTGGGATAGGATAGGCCTCCAGTGGCAAGAATAACCTGTGATGTAGAAAATTCACCCTTGTCAGTTTTAATTAAAAATGATTTTTCATTTTTTAATATTTCGGTAACACTCTGTCCATATGATATTTTTGCCCCGGTATTCTTGACCTCTTTTAAAAGTACATCGAGAACATCCTGGGCTCTGTCACTTTCAGGAAAAATTCTATTGCCTCTTTCTGTTTTAACTCTGAGGCCTCTGGTTTCAAAAAAATCAATTGTCTGATCAACAGTAAAACGACTCATCGAAGAATAGAGAAATTTTCCTTTTTTGCCAAAGGTATTGGCAAAGACTTTAAAGTCTCTTTCAGCATTGGTAATATTGCAGCGGCCTTTTCCTGTTATGAGAAGTTTTTTTCCCGGGTTAAGATTTTTTTCAAGAATGAGAACACTTTTGTTTTTTATGGCAGTAGCTGCCATGAGTCCTCCGGGGCCTGCTCCAACTATAATTACATCAAATTGATTATCTGCCATGTTTCCTCTTTGAAGGATGAGCTTTGCCTTTTTTGTTTAGGGTTATGGTCTCTTTTTGTTTTATCTTGTGATTTAAATCTTTTTCTACAAAAATTTTATTTCCGGTAAAGGGGTCTTCTTCTGTGTAATACATAATGGCTGACCACGTGGAGGGAAGCGGAATAAAGATTTGAACCTGCTCAGGTAATAAAAAAAGATTCTGCGATATAAAAGACTTCAGTGATACCATGTCATTTTTTGTGCACCCGGGATGAGCTGCAATAAAATAATAGGTGAGAAATATATCTTTATCAATTTTGGTTTTTATATCATTGAAATTTTTGATAAATGTTATCAGTGTATCGGATGAGGGTTTTTTCATTAGCTTTAAGACGTGATCAGTGGTATGTTCAGGTGCAATTTTCATCTGTCCGGAGATATGATGTTTTATTATCTGTGTGAGGTATTCTCTCCCTGCTTTCTTGTCTTCATTTATGAGATCATATCTGATTCCTGATGCTATGAAAACTCTCTTTATTTTAGGTATACTCTGAATTTTATTTAAGAGATGAATCTGTCTTTCATGATTGACCTTCAGCGTTGTACAGGTCTCTGGAAATAGACATTTTTTATTTTCACAGCTTCCATCTTTCTTTTTCTTTGAACAGTCAAAGCCGTACATATTAGCTGTTGCACCACCTACATTATTTATTATTCCTTTGAAATCTTTATGTTCAATGTAATTATGAGCCTCTTTGAGAATAGATTTTTCACTTCTGGATATAATGTGTCTTCCCTGATGTACAGCAATAGAACAGAAGCTGCATTCTCCATAGCATCCTCTGTGAGTTGTTATGGAAAATCGTACTGTATCAAGTGCTCTTATTTTTCCCTTTGAAGCATAATAGGGATGGGGATCCTGGGTAAAGGGTAAGTCATAAATATCATCAATTTCTTTTTCTGAGAGATTCTCCTGAGGGGGATTTTGAATCAAGTATCTGTTTCCATGTTTTTGGTATAGACCCTGAGCTGTTATGGGATCAGAATTATTATACATGAGGTGAAACATTTTGATGAAGGCTTTTTTATCTTCAAAGCATTTTTCATAAGAAGGAAGTTCAATGTATTCATCCAGAGGATTTTGATCAATATAACATAATCCTCTTATATCATTTGTTTCTGTCTTATTCTTTAAGGCCTGTGCAAGTTGAATAATTGTTTTTTCACCCATGCCATATACGAGATAATCAGCCTTTGCATCAAATAAAATAGATCTTCTGAGTTTATTGTCCCAAAAGTCATAATGGGTTAAACGGCGTAAACTTGCTTCAATACCGCCAATAACAAAAGGTACTGTTTCTTTGAAGTTTTGTCTGATGGCATTTACGTATGCAATAACTGCACGATTTGGTCTAAGATTATTAATCTCTCCAGGAGTCATATCATCCTGTTTTCTTCTTTTCTTCGATGCAGTGTAGTTTGCAACCATTGAGTCAACAAGTCCTCCTGTGATACCCCAGAAGAGCTTAGGTTCTCCCAGACGAGTAATGTCCTTGTTGTCTGTAAGATCTGGCTGTGCAATAATAGCTACCTTGAAGCCATGACTTTGAAGAATTCTGCCTATGACAGTTGCTCCTGATGAGGGCACATCAATATAGGTGTCGCCAGTAATAAGAATTACATCAGGCTGGTTCCACTGTAGACGCTCTATTTCTTCTACGGTTGTTGGAAGAAAGTGCATTTCTGTAGTTTCTGTTTTCATTGTATTTTTATTGATTGAGTAAAACCCAAAGACTATTTTTAATTATGAAGAACTAAATCTTTAAGTTTTTTACTGAGTTCTTCAATAGTAAAGGGTTTGGTCATCATATTTTTGAAACCGTGAATTTGATAGTTTGATAAAATTTCATCATTGGAATATCCACTGTAGACAATGGCTTTTACATCAGGGTCTATGTCAAGAAGTTTGCTCATTGTTTCTGCTCCACCCATTCCACCTGGAATTGTCAGATCAAGGAGCACCGCATCAATTGAATCTCCTCTGTTTAGATATTCTTTATATACCTTAATTGTCTCTTTGCCATCCTTTGTTGTGATGACGTCATATCCAATTTTAAGAAGCATAGAAGAGGTTACCTTTAATACATTAAGGTCATCATCCATGAGAAGAACTGTACCCTCTCCCTTAATGATGATTCCGTCTGACTGTTTGCCGGAGGCATCATATTTATCTGCTGCAGGTATAAACAAAGTAAAAAGAGATCCTTTGTTTTCTTCAGATTCAGCTGTAATATGACCATTGTGACGTTTGATTATTGAATATACAGATGTGAGGCCCAGGCCGCTTCCATTTTTTCTGGTGGAAAAATAAGGATCAAAAATTTGTTTAAGATCCTTTTGAAGAATTCCAGGACCAGAGTCTTTGACTGAAATTGTAATATAAAAACCCGGGTCTAAGGGAGACATATCAGCTTCTGAAATAGTTTTATTTTTTGCTTCTATAATTATTGTGCCATTATCATCCATTGCCTGTCTTGCATTGAGAATTATATTGCTGAATACCTGGCCGATTTGCCCTGTATCAACCTCAACGGCCCAAAGATCATCTGGAATTTTGTAATCAACTGTTATACTGGAGCCTCGAAGTAAGAATGATGAAATCTCCTTCACTATGTTTTCGATACGTGCAATCTCTTTTACCGGTGCACCACCTCTTGAAAATGTCATGAGTTGTCTAGTGAGGTCTTGAGCATTTAAACATGCTTTTTCAGCATCAAGAATGAATTCATTATTGTCTATTCTCGGATCATCCATTCGAGAAAGGTTCAGGTTTCCTAAAATCGCAGTGAGAATATTATTGAAATCATGAGCAATACCTCCAGCCAGGACACCTAATGATTCAAGTTTTTGAATTTTTCCTATTTCTGTTTCCATCTTAAGACGTTCAGTCATGTCTCTAAAAACAAGAACAGTTCCAATGATATGATCCTCTTCATCTTTTAGTGGAGAACAGCTGTCTATAATTATTTTTTTACTCTGATCTTGAGCAACAAGTATAGAATGACGACTTGATTCTACAGGCATCTCTGTGGTGATTACTAAATCATAGGGATTGATTCTGTGTTCTTCTGATTCTTCATCATAAATATCATAAACAACGTGAATGTCCGGTCTTGAGTTTTCCCTATAGGTCCATCCTGTGAGCTCTTGGGCAACTCCATTCATGAAGACAATTTTTCCGGAGTTATCAGTACTGATAACTCCTTCACCAATACTGTTGAGGGTTACTGAAAGCTCTCTTTTTTCTCTATTTAAAATCTCCTCGTTTTTCTTTCTAGAGGTTATGTCTGTAACAAGGGCAAAGGAACCTGTGATGTTGTGTTTTTCATCATACATGGGAGAGGCATTAAAGAGGCATATTCTTTCATCTTTGTTACTATCAATAACTTTAAGCTCATATGAGCTTTTCTTGTCTTGGTGACGCAGATAGAGTTGCTCTTTCATTATTTCTTTGTTTTTCTTATCAAGAAACCTGAAGAAATCTGTCCCATTGAGTTCTTCAGCTTCATGGCTCAGAATATTTTCCATGGCAGGATTAACTCTAATAATTTTAGTATCAATATCAACTTGAATAAATCCTTCTATGGAGTTTATTAATATATCATTAAGCTGTTGTTCTCTTTTTAGGGTATCTCGCTCTGCATCTTTTCTTCTTTTAATATTTATAGTAAGAAATAATATGGTTATTACGAAGAGAGTGATTAATATGACACTGATTATAAGTGTCTGGAGTTGAAATGGTGTTAACTTTAAAAATCGTGGTGATTCGTCAAATATATAAAGTTTCCATCCCCAATGGCTAAAGGGATATGTTGCATAAAAAAAATCTTCGTCATTTATTCGATAAATATCTTTATTGATTTTACCATGAAGACTGTATATTTTTTTTAAGCCGAATTGTCTTGATTTATATAGTCTATTGAGGTCTTCCTTTTTAAGATCTTGAAATGAATTGAGAAGCCATTTTTTATTATTCGATAAAAATATTATATTGTCAGTTGATACCAGGGCAATGGGATGATAGAGGCTGGAAAGATATTTTTCAAAGATTTCGATGCTAGCTTTAATAACAGCAACACCCATAACCTTGTTAAATCTGTTTTTTATTGGGGCACTGAAATAGATTCCTCTTTTGCCAGTTGTAATTCCTACAGCAGGATAGATGATGGATTTTCCTTTTAATGCCTCTTTGAAATAAGGCCTGAAAAAGTAGTTTTTCCCAAGGAGACTTTTTTTCTTATAGGTTGTTGAGAGAATTACTGTGCCTTGAGTGTTTAGAATATAGACCAGATCTGCATTATATGATTTACTGATAATATTTGCAAGAAGTTGAGATTGTTGTTTGTTGCTGCCATTTACAATAAATTTTTTTATGGTGTGATGTTTTGATAAAATTTTAATTCCATTGATATGGTTTTTAAAAAAACGTTCTTCAATCTGAATAGTTGTTGTGATGAGGGTTTCTTGTAGTTTGTTATAAGTATTTTCCCTGTTTATATTTCTTAAGCTTTCTGATAAAAGAAAGGTAAGGCTGATAATTGTCAGGAGTACAATTACTATATATTTTACTTTTATATAATGTTTCATAATAATATTGTTGTATAGTAATAGGGAACAATATTATTATGAAATTGTCAAGATATAAAGATTGATTATACATTGTTAGAGGAGCTTAAATGAGATATTTTATTACGGTTATAATATTATTTAGTCTGTTATTTTCTCTCTCTCTTAAATCGGATAGTATAAAAAAAATCAGTGATATAGCTTTGCCAAATGATTATAGAAGGGTTGCAGTGAAAAGGGGTTCATTTAAGGGATATTTACGAAATCTTTCATTATATGAAAAGGGCACAGAGGTTTTGCTCTTTGATGGTTCTTTAAAAGGAAATCAGAGTGCTCATTATGCTGTTATAAGAATGTCCATTGGAAGAAGAAATCTTCAACAATGTGCTGATGCTGTTATGAGATTACGGGCAGAGTATTTCTTTAAAAAGAGACAATATCATAAAATAGTTTTTAATTTTACTTCAGGTCATGCAATTCCCTTTGTGAAATGGGCAAGAGGTTACAGGGTTAGAATCAAAGGTAATCGGGTGTACTGGATTCATGGAGGTCGAAGAGGGTATACGAGAAAGAATCTCATGGCCTATCTGAGGATTATATATAGCTATGCCGGAACCCTCTCTCTTGAAAGGGAGATGAGAAGACAACCAATGAATAGAATGAAGATAGGGGATGTCTTTATTAAAGGGGGATCACCTGGTCATGCTGTAATTGTAGTTGATATGGCATATCATAAATTTACCGGTAAAAAAATATTTATGTTAGCCCAGAGCTATATGCCTGCACAAAATATTCATGTATTAAAAAATCCCTTGAATCGCAGATTGAGTCCCTGGTATAAACTGGATTTTAGGGGAAAGCTCTATACCCCTGAGTGGACTTTTGAGAAGAAGCATTTGAGACGATTTTAAGTCTTATTTAATCAGCGGCGCTATAGCCTTGAATTGGGGAGTTCCAGCTACTTCAAGAAGCATGAAGACAATACTTTCAGTAGGATATATAACTGCTCCAGCTTCTCGCAGTGTATCCATGGCTGTTTGCCAGTCAGCTTTTCTTCGAGAGGCAACTGCATCATAGGCAATAACTACATTTTTTCCCTGGTTCATGAGGTTTAGAGCTGTTTGGAGAACACAGACGTGAGATTCTATTCCACAAATAACTACAGTATTTTTATTTAAGGATGAAAGCGAACTGTTTATTGAATCATCCTTGCAGCAGTCAAAGTGCATTTTCTCTAAGATAGGTGCATCACCTATTGCATCAGAGACAGATGCAATTGTCTCACCAAGACCTTTTTTATATTGCTCTGATGCAATGATGGGCATGGTGAGTTCTTTTGCAGTTTTGCTTAAGATAATACTGTTGCGAATTATTTTCTCTTTTTCGTCATCCTTCATAGCCTTTAAAAGCTTTTCTTGAATGTCTATCACCAGGAGCATTGAGTCCTTAGGAGAAATATAATAGTTAGTCATGATAATATCCTTTCAGTAAATCTTTTTATTCTCGAATTAGTTTAAGAGATCTGTTCCAATATCACCCTTAATGTCATCCCCTGAATCTTTCTTAAGATTCTTGAGAATGTTTCGTTTTTGACCTTTGACAATATTATCTTTTGGTCCCTTTGTAGGCAATATTACATTATTTTCAATCTTTCCGCATATTTCACAGGTTTTTTCAGGTTGATTTTTTGCTGTAAAAATTTCATTAATTTTAATATTACAGTCCTCAGAGGGAAGTAGACCTGTTCGAGAACATACCTCTTTAGAAATGAGACCAGCATAAACAGGAAAGCCATAGGCAGGCTCATTCTTCAGAGCAGCTCGCATATATCTTCTCCAAACCGGTGCTGCTATTGCTCCTCCAGCCTGACCGATTCCAAGAGAAAGACCAAGCTTATCATAACCGATCCAGAGACCAGTTGCCAGTTGAGGTGCAAAGCCTACGAACCAGGCATCCTTCCAGTTATTTGTTGTTCCGGTTTTTCCACCAGATGTTCTTCCGGGATATGCGCCTCTACCTGTACCTTTAGTGATGACAGTATGTAGCATGCTTATCATTGTTTGAGCAGTATCAGCTCGAATTATATGTATGGTGCCATTCTTTGCTTTTTTCTTGAGAATCGCCTTCACATCTTTTTCTCTATGTTCAATGATTTTATCATTTCGATCTTTGATATATCTAATGCTGAAGGGAATAACATCTCTACCGCCATTTGCAATGATTGCATATGCTCGTGTGAGCTCATAGGGACTCACAGAGATTGATCCCAGGGCAATTGAAAAGTTTCTTGGTATGCGGCGGTCCATCTCTTTTTTATTCATCTTTAAGAGCTTTGCGATGAAATTTCTCGCATAATCAATACCAAGGGTATCAGCTACTTTGATTGAAATTATATTGATAGACTTAGCCAGAGCATTCCGCAGTCTTATTAAACCAAAATATTTATTTGAATAATTCTCTGGCAGCCAGTCTCCACCTTCATTGTCAAGATATACAATTGGTGAATCAAGAATTGCAGAAGCCGGGCTGAATTTACCACTTTCAATTCCTGCTGAATAGAGAAGTGGTTTTATTGCTGAACCAGGCTGACGTCTTGATTGCATGACTCTGTTGAGTTGGTTCATTGGAGTAAACTCACTACCTCCTATCATGGCTTCTATATATCCTGTTTTAGGATTGATTGAAACAATAGCACCTTCTACCCTCTGTTGGTGACGGTCATCTGAAAAGCTTGATTTAAACTCATCAATTGTTTTGCCAACGGGGTTGATACCTATTAAATAGTTTATGCCCTCAAGCTCTTCAATTATATTTTCTCGAATATATTTGTTGAATTTATAATTTGCACGGTTTCCTCTTCTGGTAAATTTAGGCATATCAAATATGGTGCTAACAAGATCTATTGTTTCTGCGTAGTTATCCATGATAAAATCATCATTTCTAAAACCTAAAGAGCCTGATGTTCTTGTCTGTCTATCAAGAGCAGCTTTAAGAATTTTTTGACCAGATTCCTGTTTTTTAATATCAAGAGTGGTATAAACCAGAAGTCCCTTTTCATATACCATCTCCTTGCCATATTTTTTTACTATTTTTCTTCGTATATATTCAGTGAACCAGGGCGCTCTATCAAGGCGGTTGCTCCAGGTGTTGATTGTTGGCGCCAGGTCACTTATTCGAGCTAAGAAAGTTGGCCAGAATTCAAGGTATGCATTTTCAGCCTCTTTCACTGTTATGAAACCCATTTCAACCATCTTAGCCAGGGCAATCTTATGACGATTCATTGATCTTTTTGTATGACGAATGGGAGATAACCTGTTTGGTGCTGATGGTAAAGTGGAAAGTAATGCGCATTGTGCAAGATTGAGTTCCCAGATATGTTTTTTGAAGTAGAGCTTTGCAGCTGATTCTACACCGTAGGATCCATGACCGAAAAAAATCTGATTCAGGTAAAGATGAAGAATCTGTTTTTTACTATATTTCATCTCCATCATAATTGCGATGAAGGCTTCTTTAATCTTTCTGAATATATTTCGTTTTCTTGATGTTAATAAAAGTTTGGCAGTCTGCTGAGTTATTGTTGAACCACCCTGTTTAATTCGTCCTGCAGATATATTAATGAAGAAAGCACGTACTATTCCTTTGGGATTTATCCCAAAATGATCATAAAAATCATTGTCTTCCATAGCAATAAATGCATTGATCAAGTGTTGAGGAACTCTTTCAATGGGAACAACCTCACGTTTTTGTTTGAAAAGTTCAGATATTAAAATTCCGTTTTTATCATAGATCTTTGTGGTTATATTGGGTTTAAACTGCGCAAGGGTTTTAACATTTTCAAATTCAACAACAAGCAATACAATAGAGAGAATGATTATGGCAATTATGGTTCCTCCAAGAAGAATCATATTTGTTCTTAAGGCATTGTAGACGTATAATATCAGGCTCCAGGCTCCTGATATGATCCTTTCTACAAAATCAATAATTCTGCTAATTATTCCACTGGATGATGATCCAGGGAGAGAGGGCAATGATGGCATTGAAGGAAGAGGTATCTTCTTAAAGAAAGATCTTTTTCCCTTTGGTGTTTCTTTTGCTGGTTCATTTGTTTCATTAATTGGAAGCCTGGTTGGTGTTCCTTTGTACTTTGCCATTGTTTTCCTCAAAATCACTGTTATTTGACCACAGAATTTCTCTATGGTCTTATATTTCAACACATTTTTTTGCCAATTATATAGAAGAATTAGATAGGATATAATTTTAACTAAAGATTTCAAAGAAATATGAAAAAAAAATGAAAAAAATGAGTTTTTTTGGAAATAATTGATTTCAATGATAAATGGGTGGAATCAAGAGATATTTACCTGTATTATGGTTTAATTGCCTTTAATCACCATAAATGATTCTTAAAGCAATACTGATATTATACGATGCTAATATTGAACAATGAAATCTTATTAGCTATCAAGGATGATGGCGATGTATTTTCAAGGAGGAAAAGATGATAATAAATCATAATGTAGCAGCTATATTTGCCCACCGTACATTGAAATTCCACGACTGGAGTCTAACTAAAGATATAGAGAAGTTATCTTCAGGTATGAGAATCAACAAAGCCGGAGATGATGCATCTGGATTGGCAGTATCAGAAAAAATGCGTTCACAGATTCAGGGTCTTCGTCAGGCTGAAAGAAACACTGAAGATGGTATGTCTCTCATTCAAACTGCAGAAGGATATCTTTCTGAAACACATGAAATTTTACAAAGAATCAGGGTTCTTGCTGTTCAATCTGCAAACGGTATTTATACTGCAGAAGACCGTCAGCTGATTCAGATAGAAGTATCAGAACTGGTTGATGAAATTGATCGTATTTCATCACAGGCTGAATTTAACAAGATGAAACTCTTAACAGGTGCCTTTGCAAGACTTCATCCTACTGCTTCAATGTGGTTTCATATGGGACCAAATATGCACCAGAGAGAGCGAGTATTTATTGAAACAATGACAACTGCTGCTCTTGGTTTAAGAAACCCAACAGTTTTAACATTTATTTCAATCTCTACACCAGGCAAGGCAAATGCAGTAATTGGTCTTGCAGATGAAGCTTTACGTCATATATCAAAACAGAGAGCTGACCTTGGAGCATATTATAACAGACTTGAACATGCTGCTAAGGGTCTTATGAATGCCTATGAAAATGTTCAGGCATCAGAAAGTAGAATTAGAGACGCAGATATGGCAGAACAGATGTCATCATTTACTCGTTATCAGATTCTTACGCAGGCAGCGACTTCAATGCTTGCACAGGCAAATTCAAAATCACAGACTGTTTTACAGTTACTTAAATAGACTTGGGCCAACATCGTAGTACCATTCGAAAGAAAGACCGGATTCTCCCATCCGGTCTTTTTGTATTAATGAGTCTGATATATTGTAATTGATTTGAAGAACTATATTATCTTCTGTATCTGCCACGCATATATGATTGGGCTCTATCGACCTTGTAGCGAGCTTTCTTAATATAACGTCTCGATTTTCTCAATGTTAATCTATTAAGATATCTTCGTGATTTATCAATGTACCTGATGGCATCATTAGCATATCCTCCTGCTCTGCCTCTGTAGTGATAGAGTTTTTGACGAGCCAGGCTAAGGTTTCTTGAAACTGTTGATCGTCTTCTTGCTCTATATGCATTGTCTAGATACATCTTGGCATCACTGAGCATTCTGTAGTTCCTGCGACCTGGTCTTCTACCGTATCCTCTTATTTTATTTAAATCACCAATTGCTCTATTGATAAACATGATAGCTCTACCGCGATCACGTGAATAGTTTTTTGCAGATCTGATGTTGTTTTTGGCATATCGAAGATATCGTCTATTTCGAGAAGAACCAAAACGTAACTTCTGAAGTTTTCTTTCAGCTCTTCGTAAGTACTTCAAGCCCTGTCTTCTTGTGCGAGCACGTTTTGCTGAGTTTAAATAAGAGACAGCACTTCTGACTTTTGATCGATTATTATAATTTGCTCTATTGTCTAATCGTGCATCTGCAGAATCACTGAAGCAAAAAATCATTGCCAGTGCTAAAATACCTAATAGGTTTTTTTTCATGTAAATTCTCCTTTAATTTTCTATGAATGAGTAGATAAATGTAATGTTTTATTTTGCATACAGGTCATAACTTATAAAAAAATGAGAAGAGAGTCAAAAAAATTTGAGAAAAAAGTATGACTAAGTAGTTTTTTTGAAGTTATGATGTGTTATTTTTTAAATAAAAAGGCTGTTTAGTAACAGCCTTTTTATTTGTGATGTAAAAATGAGAGACTACTAGTTTATTTGTCTCAATTGATTTAATGCTTTATTGATATATTTGTCAGAGTCCATTTTATTTCGTGAATAAACTTGAGCTTTTCTGAGAAGATTTTTAGCTCTATTAATGTAACTTAAAGCAACACTAACCTGCTGATTATCTCTTAATGCTCGTTGTGCTTTTTTCAGTAATCGTTGTGCTTTTCTCTTATAATTAAAACCATCATTACCATATTTTTGAGTATTTAAGCTATAGTTCTTTGCTCTTCTAATATAATTTTGAGCATTTCGAAGTGAATTGATATTACGAGGATTTCTTAATCGAGCTCTTCTTATATTATTTTTTGCTCTATTCAAATAGTTTAATCGAGCAGATAATGAGTTTGTTCTTTTGGCATTGTTGAGATTGTTAATAGCTTTTCTAATACCAGAGAAATCAACAACTGGACGTCTTTGTATTCTTTCAAGGCTGCGTCTTGCTCGTTTGACATTTCTCATGAAACGATAGGGATTTCTTGAACGTTGTGCATCTGATATTGCTCTGAGAGCATTAATAATGTAACTATTTTTTTGAGAAGATCTAAAGCGAATTCTTTTTATATTTCTTTCGGCTCTTCTAAGTTCAACTCGTGCTTTTCTTAGATAGCGTGTACGTTCTACCCTTAAAAGATCAGAGATTCCCTTTTGAACCTGTGCATAATTATCACCTTGATATTGGTTTCCTCTGTTTAATCGAGCCTCAGTTGGATTGCTGAAGCTTATTATAATTGCTAAAGCAATTATTCCTAAAATACTTTTTTTCATGATTCCTCCAAAATGTTTTATTGAGTTTCTTTGAATGAGTTTCTTCGATTGAGTTTCTAAATTGATTAAAAACATCAAAATATACATCTTAACATACATTAAAAAAAGAAAGAGTCAAAGTTTTTTTCAAAAAAGATCATCTTTTATATGAAACTATCTATAAGCATTCCAATAAAGAGGATTGGAGAAACAAAACGATTGATGTAGAAAACGGATCCCATAGCTTCTTCATAGTTTTCTTTTTCATTGTATGAAGTCTGCAGTTGTGTCATGAACAGAACAATTACTGTAATTATAGTTATAAAGTAAAAACCCCCTGAACCACTTACCCATCCCCCAATTAACAATGTAATCATTGAAATGAGATAGCTATAGCCAGCCAAAATAAAGGCACCCTCTTTACCGAGCTTTGCCGGAATTGAATGAAGTCCTTCTGTTTTGTCATAGTCCATGTCTTGCACTGAATAGAGCATATCAAGGCCTGCAATCCAAAACATTATTGAGGCTCCGGGAATGAGGATGAAAAGATCAAAGGAGCCGGTTATTGCCAGGTATCCTCCAATTGGTGCAGCTGCCTCGACAACACCCAGATAAAAGTGTGATGAGGCTGAGAAACGCTTAAAGAGTGAATAGGTTGCCAGAAGAGCTGCAGCGACGAAGGAGAGATAAAAACAAAGCATGTTGAGCATATAGGATGAAAAGATTAAGATGAGGATGGAAACCAATGCAAGAATCCACACAGAGGTTTTAGTAACTGCACCCCTTGGTATGAGACGATTTTCTGTTCTGGGGTTATGAGCATCAATATCAGCGTCAAGAACTCTGTTAAAGGCCATTCCTGCAGTTCTTGCTCCAAAAAGTGCAAGTGTTACCCAGAGCCATTGTGATATTGTTGCTCCACCAGCAAAGAGTACTCCAATATATGCAAAGGGTAATGCAAAAAAGGTCTGTTCTATCATGATGAGTTCTTTAAATTTTTTAAAGGTCATTATTTTTTCCTATGAAATTGAAAGTATTTAATTATGAATTTTAGTTTAATCCTGTCAATATTTTCTTAACTATTCCTTGGTGGGATCACATTCTTTTAAGAATTTCGATTATTTATGATGACATCATTGTGTGATGTTAGTCGCTATTATGCAGTTGATGTTATTGTAAATGATCAGTGATAAGTGTAATTATTCTTCATAATCTTTAAATCTCAAAGAAAACGATAACAATGATTATTTTTTTAAGATTTTAAACTTGTGATTATCTTTTTTTGTTCTATAATATACTTTATAGTTTTGGAGGATAGTCATGAAGGCAATGATTAAATTAGCTCGTCAGGTTTCATTGAAAACTAGGATTATCTTCAGTTTTCTGCTTATTTTTGTTTCTATAGTAATAGTCTTTATTGTGGTTTTTTGGAATCTTAGTGTAATTAAAACAGATATTGAACATCTCTATAAATCTCGCCTCATGAGTCTGGATTATCTCATTAATGCTGATAGAGATGCCTATCAGTCGAGTCTGGCGGTTAGCCATATGCTCAACAAGAGGGTCTATGATAATCCCAAAAAAACTGCTAATAAACTGAAGTCAATGAATGAAAATCTTAAACAGGTTTATGATCGCTTTCATAATAAATTTAGAACAGCCTATGAAATCAGTGGAGATGCTAAAACTGCTGATTTTGATCTTTTTTATGAGAACTTTAATAAGTGGAAAAAGGATACAGCTGCAATTGAAGAGTATATTAAGGCAAAAAATATTGCTTCTGTTGAAAGGCTTTACTTTGGTGAATATTCAAAACATTTTAAAAAATTTCGTAATGCTATGGATGGTTTAACTGAACATAGTTCAAAGCAAGCCAAAGAAGAATATGATAACGGCATGAGTCATGTTAGAGATATTCAACTTGATGCTGCTATTCTAATTATAGTTGTTACATTGATAATGGTTTTCAGTGGTCTCATTATGATTATTACTATTATAAAACCTATGCAAATGGTTTCTGATGTATTGACAGATATATCAGAGGGCAAAATTAATAATGAAATAAATACTGATGGCAAAGATGAAACAGCTTTTATGATGGCTGCCATGAAAAAGGTTAATGATAAACTTGTAGAGATTGTGAACTCAATAAAAAACAGTAGTGAAACTCTGGTGAGCTCATCCAGAGAGATTGATTCCACTGCTCAAGATATGAGTGTAACATCTAATGAGCAAGCTGCTAATGTTGAGGAGATCTCTTCATCTCTTGAAGAGATTGGCAGTACCATCTCATTAAATGCAAAGAATGCTAAAGATACTGAAGCCAGTGCTACATCAGTAGCCATGAAGGCCGGGCAGGGTGGTGATGCTGTTAATCAGACTGTTGAAGCGATGAACGTTATTGCTTCTAAAATTTCATTAATTGAAGATATTGCTTATCAAACAAATTTACTGGCTCTTAATGCAGCAATTGAGGCAGCACGTGCTGGTGATCATGGTAAGGGTTTTGCTGTTGTCGCAAGTGAAGTGAGAAAATTGGCAGAAAAAAGTCAGGGAGCCGCAAATGAAATAACTTCTATTGCAGCTGAGAGTGTTAGTAAAGCTGAACAGGCAGGTAAGCTTCTTGATGAGATTGTTCCAGGAATCAGGAGTACTGCCGAATTAATTCAAGAAATTTCAGTTGCCTCTGAACAACAGGACAGTGGTATAAATCAAATTACGAAGGGTATGGAACAGCTCAATGTCATAACACAGCAGAATTCTTCAACTTCAGAAGAGCTTGCTGCAACTGCAGAACTTTTAAAAGAAGAGGCTGAGGTGTTATTGAATAGAATATCCTTCTTCAATACATAAAATTATTAAGGAGTCTTTCATATAGATGTCCATGGTATGATAAATATATTATACATGTTTCATCCTGCAGAAGGATTGCCTCTGGAGCTTTGGTTCCAGAGGTTTTTTTAGCATTAACTATGATTTTTATCTCTAAGTATTCTTTGAACGAGAAGCTATAATCCCACTTATTTTAAGTATTGACATATTGAGATTTCATTGTGAAAATATATCTATGGACGTAAATAGCATCATAGGAATCTCAGTAGGTTTGGTTGCAGTAATATATATGGTTAAATCATATATTTCCACATGGGTGATCTCACCACAGAGGATTTATAATGCTCTTGATGTTACCTATAATAGTAAAGTATCAGGTTATTTTTTATTTGAAGAACATCAGGGAATGATTAAGCATGTGTTTTATGGAACAGACTTATCCTTGCGTATTGTTATTAGTCATAAGAAACCATTAATTGAAAAGTTTGTTATTACAAAAGAAGATATAGCTACGAAATCAAAAAAGATTATTGGGAAAAATGATATTTTAGTTGGCGATGAACTCTTTGATGAAATGTTTTATATAGAAAGTAATGATGATCTCTCTGTTGTACCACTCCTTGATAAAGATGTTCGAAAAACAATTTCATTTTTAGCCTCAAAGAGTAAGCTCTTTGAGATTAATGAGAAACATATCTTATTAGACTTACCACTCCTGAATTTTAAAAGCATAGGGATGTTTTTTCAGTTTCTTCAGAAAATTAAGAAATTAAGTCAGGATCTTACAGGTGAAAGCAAACTAAAGGAGAAAATTTTTAGTAATCTGGCAGGTGAAGAGAGCTCTTCTGTTAAGATTAAGAATATTGATATTCTCGTAAAAAGATTTGGTATTGATGGAGATGTTAGAGAAGTTTTAGAAAAAACAATTCAAGATAAGAACATAGATGTTAGAATTCTTTCTGCTCAACATCTTGGTAAGAAGGGAATAGATTTTTTAAATGAAATGCTTGATGAAGATATGAATGATGATATGACTTTATTAAAAATAATATCTGCAGTCTCTTTAAATCATAATAGTAAAACCATCACGAGATTAAAAAAAATATATAAGAATAGTGATAATCTTCAGATTAAATTAGAAATACTCGAAGTCTTTAAGAATTCAAATCAAAAGAAAATTAGTACATTTCTTATTGGGCAGCTCAATAAAGAAAAATCAATATTGTTGATGAAGATTATTGAGGTAATCGGTCTTTGTGGTCTTAAAGAAGATATTGAAAAGATTTATTTGTTTGGTGAAAATTCTAAAAACTCATCTCTCGTTAAAGCTATTGATAATTCAATTAAAGAGATTCAAAGTAGATTGGGATTAGTCGACAATGGATGGCTTTCCATTTCAGGTGAAACAAATACAAGTGGCTCTATAAGCATGGCTGAAGACTTAGGTGATGGCTCATTGTCTTTGAAAAAGAAATGATCTTTATTTATAGGTCAAAATACTATTTTTCAATACAGCCTTGCCACTTTTTCTTTTTACATTGAAATTAATAGTTTTTGATTTTTTATCATGATATCCTCTAACGTGAATTGTGTCTCCAGGAAAAACCGGTTTTGAAAAATATACAACCATGCTTTTTAAGGATGAAATATCATCATTAAGTTGCTTACCTAAAAGAACATTACAGGTCATTGCCTGGATGCAGATTCCATGCATTATTGTTCGAGGAAATCCAGCAAGCTTAGCAAGAAAGTTATTCGTATGAATGAAATTAGTATCTTTTGAAACCTTGGCATAGAGAAGTTGCTGTCCTTCTTTCGTTTCTATTGGATGTTCAAAGTTTTCTTTTAACACCTCTTGTACTTTTTTAGATACTGATTTTCTATGAGGACTTATTACAAGAAAGGTTGATTTTCCTTTTTGGCAGAGTTCTCCATTTCTCGTTGATTCACTGGTAACAACGCATTCCTGACCCTTGTCAGTATCATTTATAGCACTAATGAATAATTTAACATTAATTATATCTCCCTGGTGAATAGTTTTATGGACTATCACCTCTTGCTTTGCGTGAACCATTCTGATTATATTCATCTTTAAGTCTTTATCAGCCAGAAGCCTATGAAACATTGAGCCCATGAGGCGAGAGGTATAAAAGGGTGGAATCTGGCAACCTGGAGCAGCATATTTTTCAGGATCATCTCTTGTTGCAGTGGCATAGAGTTGTAGATCTTTATTTGTCAAGGGGCCATAGTCCCTGGAGATAGATCTTCCAATACAATCTTTATTCATTTTTAATGATTTAATATTTCTTATGACTCTGTAGAGTAATTTTAGGGTTTGAAAAAAACTTTTCATGAATGATCCTTTGTAGTTTTTTAATAAATATAATATATAATCGCAAACAATATGAAAAAAATGGTAATTGTAGATAGAGTTGATAAATCTTGTGAAATATTTAGAAGCTACTTTCAAAAATATTTTATTATATAAAAAACATCCTGTCAAATGAAATTACCTTGCCCGTGATTAAGTTGGCAATTTTGGAAACCCTCAATTGTGGGAAGGCGGTGCACCCTATCAGCCCGGCCTTGAGCGTTGGAGTATGAATAAGACTCTGTGGACCCGCCATTGGGTGGATTCCCAGAAGGTATATCCTTACAGGTTTCAAAATATATATGGCCCACTAACTGAAGAGAAAAAGGTTCAGGTCAGGAAACTGATACAATGTGGAAAATTTCAAAATGGATTTCAAAGGTATACCTGCCCAAACTGTGAAACTGTCCTTATTGTGCCCTTTTCCTGCAAATCACGTCTATGCCTTTCTTGTGCCAGAAAACGCCTCTTTGACTGGTCTTTTAATCTTTCAAAGATTATGAACAATTCATTGAAACATACTCATGTTACCTTTATTATTCCAGGTCAATTATGCAGAATACTCTTTGATAGACGATATGAGTCTGAAAAAAATATTCTCCTGACCGCAGGAATTTATAAGAGTTTTTTACAAAGTTCTGCTTGTGTAAAGGGAAGGGAGTATCAGCCAGGAATATTGGCTACATTCATGATTGAAGGGCCTGTAAATGTCCTCAGTTCAGGCTATTCCTTTGGTGCATTAAGTTCAATGGAAATATACCGCATAATAGTTGTGGCAATTTTTTTTCATCACCAGATAGTAGAAGTGATTATTTAGTTTTCTAACTTGTGTATTAAGTAACTAATTAAGAGTATTTCTTTTATTCAGTATCTTCAATAGTATTATATTTTTTTGTGAAATGAATTTATTTGTTTGCGTATCTTTTTTGTTATGTTATGATTTAAAAGTTATAATATAATAAATGACTCTTTCTGGAGAAAAAAAATGAAAAGCAAGAACATTGGCACAAAGAATTTGTTTTTAATAATAAGTGTTTCATCTGGTTTGTTGTTGTTTGTATTAGCATTTTTTGTTGTCCTAATGTTGCTTAATCAGCAAACATTGAATGAAAGTCATGATATCAGATATAAATCATATCAGGCTGCAGATGAACTACGGCAATCCTCTGATGACCTTACACGTTTAGCCCGTACTTATGTTGCAACAGGTGGTGAAAAAAAATATGAAGATCAGTATTGGCATATCCTTGCAGTTCGAAATGGAAAAAAACCCAGAGCCGATGGCAGAATAATTCCTCTGAAAAAAATTATGAAGGATCTTGGTTTTGAAGATAAAGAATTTAATAAATTAACAGAAGCTGAAAAAAACTCAAATTCCCTTGTATGGACTGAGACTCTGGCTATGAATGCTGTAAAAGGTTTATATCCCGATGCCAATAAAAAGTTTACAATAAAGAAAGAACCAAACTATGCCTATGCAAGAAAAATTATGTTTAATGAAAAATATCATCAGGATAAAAGTATCATTATGAATCCAATAAATGATTTTTTTAATATGTTAGATAAAAGAACTGAAAAAACAACACATATGTATGAGTCAAAGGGAAATATGTATCTGATTATAATCTCAGTACTTATATTTTTTATTCTAATTATAACCGTAATCTCATTTTTAGTAATTAATTCAAAGATATTGAAACAGGTTGGAGGGGAACCGGCAGAGGTAATGGATATTACTAAAAGAGTTTCAGAGGGAGATTTAAAAATTGGATTTAAGGAAGGATTAAATACCGGAATTTTAGGTTCAATGCAAAACATGGTAGAAAAATTGAAATCTATAGTCGGAGAGGTGCGATCTGCTGCAGAAACAGTTACCAATGCCTCTGTTGAGGTGAACTCTACAGCCACAAGTATGAGCAATAGCTCCAATGATCAGGCAGCAAATGTTGAGGAAATTTCTTCCTCTCTGGAAGAAATTGCATCAACTATTTCAATGAATACTAGTAATGCAATCAGTACCAATAAAATAGCCCAGGACACTTCAGAGAAAGCTGAAGAGGGTGGAGAATCAGTTAAAAAGACTATGGTTGCTATGGAGCAAATTGCAGACAGGATATCAATTATTGAAGATATTGCTTATCAGACTAATCTACTTTCACTTAACGCATCTATAGAAGCAGCACGAGCTGGTGACCATGGAAAAGGATTTGCAGTTGTTGCTTCTGAAGTAAGAAAACTTGCTGAGAGAAGTCAAAATGCTTCTAAAGAAATTGGAGAATTAGCAACATCAAGTTTGGATATTTCAACAAAAGCTGGAAAACTAATTGAAGACATTGTTCCAAAAATAAAAGATACAGCAAGCAAGGTTCAGGATATTTCAACAGCATCATCAGAACAGGATTCCGGAGTTAAACAAGTATCAACAGGAATGGATCAGCTCAATGAAATTTCACAGCAAAATGCTTCTATGTCAGAAGAGCTGTCAACAACTTCAGAGATGTTAGGAGATCATGCTAAACAATTACAGGAAATAATTGGTTTCTTTAAAATTTAAATAGGCTTATCTTAGCTTAGAAATAATAGTTTTGACATTGAGAAATATTCTTGACCTTTTGAAACAACAGAGCTTTATTAAATACTTCTCTTGATAATTTTAAATTAATAATGAGAAATATTATACGTTGTAGATTAAGAATTAGACAACTTTAGGAGTTGGAGTAATTCCCTAAAGCTGTCTTTGATTTTCTACATAATTATAGATTGAATCCCCCATGATCCTTATTTTTTTTACAAACTTTGTTAACTCATTGGTTTTATCTTCCAAAGCAATTTTTCATAATAATAAAAATTTAAATATGACTAAAAAATCTTGACTTTTGTAGTCGCCTGTATACATATTGATTGATGTAGTCGAGTGTATACTTTTAAAGTTAAGGAGAGCCTCATGAAATTGATATCACCTTTTTTAATTCTTATTATTTTTTTCACAAGTTGTATGGGCAACAAAGAATTGACAAACAACAAAAATGTTACTCTTCCCAGTGATCATACAATATCTTTAAATAAATCCTATTATTCGAAACTTTCTTTTGGCAATAAACAGGACTTCATAGATGCCAAGAGAGGATTTATTGGAACCACTAATGAACTAATTATTAAAAATAAAAAGAAAGAGGTTATTTGGAACCTTAAAAAATATAATTTTATAAAAGGAAAAGCTCCTGACAGTGTTAATCCAAGTCTTTGGCGCCAGGCAAAACTTAACTCTATTCATGGTCTTTTTAAAGTTACAAAAGGAATATATCAGATCAGGGGATTGTGCCTTTCAAACATGACCTTTATCAAAGGTAAAAGGGGTTGGATAGTAGTTGATCCACTTTCTACCAGCGAAACATCTTCTATGGCATTGAGGCTTTTTAGAAAACATTTGGGAAATGATCCAATCACTGCAATAATATTTACTCATTCTCACATTGATCATTTTGGTGGTATATTAGGTATTATGACACAAAAAAAAGTTCAATCTGGTAAAATACCTATTATTGCTCCAAAGGGTTTCATGAATGAAGTTGTCAGTGAAAATGTACTTGCAGGAATAGCAATGGGCCGCAGATCAGCATATCAGTTCGGTAAAGATCTCAACACAGGAAAGTATAGTCATGTTGATACGGGTCTTGGTAAAACTGTCCCCTTTGGAACATATGGACTTTTACCACCAAATATTATCATTGATAAAACTCCTCAAACACTAACAATAGATGGTATTAAAATAGTATTTCAGTTTACTCCTCATTCTGAAGCACCAGCTGAATTAACTTTTTATCTTCCTCAACATAAAGCTTTCTGCGGTGCTGAAGTAGTTTCACGAAATATGCATAATGTTTTAACCCTTCGGGGAGCCAAGGTAAGGGATACAGTGAAATGGAGTAAATACATTGATGAAGCAATAGATCTCTTTGGTAAATCAGAGATATACTTTGCATCCCATCACTGGCCCATGTGGGGAAATAAAAAAATAAAGACATTTCTTGAAAAACAGAGAGATCTCTATCAATATATTCATGATCAGACTCTCAGGCTTGCCAATGAAGGATTGACTCCAAGAGAAATATCTGAGAAAATTCGCCTTCCGAAGGCACTTAAATCAGAGTTTTATAACAGAGGATATTACGGAACCTTAAGTCATAATTCTAAAGCAGTATATCAGTTTTATTTTGGATGGTACAATGGTAATCCAGCAACATTGAATCCACTGCCTCCAGTAGAGTCTGCAAAAAAATATATTGCATATATGGGAGGGAGCTCTATAGTATTAAAAAAAGCTCAAAAGTCTTATAATAAAGGGGATTACCGATGGGTTGCAGAGATACTTAATCATGTTGTTTTTGCAGATCCTGACAATAAGAAAGCTAAAAAACTTCTTTCACAGACCTATAAACAACTTGCATATCAGTCAGAATCAGGTGTCTGGAGAAATATTTATCTTAAGGCAGCTGATGAATTGAAAATGGGGCCCTCAAAGATCGGTATTAGCCCTCAAAGTATGTATGGTACTTTGAAATATGCACCACCGGTGAAGTTTTTTAATAGTATGGCTGTCCGCTTAAATGGACCAAAGGCAGAAGGAAAGAAGATGATTTTCAATATTACTTTTCCCGACCGAAAGGAAAATTATATACTTATTCTAAAAAATTCTGTTTTAAGAAATTATAAAAAACCAAAGGCAGCCAATGCAAATGCTACATTAACGATGCCATATACTTTATTTATTAAGATGCTGGTAGGAAATGTAAAATTAAAAAGTATACTATTTAGCAATAGGGTTTCTATTGCCGGAAGCAGGATTGATCTTCTAAGTTTTCTTATGCTCATTGACAGACCAGATGGTACATTTAATATAGTGACACAATAAAAGCACTATGCTGCTGAAATTCAAAAGGGAAAATATGACTTTGAAAAATAGAAAACCAAAGGGAACAGAAGAAGTAAAAGAGGCTATATTAAATACAGCCTCCAGATTGTTTGCCCAAAGAGGAGTTGCTGCTGTATCTATTAGGGACATTGGTCAAGAGGCTTCAGTAAATCACGGACTCATTACACGACATTTTGGTACTAAAGAAAAGCTTCGACTTGCAGTACAAAATCGTCTCATGGAAAATATAAATAAGGATATAGGAGAATTCTCATCCTTAAATGATGCAATGATCAAGGGTGTTGAGGCTATGAAAAAAAATGAAGAATTTTGGAAGGTCCTTGCAAGAACACTTCTTGATGGTACACCTGATGGCGATATTCAGAACATATTTCCATTTATGGAAAAGATTAACAAACTGATTAAAGAAGAACAAAATAATGGCAGTATTTCTCAATCAATTGATTCAAAAATACTTGTTGCTGGAGGTATTGCACTCATTTATGGTCTCTTTGTATTTGAAGATTATATTTTACCAGCAGTTGGTTTGCCAGACAAAAAAAATAAAGATGTAAAAGATAAAATTATTCATTCCTGGTTATCAATGATGATTCAATGATTTTCATTGAATCAAAAATCTGATTTAATACAATTAACTAAGTTTTAAGATAACTTGAAAATTCAATCTTGGATTATACTAATTCAAGATTATTTTTTAAAAAAGGTTATGGGCTTATTGATATAATGTATAATAAGCAAAATTTTAAGGACACAGTCCATAATAAGGACTTTAATATGAAAAGATCCATTGGGGGGAATGAATGTTAACTTGGTTAATGGATTTTATGTTTTCAATTTTAGTGAGTTCTTCAGGTTCTTTATTTAATACTTTTTCACAGGTAGATTCTGTATCTTGAACAAGTTTGCCTTTGACTTCTGATTGTCCTCTTTGGTGGATTTCATTGAGTTTTATCTTGATAGCTGTCTATGAAGTCATTCCCTTTATCTTCTACTTTTTCTACTAGGTCTTCACCTATTTCTTTAATTGATTTGTAAACGTCTTTTTTTGAATTCCTTATGGTTCTTGTGCCTTCAGAAGTAACTAGCAGTACTGTTTATTATTGTTTTTCTTTTATTCCTTCATTATCATCAATAATTGAATTAGTTTTGTTTCTTTCTCGTCTGAGAGCTTCTCGTTCCTGTTTTTCGATTTTTTGATTGGCTTCATTTTTATAAGATATTTCTAATCCTTGGGCTTTGTGTTTATTTTCTTTTACTTTATTTTTGAGAGTTGTTTTCTTTGTTTGAAATGTTTGTGCAATATTTCTCTTATATGTAGCTCCAATGGTGCGTGCTTTTTGTATTTATAGCTTCTGATTTTGTTCCAGCATGTTCCAATACTTTGTTTACCATTCCATGTAATTGAACATTGACTACATTTGGCTTGTAGGTAGACAACATGTCTATTGTAACTGGATCTCCTTGTGGAGTACTCTAGTCATTTGAGATGAATTAAAAGTTGTTGTATTTGATAAATTACTATCAATTGCATTGCTTGTGACAACAGAATCAGTAGTTTCATTATAATTTGGGCTGCTAATTCTTGGTTTAGCCTGAATCTGTGCTGTTCTGTTATCTGTGACAGTGAGTCCCCGGTGTTTTCTTATTAGGGTAGGGGATATCTCTGATAGTGACATATATTTGTATCTTTATGTTAAGTTTTTTCGGTAAATGTCTGCATGGGTTTTTCTTTTTAGATGTATCCCTGAATATTAAAAAAAAGTCGGCAGCCATATAGCGTTGCCCGAAAGAACGTTATATGACAACCGACTGATGTGTTTCAGTACTTCGGTATAGGAGATATGTGAAAGAAGACTTGAGTCATTTCGGGAAAAAGAGAATAAAATTATTCTCTAATTAATCCAAAAATTACCCGTACCTTTCATATCTATAATAATATAGCCTCATGTCAAAGTGTGGTTCAAGAGAATTTTTTATCGACTTTAGTGGGTGTTGATTTGTCTGTTAAGTAGACAGCTAAAAGTAGATAAAAGTAAAGAAGTGTTCACGGTCTTGAATATAAAAATAAAAATTACTCATATTAGAGCAAATTTGTTTGACAAATTAACAAGTGTTATGTTTTTTTGTTAAAAATAAATAATTAGTGGAGATTGTTATGGGTAATAAAAAACAAATAATTACAATGGGGGTATTAGTTTTAGTCGTATTCTTTTTGAGTATGTCCTGTGTCTTATTACAGAAAAAATCAGGATATAAGGATAAATATCATAAAAATAATGCGGGGAAAATTGTTTTTTCAGATCAGGCATTTACTAAGAGGAGGGGGTCTAGCTCTTTGCCCGTTCATTATAGAAAAAGATTTCGTTCTAGATCTAATAGTAGAAATTATAGTCCAGCATTAAAAAGAGAATTCACCTTAAATGATAATATATATATGCGTATATATTATAGAGATACATTGAAATCCTGTTTTAGCGATGAAAATATTAATTGTAAAGAACCCAGTGCAGATTATTTCTATACAATGAAAATCAATAACCATACCATTGGTTTTAAAAAGAGATATATCCCCAGAGCTTTTATTCTTAAACCACGTACAGGGTTTTATGGCAAGGAATTTCGAGAACAAAATTCTTATGATCCTTTTTCCTTTGCAACTATTTTTGATGCCATAACTTACAAAGAGAAAAATTCTTTAAGTGAGAATATTTTACGAAATTCCTTAAATAAATTACGTGTTGGCAAAAATAAAATTCAAATTGCCATGTATTCACATTGCTCTGTTCGTACTGGTAGAAGAAGAAGTACGAATAAATTTTTATCTAAAGCGGTTTCAAAAGGTACATTTATTTTAACAATTAATAGTCAGAGAGAACTGGACACCTTTGTACAAAGAAAGACCAGAAATTTTCCACCCAGTGATTACTATTTCACAAAAGACAGATATAGAAATAAAAAGGAATTTCAAAAGGTTTGGGGTATATTACAAGGCTTTAGAGGTGAACCAAGACCTGTCAAAATGTCTCTTTCTAGCGGATGGACATATGTAAGAAACAGCTTAACTGGTTTACTAATTAACCGAAATAAAAATGGATATATTGTATGGAATAGCAAAAGAAATAATGAATGCAGAGTAAGTAAGTTCAACTATAGACAGGACTATTTCACAAATGGATCCTTTGACAAAAGAGGAAATATTAATCTGATTCATGGTTTTGAGAATGCCTACTGGATTCCCTGTAATAAGTTATAAATAATATTATTATATATAGCCTGATGGTAAAAGTTTATTACTATCAGGCAGTTTTTTCTTTGAAATTAGAAACAACAGTGTATGAAAAGATTTAAAGGAAATAAAAGTGAATGAAAGAAATTAAAGGAAATATTATACAACTTGCAAAGGAAGGCGAATTTGATATGATTATTCACGGATGTAATTGTTTCTGTAAGATGGGTAAAGGAATAGCTAAATCTATCAAAGAACATTTTCCAGAGGCTTATAAAGCAGACTGTATAACAAAAATTGGCGATAGATCAAAATTAGGAACATATTCTCATGAATATATAAAGGATTATGATTTATATGTTATAAATGCATATACTCAATTTGATTACAATAGGTTTAAAAAAACATTTAACTACGATGCTTTAGAAATGGTTTTAAAGAGATTAAATCGAGATATAAGATTGAGAAATATTTTTGATTTTGGAATGAAAACCAAAATTGGATATCCTAAAATCGGCTCTGGTCTTGCAGGTGGTGACTGGAATCGCATTTCTAAAATAATAGATAGATCTTTAGAAGGCCTTGATCATACCCTGGTGGTATATGAGTGAATCATTAACATTACTTATCTACTATGGAGAGACTTCAGCTGATTCTTTAGATAATTGATTTTTTATTTATAAAGAAAAGTCAGACTTAAGGTAGGTTTTTATATAAGGAGCTAATATGGCATTTCTGGTTGCTGGTATTTATATTTTTTCATTTTTCATGATACCTATTCTCTTATATGGACATATTTTATTGCAAAAATATGAGAAGTTTCTTGCAACAATCTGGATGGCTCTCAAAATTATAAGTTTGCCTCTTCTTTTATATTTTATTTGGATAGGAATAAATGATGCAAAAAGTATTATAGTTCTGGAATATGAAATAACAAGAGGGTTGGAGGGTATTCTTTTCTATTGGCTGATCAATGCAATAATCTGTGCGGTTTTAATATTTCTCAAATATAAGAAGTTTAGAAAACATAAATTGCAAAGACATACTGTGAAAAAGTAATATTCAAATTAAAGAGGTAAAATTGTGAACTGGATTTTTATAATTGCTGGTATTTTGATTCTTTTTTTCTTATTGGGTCAATGGTTTGCAAAAAAAGAAAAAAAGCAAGCTCCTGAAAAGCTTAAGCAGGCTCATGAAGCATTTAAAAGAGATGATTCAATTGAAGCACTTAGATTACTCAATGATTCTTTTTATGTTCCATTAACTTGTAACTATAATAAAGAAGAAGCCTTACTGGCTCTTGAGGTAGTAGAGCTACTTGAAAAAGTTCTTGAACACATTGGAGCAGAACGTGGCTTTCTTACAATTGATTTAAAACCAGCTTTAAAAACAGCATCTCAACATGGTGGAGAAATACCAGAGAAATACATTCGCCCGGTTGAGAAGTTCTTAAGTAAAACATCTAAAGGAACTTTATCATCAATAAAAGAAATCATCAATCAGGTTGAAGATGGTGGAATCTTCATAAAAGAAGGTGAATTTGAAGATGATTTTGCTGTTGAAGATTATGATGAGATCAAAATTGTTAATAAAGCAGGAAGGATGATTATATTTGGAAAAGCATTAAAAGCAATTTCATATATAAATGAAAAACTTGTTGATGCAAGTCCACAACTTAAAAAAGCACTTTTGCATCAAAGAGCTGGATGCTATTTCATGATTGAAGATTACCAGGCAGCACTGAATGATTATATGACTTTGAGAGAAGCACATTCTGATAATATGCTTTTAACTGCAAGTATTGCTGAAACATACCTGAAGTTAGGTGATAAAACAAGTGCTGTAGAATATGCACAAATTGTAATTGATAATGATACAAATATAGATAATATGAAAACTGCAGATGAGGTATTGTCAAAAGCAACATGATTTAGCTTATGACAATATCTAAAGGTTATAATTTTCAGATATACTTGTTCTCATTTAATACATTAAAAATCTTTAAAGTTTAGTTGATAATAATGCACGAATAGGGCTAATTACTAATTTGTATAGAAATATTTGAAACATATGATTCAATATTTCTATACATCTTCTGATTCAAGGGTGCCAATTCAAAAACTTGCTGTTCTTTTTTGTTTCAAAAATATCCCCCACACTGTTGAAACTTGTCATTTTCATGAAAATAAGTTACATGGGTTAATATGACATTTTATATTTGTGTTATATTATATACTTTAGGGTTATGAGGATTTTCTGTACTAAAAAAAAATATTGATTTTCCAAAAAATAGTTCATAATATTCATGTGATGAATCAATGATATCGCCAGTCAAATCAAGAATCTTTTGTTTTGGTGCATCTTTTACTATGTCAAAGTTAAGTTTATCAGTGAGTTGCATTAAAAAAATATAGGTTCAGAATTATATGAAGCAGGTGTTTCATCTTCAAGTAACCAGGAAGGTTTCCCTCGGGTCTGTCAATTTAACTGTTGTTAAACTGGAGAACTTTCCACTATGAAAACTGTCAAATAATTTAGGCAGCTTTTTCTAATATTTTATTAAATTCTGTAAGTTTTTTTTCATAGTTATCTTTTTCAACTCCCCTGTAAGATACCTGATAAAATCATACTTCTCATTATATTGAAAACCTTTCGTATAACAGCAATTTTTGATCTACCACAGCCCCTTCGATCTTTAACATTATTGTAAAATTCACACATGAAATCAGAGGAGTAATAATGTGGATTATCGGTTGAGTAAATAATGTACGGGCAAGCTTTCTTGATTGCCTGGTGATATGCCCCATCTGTGTTTTTCCCCCGCTGGATTTCACAGAAGGTACTACTCCAAGATATGCATTGAAACCTCGAACGTTTTTAAATCTTCGCACATCTCCCACATCTGCAAGAAAAGCCAATTCAAGAAATGGTGTTATTCCTTTAATCGAAATACATAGCTTTATTTCCTTATCGTAGAATTGCCCCATTTTCAAGATTCCATTTTTAATATTTTCTTTCTGCACAAGTAAACTCCACATGATAGAAAGGCTGGTTAAAACTGAAAATTTTGAAGCACCATCAATGTTGCATTGCTCAAGGATTGTCTCATCACCATTTGGCTTGAAAAGCTTATATGTTTGCTTTCTATCCAAGGCTATACCATTCTCAACAAAAATTGCTTGAATACTATTTTTATGCTGGGATGATTGTTCTGTTATCATTTGATATGATGAGAATAATTTTCTAAGATCTCGTATCTCTTTTTCTGGCTTGTATACAACAGGTAATTTGAACTCGTTCTGTAATTCAGACATCCATAGACCCAGTGAAAGATTAGCAGCGTCCCCCTTGTCTGTTTTGATCCATGATTCTTTGATGATTTTAAACTTATAAGGATTAACAATTATACATGATGCCCCTTGTTTCTCAATCTGATCTGCTCAGTAAAAGGCATTGTTGATTGATTCAATAACTATCGAGTCATTCTCATCCAGACCATTGATATACAGCTGAAATTCTTTACAGTTGGCAATGAATTTTATTTTTTTACCATCACTGTCCAGCACATTAATTGTTACATATCTTTTGTGTAGATCAATACCGTGAAATCTCTTTTGCGTGATGCACCCCACTTATGTAAAATTACCCCTTGACAGAAGAACATATGGGTGTACCTTATAAAAACTGTGTTGTTTCATTCCACTATTCAGCATCGTATTTCGTAGATACGTGCTATGTTGTTGGTACGAAAACGGTGAGATGGCCGGCCAAACCTAAAATCGTGGTCGTGAAAACGCCACAGAAAGTCCTCAGGCCATCTCCCGCACCCATTCGATTCCCGGGAATGGTTACAGGATATAGCCATCTTCCGTTTTCTGCAACACAGTTTAAGGTGTTGTGTAGTTATCATAACAACCTATAAAATAAAATAAATGAAAATAAACAATATTTACACGATCTTTACCGAGTCAGAAGTGATATCCCTCATACCCAAGGGAAGGATAAGAAAGATATCATTACCGGGAGAAACTATTCGTTAGCTGCCCAGATTAATGGTGCTCTTTGGGCAGCTATACAGGTACAGAAGCTGTAACATTATTCCTATTTCATAAATTTGACTTTCTCTTTTTTGCAGATCATCTGTACTGCATTGCGAGATGTCAAAATAGCACCAGGTAGTCCCCCAAGGGCCATGAGCCACTGGCCGGCAAAATAGACATTCTCTACATCTTTCAGACGGTTGGGTATCTTGCGGATATACTTACTGTTTTTCGAAGTTTCCAGCCATGTCAGGAATGCGCCTTTATAATTCTGAGTATAACGCATATAGGTTGCTGGGGTCACTACATCTTTCTCTTCAATATTATTTTCTATCCCAGGGAAATGCTTTCCCAGTTCAGTAATGGTGAAATCGAGAATACGTTGTTTTTCCGAGTTATACTTTTCCCTGTTATTGTTCCGAAGATTATTCCAGTATTCACCATCAGAGGCACCGTAAAGTGCAGAAACAACTGTCTTGTTTTTCGGAGCTAAGGTTTTATCAAAAGTATATTTTTTTACTACCAGGTCATCAAAAGTATCCTTACCCATTGTTAGTTTACTTTTCAAGGGAAAAATATGACATAACTGGCCCTGGTCATTTGAAAAGTTATCTTTTATACCAAGGGTGACAAGTAGGCTCGTATGGTTGGGGTAAAGATCATTATTAAACAATTTCTCAAAAGGAGATCCTTCCAACCTGTTACCCATGAGATTGTTAAGGGTTTTTTCCAAATCAGAAGCACTGATTACATAATCAGCTGACACAAAGGTACCATCAGCCAGTTCAATTCCATCTGCTTTCTTCTGGTTAATTCTTATGGACTTTACCGCCTGATTGAAAAAGATCTTACCCCCAAGATCTTTATAATTCTCTTCAATACCCTGGGCAAATTTCAAGGAGCCACCTATAGGATAACCACCAGACTTTGTATGGTACATGGAAAGGGTCATAATGAGAGCTGTGGCAGGTAATTCGATAGGAACAATTTTCTTCAGGCTCGACCTGATATGACTATCCTTAAAAGTATCGGCATACTCATCCACAGTTAAGCTGTTACCCCATTTCATCTCTTTCATATAGGGTGCTATCTTTTTAATCATTTTCAGGATATCGAAAACATTCATCATTTCAAAAGGTTTGTCCATGGCGAAGTTAAAAGCACAGAATTTTCTCGCCATGGTACACATTTTTTTTATAGCTTCTGCATCACGTGGTGATAAGTCTAGTAAGTGCTTTTCCAATCGGTCAATATCACTGTAAAAGACAACTTCACATTTATCATAAGTAATTCTTGCATGAATATCATGATTATGGATTTTCACATTTTGAAATGCTCCCACCTCGTTCCAGTATTTGTAAAACCCTTCACCATCAGGTGAGGAGGTACAGGCGAGAAAGTGAATGCATCCATCAAAGGTATATTTCCCCCTCTTCCACGAGGTACACAGCCCGCCTACCATGGAATGACTTTCGTATATCTCTGAATCGAAACCGTTCATTTGGGCATAACATCCAGCTGTGAGTCCTGCAATACCCCCACCAATTATTACAACTTTTTTTTGCATATTCTTCTCCTCGTTTTCACAATCATCTTTTTATTATTCTTCTTATGGCATGATAATAACAGATTATATAAAGTGGTTCTCTCCAGATTGTTGGAATGCAACAAAACGATAAGGCCATTATTTTTAGGAGATAATATTATTGACTTTTCATTGTACTGTTCTACTAGTTAGGAAATCTGTTACGAGGAAGAGCATTTGAAAAGAGGAAAGTATATACTGCTGGTCATGATTTTGGTTGCAGGACTCTCGTCTTGCAGCAGCGAAATAAACCGTGATATATTTCATGATTTCCAGGTACACAACTCCCATAGCACTTCTCTCATTGAAGTGAGTAAGCTTAAAGATTGGAAAACCATTGATAGTTTAACCTTCATTCCTGTAAAGCCGCCGGCAGACAGAACCAAATTTTCCAGCGGATGGATCAGAATTTCATTCACTGTTTCTGAAGCTCATTCTTTCAAAGCACTGCATATAGATGTAGTAAATATTACAGATACTGTTTATATAAATGGAAATCTGGTTGGTAAAATAAATAAACCTGGAATGACACCAGTTGATTACTTTAAGCCAAGGCTCTACAAACTGCCCACAGGCCTTGTCGTCAACGGTTCCAATGAAATGTATATGCGTATTGAGACGCCTGGTTTTCTTAAAGGTACTATTCGATCAATGGGGTTACTCACTTCCGGCCAGTATGAAAGCGAGCTCAGGTGGCTTAATTTTTATTATAAAGAACTCATATATATAGTATTGGTTTTCTTTTTCTCTCTCATTGTTCTTCAGGGAACCATGTACATGGTAGACAGAAAAATCTGGATCAGGCTGATCAATGTATTTTTCCTGTTATACCATATGTCAGTATATTTTATTTTTTTTACTACCAAAGATCTCTTTTCGGGGAACCACCAGCTGTGGGTTGATTTTTCATTTACCTACATATACCTTGGTACTACAGTTTTGATCTTGTTCCTCACAGTACTGTTTCAGTCTCTTTACAGGATTATCCTTTCTCAATTAAACCGATTATATATTCCAGGGGTAATTGTGGGAGCAATTGCCCTTGTATGTACAAGTGGTGATATTTTTATACAGATAATTATTCATGCCACTATACTCGTCTTCGGCTTCATAGCATTGATATACATGCTCTATCTTCTAAACCGTATTAAACCCAACCCATTTCTCATCAGGGTCATAATTATTGAACTTGCCCTTTTTTCTTTGACAATCCTCTGGGGAACTCTGGGGGGCATATTTGAGTTGGGTATTCGCCCCCCGGACAGTATTCCATTATTTCTTTCAATAATCTATATATTTTTGGCATTTCTCTATGAAGCGATTCTGGCCAAGAGACAGAGAGACAGGATCAAGCGACTATACAACGAACTGAAAAAAAACAGTGAGTCTACTATAGTAAAAGCCGAACCACAGATAACAAGTACATCAGAGGAAAAACTTGAAACAGTTCTTGAATTCATCAGACAGAACTACACTTCCGATCTTTCCCGAGAGGGATTGGCCGCAGCAGTGGACATGAATACCAGTTATTTCAGTACCCTTTTCAATACCTATACCGGTAAAAAAATAAATGAGTATATTCACTCATTACGTATCAAAGACGCCATTGAACTTTTAAATAAGAGTGATGATAAAATTATTGATATAGCCTTTAGTGTAGGTTTTGAAAGTTTGGCCACATTCAATAGGGCCTTTAAACATGAAACAGGTTCAACTCCTACGAAGTACAGGAAGAATTTGTAGAGAAAATATTTATGTTTAAACAGGAATGTTTTCTAAAATCTTCCTCTAGTTTTCGAGTGGAGGATTTTTATATTTGGGCCTTGCCCGCCACATCATTTTCTTTTTTTAAAAAATATCTTTGGGCGGGCCGGGCTTTCCAGGGCTTGGTCTCACCAATCTCCTTGTTGAAATATATTAAACCGTGTAATCTGATGAGACTGCCTGTGGCCCCCCTTACAATCCCTAAGGCTTAGTTAAACTCAATTATTCTTTTATATTCTCTGAACTGCGAGGGCGTCATTCCTTTTTCTTTTTTAAAGACCCTGTTAAAGGTTGTCAGAGATTCATATCCAACAGAGAAAGCTATATTGATAATACTATCATCACCTGCAAGAAGCATTGAAGAAGCCTCTTCGATTCGAAGAAGATTAATAAACTCATTAATATTCTTTCCCGTGTATTCATTGAAGAGACTGCTGAGATAATTGGGATTTATATCTACAGCAGCAGCAAGCCCCTCTCTGGAGAAATCAGAAGTGTAATTTTCTTTAATGAAATCAATTACCTGGTCAAGCTTTTCCTTTGAATTTTCAGTTATTGTAACTGACTGACTTTTTTTGCCACTGGAAGCATTGAGCTTTTTATAGAGTTCACTAATTTTCTTTCTTTTCTTTCTAGAATCATAGGCTTCATAAATAACAGCAGCCAGAAGCAATACAAAAAACTGGTAGGAGTTTGCATATCGGGGATAATATATATCAGAAAAAGGAATTAGAAGCTGAATAATCTGTACAGCAAAAACAAACAAAATCACCCCTAAGATTACATAAAAAAGATTTTTTTTAGATTTAATCCGGTACATTGAATATAAAATATATATAAGAAGCACAGTACATATTATAACTATCAGGAAGAGAAGAATAATCTGTAAAATAATTTTTCCAGTCAAAATCCATACCAGCAAAGTTAACATTATTCCTGTAACAGCAGCAATACGATTTACATGGGAAAGGAAGATACCATAGAGGGCCTGTACAACATAGAGAAAATAGAGATACCCCAAAGGCAGACATGAGAAGAAAAAGAAACCATCACTTCAATATTTATGGTTTTCACATCTGCTAAATCCAAAAAGAATCCAACAGAAAATACAACGATGGTATATAAAAGACCTGATATAAAGATAAGTCTGACCCTGGTTCTTCTATCAATGAAATAGTTGATTAGTTCAAAAATGATAAAGAGAGAAAAAACAACAACCACCACAACAGGAGTATAGGTGTATAACATCTCATTTCTAAACTCCATTGACCTGGCATCTGATTTCTTTAAAATAAGAATATGAGATTTTAAATCAACATAGGTCATGGGGGGAATCCCGGCATAGATCAGGACGGTATTCTTACCCTTTTTCAGTAATCCCGATGGTATGACGTAAAGACTTGGTTTGTTTAATTCAGATATTTTTTTGATGATCTTTCTGCCAACCAGTTGCCTGTTAAGATACACAGTATCGGTCATGGTATCATTTCTCAGAAAAATACCAGTGTATTGTGAGATATCTTTATTAATGAAAAAATCTCCCTTAATCCAGGTTGCTGTATAGTTTTCAAGGGAGATTTTTTTCTTTATATATAATTGTTTATCAGCAGTTTTCCAGTCCTTTCTTTTGAGGATCGCAGCCAAAGAGGAATTTGAAGAGTGAATAACCTTAACATCTTTAATAACAATTTGATCAGAATTACCACAGGAAATGAGTAATGAAAAAAGCAGCAGGCTGAAAATAATGACTAGTTTTCTAAACATGAAAACAAAGTAAAATCTTTCTCAATAATAATCAAATCATTTTTCAAGATACTATTATTGTTTGGCACGATGATCCCCATGAATTTTAGATGTATTGATTCCACAGGAGTGAATCTCCAGGAGGCAGACCTTAAATTCTTCTAAAAAACCTCACATCCATATCAAATATTCGAAATCAAACATTTTGAGAAGAAATTAAAATTTAGATTATATAATATGAATACAGACTTTGCTGTTACAGATTCTTAACAGGCAGGACCTCAATTGTATTAAAAAAGGGTCTACCTGATTTCACTTAAAAGAGGTATTTAAGATGAATGTAAAACTAATCAATAAACAAAATGCTAAGAAAAACAATACAACTGTTGAATTGATCAAGGCTGACAATCCAGTTAAAAAAGGTGAAATGTGGAAATTCTCCTTCATGGATAAAATAGTTCTTTTTTCATTATTCAGAGGAACATTTATATTTCCCCAGGGACTGGATTCCTTTACAATGAAATTAAAGTTAAAAGAATTATTAAACCTTTATCCTCATCTTGCTGGTCGTATTGTCAAAAAAGAAGGCATCCGAATGAACAACCAGGGAGTAAAATTCACAGAAGAAGAAAACCTTAAGATCTCAGTTAATGATATAAACAACATGGATAAGCCATCAGAATATTTTGCTGATTCACAAAGTGTTAAAAAAGTAAACAAAGGAATAGAACCATTAATGAGTATAAAGATAACAAAAATAATCGATGCCTCTGTTCTTAGTATTCAATACTCACACAGTGCCCTTGATGCACAGAGTTTTTTTCAAATGGTTTATAACTGGTCACTACTCTGCCAGGGTAAAATGATTAATAAACCTGTAGTTGATCAATCTCTATATCCAAAGGCAGGTTCCATGACTAAAAAGGAAACAGCAGAGAAATCCAGAGAATGGGGATGGAAAAAAATATCCCCATTGAAAATCAGCAAGTTAATTTTTGCTGTATTAAGGGGATCAATGAATAAAACTTCCAGAGGATTCTATTTCTCTCCACAGGCCTTAGATAAACTTAAAAGAGAATTGGAATATTCCACTGGATATAAAATTTCAACCTTTATTGCTCTATCATCTGTAATTACACATCTATTAATAAAACTTTGCAAGCATAGAAATAACACAATAATAAAACAGATATCTGTACTTAATATGAGAGAACGACATGAGAACTTTCCTGCTGAATTTGCCGGCAATCCTGTTTCCGCCATAGCAACAGATGATTTTCATGCAAACTCCGGGATCCCGGAAATTGCAAGACATATTGCTATTACCCTTGAACCATATAGAGAAAAACCATCAGAGAAACTTAAAGATCACTATGCTCTTGATACTGAAATAGTACATTATTTCAATGGACTAATCTCTAACTTTGATATTATTGAAAATGGTTTTACAATGAAACCAAAAGTAATTTCCTGCAACAGTCAGGCTAAATACCACATCTATGACATAGACTTTGGAACAGGAACTCCATCATTAGTATTACGTCATGATCCCATTGGTTCCACACTTATATGGCCTGCACCTCCGCCAATGGGTGGTCTTGAAGTATATTTCAACTTCAGGTTTGGAGAATTGATTGATAAATTATCAGAGAATGATCCATGGTTAAAGGAGATTCAGAAATACAGTGAATAAAATTCCGAGTCTCATAGAAAATTCTTAATTTTCAATTGGCACATTAGTAATGATTGTAGAAAACGAACAACTCAATATGACAGACTAACATATTCATACACAATGGAACTGATTCACTGTGTATGAATTATATATACTATAGATAATTCTAGTCAGGAAAAACAAAGTGTCCCTTTACTGCAAAGTGATCTGATAAATCCCATCCTTCCATGAAATCATCCATAGAGCGCACAATCTTTACCTCATTGCTGTATACAATGGGCTGAAGAAAGGGCTTTAGAGTAAGAACGTAGTCAAGATATTCACGGTCATTTCCTGATGCATAGAGGTTATACCAGGGATCATAGGTAAATGGATGTCCGAAAAATGCAGGTTTTAATGCATCAAGAATATAATACATATCATCATATTCCTGACTGACATTGGCGTGTTTGTCAATATTCAGATCCCCCCCCACTATAACGGGTTCACTTGATGGAATATTTAGTGATGTGATAAAACTCTTTAATTGAATAAGCTGATTAAGGCGAGTATCTATCTGTTTTAAGGTATCCTTATAGGCCTGGGTATGAGTGCCAAAGAGATGATAGATTTTCCCATTTTTGTTAATACGGGCATACATGGCTCCTTTTGCAGCAAGACAGTCATCTCCAGTACAGTCATTGTATACGATAGATTTGCTGTATTCAATTGGCCATCTGCTGACTATGACCACACCTCCATCCTCAAGAGAACCGCTTCTGTCAACAACAACGGTCTGGTATGGATATTCACCTTTCAATCCTGAGAGTAGATCTTCTCTGGCACCATTGTCAAAGGCTTCTGAGAGAATCAGTGTATCATAGCCTTTTATGTGATCTGGTATCAAATCTGCACGGGCATACTGATCACGTCCAAGAACTCCTGAAAGCATGTAAATATTATATGCCAGGATATCAAGAGTATTACTGTCATCAGAATTCTGATTTCCTGAATAATTTTCCTGGATTATATAGAGTAAATCATCATCATGACCGGTAAAGTACGCCTGATATTTTATGGTTATTGAGGTAGCCCCTGCAATGACCGTCTTCTGATGCCAATCCCTGTCATTATACCAGGGGTGAGAAAAGGAATCTCCACTCAAAGAGTGATGCATTGTGCTGTGTATCCACTTTCCTCTTAGTTTGATTTTAAGATTAATTGAAGATTCACCGGATTTCAGTATAGTAGTCAGGTAAAAATTATCACCCCAGTGAATTCCCTCATCACGATTGGTCCACATGACCTTTGTTTTAACCTGCCATGGTTCAAGTTCACCATATTTATGACCCCATTCGTCAGAATCCATAGTATGATCTCCTGTCTGTTGTGCACTAATAGAAAATGAGAGAGATGTATTGTTTTGAACATATACTTTGGTTACAGCAAGTATTGAAGTTGAAAACAAAAAAAGTCCTAAAAGAATTACAGCATAGAGCATGTTAGAAAATGAAACTTTACAAAATAAAATTTTTCTCATTATAAATCCCCCCAGATTTATGATTTCACGTGCATCATGAGTGAACGCTCACTCTCTTTGTCTGAAATTTTCAGGCTTTTGTCAAATAAAAAAAGAAGATAGAGAATGCTTCACCAATAGTTCCGGGAGATATTGTATTGGCTGACTTATCTAATCAATCTCTCAACCTAATTTTTCCATTGACATTACAATAATGACTTCACAATCTTCCTGAATAAATCATCCAGGGAGTTTTTGTTGATAAGAGAAATAATAATACTACTCATTCTTATTATTCTAGTAAATTTTCCATCCTGTAATAATACTTCCTCTGATATATTTCAAGAGTTCTATTTATTAAATTCAGATAGTATCTCTGTCTCAGATGTTAAAAATCAGAGAGAATGGAAACAATTAAAGAGCCTGCGATTCATACCCCTTCGTTCTCATAAGAATAAAATGAATGAAGCATATGGATGGCTCAAAATTCCATTTACAATAAATAATGCAGAAAAGTTTACAGCTCTTTTTCTCAAAGGTAAACTTCTAAGTGACACTGTTTACATCAATGGAAAACCTGTCGGATCAAAAAAAAAGAAAAATTTCAGCCCTCTGGAATATTTAAAACCCAGTCTCTATCAACTTCCTCCTGACATTATAAAGACAGGATATAATGAAATGCTCATTCGCATCACTACTCCTGACTTTGTAAAGGGAAGCATTCAATCCATTGAACTGTTAAGGAAAAAGCAATATGAGAGCAAATTATTCTGGAATAATTTTTTTAACGAACAATTATTCTTCATTATTATCGTTATGTGTTTTTCTCTGATCATACTTCAGGGTACCATGTATATAGTAGACAGGAAAATAAAAATAAGACTCATCAATGCATTATTCATCCTTTATAATATGTCAATTTTTCTATTATTCTTAACAACAGATAATTTATTTTCAGGCAACAACCAATTATGGCTCAATTTTATATTTACCTATATCTTTTTAAGTGCCCCTCTTCTTATAATATTCATCATAATATTACTGCAGTCACTCTATAAGATATATTTATCTCAATTAAATAGAATATTTATTCCCTTAAGCATTTGTGCTGCTCTTGCTATCATTTTTTCAAATGGCAATATAATGATGCAAATTATCCTTAATGCTTTTATCCTCTTATTTGGATTCTTGGGATTGGCATACATGGTTTACCTCCTCAACAGGATAAAACCTAATCCCTTTTTATTAAGGATTATAATTATTGAATTAACTATCATAGTTTTCAGTGGTCTATGGTCAACTCTTTCTGTACCCCTGGAACTACCGGTCCAATGTCCGGACAATCTTACCTGGAATCTCAGTTTATTCTATATATTTATAGCCATACTCTATGAAGCAGTTTTAGCCAAAAGACAGAGAAAAAAAATTAACAGGCTCTATGAAGAACTCAAAAATGGAAATAAAGAAAAACCTCAAAAGTCAATTCCTCTTCTTTCACAGAGTTCTGAGGCAAAACTTGAAACAGTCATTGAATTTATCAAAAAAAATTATACTTCAGACCTTTCAAGAGAAGGGCTAGCTGCTGCTGCTAATATGAATGTCAATTATTTCAGTACACTCTTTAATTCCTATACTGGCAAAAAAATAAATGAGTACATTAATTCTTTACGTATTAAAGATGCAGTTGAATACCTGGAAAACACTGATGATAAAATAATTGAAATAGCTTTCAATGTTGGTTTTGATAGCCTGACTACCTTTAACAGGGCATTTAAAAATGAAACAGGATCAATACCCTCTAAATTTAGAAAAGATATAAAGGAAAACCGGTAGAAAATATAAAATCAAATAATATTGTTTTTAAATTTTGCTGATAAAGATAGAGCCTCTTTTATTACTGAATCTGGATATCCATTGAGCTCAAGAATACGAATAGCATTTCTTTTCATAAGCTTGCCCGGTTTTATTTTATAATCAAAATCAACAGTTTTATTATCAACAATTTCACTAAAGTGATAAAGATCATATTCTTCTTTCAATAATTCTGCAAGCTCAATATCATGGGTTGAAACAATTACAATATTGTTTTTTGCAAGGGCAGATAAAATTGCTTTTCCTGCTGAAATTCTTTCAACAGTATTGGTGCCTTTAAATATTTCATCGAGAAAGAAAATTTTTCCTGACTGAGAAATACCGTGATCCATCATTGTTTTAATAGTTAATACCTCTTCAAAATAATAACTTTTATCATTGAGCAAATCATCACTGATTCTTAATGCTGAAAATATATTGAGTAGAGGGATCATACACAGTGATGAAAATGATGTATTAAGATTATATGATGTAATTAAATTAACTGCCAGGGTTCTGATAAATGTGGTCTTGCCTGACATATTTGATCCGGTTAATAAAATAGATTTATTATCAATATGAAAATCATTTGTAATGCAATCTTTTACCATAGGATGATACATGTCTTTACATTGTATCTTTTTTGGATTATCATAATACGTAGGCATGGAATAATCATTATACTCAGAACGCAAAGAAGCTATTGATATACAGGTATCAATTTCAGCAATATATCGAAATACTATGGTTATTTCATTCTGTTTGATTTTTATCTGTTCCAGGTATCTAAAAAAGATTATTGGCTCTATGAGAAAAACAATCTTTATCATTTCAAAGCCATACCACAGTAATAAATCAAAAACACCCTTTAAGGCTGGTTCAGCCTTAAAGAGAAAAGTTTTTCTATTAATATTTCTTAATTTACTTACAGAGTTTTTTATTTCTTCATTAACAGGAAAAACTGTTTCTAGTTTTATTACAGCTTCAGCTGCATTTATCAAATTATTGAGCTGAGGTATGGATGAGATATACTGTTGTGATTTCTTTCTTGTATAAAGATGTATTCCTAAATTAATTGCAAAGACAATAAATACTCCAATAATTGCCATAGGATAAATGGTAATCATAGATGCCATTGCTGCCATAGATATGGATAGCACCGGCAGCATGAAATACCATTGTGGTTTTTTAAGAAGGATATCCTGAAATAATGAGGTAATAAAGTATGCATCTTTGTTCTGAAGAGGATATAGATTTTTTTGAATTCTTAATCTTAAATCAGCATCTCTTGAGACTTGAGATATAAATTTTTCATTGCTGGAATGGTCTCTTATGTTATCTGATATTGTAACCAATCTATCATAAAGAAATTGCTGTCCAATGCTGCTTATTGTTCTATCAAAAATCTTGAATAATTCTTGGAAATCAATATCATTTAAGGTTTTATCAGAAAGAATGTGATCATTTGTTTTTTTTTCTTTTCCATGATGGTATTTAGAAATAAGTTCAAAATTAAACTCTGCTATTTTTCTTTTTCCATAAGAATTGACCAATTCCTTTTCCATTTTAGCTCTGAGAGAAAAAATTATTAAGTAAATGTAATTATAAATATTTTTCATTGATATCTCCAAATTTAATACTTTGATTAAAAGTAAAATCAAAAAGTAAATTATTCTATCTGCCAATATTGCAACGTAAGTATTTCAAATTTGTTTATATATACTGGCTTTAAACATACTGATTAGAGGCATAATAACATATTCTTTAAATTAAATCCTATCAATTTGTTTAAAACTGACAAATTGGAAAGTATTAATTAAAAACTTTTAAACAGACACACTTTAAAGGATTTTTTAATATGAAGAGGTCTTTCAAGAGAGATGGTATGTTCTCTTTGTAAAGACTTTTTGTTTTGATCTGGTCTTTGCCTAGAGAACATTCCTATAAAATATACATAGGATTCTATTATTGCTCAATTATCTCCAAAGGAAAAGAAAAGCACTGAAAACAATTCATGTTTAACTATTGACAAAAGCTTATTTATCCTATAAATTTTTTTATGATAAATATATTAAAAGGCTAAGGTTGCGTATGATTAAAAAAATATTATTGATTGTAATCGCTCTTGTTGTTGTTGGCACTATCGGTCTTTATGTTCTTGTACAGGATGAACTTGCAGTAACAGAATCATCTCTTATAAATAACTCATGGGGAATTTCCAGTTCTGGAGATGGGGGAGTTCTTTATGAAAGAATGTTTTCCTTTAAAAAAAAGGGAGTTGTTGTAATAGAAATTCCTGTATATGAAGATAACTCTGTAACCAGCAATGGAAAATATTATATAAAAAATGGTGATTTACACATGAAGAGCTTTAAACCATTTTCAAGAAATATTGCAAAAAAACCTGCTGATATGGTTTGTAAGATGAAAAATGCTGATAATTCTTTTCTTTACAGTGAAAAATTAATTTGTAGTCCGGGGAAAATAATAATTTATAATTTTTCTAAAAATTCTGCAAATGGAGATTTAAAGAAATTTGGAAAATATGACGCAGTTGTTGAAAGGAAGAATCGTATTGCGGTATGGCGTTTGAGAATCCGTTCAGGCCCAGGCTCTACTTATAAAGCATTACCCAGGAATGCACTGAATAATGGCGTTATGAAAGTGACATATACCTTCAAAGTTGGAGATAAAATAAAAACAGTAGGACGAACTGTAAAAAAATTTAAAGTTGGTAAGTTTGAAAACTACTGGTATTATATTGAATATACACACTGGGTCGAGGGTCCTGGAGGTGGAGGAACGACTCGTTATGGATGGGTTTTTGGAGAGGGTTTAAAATAACTATTTTACCCATTTAAGACTATTCCTAGAGGGCAATAGTCTTAAATAAAATAAAGTTCTGCAGGAATATGATCAAAGATATCTGACAGGATAGACTCATAATTTTCCAGTCAGAAGCATTTTATAATTTTAACACCCTTGAAAGGACTTTCCCAAAAAATAATATTAAAATAATAATATACAACGAAAGGAAAGAAATACGATGAGTAGTACTAATACTTTTGAACTTGAAGATAAATACATGGTTCCTTTTTTTGTAAAGCAACCAATCTCTATTGAAAAAGGAGATGGTGTTTACGTATGGGACGAAGATGGAAATAAATATTTAGATTTCACCTCAGGCTGGGGAGTAACCTGTATTGGCCATGGTTCCAAAGTTATTCAGGATGCACTCTATGAACAATCTGGTAAGGTAATTCAAAATCCAAACTCTGGACTTACCTATTCACCACCTCGTGCAAAACTCCTGTCACTTATGGGGGATATCCTTCCACAACATCTGACACGCATATTCTTTTCAAACAGTGGTGCTGAAGCAAATGATGCAGTAATTAAGTTGGCACGTAAAGTTACCGGACGCATGGATGTTCTTTCAATGGAAAAGAGCTTTCATGGTCGCACAATTAGCACAGCCTCTGCAACAGGTCAAGCTACCCATAGAGATAAATTTAATCCCCTCATGCCAAATTATCGTTTTATTCCTTTTGGTGATATTGATGCTTTAAAAGAAATGTTAAAGGATAATGTTGCAGCAATAATTCTTGAACCGATCCAGGGCGAGGGGGGTGTTCGCATTCCAACAGCAGATTACCTTTCTGAATTAGATCGTTTGTGTAAAGCAAATGGCACCTTGATTATTATGGATGAGATTCAAACAGGATTTTGTCGTACAGGTACGATGTTTGCTTCTGATGATCAGCCAGTAAAAGCCGACATGATTACTATGGCAAAAGGAATTGCTGGTGGTTTTCCCTTTGGTGCTTTTGCAATTACTGAAGATATCTCTCAGAAAATAGAGATAGGGGACCATGGGGGAACCTATTGTGGAAACCCTCTTGGATGTGCGGTCTCATATGCAGTTATTAAACATCTTGTCGATAATAAAATTGCTGACCATGTACAAGAGCTTGGTGAGTATGCACTGACAACTATGAATAATTGGAAAGAAGCATTTCCAGAGGCAATTGCCGATGTTCGTGGAAAAGGATTGCTTATTTTACTTGATCTGAAAAGCGTAAAACTTGCAACTGCAGTATGTGATGCATGTATGGAAAAAGGTCTCTTTGTTCGTCAAACTCAATTAACGGGGATCCGGATCTTTCCAGCATTAACAATTACAAAAGCAGAATTAGATGAAGGTCTTGCAATTCTTGAGAAAGCCATTAAGAACGCTCAGTAACAACGACCATTAAATATTATTACATTATTATAATATAAATGTAATAATTTTATGAAAAAATAATTCTATTCTCCTTCACATGAAAAATTAAAATATTTTCTTGCTAATGTAAAAAATATATTTATAATATTCTAAAGCATGAAGGAGGCCATATGAAATTTTATCAAACTTTATTATTAATTGCTATCATTTTAATTCTTTCCTGTACCATGCCACAGAGAAGGGGGATGAAACCCTATGACAGTAATACTTTTGTCACCATCAGTGGTACTGTTACTTCAAGCTATATGTATTATAATCGTCATCAAAAGGAAGAGGGACTGCACCTTAATCTTAATTCTGAAGGTAAAGCATATATAATACATGTGTGCCCAAAGTGGTATGCAAAAAAAGCAAGAATCTCCTTTGAGAATGGCGAAAGAATTACAGTATCAGGTTCACAGTTTATAAAACATGGTGAGGATAATATCTATGGAGCAACAATTGTAAGAAAGGGAAAAGCACCATTGAAGTTGAGAAATCCTAAAAGTGGATCACCTCTCTGGGAAGGTCGATATCGTAGAGAAGGCAATCGAGGCCGAGGGCGTAGACGATATAGATAATTATAATTGAATTTCTCTTAAGTTAAATTAATCCCTCGTAAAATTGAGTGAAATATTGGTAATATTATATTTATTATCAATATTTAAATTCTTATTAGAAATTAATTACACTCTGTCTAATGGTTCCTTTGATCTCCTGCATTGAATCCTGGGCTTCTCCTGCTCGTTTTTCATTTTCTTTTGCATTATCAGAAATCACATTGATCAATTGTGTTAATTGAATAAAACGTTCATTGATTTTTTGATACCATTCATGAAGCTTTTGAAGTAATTCAATCATATTATCAATTTCCTGTTGCTGCTGAGTTGAGCCCTCTTTGCTTTGATCTGCAAGTTTATTGATTTCTTTAGCCACAACAGCAAAGGCTTGACCATGTTCACCAGCTTTAGCAGCTTCTATTGAAGCATTGAGACTAATGAGGTGAGTTCTGTCAGATACATCAACAATGAGATTGATAAAGTTAATAAGTTCATTGGACATATGCTGTAAGCCAGAAAGACTCTTTAGAAATTCTTCAGAGTTCTTCATATTCTCATGTACTATATTATTTATTTCAGATAACTTATCAGCGAAGTCTTTCGAATCAGATATAATCGCATCAATGAGAGGATTTGCATCTCCAATGGCCATAAGAATTTTTTGGTTTACACGGCTTTCATTTTCAGTTTGTTCGCGCTGCATTATTTCAGTTTTTCGACGTTTGGTTCTATCTTCAAAGGTAATTGTATTAATTGAGAGGTGATTGTTCTCATCAAATACAGGACTTATAATAGTCTTGAGGAATCTTTCTTCTTTGCCAATATGGGACATTGTTAGCTCTTTATATTTACTGTCTTTTTTCTCAATACTTTCATTTAATAGTTCTAATATTTTTGCATAATCTTCTGGATGAAAAAACTCATTGAAACTTCTTCCCATGAGTTGCTCTTTTGTGAATCTGGTATATCTACAGAAAGAAGCATTAGCATCGAGAATTTTTTCATTTAGATCAATTGAAACAATTCCAGATGTTAAGGAATCAAGAATACTGTTAAGCTTTCTTCTTTCCTCTGAAACTTCAGCATTAGATCTAATTATGTTGAGATAAAGATCCTGTTGTCTTTCCTGAATTGCATTATCTCTTTCCCGGTCATCATTAAGCTCGCCTTCATAATATCTTCTTATATTGATACCCCATGAAAGAAGGCGGTCTCTTGAGATGCCCAGAAAAAAGATAACAAGTAATATGAGCCACCACAGATCAACGGTTACAATCTCTAGTCTTCTTAAGGTGTACATAATAACAGAAGTTATGATTGCAGTAACAAAGCCTCCCTTTCGTGCAAAGTATGCAGGAATAACATCTTTAAAGAAGGTCAGTTTTTTGTAATCCTTTCCAATATCTTTGGAGATATCTATTTTAAATTTGCCATATTTATATGTTCTTTCATATTCATTGAGAAATGTCACTCGTTTAGAATTAATTATATAATATCTATCAAGGTTTGGATTTTTCTTTAAAACTTTTTTATCACTATCCTGAAGTTTGTTTCCATCTTTATCGAAGGCAAAAAATGATTCTTTGAAATATGAAACAGCTTCACCAGTTGAATCAATAAGAATCTCAGAAGGGTCATCAATATTGAAAAAGTTTCCATCCTCATTCATTCTGTATTTTTTTCCATCAAAGAAATGCTCAAACTGATCAGGACATTGACAGTATTCAGTTATTCGAGTAATTAGGCCTTCAGTTATTTTTTTAAAGATAGCCACACCAACTGTTGCAGCAACAGCACCATAGGCTGTGTAATAGTCAATGAGACCAGCCTTGTAAACAGTTTCTTTTTGAGGATAATACGTTGCACCTTCATAGGTTAGTTCTTGTGGTCTATGAAGCCAGGGTTTATCAATAATTGGAGCATTGTAATAGGTATAAGAAACCTGAGCAATGTGTTTTCTCTTAAACAGGTTTTTCAGGCCTGTTGCTTTCTTCATGGTTTTTTGATTAAGGTTATATGATTCTCCATGAGATATCGTACTATTTCCTCTGGAAAATTTACCAACTATTTTCGTCATAATGAAAAAGGGGATGAGTTTGCGCTCGAGAAATCCCTTTCTGTTGGGAAGCAGTTCAAGTGTACTGGATTGTATTGAGATGGTCCAGATTATTTTCTCTTTTTCTTCATAGGTCAGGTCTCCAAAGTAATAGAGAGTCAGATGCATTATAGCCTGTTCAAGAATATATGAATTTTTTTCTGTTGGTTTTTTTCTCATTCGTTTGATGTGGTCATCATTCATTCCAATAAGTTGAAGAGCTTCTCTGAAAACTAAATCTCCTTTTTTTCTTCTTAGATATTCAAGGAGACCAAAAATATATGAGTGAGCTCTTCCTGCTGCTTCCTGTTCCTTGGATGATTTTTTTATGAGATTTAAAATTTTTTCTTTGGTGTTTTTTTTAAGGGATGATTTTTTAATTTCTTTTACTGCATCTTTTTTAAAAGTAATAATTTCAGTAGAGGGATCTATAACAAAGGCATGCCATGAATTGTCATCTAGTTCAAAATCAAGAAGAATATCATTTTTGTACATAGTATTGAGGCTAAGATTTTTCAAGACAAATAGATTTTCCAGGCCGTATTCCTGAACGATGTCAATGTAATATTGAGCTATTTTTAAATGATTGGATATTGTAATTATATCCTGTGAATCTGTATTCATGATATCTGTTCCCATAATAAACCCCTTTCAATGAAATACCTGTACATTTTAAGTATCGGTAGTTAGTTGCATAACCATTATAGTGACTGCTGTGTGGAGATTCTTTTTTGAGAAAAAAATGATAATATATTATTAAAGAGGGCAGTTTGAGAAACATGTACGAAAAATACTTTTTCGTGCATGTTTATGTTGTTGTGAATATAACCTGTATCTCATAAAGAATAGGAAAGCATGCATCGAATTACAGTGTTTTATATTCATTAGAATATGGTTATTTTCCAAGTACCCAGATGGGTGCTGTTACTGTTAGTTGTTCCCTGGAATCTTTCTCATCCCCCTTTGAGTCCTGACTATAGACTTTGAGATAGAAAAAATTATTTTCTCTTAAGGATATCGTAGGATTCCATGTTACACTCTGGGGGGTTTTTTGTGGGAAGAGGGCGTCAATGATCCTGTCTTTCTTATCAAGAATATATATGGAGTTTATTGCTTCATCATCTTCTATTTTAATGGTAAAGGTGATATTTTTATTTCGAGGTTTGATTACATCTCCCATCCAGTGATTGTTGATCTTAAAGGTTACCTCAATATTAGGATCATCACTGGAATAAAATCTTCGTGCCTTCAGTGCATCCAAAAGACTTTTCTTTGTTAATCTCTGGGCAATAATAACTGTTCGATGGGAATTTATTTTTAGTCTGTGGTTGTCCTGATTATTTGTTGGCCCAAGACGCCATCCTTTTTGGAGAGCCCTGGAATAATATTTGAGATATTCATCATGTATATTGCCATTGTTTTTATTGCCTGTTTCAATTGCTATTATTTGATTAAAGGCTGAATTGTTTAATGCAAAATTTTTAAATAAAAGTTTTTCTCTTCCAGGGTGGTTAAACTGTGCAATGGCATTATTGCGTCGAAGCCAGATATAGAGGGACAATAGATTTCGATTTATTTTTGCAGTGGTAAAGGAATTTGAATTCCATATACAGATATGTCCAAAAAAGCTGGTCCATTCAAAGCCATGGAGGGCTACAAAGTGATTGTCCTGTGTATGATCATATGATTTATTTTTAATGTCATTCCACTCATTCACAGATAATTGATGACCGTGATCTGTTATACCATAGAAATCTAGTTTTGCTTTATGACGTGCCCAGTGATAAATCTGAGAAGGGGTTCCTATACCATCTGAATAGGCACTATGACTGTGTAGATTGCCAAAGAAAAATTTCATAGTGTCAGATTTTTTTGTTAAAAATAATTCCTCTTTATAGCCTTCAGAAATGGATGTGAAATTATTTGAACAGCTGGCCATAAGGCACAGGGATATGATAGTTAGAAGATATTTTTTCACTTTATAGACCTCTGTTGTTTTAGTTAATAGAGAGAAGCCTCTATGAAAATTTTATGAAACCTTATCTATTTATTTTGAAATTTTTTATTATGATGTGCATTGTCATCAGTTAAAAAGGTCAGGAAGTCCGGTTCTGGGTTTATCCTCAGAGTAAAGGAGACCCTTTAATCCAAGATTGAGATTGATATTGTTGGTCTGATAGTTTTTCAAGGTAAGCAGTATTTTAACAATACTTTGGAGATCTTCAATAGATAAATCTTCAAGAAATGAAACTATAGCAGGAATCTCTTTTTCCTGAATTTTAATTCTTAAGACATTAGAAAAGATTGATATGAGAATCTGAATTGCATCATTATTGTTGGTTAACTTTCCTAAGGCAACTATTGATATTTCATCGGTGCTTTTCTTTGCTTTAATGGTGTATATGGCCTTGCATACAATGATTACTTCCTTCAATATAGCTTCATCAACGAGATAAGATGCAGTTTTAATTGATCCACCGGAAACCTTGGCGATATCCTCACCATTGTCTATTTGAAACTTATCTTCTATAATATATCTACAGTCTTCAGCTGCCAGATTGTTAAACTGTATCTCCAGAGAGCGAGATAAAATTGTAGGTAGCACAGAAGCCCTTGATTCAGCAGTAAGAATTATATGTGTCCCTGGTGGTGGCTCTTCAATTGTCTTTAAGAGAGCATTTTGTCCTTCAATAGTGATACTGTCTACTCCCTCGATGAGAATACCATAGGTTCCAGTATTTGATTTTTTTCCCAATTTTCCGATGAGCCATCGAATGGTTCCTTCGTCAGCTACATCCTTTCCAATGGCAATTTTACCTTTTTCATTAGGAGTTATGATAATGAGATCAGGTAGAGTTCTGCTTTTGAATTGAATGCATTCTTTACATGAATTACATGGCTTAATTTCACCTGAGCAAAAGAGTGATTGAAGCAGATGTCGACCTATGAGGCTTTTGCCAACCCCGGCTGGTCCATGAAAGAATAGAGCCTGAGGTAATGTTCCCTGTTTAAACATTATTGAGAGACGGTTGAGCTGCTTTTGATGTCCACGTATTGATGAAAAATTCATAGTTTAGTATAATAAGTCAAAAACGAGTCCTCTAATCTCTTCGATAGTCTTCATGAGATTAAAAGCCTTGTCATCTTTTATTACTGCCTGTTGAATTTCTGTAAGCTTGGAGTTTATGCTATTTATAACCGTAAAATCTGCCCGGTCCCGACGTTTTCTCTTTAAATTTACAGTTTCAAAGCCATCTTCAAGAATCATTTTTAAGAGTTTTTGAACAACCTGTTTATATTTCATCAGGTCATATTGGCTTTGTGAGTCAAGAAAGCGTTTTCCCTGATCACCCAGGTCACTGAGAAGATCATCAATGGTATTTGAGTGAATATCCTCTAAGCGGGTTGTAAATTCACTTTCAAAGGTCTTGGACGGTCCACTGCCAGAGGAGGTCTTTTTCTTGCCCTTAATCGTCGACTTTTGGGTCTGTTTTCCTGTTGGTGAAATTTCCATAGTTAAACCGGCTTCTTGTTAATGATGCATTTTCCTTCAAAAGTAACACCCTCTTCCATAATAATACTGGGAGTGATTATATTTCCGATAATTTTACCGGAAGATAAAAAGGTTACTCTTTCTGTAGCAAGAATATTTCCCTTTACCAGACCACCAACAACTACATTGCGGGCCTTTATGTCTGTAAGGGCTTCTCCAGTCTGTCCAATGAGAACCTTGCCTTCTGTTTCAATTGTTCCCTGAAACTTTCCGTCTATCCTAAGGAGGCCGTTTATCTTAAATTCTCCCTTGAATTCTGATCCATTTCCAATTATACTGTTGACTATATTGTCTTCAGGTGATTTATTTGTTTTTGCCATTGGGGTATCCGATGATATTTTTCTTCGTTGATGGTATATGTCATGCTACAGGTTTTCATAGTATTTTCAAGTAAAATTTATTTGTTGTGTAGTTGTGATGATAATATCATTTTTGTAGTATAAAAAGTAAGAAAGAATATTTGACAATAAGACCTTTTTGGCTAATACTTATCTATAATTTGGAGTTTAATATGAAAAAAATATTATTTTTGCTGCTTGTTTCAGCAGTTTTTTCAATTGGATGTAGTAAAAAACTCATTACAATGAATAACCTTTTAAAAGAAAAGGGAGTAATGGATACCACTGATAATCCAGCAAGAAAACGTCTTGTTGAGAAGAATCTCTTAACAAAGAGAATTGAACTTAAAAATATTCTTGTTAAGGATATTATTGAATCAACAATAATAGATTATGATTTTGCTGTAATAGTTGAACTGATGGTTGATGGAAAAAAGATTGAGTGTTACGTATATACTAAAAATCTTGCAATGGTTGCCAGACTAAAGAAAGGAAAGAGTAAGATCAATATAAGTGGCCATTTTAATCGTTTTTTTACTATGCTTGATGAATATTATACGAAAATAGAAATAGTTGAAGCACGAATTTCTAAATATAAGCCAGAATTGAAGAAGAAAAAGAAGTAAAAAAATAATCCTGCTTTGAACATACTATAAGGTGAAATGATTTTATTATGAATAAAAGAAAAAAACTTATAATCATTATTTCAGTAACAGTTATTTCAATATTATCTTTGATCGGTGGTTCTACGATCTATTATTTCTCACAAAAAGAGAGTTATAGTGGAAAACTGAAAGCAGGAGTACGTAGTGAGGTCACCATTGTGAGAGATAATAAGGGGATCCCTCATATTACAACTCAAAATAGAGATGATCTCTATTATACTCTTGGGCTATTACATGCTCGTGATCGTTTTTTTCTCATGAAATATTTCAGGTCTCTTGCAAAGGGAGAGTTAACAAAATTTATTGGTCCCAAAGGCAAAGAGATAGACATGCTCTTTAAAGCTATAGATTTTGAATCTATTGCACGGAAGATAGTTCTCCCTGATCCTTATTTGACTTATATTAAATCATATGTTAAGGGAATTAATTTTGTAGCAGCACAACAGGTTGATTCTCTTGTTATGAAGGATATATGGAAGGTTGAAGATATAATTGCAGTGCAGCTTTTGAGAGAATGGAGTCATGCTTTTCTCAATAATAAGGAGCTTGTATTTCAACTGCCCTATGAAAAAAGAAGCAGGATTGATGGTAAAATGCTTCCAGTAGATTTTGTCTATTATTTTCAGGAAGATCAAAAGAGATACGTTAATATTCTTCTTAAAATAAAAAAACTTCTTATTGAACATGTTGGAAAATGGAATCAGGGATTTAGTATAGCTGTACCTGGACAATTAAGTAGAAGAAATAAACCCATTATATCCTATTCATATATTAATTCTCTTTCACTTTATCCTGAATTATATCCCTTTCATGTTACTCTCAACGATAAAAAAATGGAGCTTATCTCTCTTAGTGGATCTCCCTTTATAATTGGTGGCAGAGGAAAGACCTTTTCATTTTTTAGCTTTTCATTGAATGCAGATGTTCAGGATTTCTGTATAGAACAGGTGAAAACTGAAAATGGTGCCAAAAAATATCTCAATGGATTTGTTTGGAGAAATTTTAAAGATCAAGATGGTAATGACATAAAGGATGAAAACTATAAAGGAAAATTTTATTCTGCAAATGGTTTAGTTTTAAATAATATATTTCCTGATCAAAGAAGAAGACGAAGACGACGAAGAAGAAGTTTTAATGCAGCAATAACAATGAAGACAAAGTATCCTGATGCATCCTATATTAAATCTTTATTTGATTTACCCTTTAGTGAGTCCATGAACCTTGCCTGGAGACAAATCTTAAATATGGATTCATATCCACGAGCTTATATTTTCATGAATGATAAAAATATAATGAAGACCTATGGCGGCAAAATGCCTCAGCGGCCCTTTTCTCAATTGATATTTCGAGATGGACGTTTTAATCGATGGGGTAGAGATGCAGATTGTGCACTTTATTATCAAATGGGAAAAAGAATTACCTATGCCGGAAGTTTTATATCTGAAGGTCTTCCTTATTGGGTGAAGAATTATATTAAAACTGATAAAAAAAGAATCGAGAGAATTAATTTTCTTCTTAAGAGTAGAAAAATTATTGGTCGAAGACATACCAGAAGAATTCTCAATGATATTTACTCTGTTGAGGCTGAGCGATTTGTTCCTTTATTTTTAAATCTTTTAAAGAAGAATCCTGTAACCTCTGCACGATTGAGTAGAATCTATTTTCGAAACTGGAAATATGAGATGGATCAGAAAAATATTGCTCCATCAATTTTTGCTCTTCTTTTAAAGAATTTTATTTATGAAACATATAAAGATAATATGCCAGCCTTAGGAGAATCAATTAAGGAGAATTATACCCTTGTAACTGATAATTTCTTTGATTTTACTAAGCTTAGCACAAATCCCTATTTTGATGATATTACTACTGATGGTACTAAAGAGGATATGGATACAATCTTTATTAAAGCCTTTATTAAAACCATGAGATCATTAAATAGAAAAAAAGGTCCTATAATGGATGATTGGAAATGGGGAAGTGTTCATTCTGGTCATTATAATATCCCTGTAAGACAGCTGAACTTTTTAAGTAATCTGCTTTTTTCTCTGAAAGATAGAGGGTTTTCTGGTGGTAATGATACTCTGCATTACAGTGCGTACTCTTCAAAAACAAAGCCATCTATGGTAACATCGATTAAAGGCTTTTTTAGAGACAATCAGGGTGAAATTTATATGAATTTTGATTATTCAATTACTCCTCTATCTGAATTTTATAAAGGAAATAAGGTGAAAAGAGGATTTGTTGATTTTATTTCTATAAAAAAAGATCATGTTTTAAAGGTTATACCTAAGAAATAAGTTAGAAAGTTTAAAGTTGAATATTACCTCGACACATAGGCGGTTATCCAGTGATTCTGATAATGTATTTGATTTTATCGAAATAGGCAGATTTTCAGGATTGTATGGGGATATCACCTTCACTGGGCAACCCAATTATATTTTTAAAATTGTAAAAAATATCGAGTTTTTAATTAGAGATTATATCTCTTTAAAATGACTTCTTTTCAGATTTATAGCAATTTTATGTTTGAAAAAAAACCGATCGTATTTTTTTTTTGTATAAGAAAGAAAAAGTCTCATGATGCTGGATATATTCTGGTCAACTATAATAATACAAAGAGGTAATTATGGGAATGTTTAATAAAGAGTTTGAAGCAATGCCTGAAAATAAAATGAAGGAACTGCAGCTTGAAAGACTGAAATGGTCTATTCGCCATGCATATGATAATGTTCCCTTATATAAAAAGAAGTATGATGAAGCAGGTTTTCATCCAGATCAATTTAAATCTCTCGATGATATGAAAAGAGTGCCTTTTTTATCAAAACAGGATATGCGTGACAGCTATCCCTTTGGACTCTTTGCAGTTCCTTTGGATAAGGTTGTTCGGGTTCATTCCTCTTCCGGCACAACTGGAAATGCTACTGTAGTGGGATATACAAAGAATGATGTGGGTGTTTTTTCTGAGGTTGTTGCACGCTGCCTCGCTGCCTACGGTGGTACAGAGAAGGATATTCTTCAGGTTGCCTATGGTTATGGGCTTTTTACCGGAGGTCTTGGTCTACACTATGGATCGGAGAAACTTGGCAGTCTGACGGTTCCTATCTCCGGAGGAAATACTGAGCGCCAGCTCATGCTCATTAAGGATTTTGGCACCACAATGCTAGCCTGTACCCCCTCCTATGCACTTAATATTGCTGATTATATAGAAAATAAAAGGCCTGATTATAAAATTAAAGATACCAGTCTTCGATGTGCGATTTTAGGTGCAGAACCATGGACTGAGGCAATGAGAACAGAGATTGAGACTCGTCTTGGAATTGAAGCCTATGATATCTACGGTCTCAGTGAGGTTATTGGGCCAGGAGTTTCCTGCGAATGTCAGGAAAAATCAGGACTTCACGTATTTGAAGATCATTTCTATGTTGAAATCATTGATCCAGATACTGGTGAAATATTGCCTGAGGGTGAATCCGGTGAGATTGTTTATACATCCTTAACAAAAGAGGCCTTTCCAGGAATTAGATATAGATCAAAGGATATTACCCGACTTTATCATGATGGATGTAAGTGTGGCAGAACATTGGTTAAGATGGAAAAGGTAACAGGTCGTTCCGATGACATGCTCATCATTCGTGGTGTTAATGTCTTTCCTTCTCAGATTGAAACAGTTCTCATGGAAGTTGAGGGAACAGAGCCTCATTATCAGATCATAGTTGATAGAAAGGGAGCCCTCGATGATATTGAGGTTATGGTAGAGGTTAATGATAAGATTTTTTCAGATGAACTCAAGGTTCTTGATAGTTTGAAAAAGAATATTTCTGATCGCTTTAGATCTGCATTAGGTATTTCAGCAAAGATAACCCTTGTAGAACCACAGACAATAGCACGTAGTGAAGGTAAAGCTGTTCGGGTTGTTGATAAGAGAAATATATAGAATCAATTGAGCTAATATAGATAATAAAATTTAAGGAGCAAACCTATGAATGTTACACAAGTATCTGTTTTTATTGAAAATAAACCAGGTCATCTGCAAACAGTTTTAAAGATTCTTGGAGATCAGAATATAAATATTGTGACTCTCACTATAGCAGAGACATCAGATTTTGGTATATTAAGACTAATTGTTTCTGATCCTCAGAAGGCTCAGGATGTCTTACGTAAAGAGAATATTACCTGTTCTATAACAGATGTTCTTGCCATTGAGATTGGTGATGAGCCAGGATCTCTATACAATGCAATAGAAACTTTTTCAAAAAACAATCTTAATATAGAATATATGTATGCTTTTACAGAAAAGCGTGGAAATAAAGCAGTTATGATCTTCAGATTTGATGATGTTGAAGCAGCAAAAGACATCTTAAAGAATGAAGGATATAATATAGTTAATAAAATAGATATTATTGGAGACTAATCAATGGAGAAAAAGGTATTACTTGGTAATGAAGCAATAGCTCGGGGAGCCTATGAAGCTGGTTGTCATGTTGCAACAGCCTATCCTGGCACTCCCAGTACAGAGATTCTTGAGGCCGTAGCCCGGGATTTCAGAGATATAAAAGCACAGTGGTCACCTAATGAAAAGGTGGCTTTAGAGGTGGGAGCAGGAGCCTGCGTTGCTGGTGCCCGGGTTTTGGTTGCCATGAAACACGTTGGTTTAAATGTTGCAGCTGATCCTCTTTTTACTTTTTCATATACCGGTGTTAATGGTGGACTGGTTATTATCAATGCTGATGATCCTGGTGCATGGAGTTCACAAAATGAGCAGGACAACCGTCACATTGCTAGAGCCTCTAAGATTCCCATGATTGAACCATCAAGCCCGGCTGAGGCAAAGGAATTTACAAAGCTTGCCTTTGATCTTTCAGAACAATATGATAGACCAATGCTTGTTAGAATTACTACAAGAATTGCTCACTCACAGGGAATTGTTGAGTTAGAAGAGAAGAAGGATGTTCCCTTAAAGGAATTTGTTCGGAATCCACAGAAGTTTGTTATGATTCCTGCCCATGCAAGACCTCGACACGTCTTCATAGAAGAGCAGCTTGTAAAGTTAAAAGAATACTCCAACACCTCTGGTTTAAACAGAATTGAGTGGGGAAATAAAAAAAGAGGAATCATCACTAATGGTGTTGCTTACCAGTATGTTAAGGAAACATGTCCCAATGATTCAGTTTTAAAGATTGGAATGGTATGGCCTCTACCAGATGATATGATAAGAGAATTTGCTTCACAGGTCGATGAGCTCTACGTGGTAGAAGAGCTTGATCCTTTTATTGAGGATTACGTCAAAGCAATGGGAATCAAATGTGTTGGTAAGGATATTATTCCTCTCTGTGGCGAATTAACACCTGAGATTGTTGATCTTTGTTTAAATAAGAAAGAGGCTCCAAAGGCAGCAGAAGATTATACAAATAAGCCTGTTCCACCAAGACCTCCAGGGCTCTGTAAGGGATGTCCCCATGGATTTGTTTTTGGTGTGTTAAAGAAACTTGACCTTACTGTTAATGGAGATATTGGCTGCTATACTCTTGGTGTTCTACCGCCATATTCAGCTATGCATACTCAAGGGTGTATGGGAGCAAGTGTCAGTATGCATCTTGGTTTTGAGAAGGCAGATCCTGCATTTGCCAGAAAGAGTGTGGCTGTTATTGGAGATTCTACCTTTGTTCACTCTGGAATTACTGGTTTGATTGATATTGTCTATAATAAGGGAACTGGAACTGTTTTAATCTTAGATAATAGAGTAACAGCAATGACCGGAGCACAGGAGAATCCTGCAACAGGTGTTACACTTAGTGGTGAAGAAACCCATGAACTTGATCTTGCAATGATGGCAAAGGCATGTGGAGTAAAACGGGTTGTTACTGTTGATCCAAAAGATATAGAAGAATTTGAACGTGTTGTGAAAGAGGAAGTAGCTGCTGAAGAACCATCAGTGATTATCTCTCTACGCAGATGTATTCTGAAAAAGGCATAGGTGTTAAATATGAAAAATGTAATTTTTGCTGGAGTTGGCGGGCAGGGAGTAATTCTTGCCAGTAAGGTGCTCATGGAGGTTGCCATGACTGCCGGATATGATGTTAAGGAATCAGAGGTTCATGGAATGGCGCAGCGTGGTGGTAGTGTTGATTGTCACGTACGCTATGGTGAAAAGGTATATTCACCACTTATTGAACGTGGAACCGCTGACTATATAGTTTCTTTGGAGATTCTTGAAACAATTAGAAAAATGGATTTTCTTGCGCCAGATGGAACACTGCTCATCAATGATCTTCAAATTGATCCTGCACCTGTTGAAATCGGAGCGATGGATTATCCATCTGATTTAAGAGAATGGATAACCAATAATATAAAGAACAGCCTTATCGTTCAGACAGGTGAAGCTTTAAAAAAAGCTGGAAACAAAAGAGCATTAAATATTGTGATGCTGGGACTTCTCTCAAATTATCTTGAATTTGAAGAAGAGGCCTGGAAGAATGCAATAAAGGTTCTTGTTAAAGAAAAATTTTTAGATATGAATCTTAAGGCTTTTGATTTAGGTAGGGCCTTAGGTAAGTAATTGTATAAAATAATAAATCCCTCCTTCTTTATCTGGAGGGATTTATTGTAAGCTACATATTAAGCCTGTGCATATACTTCATCTATCTCATTCTTGAATTTTTCATAGACTACTCTTCGTTTCAATTTCATTGTTTGAGTAAGAGTTCCATTTTCTGTGCTAAAAGGTTCATCAAAGAAAATGAATTTTTTAGGAATCTCATAGTTGCCATATTTTCCCTTCAGTTGATTAACAATTTCACTTTCAAGAAAATCTATAAATCCTTCATCCTTTATAAGTTCCTTTGGATCTTTAGACAGGTTGCTTTTTTCAATCCATTTTGCCAATGCCAGAAAATCAGGAATAATGATGCAACAGTTAAAGCGTCTTCCATCACCGTAAATCATTGCATTTTCAACATAGTGATTTAATTTAATATCTTCTTCCAATGAAGCTGGAAATACATATTTACCATTTTCAAGTTTAAACTGCTCTTTAATTCTTCCCGTTATAAAGAGAAAGCCATCCTTATCAAGTCTACCTCTGTCACCTGTTCTAAAGCCACCATCTTCAGTCATGACTGCAGCAGTTGCATCAGGTTTATTGTGGTAGCCCTGCATGACATTTGGACCATATATGATGATCTCACCATCTTGTGCAGTATCTTCAACAACAGATGAATCTATAACTATCTTGCATTTGTCAATAGCTGTACCAACACTACCGATTCGCCATTCATCTAAACCATTCATTGTTGCAGCTGGTGTTGTTTCAGAAAGACCATATACATCATAGAGAGGGACGCCTATGTCCCAGAAAAATTCAGATATATCAACATTCATTGCAGCACTACCAGTTAGTGAACCTCTCATTCTGCCTCCAAGTTTTTCTCTAATCTTGCTAAATACAATTTTATCAGCGAGATTAAACTTAAAGTCTGTCCATGAGCTTGATTTTCCTGCCTTTGCTAATTCTCTCCGCTTTCTTGAACTGTTGTATCCCATAACAAAGAGAGCTTTTGCCAGACCTCCCTCTTCATTCATACGTGTCCAAAGGCCATCATAGACCTTGTTGAATACTCGAGGAACAGCAATAAGAAATGTTGGCCTTACCTGAAGCATTTCTTCGCCAATCTTTTCAACACTTTCAGATAATGCACTAGATGCTCCAAGCTGCATGAAGGTTATCATCTCTCCTAATCCAAAAACATGGGCCCATGGTAAAATGCTGAGAGTCCTATCGTTTTCATCAAAGCTGTAAAATTTCTTTGCTCTAGCATGGGAGTTGCTCGAAAGATTTCCTTGAGATAAGAGAACACCCTTTGGGTCTCCAGTTGTTCCTGAGGTATAGATGAGAATTCCTATGTTTGATTGATCAGGAATTATACTTGGAATATTTTTTTGAGAGCCCATCTCTTCTAGATTGGCAAGGGTATCTTCACCACTACCTTCTATTAAAATTATTTTTTCCAGTGTAGGAATTTTATTGGTGAAATCTTTAATCTTTTCATATATCTCTTTTTTAGAGACGAAAAGTATCTTTAAACCAGAATCACGAATAATATATTCCCATACCTGTGGAAGCTCGGCTTCATACATTGGTACGTAACGTGATTCTAAACCACATACTGCAAAAAATACAACTGCCCAATCAGTGCTATTATTAGAGATAATACCGATTGCATCATCTTTTTTTACTCCAATTTGACTTAAGCCACTTCTGGTATTATCTACTCTTTGTCCAAAATCTTTATATTGTATGTATTGAAAAATTCCTTCAGAGTTTTTCATTCCTAAAAAAGAATTCTCTGGATATTTTTCAACAGTGTTTTCAAGCATTTCAACAATATTTTCAGGCTGGTCTAATTGATACATAGTCTCCTCCATGTTTTTTATACACTTTTTTTTATATATAATAAAACTTTTGTCAATATATAATAGTGACATATTATAAAATTTATACATAAAAAAGTGTACTTCGGAGGGTTTTTTGGACAGTTTTTCTTCTTCTATGATTCTAATATTTCACTTGAAAGTATAAATATTGGGTTAGAGGTGAGTCTATTCTTTGGACTACTGCTTTTCAGTGCGTAGTCGCTTTTTGCAGCTTTAAGATATATTGCCTTTAGTTTTGCAATACTGTAGGTTGATGTGAGTCTTAAAAAATGCTCTTTATTTCGAGGTAGAACTCCGCAGGATTTTAGTGCTTCATCTTTGTTGAGTCCCTCAGAGGTTTTATTCTTAAAATTTATCAGTGAATCAAGCTGTCTGATTATCATTGTGAGAATTAAGAGTTCTGGTGTTCCTTCATCTAAAAGTTTTTTTAACAGGCTTAATGATTTCTTATTTTTTGAAAAGAGTGAATCTATAAAATCAAAGAGTGTAATGTTTTTTACATCATGAATCAGATTTGTTATTTCTTCTTCATCCTTATAATTTTTAAGACCTGAATTGACGAGCATCTCAATGGCATCATCAACCTTCTTTATGTCATTACCCGTTAATTCAATGAGCTTTGTTAAGGCTTTACTTTCTATTGTAATATTATGCTTCGTAAGATTAACATTTATATATTGAATAAGGTCATTATCAAAAAATTTCCAGAATTGATATGGGTTAACCTTATTCATGAGGTCTTTGGGGAAAACACCTGGAGGAGATTTCTTTTCAGTTGTAAAAATAAGTATGGTTCCTTCTGGTCGTTGGGATATGAGCTCTTTCATCAATGCAGTATTGTCTTTGCTGATTCTTAATGCCTCAATGTTTCTGAGAATGCATAGTTTCTTTGTGGTAAACATGGAATTGCCCAGAGCAAAGTCACAGGCCTGAAGAAATTCTTCATTATTAATGTGAAAACGTCCTACATTTGGTTCTGTATCTTTAAAGCTCAGGTGAATAATTGCCTTAATTAAATTATCTTTGTCTCCCTCTTCTTCACCCATGAAAAGGTAAACGTTCTTTAGATTCTTTTGTGATAATTCTTTTTTTAGTTCTTTTGAATTGGGAAACCGGTTTGTCATTTTTCTCCACGCTCTGTTTTTGACATATATTCTGTATACCAGCCGGATATTACCTTCTTTGTTATCCTTTTGGCAAGCATTTCAATGACCTCATCCTCTGCCTGAATGTCTGTTTTTATGGGCTGTGTATTTTCAGAGTAGTTAAGGTAAGATTGAATATTTTCTTCAATAAATATTACTTTCTTTTTTTGTCTATTAAATAATTTCAGTGATACTGTAATTCTTATTCTTTTTGTTAAAGGTCTATGAGCAGCATCAAAGGTAAGCCCCTTGATGAAAAAGCTGGTAATTGTTCCTGTAAGAACTAAGTCGCTTTTTTTGGAATTATAGACAGTAAGTCTTCCATCAGTGGTTATGAGCTCTTTAATTTTTAGAAGAAGGCGTTCACCCCTATCTGAAGAATTATTTTCGATAAATCCTTTGAGTTGAATAGTGTTGGCATTTTCAGGTATAACATTTCCACCGCTTATTTTGTTTAATATATTGTCATCCTTTTTCTTATCATTAAATGAGATGCAGGATGACAATATAAATAATATAAGCAGTAAAAAGAGCTTTTTCATTTTAATCATCTTTAAGAATTCTAACGGTTTCTGTCAGATCATATATTGATCTAATATATTCTCGTGCTGGACGATCCCAAAAATATACAGAGTTCTCAGCATTGATTCGTGCTTTAGTTATGGTTTCTTCATCACTTGATGTAAAGAAATTATGAGCACGTTCCATTGCATCATAGAAGGACCAGGGATTAAAGTCAGAAAAGAGAAACCCATTTCCTGATACACTGTTGCCTTGAGCCTGAACAGGAAAAACTGTATCTCGAAGACCGCCAGTTGCCCGGGCAACAACCAGTGAGCCGGCCCCAAAGGCCTCTAGCTGGGAGATGCCACCAGGTTCATGCATTGATGGCATGCCAAAAAGGTCACAGCAGAGTAGGGGTACTGCAACATCTTGAAAGCCAATATTAGTATTCACACTTTCAGGATAGTACTGGCTCAATAGATACATACCATGGGCAATCTCTTCACCCTGCTTGTCTCCAGAGGATGTTGCTCCTCCTAAAATGGCTTGGAAATTGAGATTTTCAAATAGTCCCTTTGATGATTCTAGTAAAAGTTGAAAACCCTTTTGTTCAGAGATTCTATGAATCATGCAAAAAAGAATTTTGTCAGGATCAATCTCAAGGTTGCGATCTCTTTGAATCATGAGTTTGTTCATCATTCTTTCAACAGCATACTTTCTTATTGGATTTTCAATAGCATCTATTTCTTTATTACCCTTTAAGATCTCCGGATACCTGGTAGTTATCTTTTCTTCTAGCTTTGTGCTGCTTTTAATCCTTTCAATGAGTCTTTCGTAATTATAATCTATAAATTTTGATTTTTCAAATCTGAATTCTATTTTTTCTCTAAAGTCTTTTCCTATGGCATTACTGATGCCGATTACATTGTTGAGCATATGCTCCATTCCATCAGCGGCATATTCAATTTGTCGTGCATATGAAGGACTCACGGTGATTGCTCTATCTGCAAAACGAATACCTGTTGCCATGCAGTTAATCTTATCAGCAGCATCAGGGCTGCCGAAATCATTTGTTCGCCACATTGGAAGGTTAAAAAGATTAAATAAATCAAAACCTTTTTCATATCGAGCATATGAATCGAAATACTGCCATCCTCCATTATGTATTATATGAAGAAAGGTGTTTCTTTTGAAAACTTCATTGTGAGAATAATAGGGATCACTTCTCACAATACCATTAAATAAACCAGCATAGGCATCATTTGTAAAAGTATAGCGAGCATTAATCTCAAAGTTTAAGATTACCTCTGCACATGCTCGTGAAAATGCAATTCTTCTTCTGAGCTTTTCTTCAGAGGTAACTCCCCAGTAAAGACCGTCAAAGAATTCATAATGATCAAGAAGATAATAATGAATGCCATCAACCATTCCATAGTGAACACCTACTTCGTAAGAAGAATCCATAATCATAAATCGAATATTCTTGTTGGTATATTTAATTTTATATTTTTCAACTGCTTCCTGCATTTTTGAAACAGCTTTGTCTGTACCATTGCGGTAATATCCTGTTATAACATGAACCTCTTCGCCGAGCTTTGCCATCTCTCTCGGTAGTTCATAAACAACATTTGCCAGTCCTCCGCTTTTTGAGAAGGGGTCAGCTTCTGCAGACATGAAAACAAGGGCTCCACGGTCATGAAGCTTCATGAGATCAAGGCCTATCTTCTTAAGTATACTTGTTGATTCACCTGACATTTTTTTTGTTATAGTTTGAATTGTTTTGCCATCGATGACTTTGTTTTTGAAGAGAAAGTATGCAGCTCTTTTTAAACCAAGTTCAAGTTTGTCTGCTTCTTTGTCCCAAAATATAGGAACCAGTGTGTCAACAATAAAGCTTTTTAAATCTTCATAGCTCTTTGCTTTTTTAATTAACTCAGAAAAAACAAAATTAGAAAAAATATGAGTAGGATCTTCTATTTCACAAAGACGATGAAATGAATCTCTAATAAAGTTATCATAGTTTTCATCAAGATTAATTTCATTGAATTTGAAGAGCTTGACCCTTTCAGTGAAGGAGACAGTTGTATTAAGACGGGAAATCTTAAGTTCACTTCCCTTATAATAGCCATATCTACTCGTGACTTTGGAATATAAGACGTCAGTGAGTTTATAATATGAATCGTCTTCAATAGGGAGATTGGGGTTGTCAAATTGAATAGATGCACCCTGGTTGGAGTCAGCAAAGTTAAATATTCCCAACCAAATATCATCTTCAGTGAATTTTAGTGAAGCTGCTACCTGATTATTGTTTGCCCAGACCAGGTGACCCTTTCCTTTTGTGCGATTATGAAATTTATACCATTCTCTATAAAATCCTTCCAGGCTTCTATGGGCTGCATATTCGAACTGATTCCAGTTCACGTAGATGTTATCTAGATATACTTTCCATCCTTCACCCTCTGCACTGCCTTCATAGTCCATTATAATATTACTCATGAAAGTAGTAAGAGCAACAGCAGCTCTAAGCCCCCTGTGACCAAAGGTATTGAGAGCACGACGTTCATCGTGGTTTCCTAAAATTCCAAGAAGCTCTGTGCCTTCAGACATAACTGAAGGAAAATAATTATCGTAAATATGATAGATCTCTCGGACATCTGTTTTGCCATGTATAATGTTTTCACAGATTTTAAAGAGTGATGCATTATATGGAATCAGTCCGGTTCTTGTAAGAAAACGTTCATGACCCCAGAAGCACTCTGCAATGTTTATAAAAAAATCTTTTTTCTTTTCTTTTAACTTTTTCTCAATATTGAGCATGAGATAATAGTGAGTGGGTACAGCTATGCTGTCACGACATGCTGAGTCATAATAACCTGTTGTGATTAAATGATCAGATTCCATTTCATTGACAATAATGTTGCCTTCAAGCATATCTTTATTGGTTCTTTTTTTATCATAGACGTGGGTATAATTATTTTTTTTCATTACAATGGGAACAGCATGAGCTGAGTCAAATCGTATGCCGTCTATGTCAAAGCGATCGATGAGGGTGTTGATAGATTCTGTGAGCCATTGCCATGTTTCAAGCTTTCTATAGTTTAATAGTTTACCATCATTCCATGAACCATATCGTCCATCGGTTGAAGACCTTGGTACGAGATTTCCGCTACCGTCATAGGTCTTCACGACAATTTCATCTGGAACTCTGTCACTCTTCCGGTTTACATGGGGAATAACATCGAGAATTATTTTTATATCAAGATCATGGGCACTGTCAACAAGCTCTCTGAACTTTTGATCTCCGCCGAGGCGTGGTTCAATGTCAATGAGACTTACCGGCGAAAAAGGCGAGGGGGATGAAGCCTCAGGAGCCCAATCCTCGGAATTTGATCCTCTTTCTTGAACTCCCAATAGATATATAGCATTGATGCTATAGCGGCTTTTAATATCTTCAAGGTGAACTGTAATGTCTTCAAAACATCCCAATCTGATTACTTGACCATTTTCATTATAAAGAAGTCCCGGATGGCCTGACTCATCACGCCAATATGCCCTTGTGTGTCCATGAATATCTACAAAAATTTCCAGTATAATAAAACCCTTAACATCTGGAATGATGTTAACCCTTCCATTACACTCCGGAAGGTCTAACCATTCAAAAGATTTGGTTTTTTTTCTCACAACAGCGAAGTCATAGTGGCCATAGCTGTCAAAGGTATGTTGAGTGGTAAATAGCTGTTGGGACTCATCGAAAATAAGAGGCAGTTCGAGACAGTCAATGTCATCCTCAAGAAAAAATTCTCTAGGAGCAGAATTACTGTAAAGACGAATCATGTATTTTGATTTATCATTGGGAAGTTCAAATTTAAAATTATAGGTGCTCTTAGAATGGAGTGTTATAAATCGTGTAGCCAGTGGAGCATCAAATTCCTTTGGTGCTAAAATTCTTTCTAATAAGAGGTTTGATCTGTTTCTTATTTCATGAATGTCATGACCTGCAGCAGCAACAGCAATTGATGCGATTTTTTTAAGTGATTCATGGTCATTATATCGTTTATATCGACGAGCATAACGTTCAAGTGCTGTGATTCCCTTCAGATTTTTATCATAATCAAAATTAAGTTCATCTGATGTATACCGTGCGTCAAGGTCACGATAGAGAGTATTCATATTAGCAGCAGTGAGAGGTTTAACCTCTATTTTATCAGGAACTTCCTCTTTATCAATTTTATGTTGAGTTGCATTTTTTATAACCTCATCAACAAGAAACATTAATGATTTTGAAACCTCAGGGGGATAGGAAGCAGCATGAGAAAAACCTGTTTCAATAGCTCTTTCTTCAACCATAAGGAGAAGCTTAAAGGCCTTATATAAATCATCTTTTCCTTTTCGTTGTTCAGCTGTGAGGGCATCAAAGGTTTTCAGGCCAAGATATATAGTTGGAATTTCTGTCCATTCAGGACCCTGACCTACGTGAGCAATAACTGTTGAATCATCAGAAAGATGATAGAGGGTTGGAATCCCCGGTCTTTCTTTTATAATTGCAATACGTCGGCCAGCTATATTGGGAATATCCTCTTCAGCCATTGCTTTAAGAGTAAAACTCATGGCTGCAATAAGTCGGGATGAAAGACGAGTGTCACTGACAAGGCGATTATAGAGGTTCTGATCACCATCAGCTATCTTTAAAAATATTGAATTGCGTTTATCTATGAGTTCATCCCTGTGAAACTCAAGAAGATCGCCCTTTCTTAATTTATCAATAATGTCCAGGTCAGGATAGAATTCAAAACATCTGTTATTATTGAAGGATTCTTTGATTTCATTTTTTACAAGTCTGTCCGTTATTCTTTCTTCATCAGTTATTTTAAATCTGCAAAGGCTACTTGAAATGCTTCGTTCCACAATAAGCTCCCATTAAAAAGTAATATTTCATTACAGATCCCTGATCATTTTCACCACGAATTTGATACATAGAGAGAAAAGATTGAATTGTTGAGTTAAATCATTGGTCTCTTCTCACGTTAAAGAAACATTGATAATATCAGTGTTAAACAAAAAAACAGCTTAATGTTTCTCAGTCTTTGTGGTAAAGCAATTGAGCAGTAATTGTATATGCAATTAATTGTAGGGTAACTGGGTTGTTTCGTCAAACTAAAAAATAGGGAATAGATCATAAATTGAAAAAAGACAGAGGGAATGATGGAATGAAATAGATCTTAATTCTTTTGCATAATATTCTCTCTTTGCCACATGAGAACTGTCTGAAGATAATAATCAAATGCAGGAGCCATAATGGCAGTTTTTTCAATAATAAGTTTTCTGGCCCAACGTCTTTCAGTCATTTCGCAGATGTCTTTAATGTTTCTTCCTGAAATATCCTGTGATCGTTCTCCAAGAATTTCACAATCTTCTTTAGCAAGATGAATAGCGTAGTTGTTAAATATTGCTGCTCTTTCAGAGGGACCAGGTAGAGGAAAGTAGATGGTCTGATCAAATCTGCTGATTAAAGCGTGGTCAAGGTCATTTTTTCTGTTTGTTGCACCAATGGTGATGGTGTTTTTTGCAGCATCAATGCCATCAAGTTTTCGTAAAAGAACAGATAAGACTCTTCTTGTAGCTTCGAACATATTTTGATTTCTGCTTCCAGCAAGAGAATCAATTTCATCGAGAAATATAATTGCTCCACCTAAATCTTCACAGGCATTGAATATATCAGCAAGATTTTGAGCTGACTGTCCATACCATTTTGACATAATTGATTCTATGGGAACATAAACCAAAGGAATTGATATTTCACTGGCAATGATTCTGGCTATTGTTGTTTTTCCCACACCAGGTTCACCTTCAAAAAGAATAGCTGTAGGCTTATTTGATTCATATACCTTCCTTGTCATATGAGCTATTTCATCATAAAGGGTCAGGTTTTGCAATGGCAAAATTATTGATTCCTTTATCTTCTTTTTTACGTCTTCATAACCTGCAATATAGTCCCACCGAAGTTGAGCATTATCTGTAATGAGTGATGCTCCCAGTTTATGGAGACGAACTGTAGGATCTTCCTTTGCAGAGAGGTGAGTCTTTTTAAATAATTCAATTGCGGTGTTGATTTCTTCTTGAGAAAGGTTGCCCTTCTTTGTAATTACAGCCTTTGATGAAACAAGACTGAAGAAATCTACTTTTATATTGTCACTGAGATTATCAGTATTATACATATTGGTGTTAAGAGCCTGAATTCCATAGTGACCGCTTTCAAAGGATGTGATTCTAATGTTTGCCAGATGACTCTTGATAATTATAAGGAAATCAAAGAGAATGGAATCAGTTAAAGGTGGAACAGGAAAAGATATTTGAGTTGTTCCCTTTTCAAATGTTATATTCGGCAGCTCAATTCCAAGTAAATGGCTGCTGCTGTTTAAGAAATTTCCCAGTTCTTTATCAATCTGGGTTTTCATTATATCATAGGATATTACTGAATCACTCACTTTTTTTCTCTTTTTTATCTTTTTTATTTTTTGGAGCTTTTGCCTTAAGAATTACTAGTGGTTCTGAATTATTTTTCTTTGAAGGAAAAATAATCTTGTAGTAGTCGCGTTTTTTTTCGTTTCGAACAGTAAAATCTTCATTCCATTCTGTTTTGAGAATTATCAGGTAGAGAAAATCTCCCTCAAATGATTCTACCGGCACCTTGAGTTTATCTTTATCATGATCAATTAAAAAATTAACCTGACGTCTGCAGAGTATAGTAGATTTTTTTTTGATAATCTCATTAAATCTGTGATTAGTTGAGCTTGTGAAATTCCAGAAATTCAGTTTTTTTTCAGATATATTTAAAGATTTTTCTTTATTGTAAAGCTCTTCCTGGAAACCTTTACCTGATGTTTTAATCAATGAATTCAGTTTATTTTTTTCTTTAGCAGAATTATAGTTATCAGGATTAAAAGATGCATTAATAAGGACTCCCTCAGGGCCAGTAAATTCAAAGAGAATGGAAAAGGACTTTCTCTGAAGTTTAACTTCATTGTCTATACTTCTTATTATTTTGTTCTCTTGCTCAAAGGAGATTCTGAAATATGAAAAATCATTTACTTTGTCTTTATCAGTAGTTACACAGGAGAAAGAGAGTAGAATCAAAAGTGTTGTAGCAAAAAGCCTCATGTTATTCCTCATTTTACTAATCAATGTGCTTTGAATCCATCACACAGGTAGATAGAATTCCACCCCGGATATTATATTCAGTTGTAACAATCAATCTATCTGGATTAAGAACCTCAATGAGATCATTGAAAATTCTATTGGTTGCTGCTTCCTGATAGATGCCTACATTTCTATAAGAAGTCAGGTAATATTTTAAAGCCTTAAGCTCAAGTATATTCTTTTTGGGAATGTATTCAATAGTTACTGTACCAATATCAGGAAGACCTGAAAAGGGACATACTGCGTTAAACTCCTCAGTCTTATAGATAATTCTTTGAGGATTTCCTTCATAGACGATGAGTTCAAGAAAGTCATTTCTTATTGAATCTTCAGAATCAAAATCAAATGTTTTTCCTTCAGCTATAGCCATAGTGATATCCTCATTACTTAAAATTACGTCATGTAAAGCTTATCGTCAAGTAAAAATAAATAGATCTGGAGATCAAGCTAATTACTAAAGAGAGACAAATTATAATAAATTTTGTTTCATTGAAAACATAAAATGAATGAAGATTTTTATTTTTTTCATTTTATCTAAAGACAACAGTACCCTTGGGGTCAACATTATATATGGCACTGCAGTGAGGGCATTGAAAGGAGCCTCCCCTGGTTACCTTAATGAGATTATTACATGAAGAGCATTCTATTATTAAAGATTTAAGGGGGATGCCATCCTTATGTAAAGTGCTCTGTTGTGATAATGACTGTTGCTGTACCTCTATTTCTTTTTCTTCAGTATTCATTTTTTTTGAGAGAGGTGTAATTGTTAAATCTATTTCTTGTGTAATATCTTTAATTTCAGATGCTGAATCTTTGTTGTTTGCGTTTTCACTATTAATATTTTTTTTAACTGGAGATTTATCAGTGAAAAAATTATAATTCTCTCTGACATCGGGAGAGGATGTATCTCCTAAAATAATATCATCCTTATAGTCATCCTTAAGTTCTATAAACTTGTCAATTGTTTCAATTGCCTCGATGCGCGTTTCTGTAATCCGCAAGACCTTAGAGAAGCCTAGAATTGAAAAAAGATTTTTAATCTGGGGCTTCAGATTGCAGGAAACAAGTGCTCCATCAGAAGAAGAAATCTTTTTTTCCAGATAGAGGACGGCTCCAATGCCGCTTGAACTTATGAGTTTAAGATTATCAAAATCAAGAAGAATAAAAAAGATTCCTGCTTCTATGAGGCTGTTAATATATCTTTCAAAATCAGGAGTCGAAATGCTGTCGAGATGACCTTCAAGGGCAACAACAGCAATCTTTCCATCGAGCATGTCTTTGTGACTGATAAAGAGCATTAGTGAGCCTTCTCGTTTACTGGAATTCCTTCTTTAATAGAGAGAGTTTTTCCCCAGAAATCAGTATCCTCTTCAACATCAGGTTTCACTATTGTTTCTAGTGATATTGATGAATCATCAATTGTTATAATTTCTTCATTCTCATTTTCTGGCTTCATATCATTTGTGAGGTCTATGGTTATTGATTCATCATCATTGAGATTTTTTTCTTTTGTTTCCACTTTTGCTTTTACTGCTGATCCTCCTGAGCTAAAAACCACAGTCTGATTTACATCGTTTCGAGAAATGCTTTGGTCTTTATTAAAATCAGAAGCTTCAGAGATATCTATGTCTTTATCATAGAGATCACTTAAGGTATCTCTTGTTTCTTTAATTCCCATATTGAAGGCCTTTTTTTGTAGAGATCTATATCTAATGAGAATAATAAATGAGAAAAAGAGAGAAAGTATAAATGATCCAATGAGGCATGAGATTATTATTTTTTTTGAGAGCTCAATATGACTCTCTATGTAATCATAAATTCTATCCCTATAGATGATGAAACTCACTGTGCCAACAGGTTTACCCTTCACGTATATTGCCTTGGATACAAGCCATCCGGTGAGATTTATATCCTTGTAGAGATATTTTTTAATGAGATTTCTTTCTTCTCTATAAAAGGGGATTATTTTGCCCATAACATTATAGGCTGTAAGTTGAATTTCTCTTGTTTTCTTAATTGAGGGTCGCAAAATCCATTCAATATTATAGGCAAATTCATCTGTTGCTATATTGCCCTTAAGCTTCTTTTCAATATTTTTATTTGAATGAACGATGAGTGTTCCATTATTAAGAACAACAAAGGCCTCATCAATTGTTGCTGCCTTAATTTCATTGTGAAAAAGTTTTCTTAACTCTATGTATCTCTTCGTCCAAATAGAATATGATGCTAGGTCTGCAAAGCCTTCAGCCATTACGGTGGCATAGGATTTGGTATATTTTTCAATAATGGCAATCTGTTTTTTCCCAGTGTGGAGAAAATATGCTGTTGCACCTCCCGTAGTTATGGCACTGAGGATTATCAATAGAAGTAGAAAAATACCTATTGGAAAGATTGCTCTTCTGAATTTTTTATTCTTTTTTGTCATTGTATCATTCTTTTTTTAGTTTCAGTTAATATGTATAATATCGGGTAATTTGATTACAAAATTACAGGTTTTTTTTTATTTTCTTGACTTTCACTGTAATGATTATTATAGTGTAATCATTACAGTTTCAAGGGAGCTAATTATGACAAAACATGATATCAATACATCTGAAGATAAGAAAGAAAATGAGGTTGATATAGATTATTGCACTACTACAGCTCATCCTGAGATGGCTCGAAACAGTGAAGATGATTTTCCCTGTGACGATAACCGAACAGGACGCTGATTATCAATACAGAGAGTCTTTTTGACCTGTCCTCCCAGGGCAGGTTTTTTTTGTGCCCATGGCATGGGCGCACGCTTGTAGGTGCGGTGGTTTGGTTGTAACAGTCTCTAAGTAGAGGCACTTAGTTCTATGCAGGGATCGGTTTTTTATTTTCTATATCTACTGTTATAAATCATAAATGAGTTCCATTGCTTCTTTTTCAATATCTGCTGTTCGGATACAGATTTTAGAAGCATTTTCTAAATATTTTTTTTCTCCACTATTTCCAGCTTTTAATATCAAATGAGCAATTTCAGTCCAATTGATTGCTGCTTGTTGATATAAAACTGCGGCTTTTTTTAAATTATCATTTCTCGATAAATAATCGAGAGATTCATATAAAAAGTCCCTGAAGAAATTTCTGAAAATAGCACCACCAGTACCACCATCTTCCATTAAGCTAGCTTGGTCATAAAAATCAACTTTAGGATTTTGAGAATTATCAAACCAATTGGGGATGTCCTTACCTAGTTTTAAGATCCCAAAATACCCAAAACTTTTTAGTGGAGGTGAAAGGAACTCTCTTGCTATTTCTTTAGTTGCCCTGGGTATTATTTGTTTTATTGAAGAAATTGAAGGACCTCTCTTGATTGTATATGAACGGGCTTTTGCTGCCATTGAACCCTTTTCAAATCTTGCTTTCTCAAGATTCTCTAATGAAACTTTATATTTATTTCCAGTATCAAAGACATATGCATGAGTTGAATCATAACCATAAACAGTGATAAAATGTCCTGCAAAGTGAAAACTATTTTGAAAATGTTCAAGGTGATAACAATCAAGTTGAAGCCCCACAGGAATGCCTTCATCGATAAATTCTTTAATATTTTGCCAAGCTTTCTTTTTTGAGGTGGTTTCTCTTTGGTCAATTTCAAATCCCATGTTTTGACAAAAAATACGTGTTAACTCATATGGTTTAGCTCTTCCACCAATAAATGGTAAATTCATGAAATTCATTTTCCAGTAAATGAATCCAAATCCCTGGCTCAGTCCCAACATCATTGGTTCACTTATTTCAAAATCTTCATTATGTAGAAGACTTTTTGTTACAGCAGTTTCGCAATGTTTTGCTTCAAATGTTTTGAAATTGTTTATGATACTCATGCTTACCTCTATAATGTGTCATATTAAAGAAATATTGATTATAACTTTTACTCTCAGAGAGAGTTGAAATATTTTTTTAAATAATCTAAATTGTTTTTTCAAGTTATAATATATATAATAATTGTGACAGCATTATGTCATGTTATTTAAGTTATAATTTTTTTAAGTTTTTTAAAGACAACAATATCATTTATTCATCATTTTAAATTAATGGATAAATGATATCTAATTAGAATGAAAAGGTCTTTGATGGGAATGGTATTTTCTTTTTAAGACTTTTGTTATTTTGAATTGGTCATTTATACAATGAAGATTCCTGTTATGGATGTGACTGTCAATTGATTTAATTAAAATATTTCAAACCATAATAAGTATCTTTTCCTTTTGCCACGTGGCAATAGATAACTATCAATCATCATTTTTTATGATAACGTTTTTTTGTTTAATACAATATCCTCTTTGAGGACTGGCATAACCGGACTAAGTCGACGACATTTTAGTCAGCCTGTTATTCGTGCACTTTCAACACATTCATGTGTTCGTCAGTCCCGATTCATTTAAAAGATTAAAATGATTCGGGACTAAAATCCCGGGCCTGCATCTCTTTGAAAAAAGTTGACTACATAGGAATTCTCGCTTTGCTTCAAAGGCTGTCTGGTTACTACCTCAAATTTATAAGGTCAATCAAGATGCCTCTATTCTTTAAAAGTTTTTTAATAAGTTACGGGACTGCTTAACACAGGAGAATCTTGGGGGTCACACCCATACTATCTAAAACAAAAAAACAAAAAGGTTTATGTAATACTAAAATATAATTAGTATCTTATCTAAATTTAGAAAAAAGCTTGCCTGCTAATTAAAGCTATGGTGAGAATACTAATATGAGGAATTATATTAATAATGGTGTTGATTTGAGGTGTTTGCAAACATGAATGTTGAAATTGTTTACGGAAATATTGTTGAGCAGCAAGTTGACGTTATAGTTAATGCGTGGAATCGTAATTTTATTCCCTGGTGGCTTCTTTTCCCTAAGGGTGTATCCAAATCCATAAAAAAAGCTGCAGGTTATGACCCATTCAATGAGATACGAAAACATGGTCTTATTAAAACGGGACAAGCTATTTTAACAGGACCAGGTAGATTACAAATCAACGGTATAATTCATGTGGCTGGTATCAATCAGTTTTGGTTTGCTACGAAGTATTCAATTGAAACATCTGTGAAAAATGCTATGAAATTAGCTGATGAAAAGGGCTTTGTATCAATAGCATTTCCTCTTATCGGTGGTGGTACCGGCAGATACAAAGAGGAGGAAGTTTTACAATTGATGGTGAATTTGTTTGAAACCATGAATTACAATATAGATGTTATTATTGTAAGATTTGGATAATGAAAATTTTAAGCATACACCCTTAAACAGGACTTTTCTGTATGAATCCCGACAAGTCGGGGCAGGAGATTCTTTATGAAGAAGTATCTGTGTTTAGCAGGGATATTATTGCTTTTAACGGGGTTTTATCCAGAGAAGATTACTAAAACAAAAACAATAATTTAATTGATAATGAACACAAAAAGGAAAGATATATTTAAAAGAAATTATGAAATATTCTATCAATAAACTCTCATCTATAGTAATTGTCCTTGGTTTTTTTGTCTTCACAACTTCAGTCTTTGGTATTGAAGTAGTGCAAGTGAAATCAAATGTAGCAAAATATAGTCTTCAAGATAAAATGCAGTACATTAAGGAGAAAAAAGATATACTTACTATCAATGATGTTTTGCAGAAGCTGCAAAACGATACAGTAAAACTCCAGAAAGGTGCTGTGCCAGCTTTTACAAAAGGTAATCGAGCCATATGGTTTTTTGTGAAGATACAAAACGACGCGCCTGACAAAAAAGATATGGTTCTCAAGATACAATGGCGGAATCTAGAAAAAATTGATCTCTACTATGTCTATGATAATGATGGTAGATACAATGGTAAGATTAAGAATTATAAATCAGGTGTTGTTGTCCCCATAAAGAAAAGAGCTATTGAACATAGAAATTTTGTTTTTCCATTAAACATAAAAACAAATAGTACAGTTCTGATTGCCGCAAGAATAGAGTCAGATGGTCAAATTGAAATGCCTCTATTTCTTATGAACAGGAAGACTTTTGAACGTGAAGATGTGGTACTTTTGCTTTTCCAGGGTCTTTTCTTTGGCATTCTTGCAATTATGATTTTTTACAATCTTTTTATTTATTTCAGCACTAGAGAATCCGGTTATCTCGTGTATGTCTGTTTTGTCCTCGCTAACTTTATATATCAACTGGCATCAGTGGGATTTGGATATCAATTTCTCTGGACTGACAGTGCATGGTTTGAAAAGGGTAGTGCAGTTATTTTAGGGGATTTTACTTTTGCTGTTGCTGCTTATTTTACAGCAGATTATATGAAATTTAAAAAAAATGCTCCCCGTCTATATAATTTTGCCATATTTTTGGCATGTTGTTGGATTGTTACAACCGTAATTGGCATCAGCTTCACCACTGCTTATTCTGTATATTACTCAGCTTCGCTCTCCGGTATTTCAGGTATTTTTGCTCTATCCTGTGGTGTATATCTTTGGCGCAAAGGATTTCCCGAAGCTCAATATTTTACCATTGCATGGTCTGCAATGATTCTCAGTACTATAATTTTTATCCTATATTTGAATGGTGTTTTTGAGCAAAATTTTGTTACACTGCACATTCAACAGTTTGGCAGTATATTTGAAATTGTATTGCTGTCACTCGGTCTGGCTAATAGAATTAATGTAATGAAGAATAAGCTTGCCAATGTCAATGTTGATCTGGAATTAAAGGTTGAACAAAGAACTGAAAAACTTCATGTGACAATGAAAGAACTCCAACTAACAAATAATGAACTCGTAGAAACCCGGGATTATCTCTGGGGAGAAATGGAGCTTGCTAAAAAAATTCAGACCATTTTACTACCAGAAAAACCTGAAATTGATGGCTACGATATTGTAGCCTATATGGAACCTGCAGAAGCTGTTGGTGGCGATTACTATGATATAATTAATTATGATGCTATAGATTGGGTTATCATAGGTGATGTATCAGGACATGGTGTTCCATCAGGGTTGATTATGATGATGGTGCAGGCCTCAATTCATACATATTTAAATGAAAATCCACATGCAAAACCATCTAATTTGCTAGAATTAGTTGGTGAGACAATTTCAAAAAATATAAAGAAAATGAAAGAACAGAAATTTATGACTATAACTGCTTTTTCTTTTTTAAAAAATAATGACATTCTTTATTCCGGACGTCATGAGATTATTATGATATATCGGGCAGCTGAAGGTATAGTGGAGACCATTATGCCAGAAGGAAGAATCATTACTTTTTGGGATGTTGCTTCCAAAGATGTAGATAAAAGGATTGTATTGCACAAAGATGATATTCTTCTCTTGTACACAGATGGTATTGTTGAAGCAATGGATGATGATAAGGAGTTATATTCTTATCATCAACTAATTGAAATATTACAGGCTAATGGCAGAGAAAAGGTTGATGTTATACTGAAGAGGGTGCTTGATTCTCTTCAGGAGTATACTGTTGATGATGATGTTACTGCTGTTATTTTGAAGAAGAAATGAAAAATTTTATGGATACACCCATAAACAGGACTTTTCAGTAAGAATCCCGATAAGTCGGCACAGGGATTCTTTATGAAAATGTATCTGTGTTTAGTAGGGATTTTGTTGTTTTGAATTGGTAATTTATACAATGAAGAATCCTGTTATGGGTGTGATTCCTCCTTCTTAAATTTGTTTACTATTTTAATCATAGTAATGTGTCCCTGCCCAGTCCAGTTTCATTTTATTTTTAATAAGTTACGGGACTGGTTAGCGAAGGAAAATCTTGAGGGTCACACCCATACTATCTATATAAATAAATAATAAAAATCCATCCAAATTCTATTCAGAAATTGGAAACAAAGAATCGTAAGATTACAAACAGAAATTATAGTAGAAATTTTGAAGCACGTCTTAAAAATTTAGTTATAATTATACTATTCAGATTTATTTTTATCTTTTCCTTTCCAATATTGTAGTTGTTGATTGATCATTTTGTTAAATGTCAACATGAGATTTTTATAATCAACTGATTTCTTGGCAATATTATTATCTCTTAATGAAATGAGTAGATAATAAGTAGATTCTATTGTAGAGAGGTAATTTTACGGGGCTGTTTCTTGAAAATATATTTTGAGATATGTTTTTCTTCAAAGGTAATATGTGGAAGTTTTTGAATATTTTTACTTTCTTTTACCATAACACTGGCATGCCACCATGTGCCATCTAATATGAAGACTAATAATTTTTTATTGTTTAATGACTCTCTTAAGCTTTTATCTTCAATTTTTATAGCATCATCTGTAGGATATAATAAAACAGGGAAATATGAAGGATCATTTATTAGCTCATTTACTCTTGGATGATTTGTAAAATCAATGCCTCTGATGAGCTCAGAATCTTTAATAGAGAGATGAGTCAATCGCCCTGTTCCTGTTTTTTGCTTTTGAGCCTCTCTTGGGTGAATCAAAATAACAACTTTTATGCCACTATCAATGGGAATTATGTCATTACAAAGACAATGTTTCATGAAGCATTTGTAGCATCTTTTTTGATTATTTTTTATCATAATATTAATAGTTATTTCTGAAGATCTTGATTATTACACTGGTCAGGATGTTACTGCTTTTGTCGAGATTCTTTTTTACTGTTTCTTTTTATCTGTTAAAATTATGGTTATATTTTTTAATACCAAATTAATAATTATCACTCTTTTGAAGAGAATTATATGGGATGAAATAATGTACAAGATAATACTCTCCTCTTTTTTTAGAGAAATATGACTGGAAGCTTTTTCATCCCCCCTTATAAAAAAAATGAATTATTCTTGATTAATAGATCTCAATCTATTATAAATTATATATCTATAATATAATGGAAGCAATTCATGAAACTTTCTTTAAATGCTGTTTTTGTTTTTTTTATTATTTTTTTTATGGGAGCCTCTGCCTTTTTTACGGTAAATGTAATTGTATTTAAAAAGGGACTTCAGGCTCCTGATGAAGATTTTATGATTAAAAGCGGTACTGCCGTTGTTGTACAGCGCCCCCTTGATGGTGATGAGGTTCAGGTCGTTTATAATGATATAAAATTTGTTGTGAGAATTCTTGGAATCAAGTCTTATGATGTTACTATTAATGATATTATGCTTCAGAATGTTGCTCTCATGAGCCTCCGTTATCTAAAAGATAATCTTTCTAATAAAAAGGTATTCCTTCATTTCGATGATTTTAAACGAGATAGGAAGAAACGAGTTTTGGCATATATTCACCTCGATAATAAAGATATTGGTAAGGATATGGTTTCCCGGGGATTTACCCTTGTGTATACTGAATATCCCTTTAAGCGTCAGAGAGAATATCTCAATGCGGAATATAAGGCAAGGTATAATAAAAGGGGTCTTTGGGATGTTCCTGCTGCATCTCGGCGTTCAATAGAATTAAAAAAACTATGGAATATAATGCAAAAGAGGAAGTAAATGCTACAGATACTGAGACGATTTTTCACTAAATACAATAGAGCATCTGTTAGTACCAATAAATTAAAATTAGTTTTAATGTTTGTTGCTCTCTTCTGGTATGCTACTTCTGGTTATCTCTTTTTTGAGCTGGAGAAAAAACCCGATCTAAACTGGGGAGATGCTCTCTGGTGGACCGTGGTTACAATGACAACCGTTGGTTACGGTGATTTTTTTCCTGTAACATTGGGAGGGCGTTATTTTATTGCCATTCCAACAATGATTTTTGGTATTGGTTTTCTTGGATTTTTATTATCAGAGACAGCAACTCGTTTAATTGATTCACGATCAAGGAGGATTAAAGGTATGTCAGATTTTCATGGTAAGGATCATGTAATAATAATAAACTTTAGCAGAGAAGAGGAAATATTAACCCTTGTAGAAGAATTAAAGTATGATAGTAGTACGAAACACAGAGACATATGTCTTGTAGATGAAAAGCTTTTAGAATTACCTTTATCCTTTGTTAAGGAGGGGATCCATTTTATTAAGGGAAATCCCACTGATGAAGATATATTGAAAAGAGCAAACCTCAAGGATGCGGCCTACTGCATAATCCTTTCTAAGAATAAAAATGACAGTCACTCTGATGACCAGAATCTTGTTACAACCCTGGTTGTTGAAAAACTCAATGAAGCTGTATTTACTGTTGTTGAGGTTCTTGATCCTCGAAAGATTCATCAGGTAGAACTTGCAGGGGCTGATAGTGTTGTCTGTGTATCTGACCTTCGATCAAATCTAATAATACAGGAACTCCAGGATCACGGTGTGGTGAAGCTCTTAGAAGAGCTAACCTGTAATAGAATTGGTCATCAGATTTATCTCGTGCCAATTATTATGAAAGGAGAGGCTCTTTATAAAGATCTTGTACTTTCAGGTCTTGATAAGGGTTTTACAGTTATGGGAATTTATAGGGAAGAGAAGCATCTGGTAAACTGCAGCAGTAATGAAGAAATTATTGTTAATGATAAGGCTGTAATTGTAGCAAATAGTCGAATCTCATCAATTGCTTTATAGAATATTTTTTTAATTTTAAATAGTATCTTGTTATGAAGATCTCCTCTTCTTGACTTCACAATTAATTAGTTATTTTCTTAAGTTCTTATTACCTTTATACTATCTTTGGGAGGTATAAAGGAGGTTTATGATGAAAGCTGGATTGCTGTTAAACGGCAGTGGAGCAATTATCTATTTAACATCTCATGGGATGGTTGTAGATGAAGATTTAAAGGAAAAATTTAAAGCAAAGGGTATCCATAAATTTATTGTCTATGAATTACCCGTTGATGAGGTCAAAAAACGTTATGGTGCACATTTTGACATTGTAAAACAGGATCTTAGAGAAAGTGATGACTTGAGAATTCTGGATTATGATGGAAGCCGGGCCTTTGGAATGTTTTCCTTTAAAGAAATGGGTGAAGCTCAATTTATGGAATTATAAAATTGAGGTCTCTTTTATGAGAAGGGACTCTTAAGGGGTTCCTCCTCTGATGTTTTATTTTCTTTATTCTCTTTGGTTATATGCCAGCAAAAAAAAAGATTTGTGTGGAAAATTTCATTGCATTATCCTGTAGACCACTGTGTATTGGAGAAAAATATATTTGGTCTGGTTATGCGGTATCTATTAAATTATAAAAAGTTATATTATAAACTAAATGTTTATGCTCTTCCTGTAAAGCTCAGGGCATCTCTTTTGATAAGTATTTTTATAGTAACTATTCCTGTTTTATTTGCATATTTAGTTTTGAATATATACCTAGGCTCTTATGTATTTCTGATCCAAAACAGCATTGTTGCATTTGGAATTGTTGTTTCTTTTCTTTTTCTCCTCAAAGGTAGGTATGAGGCTGCAGTTAATGTTACCTTTGTTGTGACTTTATCAATAGCCCAGTTAAGCTTTCTTATAAGTGATATGCTCAATATATCTGCTCAAGGGAATGCTAATCTAATTCTATCTATGATTCATGCCTGCGTTGTTATTATGCTCTTAGGTATTTTCGCTGTTCGATCTTATCAGTTTATTGCCAGTGCTTCTATCACAACTACAATCTTTCTAATGCATATATCGCAGTACAAAGATGTTATCTTTTTGAATCTCTCCTCATACGTGGGACTTATTTCTTATTACGTATTGTCACTCAGTTTTGCAGTATTCAATGTATATCTCTTTCGTAAATTAACTGTTATCATCAATGAAAAAGAGAAGCTTAATAAAGATCTTGAAGAGGCGAGTCGGGTCAAGAGTCAGTTTCTAGCAAATGTGAGTCATGAGATTAGAAATCCCCTCAATGCAATTATTGGAATGACTGAGCTTTTAAAGGATGACTCTCATAATGAAAATAAAATAGAGTATGTGAAAAATATTGAGCTGTCAGCTGGGCTCCTGTCTCATATGGTGAAGAATATTTTATCTTTGAATAAAATTGAAAACAATACTATAGAATATCATGAGGCAGAATTTAATTTATGTGATACCGTTCTTCACGTTTTGGAACTCTATACTCTATCAGCACAAAAAAAAGGTTTAGATGTTAACCTGGATGATATGAAAAAATGTAATTATCTTATTAAGAGTGATCCATTTTTATTATCACAAATTTTAATTAATATTTTAGATAATGCAGTAAAGTTTACTGATAAAGGACGTATCTCAGCTTATAATAACTATATCTTTGATGATAATGTTTTAAAGTATTCCATAGTAATAGAAGATACCGGTATTGGAATGAATGCTGAAACCCTGTCTAAAATTTTTGAGGCCTTTTATCAGGGGGATGGTAGTTATAGCAAGCAACATGGAGGTGCAGGTATTGGTCTTTCTATTGTAAAACATATGGTTGGACTCCTCGATGGTGATATTGATATATCGAGTAAAGAAAATAAGGGAACATCAGTTTCATTAAATTTTTCTTTTAACTGCACCAGTAGAATAAGTGATGATGGTATTGATGAAGATTCTCAGTTAAAAGTAAATTCTATTGAAAATTTTTCAAAGAAGATATTTATTGCAGAGGATAATGCTGTAAATAATCTTTATCTCGTAAGAATTCTTGAAAAATCGGGTTTTCAGGTGGAATCAGTTTTCAATGGATCAGACCTTATTTCTTTAATAGAAAATGAAATACCTGATCTTGTAATAATGGATTTGCAAATGCCTGGAAAAAGCGGTTTTGACTGTGTACGTTATATATCGAATCATGAAAACAATAAGATTTCTTCATTACCCTTTATAGTAATCACAGGATATTCCTTTGAAACTGAACGAGAAAAAATGGTTAAATCAGGTATTGGAAATGTTTTAATTAAACCCATAAAGGAAAATGAATTGATTCAACTTATACATTCTATGTTTTAGCTATACATCTTCCCTATCTTCCTTTTTTTATTGTTTTCAAAAAAAATTATTGATGATAACAAGAGCATCTTTATTAATGCTTTTCATGAAAGAATATTTAGAAATCTGGGATTGGGAAAAAGGCAAACCAACAGGTCTTTCCATTGAAAGAAATGAAGCCCATGAAAAGGGCATCGCTCACGAGGGTGTTCATTTGTGGATATGCAGAAAAAGCTATACTGGAAATGAGATACTTTTTCAACACCGGTCTCCTGAAAAATTAAATTATCCTGATTGTCTTGATATATCTGTTGCAGGACATGTTCCCTTTGATGTAAAAGAAAACAAGATTCATAAAGAGGCTGAAGAGGAGTTGGGAATCTCACCTTCCAATGATGATCTCTGTGATCTTGGTTTTTTTAGATATGAAGAAGATGAAGAGAAATTTTATCATAGAGAATTTCAGCATATATATGTATTAAGAGATGATAGACCTCTCTCTCACTATTCCTTTGTAGATGGGGAAGTCACCGGTCTTTTTTCTGTGCCACTTGATTTTTTAAAAAAACTTTATCATGAAGATGATTCAATGACCTGTCAGGGATATGATGGCTCACTTGAAATACAAAGAACTTTATCAAAAAAAGATTTTCATCCTTTGCTTTTTGCCCCTGTAATGAGTGTCTATATGAAGATTGTTCTTGCAGCAGTTGAAGAACTCTTAAGCAAAGGTACTGTATCAATACAAATGCCTCACATATAAGGAGAGTCCCATGGCCTATTTTACCTATGGAATTATAGCTCTTACAGTTTTAATTTCTCTCATTGGATTCTATGATTTTGATCTTTATGAGCATAATCTTTTTTCAGTTAACGATATTCTAAAAAAGGGGCATATTCACAGACTCTTTACCTCTCAGTTTTTTCATGTGGATTGGAGTCATTTACTGGTAAATATGTTTAGCTTCTGGGCTTTTGCAGATTCAACAGAACTGAGATATGGTATTCTTCTCACTGCAATTATATATTTTGGTAGTGGAATTGGTGGAGATATTTTAACATTAATATTGAAATTTAAAGACAGCACCTATCGTGCTGTTGGTGCATCTGGGGCTGTTTCCGGAATCATCTTTGCATCGATTTTTCTTCTTCCAGGAGGCAGTATTATGATATTTCCTCTTCCAATTCCTTTACCACCCTGGCTTTTTGCTTTTCTTTTTGTGCTGGGTTCTATTTTTGGGATAGGTCGAAATAATGATCATATCGGACACGAAGCACATCTTGGTGGTGCTTTAACAGGTGTTGCTATTGCATTTATAATGTACCCTTCAATAGTTCTTTCTCAGTTAACTCTTCTAATCGGTGTTACTGTGCCAATTTTTATATTCCTTGTTGTCATGATTGTGAAACCTGATTTGGTTCACATTAATAAACAAAGTCCCTGGCGGTAGATCAGGGGCTAATAAGATAGTTTCACTCTGTACTCAGTAGCTTCAGGGTCAACATTCAAGTTAATATTAACAAAAAATTGTTGTTCCAGTTCCCATTCAAAATTAGTGAGCCATTTTTTAAATTCATATTTATCCATGTAATCTTTGCTAAAAGAAATATCCATAGTGTATTTGTGATTAATTAACTTACATTCATATTTTTTTCCATTTAGATCAATCATATGGGCAGTGAAAATATCAGCTTTGTCATGAATTGCATCGACATGAAGATCCTTCTCTGCATTAAAAAGTTGTGCAATAATATCAATAACTTTCATATATTCAATATTTGCCATTTCTAAACCTCTTTTTGTGTGATAATTGAATTCTATATCAAAACAATTATTTCTTCAAGCTTTTCCTAAATTTTTTTTCTATTTGACGAATGAATAATGTAATATTACTATTCCAATTGTCTTTGATTTTAATGAAATAGTTGTAGATTCAATGAGAAGATTTTATCTGCTCCTTGAAACCTTATTCTTTTAGCTATGTTGTAGCATCTAACTTGGTTTTATTGCTTAAAAGATAAATATAATTGCAGGAATAATTATGTATTTTGAATTATCGGAGTCATTAAAAAAAGAGGGATTAGAGATTATAGTTCATTTTATGGTTTCACTTCAGACTGGTGCTAAAATTAATGCTTCAATTATTGATGATTATACTGATAGAATGATTGAAGATATATACAAAATGTTCAGTGAAAGTAAAAAGGGCGTTATACAGCACCTTATAGTATCAGATGAAGAACATTACCCTATGGCACATGCAATCAATGTTGCCTTCTACTCTTTGATTTTTGCTATAGAGATGGGTTATAAGGGATATGATCTGAGGGAGATAGGTATAGGCGCATTGCTACATGATCTTGGCAAGATAAATACTCCTGAAGAGCTGTACTGGAAACAATCGGGAAATACTGACTATGAAAAAATTACAATCTCTGAACATCCTATGTTTGGTTCACATATACTTTCATCAGGAACCTTGATTAGTGACAAAGTTAAAAGAATTATTCATGAACATCACGAAACCTATGATGGAACAGGGTTTCCAAGAGGTCTTGCCGATGCTGATCAGATACAGGAGGTTAAGATTGTGGCCCTCTGTAATTATCTTGATTATCACCTTTCGTCATATCCTGGAACAGAATTATTATCTGTGCAACAGGCTATTTTAGATATTATAAATAATTCAGGCAAATATTTCCATCCTAGACTTGTATCAAAGTTTTTAAATATTATGTCAGATCATTTATTATTAGATCCTCTTTATCCAAAGGGGACTCTGGTTCTCTTGTCTTCAGGGGAAATTGCTTCGGTTGTTGAAGCAAAAACAAAAAATGATCTGAAGCCTGATCTTTATATACTCACTGATAAAAAGCAAAATAAACTGGAAAGGCCTTTGAAGATTGAGTTGAAAAAGGATCTAAGCAGGTCTATAGTTAAAATACTAAAAGAAAATGAGTAGAAAGGTTTCAAAATATTTACACCTAACGTAAGACATTTAAGGTGACTCCAGATGAATAGGGGACATGGGGATGTTAACAGGTTTAAAGATTTTATTAATTGAGGATGATGCAACTACAAGAACAGCAATAAGTAGATTGATATCAAAGAAAGATAGTTCAATTCAGTGTTATGAAGCTGCAACAGCTAAGGAGTCTTTGCGCATTATTCTCGAGGAAAAACCTGATTGCATTCTTCTTGATTATGTTTTGGAAGAAACTGATGGACTGCAAATACTCAATGGTTTTAAAGAAAAGAACATCAATATACCTGTCATTATGTTGACAGGATATGGTGATGAGATTTTAGCGGTGAAGGCATTGAGGTCAGGTGCCTTTGATTATATTCCAAAAAATCTTTTAAAAGATAAGTCTGCTTCAGAATTTCTTATTCATTCCATTAAGAATGCTGTTAAGTTGTCAACGATTGCTTTCGAAAAACAGAAAGCTGAAGATGAGCTTCTAAAAAGTTTGCTTCGATATCGCCGTCTTGTTGATAAATCTCCTGTTTCAATTTTTCGCTTTTTTCCAGAAGATTTAATAATCAATTTTGTTAATGATCGATTCTGTGAATATTTCAATACAACTAAAATTGATGTAATTGGAAATAATATAAAACAAATATTTGATATCTCCCTAGATAATATAAAAAGTCATCTTGATGCAATGACATTAGATAATCAAATTTTCCATTATGAGCATCGCATTAAGGGCAGTGAAAAAGATAACTGGATTTTGTGGACAATGCAGGGTCTCTATGATTCAAAGGAAAATCTTGTTGAGGTTCAATGTATCGGAGAGGATATAACAACTATAAAAGAATCAGAGATGCTTCTTGAAAAACAGAAGTATTATTTACAAACAATAATCGATTCACAAAGCAGCATGATAGTTGTAACAGATGAAAAAAATATTTTGATGGCTAATCATTCATATTTAGACTATTTTAAACTTGGTGAAAATCTCCAGTGTAATGGTAGTGATAGTAGTTGCTATGCTCCTTCTATTGATGATCTTATTAGTATGAGACAAGGCATGTCAAAAAAATATGATCAGCTTCCCGTTGTTTCTTATAATAGTGATGGTAAAGAACGTTTTTTTTCAGTTAGTATGAGTTTTATAGAAGATAGAGAGAACCACTGTGTTTATACTTTTACTGATGTGACACATCTAGAAAACAGGTCACGGAATTTAGAAAAAAAGGCTTTTTATGATAAGTTAACTGGCATCTATAATAGAAGAAAATTTGAAGATCATATATTATTGTCTATGCATACATCTAAGCGGTATAATACAGAATTATCACTTATCTTCTTTGATATCGATCATTTTAAAGATATTAATGATACTTATGGGCATCAGACTGGGGATGTTTTATTAAAAGAAATATCATCTGCAGTTAGTGATAAATTACGAAAGAGTGATGTTTTTGCCCGGTGGGGTGGTGAAGAATTTATTATATTACTTCAGCATACAGATATAAAAAATGCAGAAGCAACTGCAGAAAAAATTCGACATTTAATAAAAAATTTAAGCAATTCATCAGGAGAGCAGGTTACTTGTAGTTTTGGTGTGACCCAGTATATTGAAAGTGATACAATGAAAAGTTTTATTAAACGGGCTGATGATGCTCTCTATGATGCAAAAGGTCATGGAAGAGATCGTGTAATTATAAATTGATCATATTGTTCTTGTAAATAGAAACATTTTTTTAATTCCTACCATGAAATACTTGACTTTTCTTCAAGTCTGTTTTGTTTTAAGCATATGTTTCACTGTACACATATTATTATTTCGTACAGAACCTGCAAAGAGCAGACCATGAAAATCTTAATTTCATTTAAAAAGATTTTTTGAGGTATTCCGCTCGGTATAATTATAAGATTTCGGAGGATTTATGTTATTAAAAAAGTATTTTTATGCAGTTATAATTGCTGCGGTTGCACTGTCTTTTTCATGTAAAGAGGACTCAAAAAACGTTATTAAAATCGGAGCAATTTTTGCAAAAACCGGACCAGCATCATTTCTTGGTGCCCCAGAAGCAAGAACAGCTCAGATGCTTGTTGATGAAGTTAATAAGGCTGGTGGAATCAATGGAAAGAAGCTTAAGTTGATAATCAAGGACTCAGGTGGGGATCCTGGAAAAGCAACATCATTTGCTAACCAGCTTATTCGTGAAGATAAAGTTTTTGCAATAATAGGGCCATCAACCAGTGGTGAAACTCTTAGCATTAAAAATATCTGTGAAAAATCAAAGACTCTTTTGATCTCTTGTGCTGCTGCAGAAAAAATAGTTAACCCAATGGCTAAGTATGTTTTTAAAACTCCACAAAAAGATAGTCATGCTGCAATTAAGATATTTATGACCATGAAAAAAATGGGAATTAAAAATGTAGGTGTTATTTCAGGAAATACTGGTTTTGGTAAAGCAGGTAAAGGCCAGATTGAAAAGCTTGCTCCTAAATATGGAATTAAAATTCTAATAAGCGAAGTATATGATAAAAAATCTACTGACCTCACTGATGTTTTAACTAAGCTGAAGACTAAAAAGATTCAGGCAATTATTAACTGGTCAATCGTTCCAGCTCAATCAATAGTCGCAAAAAATATGAAGCAGCTTAATATGAATATTCCACTTTTTCAAAGCCATGGTTTTGGAAATATAAAATATGCTAAGAGTGCTGGTGTTGCAGGTGAAGGAATTATTTTTCCAAGTGGCCGTCTCTTAGTTGCAAATCTTCTTCCTGACAGTAACAAGCAGAAAGCACTTCTTTTGAAGTATAAAAAAGATTATGAAGCAAAATTCAAAGAAGATGTCAGTACTTTTGGTGGGCATGCATATGACGCTGTTATGATTCTTGTTGAAGGATTAAAAAAAGCAGGATCAGCTGATTCAGAAAAAGTAAGAGCTGCAATTGAAAATATAAAGAATTTTCCAGGAACCGGTGGGATATTTAATTTTACTGCTAAGGATCATAATGGTTTAGGATTAGATGCATTTATAATGATGACTGTTAAGGGCGGCAAGTTCGTACCTTATAAAAAATAGATAATAATTATTCTGCCCTTATCTTATATATTAAGGGCAGAAAAGTTTTTTCTATTCAAAATTCTTTTGTAGTTTCTTATGAGTAAATGATTTATCACCCTTAGAGTAATCTTCAACGATCTGACCTTTTCCAATTAGTTTATATTTGTATATCAATAATCCTTCAAGTCCAACTGGACCACGTGCATGAATTTTGTTGGTACTGATTCCTACCTCTGCTCCAAGTCCATATCTGAAGCCATCACTAAAGCGGGTTGAACAGTTCCAAAAGACATTTCCTGAATCAACGAGGTTCATGAAATCATTGGCATTCTTAATATCATTTGTTACAATAACATCTGTATGACCTGATCCATATGTGTTTATATGATTTATGGCTTCATCCATAGATGTAACAATCTTGATAGATAAAATATAATCAAGATATTCGGTCTTCCAGTCATCATTCGTTGCTTTTTTTATGTCAATAATGGTGCATGTTTTCTGGCATCCCTTGAGATCAACATTCTTAATATCAAAGGCTTCCTTGGCTTTGGGTAAAAAATCTTGTGCTATTGACTCATGAACCAGCAATGTTTCCAGGGCATTACACACAGCAACGTACTGTGTTTTAGAATCAACTGCAATGGAAACAGCCATATCAATGTCTGCATTTTCATCAATATAACAGTGACAAATTCCATCAGCATGTCCAAGAACAGGAATATTTGAATTATCCATGATATATTTTACGAATTCATTAGATCCCCGTGGAATAATAAGATCAATCTCTTCGTCGAGGCTCAGCATTTGTGAAACATCAGCTCTTGTCTCTAATAGCTGAAGCCATCCCTCAGGGATGTCAGCAGTTTTTGTAGCTTCTCTAATTATCTTGGCTAAAATGCGGTTGGTTTCCATGGCTTCGCTACCGCCCTTTAGAAGAACACCGTTGCCGCTTTTTAAACAGAGGGATGAGATTTGAACAAGAGCATCGGGTCGTGATTCAAAGATAACACCAATAACGCCAATAGGACAGCTTACACGAAATAGTTCAAGGTCAACATCAAGTTCAGTTGCTGACTGAGTCTCTCCAACAGGATCTTCCAGTGCAATGAGACTTTTGATACCTGAAATTGTTTCTTCAATTTTAGCTTCATCAAATTTTAGTCTCTTTAGTAAAGGAGCTCCAAGGTTTTCTTTTTCACTGCGCATAATATCTTCAAGGTTTGCCCTGGTGATCTCATTTTTGTTTTTATCTAGAGCGTCAGCAATTGCCATGAGAGCATTGTTTTTTTGATCTGAAGGTACTGCAGCAAGTTGAATAGATGCAGTCTTTGCTTTTTGTGCAAGGTCTTGAATTTTCATGGTTTTGCTCCTATAATTCTTATAACAACTGTCATTTTGACTTTTTCTTGTTTAAATATCAATAACTTACAGCAAATTATTGAAGTCTATTTGTCAATGAAATTAAAGTACTCTAATATTGGATATGTATAACTATGCAGAGGTCATGGTGTTGCTATACATTCTATTTATTTACTAGTGAAAAGGTAATGGCTTCATTTATTAAATAAACTGTAAGTAAGAGTATGGGGGAAATTTGCAATTAGTCATGAAAACATGAATCAGTACATGGTGAACATTTTAAATTATAGTTAGTTACTCTTGGTGTCAAGGATGGAAATCTCTTCATTCTGAGTTTTCTATTCTATTTACAGTTTTAATTATGGAGATTCGCTCTAATAAAGATTCCAATTTTTGAAATTCTTTTTTGAATTTTCATTAACCTTGATTAAAGTTAGCTGAAATATATCGGTTGTTAATAAAATACTTGAATCAAGGTGGAAGACGGTTTATAATATATTGAATATCAATAAAAAAATAAATATATAGTCACTGAGTTGAGTAAAGATGATAAAAAAGAATTTATTAGTTAAAGTTGCAATCCTTCTTTTTCTTGTATTAAGTACAAATGCTTATGGAGACAGAAAACCTGTTGCTCAAAATGGTTTACTTGATCTTACATCATGGAATTTTCAAAGAGATGGAATACTTAAAATAACAGGGCCATGGGAATTCTACTGGCAGAAATTCATTACCAATAATGATAAGCCTCATGAGAAAATGTATCTGGAATTTCCAAAAGACTGGAGTAATATGAAGATAAATGGAGAAAGTCTACCCCAAAGTGGATTTGCTTCATATAGAATGACTATAAAGCTGCCTCAACAGAATTCTCCAATGGCATTTAAGCTTAGCAAGATAGATTCAGCATACCGCTTATACGTCAATGGCAATCTTGTGGCATCAAATGGCTTTGCTGCAAAAACCAAGGAGTTAACTGTTCCTCAGATTAAACCCCAAATTGCAGACTTTTCATGTTCTGCAAAAAATGAAATAGAGGTGATTCTTCATGTAGCAGATTTTTACACTGACAAGGGTGAACCTGAGGGTTCAATATATATTGGAGCAGGTACTCAGATCGCTGCCTCTCGAGGGAAAAATCTTATCATTGAATTTTTTCTCATCGGTTGTCTTATCTTTATGGGCTTTTATCATCTTGGTCTTTTTGTTCTTCGTAAAAAAGATAGAACCCCGTTTTTCTTTGGTGTTTTTTGTCTTTTAATCGCATTGAGAACAATGCTTATGGGAGAGCGTTATATTATGACACTTGTCCCTGAAATTCCTTTTTGGCTTATGGTGAAGTTGGAATTCTTAACAATGTATATTGGGGTTCCAATTATAATTATGTTTTTGTATACCCTTTTCAAAAAAGAGTCACCGAAGATTGTTGTTAAAGCTTTTGTTGTTGTTGGTGCGGTCTCATCCCTATTGATTACATTTTTACCTGTTCCCCTTGTAGTAAAGACATTACCTTTTTATCAGGTTGTAACTTTGCTTTCTGGCCTGTATCTATTATTTGTTATTGTAAGAGCATTGATAGCAAAGAGAACCGGGGCTTTGATCTTTCTATTGAGTGGTTTAGTCTTTTTTGGTACTATTGTTAATGATATTCTTCATGCTCAGCAAATAATAACCACTGGTTATTATATAGCTTTTGGTTTGCTTGTCTTCTTTTTTGCACAGGCTTTTCTCATCTCTATGAGGTTTTCTCTTGCATTTTTTTCAGTAGAACGTTTGTCAAAGGAATTGAGTTATAAATCTGATGAATTGGTCGAGGCAAATGAAAAACTGACTGATTTAAATCTGAATCTTGAGATTAAGGTTGAAGATAGAACTGGTGAGCTCCTGGCGGCAAATGAAGAGCTTCATGCAATGAATGATGAGCTTGTGCTCACTCGAGATGCTCTATGGGGAGAGATGGAGCTTGCAAAAAAGATTCAAACGGTATTATTGCCTGACAAGCCAGCAATTGATGGGTATGATATTGCTGTTCATATTGCTCCAGCAGATAAGGTGGGTGGAGATTACTACGATGTTGTCAATGTTGAGGGAAAGGATTGGGTAGTTATCGGTGATGTCTCCGGTCACGGTGTTCCTGCGGGTCTTATTATGATGATGGTGCAGACATCTATACAGGTTGTTTTGACACAGCACCCTGATATGCATCCTTCAGAATTATTATCTACAGTTAATACTACAATAACTAAAAATATTAAGAAGCTCAACGAAGATAAGTATATGACCATAACTGTTTTGGCTTGTTTTGACGATGGCCAATTTTATTTTTCAGGTCTCCATCAGGATATATTGATATATAGAAAAAATAAAGAATCTGTTGATCTTATTCAGACTAATGGTACTTGGTTAGGTATAATGGAAGATATTTCATCAATGGTTGAAGATGATTCCTTTGTTCTTGATATTGGAGATACAATGCTTCTATATACAGATGGTATTACAGAGGCCTGGATTGAAGGATCGATAAAGGATCATCGTGATCCTGAGTTTGATATGTATGGAGACAAGCGTTTAAAGGAAACTTTAGAGCAAAAGGGTTTAAGTAGTTCTGAAGAAATAAAGAATCATCTTTTGGCCTCAACAGCAGGATATGTTTGTGATGATGACGTTACTCTTGTTGTCCTCAAAAGGCTTAAATGATAATAATAAGAAAATTTTAATATTGCAAGTTTGCTTCGTTTGATTTTGTAAAAGATTATTTTATATTATTGTGAGTACTTTTTTTGTTGATGGTAGTGTTTTAATGACATTGCAACTATTATAATGTAAATTATAGTCTGAGAGTAAAAAAAATTATGAAAAGTGAAAAATAATTAGTCATTTTTATGAATTTTGTTGACAACAATCCATGGGGAATTATTGTCGTCCTCACGTTCAGGGGATGAGTTTTTAGGAATCACTTGAACGGGCGTTTTTCAAGCAGCGTTTTTTGAAAATTTTATTTTTTTTTAGAAATTTAATTGACAGAAAATGAGCTGATGAATAAATGTTCAATTCCTCGAGAGAGTTTAAATCCTCGAGCGACATGGCAAATTTCTGAAAACTACGATGGTTAAAACCTATAAGTAAAGTGTCAG